>Ga0302122_10000450_pt1 | contig 25253 bp, 24 predicted proteins | sample CB21_SCM_MG_FD_203115 | JGI IMG/M metagenome (GOLD analysis project Ga0302122, IMG submission 203115) | Marine microbial communities from Western Arctic Ocean, Canada - CB21_SCM | ecosystem: Environmental > Aquatic > Marine > Oceanic | place: Canada: Western Arctic Ocean | collected 2017-09-28
TCCCAATTGTACTAGATTGTGGCCGGTTATCATTTCTGTGACCGTATGTTCGACCTGTACTCTGGGGTTAACTTCGAGGAAGTAGAAATCTCCATTTTCATCTCTTAGGAATTCGAATGTTGCTAATCCCTTGTAACCAACAGTCTCGGCGCCACGACATACTAAATCTCCAATTTCTTCCCTTTTTTGGGCATCCAACCAAGGGCCTTCTTCAACTAATTTTTGATGCCTTCTTTGAATACTACAGAATCTATCGCCAAAATGAATGGCTTTTACTCCATCACCAAGAACTTGAAATTCTACATGTTGTGCACCTTCAATGTATTTTTCAACGAATACTCGTTCATCTCCAAAGGCACTGCGAGCACGTGAACGGCAGAGGTTTAGAGCCGAAGTGAACTCTCCTTCCTGTTCTACGATTTGCATACCTATTCCACCGCCGCCTGCGGCTGCTTTGATGATAACAGGATAACCGATTTCATCGGCTAATGCTGATGCAACTTCGGCTTCTGAAATAGGTTCGGAACTACCTTTAGCAACTGGAAGACCGGCTGCCTCCATTGCAGCCCTTGCTTCTATCTTATCTCCAAGTAATGTAATGACATCGGCTGAAGGGCCGATAAATGTAATACCCTCTTCTTCTAATCTACGTACAAAACCGGCATTTTCCGCAAGAAAGCCATACCCAGGGTGTACTGCGTCTGCCTCAACGCTCTTTGCTGCAGCAATTACTGCCTCAATATCAAGGTATGAATCAAGAGGGTTGTCACGATAGATTGGAACAGCGATGTCGGACTGCATGACTGCAAGAGAAGATCTATCTTCCCTACCATGAATAATTGCCACTTCGATTCCTAATTCTCGAAGTGCTCTGAGGATTCGTAGAGCAATCTCTCCCCGGTTGGCAATTAGCACCCGCTTGAATCCCATTACCCACCCCCAAATGCCGAAAGGAGATGAACTCAGCGGTTGCACTTCCACACTCCATAGCCTTCGAATAATGACTTCTCAGGGTAAGGTTCATGCGTATCAACACCTGATGCCCCGCTAGGGTGGTGCATATGGGAACAGGACAGGATACGGTCGAGCGACTTTCAGGAATGGACCTAACTGGAGATGGTGTTGTCATCAATTTGGTTGTAGTTGGGTCGAGTACCTTCTATGATTTCTCAATCGTTGAAGAGCATTTGGATAATTGGGTCGAGGTTGCAGGATGGCCTGATTTGATTATGGTTGGCGGTGCGAGCGGTGTAGACTATCTAGTTGAAAGATGGGCTGATAACAATAACGTAAAGATTGCAGTTTACCATGAAGCATGGGTTTCAGACCGCCAAGGAGTTGAAGACGGTGGTAGATTTGAAGCAAGGGAGTCTTTAGTCGAAGATTTACTTTCCAATGCAACCCATCTAATCGCTTTCCCAGAGAGTCGATCAAAATGGACTAGGGTTGCAATCGAAAAGGCACGTGGAATGGGAATACCAACCAGTGTATTGGAATTACAATAACACCCTATGAGCGTATTCCAACTCAAATTGGTTTCAATATACATCACGAAGGTATCGCTTTTCTTCTCGCATCATGACCTTCTCAAAGTAATGAGTTGCATCCTCCAAGGATAATCCGCCATGGTCTTGAGCGATTTGAATCAAGGCCTTATGAACATCCTTAGCCATGTATGTTTTATCACCACAAATATAGAAATAGGCACCATTAGAGAGCCATTGCCAAATTTCCTCTCCATTCTCAGCCATTCTATGCTGGACGTAAATCTTCTCAGCTTGGTCTCTTGACCATGCCGTGGTGTATTTGTAAAGGGTGCCGTTTTCAAGCCAAGATTCGATTTGTTCACTATAATAATACTCGGTCCTTTCCGACTGGTCTCCGAAAAATAACCAGTTCCTTCCAACTGCAGAATCAAATTCCCGCTGTTCTAAGAAGGCCCTAAATGGTGCGATTCCAGTACCGGGTCCGACCATGATAATATCAGTGCCTTTGTCTGCAGGTAGAACGAAAGATTTGGTTGGAGACATGAATATACTAACTGGAGTCTTGTCAATTTCGACTTCATCAGCCATGTAGGCAGTACAAAGGCCACCACGAAGTCTGTCATGGTGCTCATAACGCACTATCGCAACTGTCAATTCGACTTTTCCGGGGTGGGCATCTAAACTACTAGCTATCGAATAAAGTCGTGGTTTCAATTTATCTGCTAAGTTAAGTAATTCTTCAGGGCTATGTAACACCCCAAATTGTTCAATAACGTCGATATAATCTCTAGACCAGATATAATTCTCCATGGCCTCTGCATCTTCAGTGAGGTTCTCGACTATTGCCCTTGGGCTGGACCCTTGGGAAATTGACGGGTAATTATCGGGCCAATCATCAGATTCTCCTAACCAATTCCAAGAATTACTTTCACCACCTGAAACTGAACTTCTGCTCCTTGAGGTTATCCTAGCGCTCATCATTCCTCTTTCTTCAGCGATTCTCTCAAGTAAACTGTTGATGAATTTCTTGTTTACTCGGTGGATTTCAACATCGGTGAGTAAAGCTTGACGTAGGTTTTTTTCTCCCGTATGTGTAGTAACCTGCATCTGTCCATCCCATCCAGTACAAGCAAGAATTGCTTCCACTGTTGGAACTGGGTTTTCCCCTATTACTCCCAGAGCATCGCCGACCTTGTATTCAAGACCCTCATCTGGTAAATTGAAGACAAAGTGTCTAGTTTCTTTTGTTGCCCCTTCGCCATTTAATAGCCTATTTTCGGTTATATTTGAAGAATATGGGTTCTTCGCACTAAATGTCGCTGCCATGTAATCACCACGTGAGGGACACCCTCTTCGGAGGCGGTGACCCGCCCTTCATTCATCAATATTAGGTAAGCCATGTGCATTCCATCAGCACCGACGCGCTGAAACAGTCAAACCACAAAGGCCCCTGCACCGGCTATGGCGGTGAAATTGGAATTCCTTGGAAGTGCCAATGCCTTCCTTCCACAAGGGAGATTTCACTCCTTGCTACTAATCAATGATTCTATTCTTATCGACTGCCCGCCCACTGCTTTGGCTTCTTTACGCCGTATTGAATTATCACCTTCAAAATTAAGCAGCATCATGTTTACTCATTGGCATGGCGACCATGTTTTTGGGTTCCCTTTTGTGATTCTAGAAAGAAAGTGGATTTCAGATAGGAACGGGGCAGAACCGCTGGGAATTCATGGACCAAAAGGGTGTAAGACACGTTTATCGGCACTTTGTGAAACCGCATATCCAGGTAGTATGGGAGAGCGGCTGCAGGAATTTGACTGGGATGAGAGTTCCGAGGGAAATATCCTGAATAACCCCGAATGGAGATTTGAACGCTTTGCTGTCGAGCATGATGCTGAAGTTGACCCTCATGGCTATGTATTGACTCATTCATCTGGGCTATCACTGATGCACACAGGAGATTCTGGACCCTGCGGGGCAATTGAAAGTAGAATTGAAAAGTGTGATGTTGTAGTAATTGAGATGGGAGTTCCAGACCATGTTCTGACAACTCAACACTATAGCCCAAAGAGTATCAGGGATATTTCTCAAAATAATCCCAACACGATTTTTCTAGTTACTCACACCTTCCTTGACGATCCTTCGAGTCCACTAGCGGCCATAATCTCGAATGTATTGCCTAAACTACCACCTAATGTAATTCAAATTTCAGATGGTGATAAATTCCTATTGGATTCATCGGGCCTCAATAAAGTGTAAGCAATAGAGGTTTAACTACCTCTTGATGTGATATTTAATCGTGCGTTTATTTATCATACTAATTGGGGGCAATCGGAAGTCTTCATATACTCCACGAAATATTTCCTTTGTAGTTTCTTCATTGTAATCTTGGAACAGAATTGCGTTTTGATAAATGTTTCTTGTTTAATCAATTAATCCTTGCAAACTCAGTTTGACTTGTATTGAATAAAGTGAAGGTTTTTTCTCCTCTCAATTTATGGCTTAGTGTAAAAAACGCACGACTAATAGATAATAACTAGTTACTTATTGATTCAAGCACTGATTTCATTGATTCAATATATTAAATATCAGCAGCGCAAATCCCATCCAAGATGAGGCTCATGCCATAGTTACTATATACCCCCCTCGGACTAGGATGCCTCATCAGGTGGCTGGAGTTGGCTGAGGAAATATGATTATCAATTGGAATTAAGGAGATGTTACAAAATGGGAGGAAATATTTTCGATAATCTTCTGACCCAGCCTAGCCTCTTTGTCAATAAGGAATTATTGAGGCATTCTCATCATCCAATTGAACTCCCCCATAGAAATAAAGAAATTAAGGCCATTCGATTCAACTTGGTTGAGGCACTGAAAGGTCAAATCCCTTCCAACATGGTTCTTTACGGCGTAACTGGTGCTGGGAAGACTGCAGTTACAAGGTTCATATGCTCACAACTTGAAGGCAAAGGTAAACAAATCGGCAAGTCGGTTAACCCAGTACATGTCAATTGTCGTACAATAGACACCCAATATCGCGTCCTTGCCTTCCTTGGAAACTCATTATTAGAAGATAATGAGAAAGAAGACATTCCATTCACTGGTTGGCCAACAGACAGGGTGTTTGAAGAATTAGTTAAGAGGATGAATATACGCGGTGGGGTACATGTTATCGTTCTTGATGAAATAGATCACTTGGTGAAGAAGGTGGGGGATGACCTACTCTACAACCTATGTAATATCAATGATGATTTGAAGAGAATGGGCCAAGCCAGATGCTGTGTGATTGGCATAAGTAATGATTTGAAATTTACCGAATACCTTGACCCCCGCGTTAAAAGCCGTTTAGGTCAAGAAGATGTCATTTTTTCACCATATGATGCTGTGCAACTGAAAGATATTCTCGAATATCGTGCTGCAATTAGTATCAAAGCCGATTCTCTCAGTGAAGGTGTTTTGCAACTATGCTCTGCCCTTGCTGCCCAAGAGCACGGTGATGCTCGCAGAGCATTGGATTTGCTTAGAGTATCTACTGAAAAAGCCGAGCAGTCCGGTTGTGAGGCTGTAGAAGTGCAACATGTAAGGATGGCTCAAAACCAAATTGAATGCGATCAGATAACTCCGATAATCAAAACTCTCCCTCCACAACAAAAATTAGTCCTCTACTCTGTGCTTCTCAATGAAAAGAACGGACTCTCAAATGTTGCAACAGGTGAAGTCTATGAAATCTACAGACAAGCTTGCCAACATTATGGCACAAATAATCTCACACAAAGAAGAGTAACTGACCTACTCTCCAATCTTGATATGTTGGGGTTAATTACTTCAAAAACGGTTAGCCGTGGGCGCTATGGAAGAAGTAAACAAATCAATTCATGTATGCCAATTTCCATCGATGCTACCTCATTGATGATTTCATCAGATGAAGCACTTAGTGCGGTTGATTCAGGTTCTTACAAGTTCCAAACCCGCCTGTGAAGTAAGCCGAGCCACTTAAACGAGAACCGCTGGTCGCCGTGGCCATGTCAGAGACTGAGAAGGGCGAGGAAGAAGGCGGCTTCATTAATTCCATCCTTAATCCAGGTCGTACAATTTCGATTTGGTTTTTCGTGTTAGGGGCTTGGATTTTACTTGTGGGTATACTCAACGTACTTGTGATGGCACACCCAACTGGTAAAATTTCGTGGGTCGCTTTCCTGAGCCTTGGTACAATTGGGGGGGACATTTTGTTTACTGATCCAAAATATGGCCAAGGATTCCATATCATAGGCGATGGTGCATTCCTCACTATGGGGCTAGTACTCATTGGATTAGGGTCAAAAGGTATCAATACCCACTTTGAAGGAGGAATGGCTGCATGGTTAAAGAACCTCTTTGTCAACGATTATTGGCCAGCAATGATGAATGCTGAAGATGGTGGCTGGAGGAAAACATTCTCCTCATGGCTTCTAGCAATTGGAATCATTTTCTACTTTTATTGGGGGTTCGCCCACACTGGATGGATTGATCCAGGTGTCTATTCTGTCGCTGCAGCATTAATTGGATTTGCTATTGCCTTAGCCGTTATGCCTGCAGAAGATGGCGAAGTTGCCCCGATGGACTAATTTCAGTGGCCATTTTTGGAAAATACTGCGTCCATCACACCTAATGTGATGCCCTTCCATAGCCAAAGGCTCCACAAAGCCAGAATCCAAGGTAATTGAACACTATCACTGATCTTGGTTTTCAGACTGCCTCTTCCAAGATACCCTTTTGATAACTTGACCCCTAGTAATAGATAAATTGCTATCATTGCTAACATCAGTTGACTACCAAGAGCAGAACCATCAAATTCCACATCCGTCAGCCCAATTCTAAGCAGTTGGATAAACGCACTTCCAAGAATAGGAGCCAAGGCAAGTACAAACCAGGAACTGCCAATAAAATCAAATCCGGGACCTTGGCGCTTTCTCAGTGGGTACTTACGAATAATTCTCATATGAGCACGAGCATCTCTTGCGCGCTTACGCAAGAATACCCGAAGGGATGATTCGGCAACATGCTGCACTACTGCATCTGGAGTATAGATGATTACCCCGCCTGATTGAACTAATTTCAAGGAAACTTCCATATCCTCAGCATGATACCATTCAGGGTTAAAGCCACCAATTTGAAGCAGCCGTTCTCTCAGAAACATACTACAAGGACCATTTGCAAGAGTAGTTCTACGGGAGCGCTTTAGGTACTTGCTTTCAATTTCCTGAGCCCTTATTCGACTTACCACTGTATCTCCTTCTTCAAAAATAACCCGCCCAGCCACACTAACAACGTCCTCATCATCAATTCCTTTTGATTGTTTAACTAGATTTTCAATCCAAGTTGGATGAGGCCGGCAATCAATATCGGTTATTGCTACCCACATTCCTTTTGCCATTTTCAAAGCATGTTGGCGGGCCGCAGATAATCCACTTGCCGGTAATTGAACAACATGAACTACAATTCCCTTCTTCTTTCCCTCGGGGTCGTGCCAATTCTGAAGGTATTCACCACTTGAGTCGCTTGAACCATCATTTACTGCAATTATCTCGATATTAGGATAACTTTGATCCACTAATGATTGCAAACAACCGTTGACCCACTTCTCAGCATCACGTACAGCTACAGTAATACTTACCATTGGATGTTTACTCAAGGAATCACCTCAAAAGCAGCAAACATTTCTCGGCAACGATGCTTCACTGTTTCATCACTAGTTCGTACCACTACACCTTTGTTTGGTTGACCATAGATGAGGTGGGACTCTAGTGGTAACATCATGTGCAGTGGGATGGGAACAAGGTCTTCTTCTCCATCCACAATCACCAACACTGTGTCATCTGCATTTACAGATTTGCGACAAGCTTTTATCAAATCTGATGAAATAATACCAGGCGGGTTTGAACAATGAATTATTGTTCCCCAACCTTCCGTTGATACTGTTTCTGATTCATCAAGAAGTTGTCTTTTAGTTCGACCATCGATAAATCCAATCCATGGTCGGACTCCGATCTCTAACATCGTTTGAACACATACATCTCCAACTGCTATAATGCTCGAAGATTCTGGTATTTCTTCCAATGCTTTTAGCATTGCTAATTCAGGGTATTCTTCTGGGCCTTCATATAGAATACCCATTGGTTGTTTAAGTGAATCATCCAATACTTTCGGCATCTTTCGATCTTGGTTATCATCGACCAACCATGGATTTCCATCTCTATCAATAATTCCAGCCCTTATTCTTGTACTGCTGATTATTCCTCCAGCACCATCTTCGATATGTGAGGCAACAATGATTTCCAAGGCTTCCAGTCCTGCTGCACGACGTTGCTCATTAATCGATAAACAATTTCTCTTAGTCTCAATAGTGCAGGCAATCGCATCACAATCCTTTCGATGCGGCGCTGGTCCAAATTTATCTCTAAGAATATGAAGGCTGATTCGATCCCCATGTTTCAATTCAGCCCATTCGGAAAGTTCATCCATACGTCTATCTAGTTCTAATGGAATACCTGCCTTGTCTGAAACCATGTTGTCATCGGTTATCCAAACTTCAACATGTTGAGATTTTGAAAGTACTAAATCAAGCAGATAAATATGGCCAGCATGGAACCTATCAAAGGTCCCCCCTACCAAACAACGGCTGAATTGTCTTGCCATCAAAGAAGGGGCGGAGAGGGAGAGGGATATTCCTTGTGCAAGATAGAGTGAGCCCCGGTGTGTAACAGCCCTCCTCACAGTCTCCTCAGGGGCATGACCCTCACACCAGGGCATCTGTACGACCGAGAGGTTGTCTCACCTTCATTCTATTGTCGGGTAAGGACCCAAACTCAGTCGATAATCACGCCGTTCAGTTTGCACCAGACATCATCTCCCGAAGGATCCCCCTGGTCTTCGCTAACGGCTAAATACCACACTCATTGGTACCGTACTCTCATCACGTCTACCCGGCGGGGTAGTTGCTCCAGTCGGTGTTGCTGGTGTGGCAAGATGCCCTGACTGCCTATGCTTCTTCAATGATTCGATATCAAGGCAGCCTTGCCTGTGTGGATTCTAATAGTCCAGAATGGAAACCACTGAGGCGCATATCCAATCTTGCTTGGACCATTTCATCGCAAGAAAAGCCTTCAGGTGTCAAGTCGAGTATCCCCCACTCATCGAGTGGTCTGGCCAACCATGAAACTGCTGGATGGGTTCTACCACATTTTACTGCGCTTCCTTGTTCCAAGTCCTCTATACTTTCTATTAAGTCTAAGAGATGTGAACTGCCTTCACCTTTTTCATTTTCCAGATTCACAAAGTGATGCCGTATTAGAAATACCAAATCAACATCCATCCCCGGGTGTTGGCTATCCGTACCTGGTAGCCTTGCTTCCTCTGTTGGTGACCTAAGGCAAGCAGCAGGCCATGAAATTGGTTGTTCCAATAGCCAACTTCTCCCATCTTCATCTTCGAGTTGTCGCGACAGTGCTTCAATAGAGAGATGAGCCCACCAATCAAGAGGTAATGTTTCGAATGATTTTCGCATTGAGTCAAGTCTCATTGTCTTTTCATCTGTTGTCCACTTCAGGATTGAGAGCCAATTCCTCAAGGGGTGCCCTGAACGCAAACTAATGGCAGCTTCTTCAATTGACTTTGACCATGTTTTCTTGAGAAATCCTTGACCAGCACACCATTTCATACCTTCCAATACAGGCTCAATGTCCTGAGTAGGGTATGCTTGCCATGCTTGGTATGCCCAAACAGCCATGCCCTTCCCTAAATGAGGAATAATCCACGGAGCAACTGCTAGAATTTGTTCTGCACAAGCTGCTGCGTCTGACTTTTCTTTGCACCATCTCCTCATCTCCAAAACTGTATCAGGTTGCAATACCATTCTTTTCCGAATCACTTGACTGGCGTGAATTCTCCATTCTGGTGTGCCTCGGCCCAATAATTTCACTAACTCAGAAAATGGCACCTCTTCAGGGAGTAGCAACTCTATCCATTCAGAATTCAACCATCTTGAAATTCTTTGCCATCTTGACCACCTGTGTTCCTGGCTGCTAGCAATCCATGCTGCTAATGGAAATTTGCTTTCGTGTCTATTCGCCCAGTTTTCCTCGCCTTCGGGAAAAAGAGAACAAGCAACCCACAATGCTTCCAATTCGTCAGACGGTGTTTTGACCAAGTCAAAGGACTCCGATAAGGGAATTATTTCAGATGGCTTCCAAGGACGTGTCCAATTGTTGGGGGGTGTAATCAACTCTTCTTTCTGTTCTGCAAGCAAAATAGGAATCTCAATATTTGTTGGTAATCTCAATCTTGAATCGGGCCAACCTTCAGGACCCTCGACCAAAACCATACTAGGTGAATTAATTTCATGAGGGGTGATCAACAACCTATTCAAACCATTATTCAGTAAAGAATCAAATTTCTCTTCATCAAATTCTCGATGTGTTGGCCAATTCAATACCAAAGGCTGCTTCGCATCCTCAATAATCCAATGCATCAATGATTTCACTGCTAGAGAATCCAAACTCTGGATATTGAATGATGCAGGATTCTGATAGTTTGGTTCTTCTTGCCATTCTACGTCGTGCCAAGATTCCCTGAATCTCTGCCATGTTGTTGTCAGCCTTGACTTCCTCCTTCGGCCTCTCCATCCGGAAACTGCTGCTTTTTGTACCTGTGAAAGCCGATCTCTTAATTCAGCAGCAGGCAGTCTTGGATGTACTTCTCTAATCCACCATTGCAGAACTGAAATTGGGATGGGGTTGGATTCGGCTTGGTCGGATAAGACCCATGCTCCATCACTTGCTGCATTTGTCAGTAAAGAGGCAGCATAACGTTCCTGTACTACCGCAACCAACGGAAGTTCTGGTTTCACCGACTTTGCAGATTTGTGTGCTTCACCCAAATTCCAATCCCCATCCCGAAGTAGATTTGGCAGGGGGGGTGGATTCTTCATTTCCGGCTCTTTAAACCACGTTCCAACAGCCAAATTATCACTTTTCGAATAATCCAAAGTTTGCCCTCGAATCAATCCCACAACTTGGTTTGCTTCATTCCAAGCAGCCAAAGTCTGCATTGATAGCCCAGATTCAGGGGCTTGAGCAGGCTCTAAAGTTTTGCAATCAAACCAACGTATTCTCCGCTCAACAGGAGTAACCCAACTGAATTCTAATTCACCCCCTTGGTTTCCACTGGAATCACTAATTTCCTCCATCCCTTGATTTGGAATTAAAAAAATGCCGTTTCCAGGATCAACCGCGTAAGCCAACAGTAGTGATTCACCATCCCTAGCAACAATGCATCCTTGTACTCCTGATGGCACTCCTGTCTTCAGAACTTGTTTCAAGCGAGCCAATTCATCTGACTCAAGTAGTTTCATTCCTGATGAGGTTAATCTCTGATGCGAACCCCTGCTCTCTCCCTCTCTATCCGCAGAAACGTGCCCCTCGCCCCTTAATTTCTTTAATTCGGCAGACGCATGCGGTAAACGGAGTCCTGTTTTTTGAGCAGCCTCGCTAATAGAACAACCAGATATGCTGAGGATGGTAAGTAGCCTTCGCCGGTAATTACTGCGGATCTTTGCTGGCACCTCCGGTATCCTCCACTTAATTCTACAGGCAGGGGGGGTTATGAACTTGACTTTAACCTGCTTTAAACTTACATTTAGTTACGTGTTTCCACTGGAGTTGTATTAATTCCCACGTCCCGTACCAGAATTAGTACAAATATCGTATCAGAAGCCTCAGTAAGTGTAACCCTACAATCAATTGTAGGCAGAACGGTTATATCAGTCCCAGCGCTCCTCTATCATATCGGGCACCGAACTATATGTGGCCGCCCAAAAAACAAAGGAGGATGATTCAATGAAAACAGTTAGAATACGTGAGAAAATTAAGAAGTTCCTAGCAGAGCGCCCTAGGAACACAGCAGAAATACTTGAACACATCAATAGTACAATGCGTCACGGAACAACAAGTCAACAATTAGGAAACGTGCTTTCCAAAGACAAAGACATCGTCAAGGTTGGCTATATCAAGCGTAGTGGAATCCTCTCTGGTGGCTACGATATTTGTGAGTGGGCGACACGCATTTGGGTTTCCGACAACTGCCCCGAGTGGGAAGATGGCAAGCCAATTCTACTCAACAGTGATAAAAATGGAAACTCGATGTTCAGGTGAATGAAAAATATTCACTCTTCGAAAATAGCTAATGCTTCATCCACACTGGCTTCTTCGCAGATAATCGCGTGGCATGCTGCAGCCATCTTAACCGCTTCCTCTGTATTCTTTTGATGAATATTACGCCCTGTTGCAGCGCCTTGAGCACCTGAGATATTGATTTGCTCCCAAAGGCGTTGTAGGAATTCCTTAGCCGGAAGACTGCCTCCTCCTGAACAAATTACTCCGGTTCTACCTGCGGCTTCTACTGCCACAGCTAGACTTTCGGCTTGACTCATATTTCCAAAGGCGCTTGGATAATTGACTTTAGTAAAATCCGCACCAATGCAAAGTGCAACCCCTGCTGCCCCACTGATGAGTTGTGGGTCCATCTCATCCTCAACGGCTTCTCCTCTTGGATAAATCCATGTCACAGTAATTAGGCCATTTTCATGAGCCTGACGAATCAAAGTTGCCGCTTCTGTCAGCATATCATGTTCAAACTCACTGCCAAGATAGATAGTATATCCTATTCCGACTACATTTACGCCATTATTGATGAGTGAAAAAACATCATCTATATCCCACATCGCCATACTAACAGGGTCTCTTTGCCCCTTCTTCACAAGGTGGCTTTTACTATTCATCTTGACTAGGTATGGCACGTCAGGGGCATCCATGGCATAACGAGAGATTAATCCTAATTGACCAGCAAGTACACCAATTGTTCCTTCGGCATGGGCGCGAGCACCAATTTCAAACAAATGCTCTGGATTATTTGATGAAAGTGGGATTTTTACTCCACCATCAAAAAAATCATCATTCAAATGCTCAATCTTCTGATCACAAGCAAAAAGGTTCATTCGACCCGTATTACAAGTTGCAGCGGCCATATTATCGAGCCAGTTCTCGACCATTTCTTCAGGTACATCCATTGGTACAACAACATCCATCTCAATCACCGGCAAGGTCCCCCACAAGGGATTCCTCCTTCAATCAATCCCCGATACAGGATGCTGATTTAATCAACCAATGGATTAAGAAAAATGTCTGACGGCTTCTTCTATATTTGCTTAAATTGTAATGAAAAAGAACGAAATGCCCGTTCTTGCCCTCGTTTTTGTCCAGACGCTACAAAGCCCGTGGGAAATCAGGCCATAACTCTAGAACTCGTACTCAATGAATCGTCTCAATCCTACTAACCTTTCCAGAAGTAACATCGATGATTTCCGAAGTCGTCTTAATTCCTTCAGCAAGGTGTTCTACTCCAGGGAGGTAGCCTGGGCAAACGCCAGTTGCAACAAAAACTGCATCTGATGAACGACACAATTCCTCTGCAGTCCAAAGCCGATCAAGGTCTCCACCAACCATTCCTTCTGCGCGTATGCGCTCTTCCTCAGAACGAAACTTTAGTCGGCCTTCGAATACACCACCAAGACCACGTAATGCAGTAGCGGTAATCACTCCCTCTGGTGCAGCCCCAATTCCAAGTAACAAATCATAGGGGCCATTGGCTTCAGCGGCCCAAATCGCTGCAGAGATATCCCCATCACCCATCAAATGCAATTGCGCACCTGCATCACTAACTTCTGAAAATAATTGAGCGTGCCTCTCTCTATCAAGAGCTACAACCTGAACCTCTGAAACTGCTTTATCCAAAACCGAAGCAACCTGTTCAAGGTTCCACGCAACTTCAGCATCAAGGCTAATTTCTCCTGCTAAGTCAGGCCCCGCTGCTATTTTGTCCATGTAGCAATCTGGAGCATGCAACAAATCTCCGCGAGGAGCGGCCGCAAGAACGGCAATTGAATTTGGACTGTTTGTGGCACAATTATTTGTGCATTCCAGTGGGTCTACAGCGATGTCTACTTTCACTGCATCAGGATGGCCTTGCATATTTCCAAGAGGCTCGCCAATCCACAACATTGGGGCTTCATCTCTCTCCCCTTCTCCAATAGCCACCCTGCCATCAAATGGAACTTGATCGAATGTCGAACGCATTGCCTCAACTGCTGCTCCATCAGCGGCCTTGCCATCGCCTTTACCTCGCCATTCATCACTGGCGATTGCGGCTCTTTCACAAGCCAACCGGAAATAGTCTGCGAGTTCACCGACTGCTGGCATATGCTGGGCGAAGCAAAGTGGCATGTCAACCCTTGCGTTTCTCTAGTACCAAAATATCGGTGATTTTTGAGGAAGGATATTGCCCTGCCTCGTCTTTTTCGAGGTACTTCACCATATCCCATGCGCATAATAATCCTGCACACACACCCGTTAATGCTTCCATTTCGACGCCTGTGCTATATGTTGCCTTCACTGATACTGTGCATCTCAAATCGCTTCCTTCCCAACTCCAATCTACCCAGCACCCCTCAAGCGGAATAGGATGACAATGGGGGATAATTCGTGGTGTTTCTTTTACTGCCTGAATTGCCGCAATTGTTGAGGCCTCGAGAACATCACCTTTCTTGACATTCTTTGATTTTATTTTTTCAACTGTTGCTTGTTGCAAACGAAGGATTCCGGTGGCTTTTGCCGTCCTCATTACCTTTGGTTTTTGACTTACATCGATTATTCCTTCAACCATAATTTTCACCCCAATCCTGCTTTCCAAGTTGTACCACTTACTTTGATTTCTTTTTTCCACAATGGGGCTTGAGACTTTAGTTCATCGATGAGCCATGAGCAGGATTCGAAGGCTTCCTTGCGGTGTGCAGAAGCAACATGAATGCAAACAATTGGCTTGTTTGCACTAACCATTCCAATTCGGTGAGCGATGACTATGGATGAAACTCCATGTCGAGAAGTTGATTCATTTGCTAATCTTTCTAAGACAAGAAGTAGTTTTTCTTTCCAAGAATCAAACTCCAATGAAAGAACTTCTTCACCTGTATCAAAATCCCTCACTAGACCAAGGAAGGAAACTACTGCTCCACAACCATTGGTCTTCAGATTATGTTTCAATTGGTCTGGATCGAGTTCATTTTCAACCACTTTAATGGTTATAGATTCCTCGCCCATGAGTGCTCCCAACAGCCACCACTTCATGCAGGTTGTGCTGCGAACACTTGAAGCCATATTCACCCAGCCCAGATATGATGCCGGAGGATGTGGTGCAAATTATGGGAGCCGGATTATCCGGTCTTTCGGCATCTATCCTTCTCGCTAAGGCAGGAAAAGAAGTACACGTCCACGACATTAGAGCCGATTCAGGTGCCCGCTTTGACGGAGACTTCCAAGGGTTAGAAAATTGGAGCTCGGATACAGATTTCCTCGATGAAATGACAGAATGGGGAATCAACCCTGATGAATTCAAAGCAACTCCTTTCAAAGAAGTAGATATCATTCATCCAGATGATGTAATCACTCAAGCATACGGCCCCAAAGTCGCCTTCAGGGTAGTAGAAAGGGGAACTGCAGAGCATACAATCGATCAAGGCCTCAAACGTCAAGCCTTAGCAGCAGGAGTAAATATTCACTATAAATCAAGAGTTAAACCTGAAGATTGTACAATAATTGCAAGCGGCCCTAAAGGTACTTCTGCAATTGCATATGGCGAGGTTTTCAAAACCAGTTTTCCCGACCATGTTTCACTTCATCTTAATGACAAACTGGCTCCTGGAGCCTATGCTTACCTGATTGTTATTGATGGAATTGGACTAATTTGCACCTGTCTATGGAGAAAGCAATCCAAGTCCGAGCGCTTCCTAAACGAAACAATCGCTTGGTACCAACAACACTACCCTGACCTAGACATGCAACCCATCAAGAGAGTCGGCGGGAAAGGAGATTTCACAATCAATGATAACTACAAAGTAGATGGGAAATATTACATTGGAGAAGCCGGGGGTATGCAGGATTTCATGTGGGGTTTTGGAATGAGATATGCGATAACCAGTGGAGTTCTTGCGGCTCAGGATATTTTGGGGGGTCTAGATTACGATAAACAAGTTCGAAAGATTCTCCTCCCGCTGATCAAAACTTCAGTAGCAAATCGCTTTTTAATGAATCGAATAGGCGACAAAGGAATGAAGAGAGTTTGTTCTAAATGGATGAAAGACCAGAAGAAAAAGAAAGATGGGCTCAAGTTTATTGAAAGAATATTCCGTGGAAGTATTTGGAGAAATATGGTCTATTCTACTTTTGGAAAAGGGATGCTATCTCGGGAAGTTAGTAAAGATGGCAGGAAATTCAGAAAACTACCTTTCAGAAAAGATTTGAAACACGATAGATGGGAACAGAGTGAAGCCGCAATTGCAGTAGGAAAGCGTTGGGATGAAGTTCGTAAGAGCGGTGGGAATGCCAGTTTTACAGAAGACAATCCCACTTCATGAACGGACTTTAAGTGACTTTGCTGCTGCGAAAAACACAACAGCCAGAAATGCAAAGAATCCAAAACATGAACCTTTTCATATCCGCACTTCAATCTGGATATTCTTCGCCATGCTACTTGCAAAAAAGAGAGCTTGTAGGCCTTGTATTTCCATGCGATTGGTTCTTGAATACATCGCGTCTCGCCAACCTCATGGACGACCCATACAACCTGAAATTCGAGTCAATGCCCAACCACCTCGTTAACTATGCAGTCACTGAAAATGGAATCGCAGTCATTGAATTGGCTTCAGATTCCGCAGGGGCGCCACTAGAAGAAGGTAGTCAAGGACCAAATACCTACACTCACGAAATGATGTGCGATATTGATACAGCAGTCATAAAGGCGAGATTCAACGACAGTGTAACTGTCATCATGTTAACTGGGCACGGCTCCAAATTCTTCTCCGCCGGCGCATCCATCCAGATGCTCAACAGTGTCACACCTGGTTTCAAATACAATTTCTGTCTTCACGCAAATGAAACATTATCCCGCTTCGAACAAACTTCCAAGTTGGTAGTTTGCTGCTTGAATGGCCACGCAGTAGGTGGGGGCTTGGAAATAGCAATGGCAGCAGATATTCGTATCGCTCGCAAAAATGCAGGTAAAATTGGACTACCCGAAATCAACTTGGGTGTTCTTGCTGGAACAGGTGGAACCGCTCGTTTAACACGCCTCATCGGCAAGGCAAAGGCTCTGGAAGTCATGGTAACAGGACAGCTACTCTCTTTTGAGGATGGCGAAAACATGAACCTCCTCAACCACATCTTCGAGGGAGATGCAGACCAATTCCGCACTGACTGCCTCGACTGGTGCAGTCAATTCACCCTCCCTAACAAGGCTGTCAAGGCTGTTGGAAACATCAAGCGCAGTTGCCAAACTGGCCCTGAGATTCCATTCGAGTACCACTTGGCTCTTGAGAGAGAACTCCAAGCCTCACTCTTCAACAGTAGCGATGCCAAAGAAGGAATTGCAGCCTACGTAGAAAAGCGAGTTGCAAACTTCACCGGTAACTGAAACACATTCATTGACCTGAATGCAGACGCCATGACGTGGCGCAGAGCTTACAGTTGGAGGTCCGTCTGCCAGAAGGGCATTGGGCAGGAGACTTGACTAGGTTATTTCCCCAAGCAATGTTGAGAATTGAAGAGCATATGGCATTAGGAAAAGGACGAGGAAGTGCAACTGCAACAATCCGCTGCCGCAATACTTCAACAGTCTATACTAGCCTCAATTCATTGGACTCTATAATGGACGTTATTGTCTTAGAACAATCAAAGAGTGGTATTCGATTTAGGGTTGAAATTGCTAAAGGTGGAGGGGGCTTTCTAAAAGCATTAAGAAAAATTGGATTAACTCCAAAAACACCTTTTGAAATTCGCGATGGCTGGGTTGGATGGAGCATTGAATGTGACCAAAATAATGCGAGGAATTTAATTGAAGAACTTAATAAAGATCAAATACCTCATAAAATTCTCAGTATTAGGTCAAAGGAGGGTGAATCATTACTTACTGAAAGGCAACGCCAAGTCTTCGAATTAGCCTTAGCAGAAGGATACTTTGACAAACCAAGACGAATCAGTCAAAGCGAAATGTCAGAAATACTCAATATCTCAAAATCAACATTTAATGAAATTTTACAAGCCATGTCAAGTAAAATAATGAATGGATTTGCTGCTGAAATCCGCAAGCGGTAGGCCATACATGTTCGGGCATCATTCAAGGAGGAAGAGCATCTCCGAGAACCATGAGCGAGTTACCGGCAACCTTCGACGAATGGGTAGACAACTTTGGAGATTGGCAGAAAATGGTCGGTTTCGACCCTGCTTGGATTGGAGACTTTGAGTTATCGATTAAATTCGATTGGGAACGCGCTGGTGAAGTCATTGAATTCGGAGACTATGAGGGTAGAAAGAAGTGGGACCGCTCATTGCAAATCCCTCACCAAAATATTCGAGATGGGCTGCTAAGCATGATCACAGTTCAAGGTGACACAGAATTCGCAAGTGTCGAACAACAAAAGCACTTGTTAGAAAGTGCGCCAAGCGATTACGACCGCTATGCCGCAGCCCGTATAATGGCAGAGGAACAACGCCACGGATGGCAAATGTGCTACTTACTCATGACCTATTTCGGACAACAAGGAGCCCGTGAAGCCCAGAAATTATTGGAAAGAAATGCACAAGATGGTAGCCGGCTGCTCGGTGCCTTCAACAGACCAATGCCTCATTGGCTAGATTTCTTCTGTTACACCATGTTTGTGGACCGAGATGGAAAGTTTCAACTTGGGATGCTATCAACTTCCAGTTTCAAACCCCTTGCTGCTAGTATGGGCCCAATGCTGAAAGAAGAATCATTCCATCTTGGAACTGGAGCCAATGGGCTACGCCGAGTAATCAAGGCGGGAGTAATCCCCTTAGATATGCTACAGCGATATTTCAACAAGTGGGTTTCCACAGCCCACGACCTATTCGGCACCGATTCAAGTAGTGCAGCAGAATGGGCTTATGTTTGGGGAATCAAAGGACGCTGGGATGAACGTGCTAAACTCGAATCGGGGCAAGAAGTTTTCAAAACAAATCTCAATGAAGAAAGTCGTCAGCACTATCATGATGAAATCGTTGCAGAAGTTGATAAAATGAATGCATTATTACCAAAGGATACACCACCGCTTTACGTTGCTCATGAAAACTTCAACCGCGACATCGGGGACTATGCAAACAAGTGCTACATGGTAGACGGAAATGCATTCGAAGGTTCAGGCGAAGAATGGGCAAATTACATCTCTGAACTCCTACCAACATCCCAAGACGAAGAAGACCTGAAGGAATTATTCAAACAAGAGTGGGTCGAACACCGCGCTCCGACTCGTATGATGATAGAATCAGGAATCGGCCAAATAAAGGCGTGATTTCGTGATACCTGTTGCCTTATACGGCATTGATGTAGGCGGTTGTGAAGATTTTTACCAGCAGTTCTCGGAATTATTGAATGCAACAGATGATGAAAAATACATAGAGTTGTTATTCAAAATAGAAGGGAACTTATGTATTGAGCATCTTCAGCAAATTGACCAATGGAGTTCAGCAACACCAATCGCTCTGCCTGTGGAAGTTGTTCAAGAAATTCTATCAACTCTGAATATCATCAATTATCCTGATGTTTCACTTATCGAAGGTTTACTAAGTATTGATGGAATTGATTTACGGCGACTCTCCGAATGGCTTCATTTTACCACCCTAGTCTATCCAATATGGTCCAGCGATACTTGTGCAGGCCTGCGAAAACTTGGATTAAATGCCCCCTTTGAAGAGGATATAGCAGCCTACGGCCTCTATGTCCAATTGATAGAGGGAATCAAGGAATATGCACCAATGGATGCCTTGCCAGAATCTCCATTACCACGTCAGAGGTTACTGGAAATAGCCCTCGCAGAATGGTCTCGTAGGCAATAGACTCAATTCAATCACCACCAGTGGCTATATGAGGCACATGTCAGAAACCACCGTCCCACGAATGTTGGATATGAGTGGGCCTGCCTCATCAAGAGGTCTTCAGTTAGCCTTGGTAGTTGGAATTGGTCTACTCATAACTACAGCAGGATATGGCCTCATATCTTGGGGCTTTGAGCCTGAAGAAAGCCTCGATACAGATGGCGATGGGATGCCTGATTTATGGGAATTAGAATACTCGGGAGAACCAAAAGTTACTTCACCAGATGGTAGAACAAGCCAACTCGTTGGCCTTGATTACAATTTAATTGATTCAAATGCAGATCCAGACCACGATGGCCTAACTAATCTGCAAGAGTTCTGTTGGCCCTTAAGTATCGAGACATGTAATATTGAAACTGTATTGGCAAGAGGAATTACTCTCAACCCGCAAAACTCTGATAGCGACGGAGATAGTATTCCTGATGGCATGGAAATAATTCTTTGCACACGTCAAATGGCAAATGGGACAAGGGGTGATGATGGCCTATGTACTGACTTCTCACCTCTAATCGCCTCGGACACTGATGTCGACCAAGACGGCGTGGATGCAAATGCAAATGGCCAATTAGAAGAAAATGAAGAATTGAATTCCAGTACTGAAGTATGGTTTGGAGCACCATCCTCATGGCTGGTAGAAATAGACGGGCTTTGGAGAGAAGGGCTCGACCCACTACTGGCAGATAGCGACCTAGACGGTATCCCTGACGGAGTAGAATTAACCTGGCAAATGGACCCACTCAATTTCTTGGATGGCGTAAATGACTCAGATAAGGACGGCTTCAATGGCATTTTAACTGCACGAGATGAATGGCTAATTAATGCCGACTCTACAATTGGCGGAACATTTCTTTTCAACACATCTGGTAAATATATTTCATTGCGAAATAAAACTTCGATAATGCCTAGCACAGCAAGCAGTATCGCAACACATAGTTCTGGGAGTTATTGGTTGGGTGATTCTGAAGGTATTCAATTTAGTGGAGGAAATCAAATCAAATTTGCAGAAGTGAACCATTTACTGCTTCATGAAGGGGCGCAGCAAGGCTGGTTAGCAGTGGCAGACTCAACAGGTTTGTCGATTATTGAAACTTTAATTGATGGAAATTCAACAAGTGAGCCTGAACTTCTAGTCTCTGGGCAAATTGATGACTTGACACTATTGCCGGAAGCATCGGGAACAACGAGGCTGGCTTTTTTGACATCAACAAACCGATTAGGAGTACTGGAATTATCATCTGATGGGACTTTAATTTCTCAGTGGGATGCTTCTGACTTCATCGGAGACTTAGGTAGTGATTTTCAAGCAATCGAGTTTTCAGGAGAAGGTGTTTGGATTGCCGTAGACTCAGCACTGATTAACGTCAAGACCCTCGACCTATTGGATAATCAACCGGATTCGAATTGGAAAGTCGGGCCCTTTTCCGACCCTTCAACTGAAACTCCATTCTCCAACTTATTGGCAGACCAAGACAACGAAGGAGCAGTTATGGGGATCCGAGGAAATACAATGATTCATCACTTTTCAGAGGATAATGTTCTTGATTCTAATTCCTTATTCGAAGAAGATAAAGGAGAATTGTCAGCATTAACAAGAAGTGCTGCTAACGAATGGTGGTTTTCAACAAATGAAGGTGTCTGGTCATATGATTTCAACAAGCATGTGGATTCCAGATTGTCAAATGATGCCCTATTGTTATCCGAAGTTTCAACTATATCAAATCTAAATGGCCAACTACTTGTTGCCGCAGTAGTAGGTAATTATTCGGGGATTGCACCCCTTGACCCACGCCTCAATGATAGCGATGGTGATGGCTGGATTGATGGTTTTGAACTGGAATTGAATACCGACCCTACAAATCCTAACGACACATTTGGCTGTAATGGATATTCCATTCTTTGCACTAGGAATTTTGACGATATTGTCTACCCTGCGACACATAACTCTCATGCAAACCCCGAAAGTGGCTTCAACAATCTGGCTGAAAATCAACTTGCAAATATTAGCACTCAATTAGAACGTGGAATTCGATATATCAACATGGATGTCTACGAATATAATGGGGAAGTCTGGGTCTGCCATGGGGATTGGAATCTAATTATTCATCCATGCCTACAAAGTGGAGGAGAAAAGGCACAATATCAACTTCAAGAATTGGCAGATTTCCTTGAAACTAACCCATATGAAGTTGTCACTCTGGCATTTGAAAATTATGTGGATGCAAACACAATGTACGGAGAATTCAACAATTCAGATCTCAGTCCATACTTATTCTCAAAACAGGAACTATGGCCAACACTCGGGGAAATGGTGTTCGCAAATACCCGACTTGTAGTGATGGCAGATGGTGATAACCAAGGCTATGATTGGTGGTTAGATGAGCATGATGAAACTAGGATGACCGGCTTCTCCTACCAATCAGACTCGGAATTTAATTGTGAAAATAGTAGAGGAAATGGGTCGGCAAGCATGTTGCAGATTGCTCATTATATTACCGACCCTATTTCCAGTGAAGCAGATGCACAATTAGTCAATCAATTCGCCTCACTTTGGAGACATGCCCAACTCTGTCGCGACGAACATGACATGTTACCAAATTACATCCTAGTAGATTACGCAGATTATGGCGATGTTGTGCTGGTAGCAGCAGTATTGAATGGAGTAGAAGAAGCACCTGAAGGCGCATTCACTTGATAGCCTAGATGACACTGCCCCATTGCATGCAGAAGCATTTTATTGTGCATCTGCAACTTCTTACTGTAGCAGCAATATGGGGAGCAAGTTGGACAGCCGGTCGAATCATGGCCTTGGAAATACCACCAATCACAGCAGCTTGGTTGCGATACTGTATAGCCTTGGCTTGTTTTTTCGTCTGGTTGAAAATCAAAGGCGAATTACATTTACCAACAAAGCAGCAATGGAAAATTATCTTTTTAATTGGTTTCTTTTCAACTACTGTCTACCAAGCACTCTTCATGTTCGGAATGAAATACACAGCTGCTGGTGATGCATCATTGATGATAACACTAAATCCACTCTTCACCGCATTATTGGCCATCCCTCTTCTTTCTGAAAAAATGAACCCTAGACTAGGAATTGGGATAGTTATGGGATTCTCAGGAGTCTTGATGCTATTTCTTTACTCGCCAAATACCGATATTTTAGCCTCATCAAGAATGCTTGGAAATGCCTTCATCGTAACTGCAGCCTTAGCCTGGGCTACAGCATCTATCATGATGAAAAAAGCCATGACAAATCCCACATCTGATGCGGAACAAGCAATGACTCCTCTAACTCTCACAGTATGGGCTTCTGTTGCAGGTTTCCTCCTTCTGACCCCTTGGGCCGGTTGGGAAACTATCCAATCAGGAATCCCTAGTATCAGTGCTCAAGTATGGTGGGCAACAACTTTCTTGGCGATATTCTCAACCGTAATCTCATATGTTTGGTTTGCAAATGGAATCAAAGTCATTGGAGCTGGAAAAGCGGCTCTCTATGTCTACCTTGTCCCACCATTTGGCATAATCACAGGCTGGTGGCTGCTCGATGAGAAACTTGGTTGGAGTTTAATTGCAGCATTCATCCTAATCGTAGGTGGGGTTGCACTTGCCCAGAGCGAGAAACGTCATCAACAAGCAACGCCCGCCGAGTAATATGGATATCGAAACTGTAGCAGTCATCGGCGCTGGAACAATGGGTGCAGGGATTGCTCAAATTTGCGCCCAAGCCGGTTGGAAAACCAATCTCTTTGATGCATTTCCAGAAGGTCTAGAGAAGGGAAGGATCACAATAAATGAATTTTGGGAAAAGGGAATAGCCCGTGGCAAAACCAGCCCTGAACAAAAGGCAGAATGGTCGGCAAATATGTCATTCCATAGCGAACTAAAACTTGCAGTAGAAAATGCTGACTTGGTTATCGAGGCTGTACCAGAGATTATTGAACTGAAAAAAAACATCTTCAGCGACCTCGATAAATATGCTCCAGCACGTGCAATTCTTGCTACAAATACCTCAAGTATTTCAATTGCAGAAATCGCTTCTGCAGTTGGAGACCCATCACGCGTTATCGGCATGCATTTCTTCAATCCTGTGCCATTAATGAAACTACTAGAGTTGGTTCAACACGAGAAGACTTCGCAAGAGGCTATTGATGTTGCTCAAGCAGCTGGCACATCTATGAATAAGACAACAATCCTTGTTAAGAATATTCCCGGTTTTGCAACTTCCAGACTTGGGGTAATATTAGGCAATGAGGCAATTCGCATGCTGGCTGATGGGGTTGCCAGTGCAAGCGATATCGATACTGCCATGGTTCTAGGATATAGACATCCGATGGGGCCTTTAGAATTGACGGATTTGGTAGGCTTGGATGTTCGAAGAGATATTTTACTCAATCTTCAGAAATCATTCAACGATGATTCCTATGCTCCACATCCTCTACTTCAGAAATTAGTATCAGATGGCGCACTTGGTAAAAAGACTGGAAAGGGAATCTATGACTGGAAGAGTGGTTCGCCAGTCGAGCGCAACCTATAGGAGAGCCTCTCCACAATGTGGACAAGGCATTCCTGGTATGAATAACCCAATGTTAAAACCGCAACTGGGGCAAATTGAGACCGCATCATCAAATCCCATATCAGGGCTTTAACGCCTTACCTATTGAAACCCACACCTTCAGATGTACACAAATTGATAGGTAGGCGCTCATTCGCCAAGCCGATGACATCTGAAGAAGTACTCAACGCCTTTGCCCACTGCGACGGACCCTGTGGGGTTTACGACCCTGCTAGCGCTCGTATTGCGGGTGAAGCAGTTCAATCGATGACCAAGAAAATGCTCGACCTAACTTACCCTGATGACTCAGGTGCAATGGCCGCCTACATCAACACCATGAGTCGCTATGCAACAATAAAGGAAGAAGAAGCCCAGAAGTGCAAGGATGAGTTGCTCGTTCTTTGGACCGACTTCTTCAAGCCACAACACTTGGAATCCATTCCTAATCTACATGATACCTTTTGGAAAGCAGCAAAGTTGTGCAGCGCCTGCAAAGTAGAAGTTTCGGCAGTACATGCTCAAGAATTGATGGATGCCATCGAAGCTATTCATCACATGTTCTGGACAGCCAAGGGCAGAGATGATGCCTGGGTCCGCGCCTCATGAGTTGGTATGCATGGTTAAGGTCGTCATTCACGGCGACAGTATGTATCCCACTCTCAAGGCAGGAGATATCATCAAATTCAGTGTTGTTGAAAGTTTGAAAGAAGGGGATGTAGTTCTCGTCTTTCATCCTCTTAGGAAAGATATGAAAATCGTCAAGCGAATAAAGTCCATAGATGGAGACCGCTTTTTCTTAGAAGGTGATAATCCCGACCCATTGGCTTCAGATGATAGCCATAACTTTGGCACTGTGAAATTTGATTCTATAATCGGTAAAATGGAGTGAAAACGTGAGTTTTCCACAACACTGGTTATTTCATTTTCTTGGACCATCGAGAATGTAGTTGCTCTGAACCTTCTTTGAGGATTCAGATTCACCGTCCACAAAATGCCTATTCAAAGTTCGCTGGACGCTTGTTAAGGAATGCATCAACACCTTCACGGAAATCGGTGGTTGTTCCTGCCGCTTCAATCAATAAGCGCTCATGATTTAGATGGCTGTCTAACTCTTGGCTGGTCTGAACATCAATGAGATGCTTTGTCGCTTCTCTGGTGTGGTTGCCCCACTGCGACCACTGT
>Ga0302122_10000451_pt1 | contig 25253 bp, 23 predicted proteins | sample CB21_SCM_MG_FD_203115 | JGI IMG/M metagenome (GOLD analysis project Ga0302122, IMG submission 203115) | Marine microbial communities from Western Arctic Ocean, Canada - CB21_SCM | ecosystem: Environmental > Aquatic > Marine > Oceanic | place: Canada: Western Arctic Ocean | collected 2017-09-28
CCCGCAGATGAAGACATTGACGAAAAACTTTCCATACAAAGTAAGCTAAAACCCGGACTCCGTGTATTGGTATCATTCGGCCGAAGAAAAGTTATTGGCATACTAGTAGCGATCGCTCCCGGCTCGACTCTAGAGAAAAGGCAATTAAAAAAAATTACCCAAGTTATCGATGAATCACCTCTTTTTCCCAGCCCCCTTTTTAAGACACTTCTTTGGAGCGCAGCTTACTACAAACATCCCATTGGCGAAGTATTGAGCACAGCATTACCGTCGAACCTTCGCGCGGGTGATCCGCTAAACGAAACTTTTCATTGGTGGAAAATTGTAAAATCTGTTTCAGCGGAAACAACGCCCCTCCTAAGTCGCGCACCAAAACAGAACGCGCTATACCAACTTTTAACATCTAACGAGAAAGAGAATACTAAAACCACTATAGAAATGATGACAAAAGCAGACATTACTAAGCCATTCTTAAATGAATTGATGAAGAAAGGAATTGTTGAAGAAATAGTCGAAAGCACAACTACAGAAAAAGCCTTTACCGCAATTAATCCCGTAGCTTTTAACAAACACAGTCTAAACGCGGAACAAGCTACTGCCGTGAAAGCTATCAAAAAAAAGCTTGGCAGCTACTCTGCTTTCCTGCTCGATGGTGTAACTGGTTCAGGTAAGACCGAAGTGTATATGCGGATTATGCAAGAGCAATTAGCTCAGGGGAAGCAATGCCTAATCATGGTCCCAGAAATAGGTCTGACCCCCCAAACTATTTCGCGTTTTGAAGAGCGATTTTCTTGTCCAGTCGTCGCTTTGCACTCCGGATTAAACAATAAAGAGAGATTAAGCGCCTGGCGCGCAGCCAAGGGAGGTGTTGCGGGTATTGTAATCGGCACTCGTTCAGCGATTTTCACACCTCTGGCTAAACCTGGATTAATTGTCATCGATGAAGAGCATGATCCTTCATTTAAGCAACAGGAAGGGTTTCGCTATTCCGCAAGGGACTTGGCTGTGGTGCGTGGAAAAGAAGAAAAACTCTGCATTATTCTTGGTACGGCAACTCCTAGCCTTGAAAGCCTTCACAACGCGCAAACAAAAAAATATCAACACTTGAAACTAAAACAAAGGGCGGGATCAGCCAAGCCTGCCCCAGCGGAACTCGTTGATATCGCGAATGGAAATTTGGACAACGGTTTCTCGCCCCAGGTTTTGTTTCGCATTGAAAAACATTTACAAGAGGGCAGTCAGGTTTTAGTTTTCATCAATCGCCGTGGTTTCGCCCCAATATTAAATTGCCAAGCCTGCGGTTGGGTTTCTGAATGTGAAAACTGCATCGCTCAATTAACGGTCCATGCTAAACCACCCAGCATGCGCTGCCATCACTGTGGAATAGTTAAGCACTTACCAAAGTACTGCCCATATTGTAAATCCGCAAACCTTTCCACTTTGGGAATGGGTACACAGAAAATTGAGAAGTTTCTTAGTGAGAAATTTTCTAAGCACCAAGTGATTCGCATCGATCGCGACTCTACTCGGAGTAAAAAACGCTTATCCCTGTTATTGGATGAAGTTCAAAAAGGCGATCCTTGTATTTTGCTCGGGACACAAATGTTAGCCAAAGGGCACCACTTCCCTAATATTACGTTAGTAGCTATTTTGGATGCGGATGCTGGCTTATTTAGTGCAGACTTTCGAGGGCAGGAACAAATGGCTCAAACTATTGTACAAGTTGCTGGTCGTTCCGGTCGCGCTGAACGAGCAGGCGAAGTGCTTATTCAGTCTCGTTACTCAAATCACTCTAGCCTTCAATGCCTCACAAAAAACAGCTATGCCGAGTTTAGCGAAGCGCTGTTTAAAGAAAGAGAGCAAACCTCCATGCCGCCCTTTACCCATTTATGCCTGATCCGAGCAGAGGGGAAGGAATTCAAATCACCACTGACATTCTTGGAGCAAGTCTCTGCCACTGCGGAACAACTTTGTAAACAATATAAATTCTCTATCGAGCTGTTGGGGCCGCTTCCTGCTCCCATGGAAAAACGCGCAGGAAAATTTCGTCTGCAACTACTGGTAAAGGGTAGCAAGAGGACGGATTTACAGAATCTACTTTCGATTCTTGCGCCGATGATGGAAGATATTAAAGTCACAAGCTCGGTTCGATGGAGTATTGATATTGACCCTTTAGAATTGATTTAAGAAACGACTTAAGGAAAGTCAGTCTGAAAATTCACCTTTAGCTTAGCCTGATCCAACCGATAATTGATGTGGTTGCACTGGTATCTCTCAATTTTTTACTTTAAAAACAAAGTGATAGAGTTAGAAAATTGAAGAAAGCAGAAGACCTTTACGAAACATTTAAGAGATACAAAAGTGACCCAAGATTTCGCCAAAATTAAACCCGAACCCTTGGTGGAGCGTAAACCAGTGGCGACACCTCCGGCGTGGTCGCTTATGTTCACTGGCATGATCGTAGGTTTAGCAGTTGGTGTGTTGGGCTGTGCACTGTTTTACCTGTCCGGGAATGTTCCTCCTTTGAATCTAAATGCTAGCTCTCCAGCTAGCAGCAATCCCGAACTTTACAGTGGTGAAGAGCCACAAAATGCTGCTACTCCTATTCAACCTGAATTTGAGTTTTATACCGAACTATCTGAATACGAAGTGATAGTCGATGCCACTCCTGTAGATTTCACAGAGGAACAAGTAGCACGCGCTGCCGCTGATATCATCAATATTCAGGCTAAACAAACTGGCGGTAAAGTAGGCGAACCAGTTGCAGATATACCACCAAACAACACACGGATCGCTGTTAGTATAATGCTTCAGGCTGGCGCATTCGAACAACGAGAGTCTGCCAATCTTGAAATGCAGCGGCAGCAAGCACTTGGAATCACTGCTACGATAAAACAACAGGCACTGCCAGGCCGACTATTTCTAGTCCAATCTGGCCCCTATACAGACCAACGGCAATTGAACTCAGCCGAGCAACTACTGCGCTCTAATAATATTTCCAGCATCCGCCTGCTTCCGCGATAGATCATCCGCACAATCTAGCCTCATCAATGCTTGAATTTCAGCGCTCTACCCCCAAATACATAAGCCTGTACCAACAAGCTCATGCGCGTATAGAAATTGGAGCTCACTTCGGGTCGTTAATCACCACTGTGGTAATGTAAGCGTTAAGTTAATACTTCTTGCGGCCACAACCTGACTGAGAAGATTAGAAAGCACTGGGGGAGACTTAGATTGGAACAATATAAAGGAACCACGATTGTCTCGGTTAGACGCAACAATAAAGTAGTTATCGGCGGCGATGGCCAAGTTTCCCAAGGCAATACCGTCATGAAAGGCAACGCACGTAAAGTGCGCAGATTGTATGAAGATCAAGTGATTGCCGGATTTGCTGGAGGCACAGCAGATGCCTTCACGCTATTCGAGCGCTTTGAAGAGCAGCTGGAAAAGCATCACGGTAAGTTAGTACGAGCTGCCGTTGAGTTAGCCAAATTGTGGCGCACCGAGCGCTCACTAAGACGACTAGAAGCATTACTTGTTGTTGCAGACAAAGAATCCTCATTAATTATCACTGGCAATGGAGACGTAATCGAACCAGAAGATTCCATTATGGCAATCGGCTCAGGAGGACCCTATGCTCTTTCAGCTGCAAGAGCCTTGCTCCAAAACTCGGAACTAGACGCTCGAGGAATCGTAGAAAAGAGTCTCACCATCGCTGGCGATATATGTGTTTATACAAACCATAACCACACTGTTGAAGAGTTAGAGTTTGATTAAATCTATTCAACCCATTTGATTTAGAAAGAATCGAATACAGGAAAACTGCATGTCTAAAATGACACCGAGAGAAATAACGTCTGAGCTAGACAAACACATTGTCGGTCAAGACGCTGCAAAAAGAGCTGTTGCAATAGCTCTGCGTAATAGATGGCGTCGAATGAAACTCAATGAATCTTTGCGCAACGAAGTTACTCCGAAGAATATATTGATGATAGGCCCAACTGGTGTCGGTAAAACAGAAATTGCCAGGCGCTTGGCAAAATTAGCACAGGCGCCTTTTATCAAAGTCGAAGCTACAAAATTCACCGAAGTTGGTTATGTAGGGCGCGATGTTGAATCCATAATACGAGACTTGATTCAAGTTGCCGTGAAGATGATTCGCGAGACCGAAATGCAGAAATTTCAACATCTCGCTGCAGACCGGGCAGAGGAAAGAATTCTTGATGTCTTGTTGCCCCAAGCTAGAACCGAAGAACCTGAACAACCGGATACACAATCCGCCGCTCGCCAAGTTTTTCGGAAAAAATTACGCCAAGGCGAATTAGATGAGAAAGAAATAGAAATTAAGATTTCTGAGGCCCCAGCCGGAGTTGAGATCATGGCTCCGCCAGGGCTTGAAGATATGACAAGCCAACTGAAAAACATGTTTTCTAACATGAATACAGGCCGAAAACTAAATCGTCGGCTGACCGTAAAAGCTGCATTGAAAGCAGTAAAGGAAGAAGAGGGAGCAAAGCTAATTAACGAAGACGATATAAAGAATCGTGCGGTAGAAGTTACCGAACAAACTGGAATCGTGTTCCTTGACGAGATCGACAAAGTTACCAACAGGCATGATCAAGGAAACGCAGGTGTTTCTCGCGAAGGCGTGCAAAGGGATTTGCTACCACTTATTGAAGGCTCCACAGTCACCACTAAATATGGCAGCGTGAAGACTGACCATATTCTCTTTATTGCCTCTGGCGCATTTCATTTGTCAAAACCGTCTGATTTGATTCCAGAACTGCAAGGCCGTCTACCAATTCGTGTCGAGCTCGATGCTTTGACTGCTGAAGATTTCGAAAGAATACTAGAAGAACCAGATGCATCTTTAACTGAACAGTATCAGGCATTACTAGCCACTGAAGAGTTAGATATCTCTTTCAGCAAAGACGGCATTGCAAAAATTGCCGAGACAGCGTTTCAAGTTAACGAACGTACGGAGAATATCGGAGCGCGAAGACTCCATACAGTAATGGAACGCTTGCTAGAGGAAGTTTCCTTTTCAGCTTCAGAATTAGCTATAGGAGATAACAAGAAACTAGTTATCGATAAAGCCTATGTCGAGCAACAGCTGGACGAATTAGCAAAAGATGAAGATCTTAGCCGTTACATTTTATAGCGAATAAAACAATAAGCGACGGATAAGAGATGTTCAACAATCTGCCAACCGAGATTAAACTCCACAAAAAATCAGCTATGCTGGAGCTTACCTATCGCGACGGAACCAACCATCAGTTAAGTGCGGAATTTTTACGAATTCATTCTCCCTCTGCGGAAGTTAGAGGCCATGGTAAAGGGCAGGAAGTATTGCAGGTTGGCAAGCGTCAAATAGGAATTATAGCCATTGAGCCCGTAGGAAACTATGCAGTCAAACTGGAATTTGATGATGGCCATGACTCTGGCATCTATAGTTGGCCTTACCTCCACAAGCTTGGCGAAGATCGAAAATTATTATGGCGAGAATATCTAGAAAAATTATCTAAATCACGAGCAAGTAGAGATCCATTGCCACCAGAAACACAAGTGATTAAGATCCAACCTCTGCCTCTGAAATAAAACTGGGGAGAATGGCCGTGCTTATTGCTAAAGCGTAAGTAACAAGAAAAATCAATAAGAACTCATCGAGACGATGTCGGAATCAAATAAAACTGATAACAATGAAAACACTACCCATTTCGGTTACGAAGAAGTGCCCGTGGATGAAAAAGAGAAAAGAGTTAAGGAGGTTTTTCGTTCTGTAGCGAGCAAGTATGATGTGATGAATGACATCATGTCGCTTGGCTCTCATCGACTTATTAAGCGCTTTACCATAGAGATGACTGCGCTTCGTATCGGCCATAAAGTGTTAGACCTAGCTGGAGGAACCGGCGACTTCAGCATCAAATTTTCTCCAATAGTGGGTGACGCCGGTCAAGTTGTACTTGCCGATATAAACGACGCAATGCTGAATATTGGAAGAGACCGAGTAATAGATAAGGGCCTAATCAAAAACATAGATTTTGCGCAAGTAAATGCTGAAAAATTACCGTTTGCCGACAACACCTTTGACTGCATCTGTATAGCTTATGGTCTACGAAACGTTACTGACAAAGATGCAGCACTGGCATCAATGCAGCGAGTCTTAAAGCCCGGTGGACGATTAGTAGTGTTAGAATTTTCAAAACCAACTAATGACCTAATGGGTAAAGCTTATGATGTTTATTCAAATCTATGGCCCATAGCAGGACAACTAATCACTGGTGATGCTGATAGCTATCGCTATCTAGTCGAATCCATTCGAATGCACCCTGACCAAGAAACTCTGAAGCAAATGATGGAAGCTGCAGGCCTAGAGAAATGCAAATATGAGAATATAATGAGCGGCATTTGTGCAATCCACTTGGGATTTAAACCTCACTAATCCGGTATACCTCGAAATGAATTCATTATTCGGATCCCTCGCCCTCTGGCCACTTACTGAAATTTTGAATCAAATAATTTCACAGGACAATCATATCAGAGAAAAAATGTCAGCGTTCAGTGGGAGAACTCTAACAATCTTCGGGCAAGAGCCAGATATCAACATTACTGTTAATTTTGAAGAAACCAAGATTCACCTAAGCATGATTAGCTCAAAAATTCTTGCAATAGAGCCAGATGTGAATATTTCTGGCTCTAGTAGTGATCTCTTGCAGTTGCTCTTTGATGGAAAAAACCGCCCTCTGGCAAATCCAAAGATAAATATAAGTGGCGATCCCCAGCTCGCACAGGATTTGTACACCACAATTAACGAATTAGATTTGCATTGGGCAGACTACTTAGCGCCTTTTCTTGGAGACGTACTTAGCAATCAAATTGATCAAGCTTCTTTAGATGTTAAGAATTGGGTTCAGCATACAGATCGAAGTATTAAAAGAAATTTAGATGAATACCTGAAAGAGGAAGCTAGTCTCGTCCCTGATGATAATCAACTGGAAACCTTCGGTAACAGATTAGACCTTCTCAAAATTGCCAGTGACCGCCTGCAAGCCAGAATCAACCTTCTAAATAGTAGATTAGATAAGCTAAGCTCATAATAATCAGTTATTTACGGTGATTCTAATCGCCAATTCTGGAGGTCGATGTTCTTGTTACTGCCTGACGCAGGTGCTATCTTTGCTAGCCCTCTAAAAACCAGATATTTCAATATTAGCAGTGTCCCATTTACTCAGACTAAACAAGGTTCTTAATATCATCGCCAAGTATCGGTTAGATGAATTTGCCGAGAACCAGATTAGAATAGGCTGGATAAAATTCCTCTTACTGCCTCACCGTCTTATCTGGGCGTTTAGTGACCATAGTAAGGACGATAAAAATCGGCGGCTACGTTTAGCATTGGAAGAACTTGGCCCAATCTACATAAAATTCGGCCAGTTACTTTCTACGCGTCCTGATTTTATTGATACAGAACTAGCCGAAGAATTACAATCGCTGCAAGATAATGTTCCCCCTTTTAAGTCGCCATCAATAAACCAACTCGTAGAGCAGGCGCTTGGAAAGGATATCTCGGAAGTTTTCAGCAGGTTAGAAGTCGCGCCACTTGCATCAGCATCTGTAGCCCAAGTCCACGAAGCGACATTGCTCACCGGCGAAAAGGTAGTAGTCAAAGTGATTAGGCCGGGCATAAGGAAGACGATCGCGGCGGACATATCTCTTCTGAACTGGATGGCGGCAACTTTAGAAACTAAAACGTTAATTGGCAAAAGACTGAGACCAATCGAAGTCGTGAGGGATTATCAAAACATAATTTTTGATGAACTTAACTTGCTAGCAGAGGCTGCAAATACATCTCAACTCAGACGTAATTTTGAGAATTCCCCTGATCTTTATGTACCAAAGATTTATTGGGACTTCACTAGAAAAAATATGTTGGTTATGGAGCGCATCCATGGCATCCCAGTTGCTGATATCGATCAACTACAAAAAAACAACATCAACCTAAAAAAGTTAGCGGAAACTGGCGTTGATATTTTCTTCACTCAAGTTTTCGAGCATAATTTTTTCCATGCCGACATGCACCCAGGAAATATCTTTGTAGATAGAGCTTCCTCCGAGAATCCAAAATATATTGCAATAGATTGCGCGATAATTGGCTCCCTCAGTAAGAATGATCAAGAATATTTAGCAAAAAACCTGTTAGCCATATTTAAGCGAGATTATCGAAAAATTGCTGAGTTACATGTTGCTTGTGGCTGGGTGCCAAAAGAAACCAGAATTCATGAATTCGAATCAGCAATGCGCAGCGTATGTGAGCCAATCTTTGGTAAACCCTTAAAAGACATTTCATTTGGACAATTGCTAGTACAATTATTTCGCACTGCAGGACGATTCAATATGGAAGTGCAGCCGTCATTGGTGCTTCTGCAAAAAACTCTTTTGAATGTCGAAGGCTTGGGCAGGCAGCTTTACCCTGAATTGGATTTATGGAGGACTGCACTCCCCTATTTAGAGAATTGGAATACCAAACGACTAAACCCATTTGCTCTATTAACAAAAGTCCAAGAAAATATTCCCAATTGGGTTGATCAACTACCTGAGTTACCGCAATTGCTAATTGATACGGCAACTGAGAGCAGGCAATTAACAGAAATCAACGAATCACTAAGGGCTCAACAATTTGCAAGAGCGAAGGAATCTCTCCGGCAGCAAAGGCTGGCCCATCGCGCCGGTATAGCGGTTATAGCTCTCGCTCTCGCGTCATTGCTGCCCTCAGTGAATCAGTTAATAGGCGATATCGCTGCTGCGCCCCTATTCTTGGGGTTTTTGGGTGTCTTCCTTTTGTGTTTTAGACGGTGAAGTAGCATACTTAGCCGATGTCCTCCTACCTCGACCAGATTGAATGGAATAAAGAAGGCCTAGTGCCGGTAATTGCGCAGGATGCTAGGACTGGACGCGTCTTGATGATGGCTTGGGCAAATAGAGAGGCCGTAGAGACCTCTGTAAATGAGCGTCGTGGCGTCTATTGGTCACGTACCAGAGCAAAACTCTGGCGCAAAGGTGAAGAATCAGGCAATGTGCAGAACCTTGTAGAGTTGTACATGGATTGCGACAATGACACGCTTTGTTATGCGGTCGAACAAGTTGGAGGAGTCGCGTGTCACACAGGTAGGGAGAGCTGTTTCTTTCAAAGACTGGAAGATGGAATTTGGCATTCCGTCGAGGCAGTCGTAGCCGACCCAACAGAGATGTATCGCAAAGCTTAAGTATTGAACTTGATCGGAATGTAATTAGTCGCACTTTTCAAAATACTAAAGCAATATTGGTTAGATAAAATGAGCAAGGTACTAACAGAATTAGCAACAATACTTGAACAACGAAAAACCGCAAAGGCAGAAGAATCTTATGTTGCCAGCCTTTATGCTAAAGGCTTGAACAAAATTTTAGAAAAAGTGGGCGAAGAAGCGACTGAAACTATTTTGGCAGCAAAAGAATGTGAAACCGGTGCAGATTCTGGAGAATCTAATTTAATTGGCGAAACCGCAGACCTTTGGTTTCACACAATGGTTATGTTGAGTCATTTAAATCTGAGACCTGAGCAGGTGTTGGAGGAGCTGGAAAAGCGATTTAACATATCCGGCCTTGAAGAAAAGGCATCAAGACAAAACTAATAACGACAAACTGCAACACAGAATTGTCGGCTTTGGAGGGTTATTATGGGTGTTGGTGGTATAGGTATTTGGCAACTCTTGATCATACTTATGATCGTGGTCATGCTTTTTGGTACAAAAAAATTACGAAATCTCGGTGGCGATCTCGGTGGCGCTTTGAAAGGGTTTAAAACCGCTATGAAGGACGACGACGCGGAGAAAGAGGAATCTGCTGATGACTCTTCTAGCGAACCCGCCGATGAATCAGAAGAAGCTGATGAAAGCAAAGAGAAAGAGAAGGCTTAATAAGCGAGGCCCTTCAATTTATCTCTATCGGGGAACCAACTCAATTTTATGCTCTGCTATCTGGCTTGAGTTTTTCGCTGCTTTACTAATAGAGTAGCGAATTACTTGATAGCCACATGATTCCGACTTATGTTTAATATTCATTCGACTGAACTGCTGCTTGTTTGCATTGTTGCTTTGATCGTAATTGGTCCGGAGAAATTGCCAGCGGCAGTAAAAACTGCAGGTCTTTGGATCGGTCGCTTTCGCCGTAGCTTTTATAAAGTGAAAGCCGAAATTGAGAGAGAATTAAATACCGATGAAATACGCCGACAGCTTCATAATGAATCAGTGCTAGCAGAAATAGAATCTGCGAAAGCCGATGTTACAGGCATCACCGACGAGGCAGAAAAAACCATCAGTAATATTGTAAGCTCAGATAATTTCGACCCTGGCGCTTCCCAAGCTACTCTGAAAAAAGATAAAGAGAACAACAAAGATAGCATTAGCAGTGAAGTCAAAGAAAATTTTGTTCAGGAAGAATTAACTGAAGTCATTGAGCAGGTAGACGAGATAGGCAACCAAATTTTCAATAGCGATGAAAAAGCGAAACTTCCAACTACAGATAACAAGCCCTCATCAGCAACAGTAAATACGCCTGAAACTAGCCCCGAAACTACAAAAGATAAGCAGTCAAATGATAGCGTCAGCTGAAGACGAAAAAGAACTCACATTAGTCGACCATTTAGTCGAGTTACGTGATCGAATATTAAAATGTGTGATCGCAATAGTTGTTTTATTTCTGGCGCTTTTTGCATTTTCCAATGACATCTATACCTATGTAGCTGATCCACTTATTTCCGCACTGCCTGAAGGCGCGACGATGATAGCTATCGACCCTACGTCACCGTTTTTTGCGCCTTTTAAATTAACATTCTATGTTGCGTTTATGATTGCCGCCCCCTATATCCTTTATCAGCTGTGGTCTTTTATTGCGCCCGGTCTATACAAGAATGAAAAAACTGTGGCAATCCCGCTATTCATTTCCAGCGTGCTGCTGTTTTATTCCGGCATCGCTTTCGCACGATATATCTTGTTCGGTATCGTTTTTGGTTTTTTTATTTCTGTGGCACCAGACGGAATTCAAGTTGCCCCAGACATCAGCAGCTTTCTCAGTTTCGCTTTAACAATATTTTTTGCTTTTGGGATCGCTTTCGAAATCCCAATCGCTGTGTTTCTTTGCATTTGGTCGGGCCTAGTAGAGCCAGATGCGCTTGCTGGTAAAAGGCCCTACGTAGTTGTTGGCTGCTTTGTCGTTGCAATGATGCTAACACCACCGGATCCCTTCACCCAATCAATGCTCGCCTTGCCAATGTGGGCACTGTTCGAAGTTGGAATCCTAGCGGGGAGAGTAATTCGCAAGAAACAACAAGATGAAGAAGACGAAGAGACTCAACCTCCTGCTTAGAGCCCAGAGAAAACAAAAATTGCTGGCTGAAGATTGAAATACCTATGACTGCAAGAAAAACGTAACTGGCCCGTCATTCTCCAACTCAATTTTCATATCCGCGGCAAATTTTCCACTTTTCACTACTCGATGCTTTCCTAATGCAATGTCAACAAAATAGTTATAAAGTTTTTCTGCCTCTACTGGAGGCTTAGCAGAAGAGAAACTTGGTCGAAGGCCTTTACGAGTATTTGCCACAAGAGTAAATTGAGAAACCACCATTAATTCGCCTTCGATTGAAGTCAAATCGAGATTCATTTTGTTATCCGCATCTGTAAATATTCTATACGCTAACAGCTTGTCTAATAGCTTATCTGCCTGCGGCTTTTCATCCAGCGCCTCAATCCCAACAAATGCTAGTAGACCTTTGCCAATTTCAGCATGCAGTTGGCCATCAATTCTTATGCGGGCAAAGTTTACACGTTGGATTAAGGCAAGCATTTTACTCAACTCACAGTCTGAAGTTTTTTGCTGATTTCTTGTGTCGCTCGAATTAGCGCATCCACATTACCCGGCTCAGATGCAGAATGCCCTGCATCTCTAACAATATGCAGCTCTGACGCGGGCCATTGCTTATGCAGTGCTGTGGCGTTGTTTAAAGGACACACCATGTCATATCTCCCGTGAACGATTATTCCTGGTATGTCCTTGATCGCTTCCATATTTTCCAATAAGTGATTTTCTTTGATAAAACATTTGTTAACAAAGAAATGGGCTTCGATTCGCGAAAGTGCCAAAGCATTATAAGGTTTAGTAAATTCTGCTAAAGCATCTGAGCTCGGTCGTAGTTTTGAACAACATCTTTCCCAAGCTGACCAAGCCTTGGCGGCTGCCATACGAGCCAGTTCGTCTTCACCTAACAACCTTGAGTGATACGCCTGCAATAAGTCACCCTGCTCAGAGTTCGGTATTATGCGGACAAAATCATTCCAGCAATCAGGAAAAATACGATTAGCACCATCTTTGTAGAGCCAGTCTAAATCGTACTGGCGTGCTAAGAAAATTCCCCTAAGAATAAGGGCTTGAACTCGAGTGGGGAAAGCCTGAGCGTAGAGCAAACTCAACGTCGAACCCCAGGACCCACCAAACAAAACCCAGGTGTCGATTTTTAGAAACTCACGAATTTTTTCCATATCAGCTACTAACTCTTTGCTGGTATTTTCGGTTAAATCGCCATGAGGAGTCGAACGGCCGCAACCACGTTGATCAAAAGTAATAATCCGATAAGTCTGTGGATCATAGAAACGGCGCGAACTGAGATTGCACGCACTGCCGGGGCCGCCATGGACAAACAAAACTGGAATCCCGTCTGGTGTGCCCGACTCATCGAGATACAATTCATGCGTCTCAGACACCTTGAGCTGATGTCGATTGTAGGGTTTTAATTCCGGGTAAAGAATGAACATGCAGGTTCCTTCTAACTGAACATTTGTCTGTGCTTTTGTTTGCGAATGGCCCCTATCTCAGGGCCAGCCTATCACAAGACAGAAAGAGCAGCGGAAGCTTAGCGTCAAGATCTAGCCTCGTATTGCTGTTCCGCGACCTTGTCGCTTGCGTTCATTCTCAGTTAGAAATCGCTTGCGTAAACGAATATGCTTCGGGGTCACTTCAACAAGCTCATCGTCGGCGATGAATTCCATGGCTTGTTCTAACGAATGAACGACTGGGGAAACTAATAGAATATTCTCATCGGTTCCGGATGCACGAACATTCGTAAGCTGTTTAGCCTTAGTAGGATTTACCGCAAGATCACGATCTCTGCTATGCAGGCCTATTATCATACCCTCATATACTTCGATATTTGGACCTATAAATAAACGGCCCCTATCCTGCAAATTAAACAAAGCAAAGCCTAATGCCTTGCCTTTGACCATAGACACCAGCACACCATTGTTGCGGGCTGCTAGGTCTGTATCTTTATAATCGCCATAATGCTCAAACACATGTGTCATTAAACCAGTGCCTGATGTCATCGACAAACATTGTGAACGAAATCCGATCAATCCTCGAGTAGGAATGATGAATTGCAAACGCACTCTACCTTTTCCATCAGGCAAGAGGTCACGCATTTCCGCGCGGCGAAGGCCCAACTCCTCAATCACTGAACCTTGATGTCGTTCATCGCAATCCACGACTAGCGATTCATAGGGTTCCTGCTTTTTGCCATCTACTTCATGAATAATTACTTCTGGTCGCGATACCGCTAGCTCAAAACCTTCTCGGCGCATGTTTTCGATCAATACCGAAAGATGTAATTCACCGCGGCCGGAAACTTTGTATTTATCTGGCGTTTCGCCCTGCTCTACTCGCAACGCCACGTTGTAGAGCAGTTCACGCTCCAATCGTTCTTTGATATGACGGGTGGTTATATATTTGCCGTCTTGGCCTACAAAGGGAGAGTCATTTACCTGGAATGTCATACTAATAGTCGGCTCATCAACACTAAGCGCGGGCATAGCTTCAATCAATTCAGGGTCACAAAGAGTGTCTGAGATATTTAGTTTATCGATTCCGGTGATACAAACAATTTCTCCAGCGGTTGCTTCAGTAACATCGATACGATCAAGACCCAGATGACTTTTAACATGGAGAATTTTCCCTTTACGGGTATTGCCCTCTCGGTCGACAACTATCACTTGTTGATTGTTATAAGCTTTACCACGAGTGACTCTGCCAATACCGATAACCCCAACATAGCTATTGTAATCCAATGCGCTGATCTGCATTTGCAAAGGAGCATCTACTACAACATCAGGAGCAGGCACTTTATCAATGATGGCTTTAAACAATGGCAACATATCATCTGCCATTTTATCCATTTCTAATCCAGCGACACCTTCCAAAGCCGAAGCGTATATTATTGGAAAGTCCAATTGTTCGTCATTCGCCCCAAGCTTGTCGAAAAGATCGAAGACTTCATTGACAACCCAGTCCGGTCGCGCACCATCGCGATCGATCTTGTTTATCACCACGATCGGGTTTAAACCTTGAGCGAAAGCTTTTTGAGTAACGAAGCGAGTTTGTGGCATAGGCCCGTCAACGGCATCCACTAAAAGCAACACACTGTCTACCATAGATAACACGCGCTCAACTTCACCACCAAAATCCGCGTGGCCTGGAGTATCAACAATATTAATGTGAAACCCATTCCAGTTGATAGCTGTATTTTTTGCCAAGATTGTAATGCCGCGCTCTCTTTCCTGATCATTAGAATCCATCACCCGCTCAACTGCTTTGCCACGAGACTCAAGCGTCCCTGACTGATGCAGCATTTTATCTACGAGTGTGGTCTTGCCATGATCAACGTGGGCGATAATGGCGATATTACGAATTTTTTCAATCACGAGAGCCAGACCTGTTTGCCATTTCTAAAGCGAGTACCGAATTAGCCTGTAAATCGCGTGCAATCCGGCGCAAAAGGCGGCGAGTATACACGAGTCAGACCCGAATTAAGAGGCATATTGCCCGCTATAATGGCGGATATCTTTCGAGCTTTTTTTAAGAAAAAACGAAATTGCGAGATCGCTATGCCTTTGACGAGGCTAAATTAGAATCGGAGTGAGTTAATGGCATCGCTTTGAAAAATACTCAAATCGTTTAGACTCGCAGCTATCTTTTATTGGAGAGATCCAGAACTGCCACATTTTTAAATCCTTCATCGAGTAAGTGAGCGGCATGAAGCCTACTCATCATACCTTTGTCACAATACAAAAGGAATTTTGCCTCTCGATCTAATTCATCAAAACTTGTTTTTAACTGATAGAAAGGAATATTTAGTGTCTCCTTGGCCAGAGCAGAAACATGCACTGCTAATGGCTGTGACTCCTGTTCAGTCGGATGGCGAATATCAATGATCGTTGCTGTAGCTTCAACATCGGAGACGATTTTAATCTCAGCAGAATCCTGACCTAGGTCTTCTCCCACCCGAGTAATTAATTGATAATTAGCCTGCTCAATCGCAGAATCGAGAACCGCGAAATCAAACCTAGATTCCTCCCTTTCAATCCTATCTTTTCTCGCACGAGTAGTTGGCTTGTTCGATATTACCGCGCAGTATTCAGGAATATTATTAGAAAACCCTTCTGTGCCGATTACACGAGCAGTGTCGATAATTTCTTGTTTATTACTGGTAGCTAAAGGCCTCAATACTAATGCATCGGTAACTGAATCGATTATGGCCAAGTTAGGCAGAGTTTGGCTCGAAACTTGCCCAACGCTTTCCCCAGTAACCAAAACCAAGAGATTAAGTTCGTTCGCAACTTTTTCAGCTGCCCGCAACATCATTCGTTTAAGAATCACGCCCATTTGTGAGTTTTCAACTTTTTCTAGAATCTCTTCGACGACGCCTTCAAAGGGTATGGAAATAAATTTGACTCGATGAGAACTGTGATACTTCATCCACAAATAAAGCGCGAGTTCTTTGACAGCTAGCTCATGAGCTTTGCCGCCTAGGTTAAAAAAGCAGTAATGAGTTTGCAGTCCGCGCTTTATAGTTAAGTAACTGGAAATTGACGAATCAAAGCCTCCAGAGATAAGAGAAAGAACTGAGTCCTGACAACCTAGGGGGAAACCTCCTAGCCCTTCATATCTTTGGTTCACGATATAAAATGAGTCATCGCGAATTTCCAAGGCTACAGTAACTTCAGGATCCACTAATTTAACTCCAGCCGCTTCGGTATTTTGGTTCAAGGCTCTACCCACATAGTGTTCAACATCAACAGAACGGAATAAGTGCCTACCGCTTCGCTTACAACGAACCGCAAAGGTTTTACCTTTCAACTGATCTCTATAAACTTCAATAACGGGCGCTACCATACCATCCATATCAGGGAGCGGATGACGAGTAACTTCTAAAACAATAGAAATTCCGGGAATGCAGCAAAGTTTCGTCACCATTCTGTCCAGTACTAGCTGATCTGCATTGGCTGGCTCTACTTCCAGCGCGTCCCATTCGCCTTTAACTTCAACACCAGCATCGATCTCGCGGATTATTGATTTGATATTCTTCCGAAGCTGACGGATGAAGCGTTTCCTAACTGGCCGAGTCTTTATAGTAATTTCTGGAAATAATTTCAGGACAAACACTAAGGGCTCTCTCCCGTTTAAGGGCTCTAATTTGCGTAATGAAGATTAATTGTGCTACACACGGTATAAATACAGGCATTTTTCTAACTGGTCTTGCACTATTTCATCGATTTTAGATTAAATGCACTATTTATGTGCATTTAAATTATAAATGCACTATTAAAAAGCATTTTCTTTTCCAAAATTATTGCATGATAAGTAAAATCAGGCTTTGCAGCGACATCGCTGATGGCATATATTTTGCTCTCCACCATGCATACAAGGCAAGTCAAACTAAGAGCAGTTTATCTGCCTATAATTGACCCCCTTGAAAAGAGTGGCAGGAATAAGTGATCGGCTCTTCGCTACATCGCTCTCGGCTGAATTAGCCGCTGGCTAATCTGGTTTCTTTTCGCCAGTCTAGGTGGAGAGAATTAACCGGGCAATGAGTCATACATTATCAAGCAGTCGATATCGATTAGGAGAATGAGTAAAAATGAAATCGAAACTAGAATACATTTGGTTGGACGGCTACAAACCAACCCAAAGCTTACGTAGCAAGACACAAGTTAGAGAAGACTTCGATGGCACATTAGAAGAATGTCTAATGTGGTCATTCGACGGCAGCTCAACAGAACAAGCCTCTGGAGACGATTCAGATTGTCTACTTAAACCTGTAGCAATTTACCCAGACCCAGATCGCGCTAGTGCTTATCTTGTAATGACAGAAGTGCTAAATGCTGATGGTACGCCACACGAATCTAATGGTCGTGCCACTATCGAAGACGACGACGAAGATTTCTGGTTTGGTTTTGAACAGGAATATTTCCTCTGGGATGTAAAAACTAATGCCCCCCCTGGATTTCCAAAGAATGGCTATCCTGGCCCACAAGGCCCCTATTACTGCTCTGTAGGCGCACGTAATGCCCACGGCCGTGATTGTGTAGAAGATCATTTAGACCTCTGCCTAGAAGCTGGCATCAATGTAGAAGGCATTAATGCTGAAGTGGCTGCTGGCCAGTGGGAATTTCAAGTTTTCGCCAAAGGCGCAAAGCAAGCCGGTGATGAAACCTGGATGGCTCGCTATCTATTAGAGCGAACTGCAGAAAGATATGGACTCGCTATCGACTGGGAACCTAAACCTCTAGGCAAGGAGCTGGACTGGAACGGTTCCGGCATGCACGCCAACTTCTCTAATGGTCCAATGCGTGATTCTGGCGACGAATCGATATTCACTAAAATCTGCGAGGCCTTCAGTAAAAATATTGAGCGTCATATTAGCGTCTACGGCGCCAATAATGATCAACGCTTAACTGGTCTTCATGAAACCCAATCTATTGACCAATTCAGCTATGGTGTTTCTGACCGTGGAGCTTCAATTCGTATCCCGATAGGAACTGTTGAAGATGGCTGGAAAGGACGTTTAGAAGACCGACGTACGGCCTCTAATGCAGACCCTTATAAGGTTGCGGCAGCAATCATTAAAACCACAAAGGAAGGCTTAGCTTAAATTCCTTATTCAGTCCGACCTATGCCAAGCATTGAGTGTAGTTAAGTAGAGCAAAATAAGCCCGGGGGGATGCCCGGGCTTATTTTGACTGAGATTCCTAGCAAAGCCTCTTATGATTTAAGCACATTGAACTATGCACTGTTTTGGCGCATAATTTTCCAAACCTATTCATAGAACAATCCCTAATTCTTCATAAGCCATAGGCAGTGTTGCTTATAGCTAGGTCCATAATGCTACATTTTTGTGCTTTTCTGGATTTAGTTGGTTTGGTTATTGCATAGCTAATTATAGTTGAGATATAGAGATAACATGAAAAGAGTGGACTGAGCGCACGGTGACATTGGATAACGACCATAAACACTTGCTGGATAACCTTAAAACAGGAGTCGTTCTGTTAGATAACAATTTGCGCCTGCTCTACCTGAATATGGCTGCGGAAGCGCTAATTGATATTAGCGCCCGCAAAGCAAATCAACTCTTCATCGGCGATGTTTTTATAAACGCTGCAGAAGACATAGGCGAAATGCAAACCGCAATCCAGAATCACAGCAGTTTCACTAAGCGAAAAGCAGAATTAAAACTGGTGCATGGAAAATCACTTTTTGTAGATTATACAATCAGTCCCTTGGACGCAGCTGGTGAGAGACGCGCATTACTGGAACTTAGCTCTCTAGAACACTCTTACCGAATTTCTCGTGAAGAGTCCTTACACTCAGCCCATAACACCACAAAAGAATTGGTTCGCGGTCTAGCCCACGAGATTAAAAACCCTTTAGGTGGTATTCGCGGCGCAGCACAATTGTTGGCTCAAGAAATTGGTGAAGGGGAATATACCGATTACACCAATATCATCATCGAGGAAGCAGATCGTCTGCACAATTTAGTAGACCGTTTGGTCGGTTTGCGTAAACCACTGAATATTACAGACTGCAATATCCATGAAGTCTTAGAAAGAGTTAAGGCATTGGTTGAAGCAGAAACTTCCGGCAATGGCATAAAGTTTGTTCAAGATTACGATCCTAGTATTCCGTCGATAAAAGCAGATACCGAACAACTAATCCAGGCCATGCTAAATATTGCCCGCAATGCGATGCAGTCACTCGCCAGCCCTAATGTGGATCATGATTTTGGTGAAATTCTGCTGCGCACACGGATTGTTAGAAATGTCACCATCGGCAGCAAGTTTCACCGACAGTCGGCACGCATTGAAATAATCGACAACGGTCCCGGAATTCCCGAAGACATTATAGATACGATCTTCTTCCCAATGATTAGTGGTCGCGCCGAAGGCACTGGATTAGGACTCGCGATTACCAATGGAATTATCAATCAACATAAAGGCTTGATGGAAGTAGATAGCAAGCCAGGAGAGACAAGCTTTTCTGTCGTACTACCACTAAATAAATAGTATTTAAAAATGCCTACACAACAAGATTATTAGAAAAGGTGATTTAAAATGAGCGCACATGATTCTGTTTGGATTCTCGACGATGATCGTTCTATTCGTTGGGTCTTGGAAAAGTCTTTGAGCAAAACAGGCGTGAACACTGAAACCTTTGAGAATGGTGACGATTTATTGCATCGCCTCGCCCACGAGTTGCCCGACGCTATTATTAGCGATATCCGTATGCCGGGAATTAATGGCCTGGATTTATTATCTATCATTCAAGAAAAGCATCCCGAACTGCCAGTAATCATAATGACCGCTCATTCTGACTTGGACAGCGCTGTCTCATCCTATAGCCGCGGTGCATTTGAGTATCTTCCCAAACCATTCGACATTGAAGAAGCTGTAGCAATGACTCGCCGCGCTCTAGACCATGCCGGCAAAAAAGAATCTGAAGCTACATTAGAAACGGAAGAATATAACCAAGAAATAATTGGCGAAGCACCAGCAATGCAGGAAGTATTCCGTGCCATAGGGCGACTATCACAATCGAATATTTCCGTATTAATCAATGGCGAATCTGGCACTGGCAAAGAGCTAGTTGCTCATGCACTGCATAAGCATAGCCCCAGAAAGGACAGACCTTTTGTTCCTTTGAACGTGGCTGCAATTCCCAAAGAGCTAATTGAATCAGAGCTATTTGGTCATGAGAAGGGTGCTTTCACTGGCGCAATCTCACAACGTACAGGTCGTTTCGAACAAGCCAATGGTGGCACTTTGTTTCTTGATGAAATCGGCGATATGCCGGCAGAAACTCAGACTCGCTTACTTCGTGTATTATCTGACGGAGAGTTTTATCGCGTCGGTGGTCACACTTCAATAAAAGTAGATGTAAGAATTATCGCTGCGACTCATCAAGATCTTGAAAAACTCGTAGAAGAACATACGTTCCGTGAAGATTTATTTCACCGCCTTAACGTTATTCGGATTCACATTCCACGCTTGAGCGATCGTCGCGAAGACATCCCTCGTCTCGCCGCGCATTTTTTGAAAAAAGCGGCTGAAGAATTGGAAGTGGAAGCTAAAATACTTAGACCGGAAACACAGCATTACTTGCTGGGTTTGAATTGGCCCGGAAATGTTAGGCAGTTGGAAAATTTTTGTCGCTGGATTACCGTAATGGCGTCGAGTCGAGAAATTCAGATCAACGATTTACCGCCAGAGTTTTCCGCTCAAGAGGTTGACAGCGATAATGATGGCAGTTGGACACATGCGCTAGAATCTTGGGCAGATCATCAATTGAGCCAAGGCAATAGCAGTATCCTCGACCAGGCTACTCCGTTGTTTGAAAGAACCCTTATTGATATCGCCTTGAAACATACTGCGGGTAGAAGAAGAGATGCAGCAAATTTATTGGGATGGGGGAGAAATACTCTTACTCGAAAGATAAAAGAGCTAGGGCCTAGTACTGTAAGTCCAGAATAGTAGATTCAGGAGATATTGATTTAATCTACTATTTCCTTTTGGGCTAATGCAAGTCTTCTGCCAGTTAATAACGCCCGGGGCGGGTTTTCCATGGTAACAGCAGTAGGTGACTGAGCTACGAGGATTATCAGTGTAAAATGCCCTCTAATTCACCACCTAGCGCCTTGGCAGCTGAGGCTCTCCTTTCTAAGACGAGAAATCCAGTGAATAAAGCAGGGCGGCCCTGAGAAGTATATATAGTCATAGAACGCAGAGGCAACGCTGGGAAGAAATCAAATCATCAGGAAGTGGCTATTTACGCCATTTTAAGAACTTTAATATTAATAGTGTTCTTATTTCTAGAAATAAAGTGGTTATATTTTGATCAACATCGTACTTTTTGAGCCAGAAATACCTCCAAATACGGGAAATATCATTCGCTTGGCTGCAAATACAGGGTCACAGCTCCATTTGATTAAACCCTTCGGATTCGAGCTTGATGACAAAAAGATGCGCCGTGCTGGGCTGGATTACCACGAATTTGCCGGCATTACGGTGTATGAAAAGTGGGAGGAATTCTTCAAGAGTAAGGGCAGTAAAGAGCTGTACGGTATTAGCACGAAAGGGACGCGATGCTATAGCAAAGTAAGTTATAAGTCGGGAGATTTTGTGGTATTTGGGCCTGAAACCCGCGGCTTGCCTGAGCCAGTGCGAGATGAGTTGGGAATAGCGAACCTGCTGAGAATACCTATGCTGCCTGAAAGCCGCAGCCTCAACCTTTCAAATGCTGCAGCAGTGATTGTTTATGAAGCGTGGCGCCAGCTCGGCTTTGATACTGGCTCCTGATTGATCACTCCCAATAGAACTTGCTAGTCGCAGAGCTTACTGAGTGGTTTCACCGCCGGTTACTTCATCAACTGCAGTCGCATCATTGCCATTTCCGTTAGCTTGTGCAGCTTGCTTTTGCTGCGCATAGAGCGCCTCAAAATTGATTGGTGAGAGCATCAATGCGGGAAAGCTGCCTTTTGTTACCAAGCTATCAATCGCTTCTCGAGCGTAAGGAAACAGGATATTGGGGCACACGGTCGCCAATAATTGTTCTAACTGCAAGTCTTCGAAATCTTTAGCCGCAAAAATTCCTGCTTGATGGATTTCAACCAAAAATGCCGCCTGCTCGTCCATCTGCGCTTCAACAGTTAAAACCAATATGACTTCGTAAACATCGTCCTGGATTTTGCTACTACGAGTCTTAATGTCGAAATTAATCTTCGGAGCCCACTGCGATTGAAAAACCGCGGGACTGCGAGGGGATTCGAATGAAGAATCCTTTAGATATATTCTCTGTAGCGCGAATTGTGGGCCTTCAGCCGCTTCTGTGCCAGCAGGCGCAGCTGCTGCCGGATTGTTCTCTTCATTTTCTGCCATGATAAATCCTATATTCTGCTTATCTTTTAGTTAATCTATTTCTGGATGAGAGGCAGTGACTGCGCTTTCCATTCAGTCAATCCACCATTTAATTTATACACTTCAGTATGACCAGCTTCCAGCAATGTTTTTGCAGCTTCGCCAGAATGCTGGCCTAATTTACAGACAACTACTACTGGTTTTTCCTGGTGTTTCTTCAGCTCAGTAAGACGCTGCTTTAGCTTCGCCAGCGGAACATTTATCGAATCCACGATATGACCAGACTCGAACTCTTTCTTCTCTCTGACATCAACAACCACAGCATCTTTACGGTTAATTAACATGACCAATTGCTGTGATCCGACTCCTTGACTGCCAGTGCGTTGATGGTAAACAACAATTGCGCCAAGACTAATCACCCACATGGCCGAAAGGCCTAAGTGATTGCTGAGAAATTCTAAAAATTGCGCCATCATCATCTGTCTTCATCGAACGTAAAATTTAGATCGGCATTGGTAAAAAACAGCCATAAAATTGAGGCAAAACCAGATGCCGAGCGAGCGAGCGGTGCAGTATACACGGATGGGGGTCGCTTAAAAAGTTTTCAAGGGAGGCTCTAATAAGAGTTAATTTAGTCAAAATCTGTTTAACCAGGCCTATTTTTGCGAACAAACTCGGCAGCAAATAACTCCTTTGATAGAGACGTCTACTTTTAATGAAAGTCCAAGCTCTTTCAAGGATAATGGCGTTTCTATTCTTCAGTCCTAAAACTCAGGATAAAAACTCGCTAATGACCACCAAGAAAACTGCTCTTCTCCTCATCCTTGATGGCTGGGGCCATCGAGAAGAAACTGAAAGCAATGCCATCCATGCGGCCAATAGTCCCAATTGGGATCGGCTCTGGGCAAAGTACCCTCACGCATTGATCGATACGTCTGGAAAATTTGTTGGCCTGCCAGCCGGCCAAATGGGAAACTCCGAAGTAGGTCATATGAATCTTGGTGCCGGACGTGTGGTTTACCAAAATCTCACGCGTATCGATAAAGATATTGAAGAAGGAATCTTTGAAAGGAATACTGTACTCACATCTGCTGTCGACAAAATTATCCAATCGGAAAAAGCGCTACACATTTTTGGCCTGATGTCCCCAGGCGGCATTCATAGCCATGAAGATCAGATCATGGCTATGATTGATCTAGCAATAACTCGGGGTGCTGGCGAAATTTACCTCCATGCATTTCTCGATGGCCGCGACACTCCCCCACGATCTGCGCTCCCTTCTTTACTAAGAGCAGAACAAAGACTTTTAGAATCAGGCAAAGGCCGAGTAGCAACTCTTTGTGGGCGTTTTTTCGCAATGGATAGAGACAATCGCTGGGATCGAGTTAAGCTTGCCTATGAGTTGTTAACTGAAGCTAAGGCTGACTATCATTTCGATAATGTTAGTGATGCTATCGAGGCGGCCTACGCTCGTGATGAAGATGATGAATTTATTCAAGCCAATTTGATTGGAAAAGAATCCGGATCAAGTGCCACACTAAAAGACAATGACGTAGTTGTGTTTATGAACTTCCGGTCAGATCGTGCTCGAGAAATTACTCGCGCTATTATTGACACTCAATTCGATGGTTTCGAACGAACTGTTCGACCAAATCTCGCAGAGTTTGTAACTCTGACTGAATACGCTGCCGACATCAAAACATCCTGCGCCTATCCTTCCCAGAAATTGAACAACGTATTAGGGGAATACCTAGCAGACCAGGGCAAGATGCAATTGCGAATTGCAGAAACGGAAAAATATGCCCATGTGACTTTTTTCTTTAATGGTGGCCGTGAAGAACCCTTCAACAACGAAGACAGAACCCTTATCCCGTCACCACAGGTGAAAACCTACGATTTAAAACCGGAAATGTCAGCTGTTGAAGTAACTGATAAACTGGTAGAAGCCATCACTTCGAAAAAATACGATGCTATCATCTGTAATTATGCCAATGGCGATATGGTGGGCCATACCGGCGATTTCGCCGCATCAGTAAAGGCAGTAGAAGCCGTCGATCGATGTCTAGGCAGGATTGTGGAGGCCATCAAATCGGCATCTGGAGAGCTACTGATCACGGCTGATCACGGCAATGTTGAGCAAATGATAGACTCAAAAACTAAACAACCTCTGACTTCACATACTAATGGTCCTGTACCTTTAGTTTATGTTGGTACTAGCGGCAAGCAATTTATCAGTAATGGCTGCCTCTCAGATTTAGCCCCTACCCTACTCACTCTAATTGACTTGGCTGTACCAACTGAAATGACAGGGAAAGTATTATTAGTTGATACTGATGATACGCTACAGGCTAGAAATTAAATATTAAACCCGCCAGGTAGAATTTATTATTCTCTATACACGATTATACAAGTGCAAACATCGTTTATTACTTGTTCCCTTGCTTGTTAGTTTAACGGCTATACAGACAACCAACAATCTCAACGCCGCAGAAGATATTGATGAGGCTCAATCTGAATTAGCACTAGTCGGCTCTGCTATAGCCGATATTGAGAAATGGATCAACGAGGCTAATGAGCAACAATCTAGTGAAGAACAGAATCTCAAAGCTGCCGAAGTAGAAATTGCAGAAGTTACCAAGTCTCTCGCTACCCTAGAATTGACTCTCGTCGGAACTCAAACTGAAATCGACTCTCTTACACTCAGAATTCATCAATTGGAATCGAATAGAGCTGAGCAAATCGTCTCATTAGAACAAGTAATTAGAGCAGCATATATCGCTGGCGACCAAAACTCATTGAAGGTTCTGTTCAATCAGGAAGACATTTCCAAAAGTGGTCGCCTACTAGAGTATTCCAGAATTTTTTCTAAATTTCAGCTAAGCAAAATACAAGAATATCAATCTACTCTAGAAGAACTCGCGGTCGCTAACACTCAGCTTAGTAATGAAGCTGAGGGATTAATCTTGCAGCAAGGTTCTCTGACAA
>Ga0302122_10000453_pt1 | contig 25236 bp, 15 predicted proteins | sample CB21_SCM_MG_FD_203115 | JGI IMG/M metagenome (GOLD analysis project Ga0302122, IMG submission 203115) | Marine microbial communities from Western Arctic Ocean, Canada - CB21_SCM | ecosystem: Environmental > Aquatic > Marine > Oceanic | place: Canada: Western Arctic Ocean | collected 2017-09-28
GCGGGCCGGGCCTTGGGCGCCGGCGCCGTAGCGACCGCCTTCTTTGCAGGCGACGGCGTGGGCGCGGGCGTCGGGGCCGTAGCCGCGGCCTTCGGTTTCCCCTTGGGCGTTTTCGGCGCGGCGGCGGTCGACGACTTTTTCCCCGCTTGCTTCTTGGGCGGCGGCGCGGCGGCGGCGGCAGGCTCCCGCTTCGGCTTCGGTCCCGGCGCCGCGGGTTTGGGCTTCGGCGCGACCTTGTCCTTTGCAGCCACGGCGGCGGGCGCCCGCGTCGGCGGCGCCTTGGTGACCTTCGGGACCGGCGCCTTCGGCGCGGCCTTCTCCTTCGCTGCGACAGGCGTAGCCTTACCAGCCTTAGTCGGCTTGGGCTTGGTCGGCGCGGGCCGCGGCGGCTTCAAAGTGGCCGTGCGGCCCACCGGCGGGTGCGGCGCCGCCAGTTTCTGCTTCGGTTTCGGGACCGGAGCCGCTTTCCGCGGCGTGTCGTCGTCGCCGGTGAGGTCGATGTCGGGCTTGGCTTTGCGCGGCGCCACGGCGAACGCCGCCGCCGGCGGCGGCACGCCCCCCTTCTTCCGCGGCTTCGGGACGTCTTGGACCGGCGCCGGCGCCGCGGGCCGCCGCGCGGCGCTGACCCGCGGCGGCCGGTCGGCCGTCAACTCCGCGATCTTCGCCGCGCAGGCGTCCATCCGGTCCCGGTCGCTCCCGGTGATCAGCACCCCACCCGCATCGTCCACGTTCGCATTCTTTAGGCCGAACTCGTCGATCAGGCCGCGGATGGTCTCCCCCCCCTTGCCGATGACCATGCCGATCTTGGCTGGGTCCACCGGGATCCTCACGCGGAGCGCCTTGCCCGGCGGCCGCTTCCGCGGCGGCGCCTCGTCCGCCGCGGGCGAATCGTGGTCGGAAGAGCACAGCGACACGGGCTTCGGCGCCGGCACGGCCTTGAAGGGTTCCGGGAGCGGCACGGGCGCCACCGGGTCCGCATATCTTAATTCGCGTAATCGCGTGGCGACGGGCACGCCTTCCTCCGCGTACCCGTTGTCCTCGTAGCGCACGGTGCACGTCGTGCCGTCCCGCGAGACAGCCAGCACCTTGCAGTCGTGCCAGCGGTCCTGGTACGCGACGCGCGCTCTAGACCCGGCCGCGAACCAGGCGCGACCCCGGAGGCGCTTCAAGGCCACGCCGTTCTCGAACGCCCCGTCGGCGTGCCGGACGCGCCAGGACCCCGACTTTTCCAGGGTGACCAGGGTGCAGTCGTACCAGTCGTGGCCGCAGTCGACCTGGCCCGTCGCGCCGCGCCGCGCCCAGGCCGGCTGCTCCTCCGTCGGCACCGTAACGGGCGCTTTGGCGTTGACCGGCTTGGGCGCCGGCGGCGCTTTGTGCTGGAGCGGCGACGCTTTGCTGGGTGCTTTGGCCGGCGACGCGCGCGGCTGCGAGGCTTTCCCGGGCACCGCCTTGGGCGGCGCGGGCGCGGGCGGCGCGGCGCGCAGCTGCTGCGGCGCCGCCCGCGCCTTGGCAGAGCCAGCCGGCGCCGGCGCCGCCTTATCGAGCACGGCGAAGCCCTCGCGCACCGCCACCGGGCGCAGCCGCGCGACGCGCACGAACGCCTCCTCCGTGCCGTCCTCGTAGGCGACGCTGCACGTGTCGCGCAGCGGGCTCAGGAATGCGACGTCGCCGGTGAGCCACCGGCCGTCGCGTTCAACGCGTACGCGCTGCCCGACGGCGGGCCAGGACTTCGATGGCTTCGGTCGCGGCGGCCGCGCCGCTCCCTCTGGTGGCGTGCTGGCGGTCTTCTTTGGTGGCGCACTGCCGGTCTTCTTTGGTGGCTTCGGTCGCGGCGGCCGTGCGGCACCCTTGTGGCTTTTGCTGGTGTTCATGGTGCTGCCCTGGCTCGGCAAAGGGCTGCCTTTCGCCGCGAGGGTGCGCTGCTTCTGCTTACGGTTGCTGTACCTCGCGCGTCGCGACCAGACCAGTGAGCCAGATTTATTTTATCGAGTTTGAACAGCTAGTGGGCTCGTCTGAATGCCAAAGCCATCACTCCTCTTCCTCCTCGTATAGAATTTCTTTCATCGAAATATGTCTGTCGTGATTTTTTGGCGTGCGGGTATTTTCGATGCTTAGGCCGACTGATTTTTGGCCCAACAGCGGCAGCATAAGTGCTATCGTACAGCAACCGATGTGTTGATTGCTCTCAAGAGTCGTGTTGAGCTTGTGCCCGAGTCTAACGAGATCAGCCGACTGTGGGGCTCTCTTCCCACGCCTCCGACGCGGCGCCACGCTGTAAGACGCCGTAGCAGCGTTCTTGTAACGCTCGTGCATTGTAAGCAATCGTAAGCAGCAGACTCAAACTCTGCTCGGCGCCCGACGCCTCAGCGGACGAAACGCTCTAACCAGGATGCCGTCCGCCTCACCGGCCATGCTCGGCTGGTGGCTCGCCGCGAGCTTGAGTAGCGCCGTGTATTTTCATCCCGACGTCATGTTAGACGAGAGGACAGACCTGGCGCGCTTTGTGCGGTCCCTGCACGTGACCACGTGCGCGGCCATGGCGTCCTTAGCGGTGGCGTCCCTGTTCCCGTCGCGTATGGATGTGGCATTGTCGTGCGCGGGGGACTCGTCGGGCGCGCTGCGGTGTCTGACCGCGTACGGCCTGGTCTACGTGTGCGGGCTGCTGTGCTTGTTGCTGGAAACGCTGCTGCGGCACGGCGTGTTCTCGCGAGCCTGCGCCATGCGGGTCTCGCAGGCGGCTTTGGCGTCCTTGTTTGGGCAGGTCGTCGCGCACCGCGGCGACCTGCTGTGCGCCGCGCACGCGACCGAGGCCCGGCCACAGCTCGCGTTCTGCGCCGTGTACGCCTGGGCGGCCCTGGCCTTCGCGCTCTGCAACCGGATAGAAGCGTCGTTGGACGAGCGCGCCTACGAGGGCGAGTCCGACGACGACCTGTCCGAGGACGACGTCGAGGCGGGCGACTTCGTCGCCGACGCGGCCGCCGGTTTGAAGGCGGCCATGTCCACGGTGGAGAACGACCTCCGGAGCACGATCAAGGGGGATAAGAAATACTAGTAGTATACATGACAGTTATTAGTCAAGCTTCATTTCAGGCTCGTCCAGCTCAGCGATCACCTTCCACATCTCCTGCTCGACATACATGGCCAGCACGCCGAGCTCCTCCGTCTGCGACTCGATGAGCTCCTCGAGCTGGCCCATGTTGATCAGCTCTTCGAGCGTCGCCTCGTCGTTGTGCTCGCGCAGGCACTTGAGCCGGTAATTGCAGGTCGCCTCGATGCTTTTCCTGTACTCGGCCGTTTCGGGGACCTGCTTCACCTCCTCGAGCAGCTTCTCGTTGAGGGCGATCAAGGTGTCGCGCGCCACCGGATCGACCGGCAGCCCGACGATGCCGGTCGTCGTTTTCGTGACCAAGGAGCGGCGAGCGTTAAGCAACGGCGTTGCGCGAGCGTTGAGCAACGACGTTGCGGCGCCGCGCCGCGCAAGGAGTCGCGGCGCGGCGGCGCCCAAGGAGATGACGCGCCGTCGCGCGACGGACAGCGCCCGTACTTGCGGTCGCCTCGCTGCCCTCGCTACGGCGGCAAGCATGGCTGGTTGCACGTCGCTGGCTGTTACTCGGGCGGCGTTGCTTCGCCGCGCCTAGCCTTTTCCGTAGGCGGCTACTGGAGTCGTTGTGCGCTGGATCGGTCGCCAAAGAGGCTGTGAACTGGTGGCGTCTTATGTCAAATCGACGAATGCAACCCCGCACGCTTGCACGGGTTTTTCGCACGACGGAATCGCAGCTGCTGGCGCTGTTAGCGCGTCTCTGATACCCTGCACTCATATCATGGCACGCATCGTTCTGCTCCTAGCCGTAGCAGCAAAAGCAGCAGCCCTCTCGCAGCAGAACTGGCTCAAATTACCCGATGTAAATCCTGGGACGTTTACGCGAAGAGACGCCGCGTCGGCCGCCGCCGTTTCGACCATCGCCACGCCGGTCGCCGCGACCGCTGCATCATCAAAGACGGCCTCGCGCCGCGCAGCAGAAGTCCAGCAGTGGCCGCGCATCCCCGTCTGGCCGTCGTGGGCCGGCGGGCGTGTGATTCCAATGGGCGCGTTCCCGGGTCCCAGACTTCCCTCTGCCCGATGGCATAGCGGGGGACAGGACACTCACGCGTCGACGTCCGCGCAGGCCTGCCCAACGCGGACCCGTTCTTGCTGGTGGCGCATCATATGCACTGGTTCGATCCCCGGGATCCGCTGCGAGGGCCGTTCCGAGCCTTCGGCAAGGTCACGGGCCTGCCGTGCGCCTCAGCGTCCTTACACACTTACGTCGACGGCGTTGCGCCTCGAAAGCTATCGCCTCGATTTGGAGCTCACCGGTTGATTCCCCATCGCAGGTACATCGATGTGGAGGGATTCTCGATGCATCCCCATAGAGGCTTTGACATCTTGACCTATGTGCTAGATGGTTCCGACGGTTTTCGCCACCGCGATAGCCTGGGCGGGTCCAAAACGTATAGAGGGGCGAGCGCGCAATGGATGCGCACGGGCGCGGGCGCGATGCACGAGGAGTTCTGGGAGACTTCTGACGACCGCCGGACCTCGATCGAGCTCTTCCAGATCTGGATCAACTTGCCGGCGTCCCGGAAAATGGATCCGCCCACGGTCCGCTACCTCGGCGCGGCGCACGGTGCCCCGTGGCGCGAGGAGGTCGTGGATGGGGGCACGCGGGTGCGGACCGTGCTGGATGATGACATCCTTGACGTGGCTGAGGACGGCGAGGGCGCGACGCCGAAGCCCAGGCCCCGCGCGGAGGTCTACCACGCGCACATCCCAAAGGGCGGGACCTGGTCGCCCAAGGTAGGGGGCGGGTCGTGCTCGCTGTACTGCCGCGAGGGGAAAGTGACGGTGCCTGGGCCCGCTGGCGAGCTAACTGTCAAGGCCGGCGAGTCGGTCGGCTTTGCGAGCGGTGCGGACGCGATCGCGTGCGCGAACGCGGCCCGGGGCGAGAGCGACGTCCTGCTCTTGGTGGGCGATCAGCTGCGCGAGCCCGTGGCCATGGGCGGTCCCATTGTCATGAATTACCAGTCGGAGGTCGACGAGGCGTACCGGGAGCTGCAGGCGGGGACGTTCCTGTCAAAGCGTACGGACGAGGTCGCGGACGCGATCGCCCGCAAGCAGCGGCTCCTTGCGCGCGCCGATGCCACCGACGCCGCGCGGCTCGCCGAGGAGATCCGGAGGCTTGAGGCCGAACGTAGTGCGTAACATGTGACTCAACTAGTTACTCGACCATTTTGTGGCGCGGGTTTTACAGCTCGACTGACTCGAATGCTTTATTTGCTGTGGTGTGCGGCGCGCTTATTAGGCCACCATCGCTTCGGAGGCGACACATACGTGTGCCTTCTAGTGTCGGCTTGAATTCTACCACGTATTACCGTGCTCGCAGTGAGCCTGGTCTCGCACTGCCCAACTGGTTCCTAGCTCGACGCCAAAGCAAGCCAAGATGTGGCAAGACGACGACTCCGACGGCGACAACGCGGCTGCATCAGACGATAGCGTGACGCCCACGTTGCCCGGATTCGTGCGCGCCAGTGTGCCGCCCGCGCTGGCCGGGTTCGTGCGCGCTTCGAGGTCGTCGCGGCCGAAAAAAGCCAGCGGCGCCGACGTGGCCGCTGCGTACCGCGCGGAAGTACGACGACCAAAGCCGAGCTCACCTGCGCCGATCGTTCAAGGTCCGGCGCGGATGGCGACCTGCGCGGCTTGCGGTGCCACGTACGATCCCCTAGCACGAGAGGCACACGAGGCGTCGATTTCGCACCAGCTCGCAGTCGGTCCACGGACACGCGGTCGCCGCGTCATGCTTCCTGAATCAAGCCCGGGCGCGCGGCTCCTGGAGCGGATGGGTTGGGCTGACGACGGCGAGCGGCCAGGCATCGGCGCGCCCGGCCGCGAGGGCCGCATCCAGCCGCTCGCGATTGCGCTCAAACGCGATACGTCGGGCCTCGGGAGCCGCGAGTACGAGAACCGCGTGTCGCACTTTTATGCGAACGACGCGCGCGCCGTCGCGCCGCCGCGCCCGCCTCCACCGCTGCCGCCGCCACCAGCCTCGCGCGAAGCGCAGCGGAGGGGAGAGGCAGATGAGCAGCAACGGACCGTGCGGCTGCGACGCGACCTTGCGGACGCGATCCCCGAGGGGTACGAGGAGTTGTTTCGATAGCGGCTGGGCGAAGGCCGCAGTGGCGTCCTCCGTCCTCGATTTGTAATTTATTCATGTTACACAGTAGGTGGCCAGACCCATGACGTCGCGCCCGTCTTCGTGTTGTAGTAGTAGACGCTGCCCGACGCCGGATCCGTCGCGCTGGACCAGTCCGCGACGACGATCTCCGAGGCCTCCGCCGCCGCTGACTTCTCCACCGCAGCTTTCGCAGCATCGCCGCCCGTTAGCGTGAGGTCGTCCGTGGCTTGAATGCCGCCGCCCGCGGCCATCAGACCACGCGCGATGCGTAGTACCTCTACTTTTGATCGATCTACCTTCATATCTGTGGCGGGAGACCAATCTAGGGTCCGCAACATGTCCTCGAGCTTATCCGCGCCGATCTCCCCGAGCGTCTCTTCGTTTTGAGAGTACACGAGGCCCGTCGGCAGACCCCTCTGTGCCTGTGCGTTATGCGTGAGTCGAGGCGATGGTGTGGCGGTGAACTGACGCTGGAACGTACGGCCTTCACCTGGGGCGTCCTCAAAATATTGACCATAGGTATAGGCGAACGCCTTCCGTAGTTCGCGGCCGCGTCCGCGCCGGCCCTCTCACCACCGTCACGAAAAACGTATTGAGGATGGAAAAATACCTGATGCGTGAAAGATAAGACGCTTCTCAAAAATGTAAGACGGCCGGCCGAGAGATAAGAATAGGCGTGTATTCTTTGACACCGAGGCGGACCAATTGAATCTGGCCCTCGAAGCCCAATCCGGCGACTTTTGACTCCGTCGCCGACTGCAGGGCTTGCGTGAGCGCGTCGCCGAACTGCTCGAAGGCATCGAAATTATTCGTCCAAGACGGGTGCGTCATAAGAAGCAGCGAAGTAGCGGACCTCGGATTCTCTTCCAACCACTTCACCTCTTTCCAGAACCTGCGTGGCCGCGTTTACGCAAATTTCGAGCTCTCGTCCTCGGCGCGGACCGCTGGTTGATTCCACACGGTCTAGCGCCACTGGAAGCACGATTCAGTGTCGGCCGCCCGCGTGGTATCGTAGCGAACGTCGCCCAACGGCAAGCCAGCTCTATCCGCGCTGAGCGAGAACGGGCATATGCCTGTGTGGAAGTTGAATGTCGCGGCGCCCCACGCCATCGACGCGATCTCCCGTAACAGCGTCTGCTCGATGGCGTACTGGTTGATTTCCACACAAATATTGCCAGCATCACTAACGATGGCGTTGACCCAGTCCTTCGAGCACTTCAGAGCGTCCTCGTCCCCGAGGTCGTGCGCGACAGGGCACTTGCCGGCGGGCGGCGCCGTCTCCGCGTCCAGCGCTTTTAGCCGCTCCCTCATCTCTTCAGATAAGAAGTCGTCGTCGTCCTCGTCCGCCCACTCGTCCCAAACATCCGCGTTCGTGGAACGCGGGACGTTCTTCACGATGATGCTTCCACTAGGCCCCGGCATCGCGTGAATATGCCTGTAGAGGAAATCAACTGTTGACGCGGACATTCGACGACGATTTATGCACTGGCGACATGCGCTCCAAAGTTCTGCGACGAGTCCTTGCAGACCTCGAGGTGTTCGAAGAGCGCTTGAAAGGTCTGCGGTCGCTTCAAACCTTCGCATTGCGGAAAGTACATCGCCCGAAAGTCGCCCGGAGGAGGCGGGTTCGCGACGACGCTCCATAGCTCGGCGAGAGCGCCGGAGATCGACGTCGCCTCGGAGTATATCTCCTGCTCGGTCGAGCCGGGTGCCGTCTCAATCACGTGCAGCCGCGCCGCGCGCCGCGGCGCCGCGACCGGACCAAGGAACGCGTTAGCAGTTGCCCATAGACCAACGAGCAAACGAGACAGCGTCATTGCCCGAGGTAGCGTCAGTGTCCTCCCCTCTAATTGACTTACGCGCGCCGCGCTGTCAAGGAAAGCAGCGCTGCGCTTTCAGCTCTTATATCGCTGCACAGAGAGCAAATGCTGCCACGAATGTCGTCGCGTGATGCAAGGGGTCCTACGCTCTCCCAGAAAGACGTCTATCTCGTGCTAGACGCGCCAGACAGGGCTTCAATTGAGCAAAACTGATGGCAAATGCAAGTTGACGAAACCCGTTTTTAGAAGGAATTGATTTTGAGTCTTTAGCCATTTTAGCACTTGACGCTGCCTACGAAGCCACGGTGTCTGAGTTATTTCTGATTCCTGTATTTTTAAGCTATATCTCGGTGGCTGCCGAGTAATTTCTTCAGTGGTCGCGCACTTATTGCATAATAGTACCCAGCCCCTGGGCCTCACCTACCGTGGTGCAGCGTGACATGCAAATCGAGCTCCCAGCAAGGAGTAGTGCTAGCAGCAAAGGGAGCGACGCAGCAGGCCTGCTTGCAGAGGAGGAGGGCAAAACAGCATGGCTTCGCGAAGACGCCGACGAAGTGAAAACAAACGAGCCTGCTGCTGAGGCAAGCACACTACAAACGCGTCTCGCCACGCCCTGGCTACCGGACGCGCCACAATGCTGCGGCGGCGGCGCCGTCAAATCCCGCGTGCGCCTCGCGAAGTTCCTTTTCCTTTCTTATGTCCTATTGATCGGTGGACACGCCTTCATTCGCGCACATGGCAACGAGACGAGGTGGGAGCGTGATCCAAACTACAGCATCGACGACTTCCACAGCCTCGACCTCCACGCCTGCGCGCTCGACGCGCTTTGTTATTTTATCATCGGGCGGTGGTGGCGGCGTGAAGGTGTGGACAGGTGGAGTGTCTTCGCGCCCATGGCATTCGGCGTCTACGTCTTCTCGGCCGTGGGCGCGGCTGATATTGCGCACTACTCGATCTCGCTCTTCGCGATCAAATGCGTATGGCCCGCCCCTGTCGTCGTTGCGGCGGCGCTGCTCGTCGTAGCCATTCTGTTGATGGTGTTCTTGCATGTGCGGGCGGCTTGGCGTGACGGGCTTATGCTCGGTCGGTCCCTAGAGATTGTTGCGACGGTATTGATTTTTGTGCTGCCGGTCTGCCGCGACCCGTCGTTCCACTTGCATCACTGGTACTGGACGTGGCTCATCGGTATGCACGCGAATCAGGATGCGTGGTGTTCAATCGCGGCAGGGGCGTTTTTGTGGGGAGGGTATCTCAATGGTATCGCTGCGTGGGGCCGCGACGATCTGCTCGGCTGTAAGCGCTCGTTCTACGCGGCCGCCAACCAGCACTGCGGGTTCCTTGACTGTTACTACGAGTCGCACTACGCGAATGCGACATCGACCCCGTCAAATCCGCCCTTCGAGGACGCGCCGAATTGGAGGACGTGCGAGGGGAGGGCTCCGTAATTTTGTGTTTTTGTAACGATGCTTAGCGCCTTCATCACAACCGGGCTTATCCTAGGCAGCACCGTAGCGGCAGGCCAATTCAACCGGCACCACTACTACATAAAAACTTACCGCACCGGCTGCGCCGGACCAGCCACCCCCTCCGGCACCGCCGAAGCCTTATCATCCCCACCGCCCTCGGCCGCCTCGACCTTGTCCCGGTACTGAGGCGTCCGCCGCGCAGGCGCCGGCGTAGGCGCTGGCGCGGCCTCATCGCGTGGACCGGGGTACCAGCCCGGCGGCCGCGGGTTCCCGAAGGTGCTTTGAGGCATGATGGGCTCGAGGCCGTAGAAGTCCTGGGGCATGCCATATTCATGCACGGGCAGTGCTGACCATGGCTCGTCGGGCGCGATGTGCTCGCGCGGGTTGTGGTACAGATGGGACTCAAGGACTCCTATTAAACCCGCATCGTCGAGCTTCGACGCCAAGAACCACGCGGGCGCCTTCCGCTCGTTACTCCACGCCTCATCGACGTAGGTGCAGGCCCTTAATGCTACTTTGGCGGCGAGGTTTACGTCCGGTGCGGCCTGGACCTCTCCCATGAGCTTCGCGATCACAGGTATTAGTGGCGCCAGGGACCGCTGCACGTCGGCGTTCTCCGCCAGAGTACCAGTCAAAATACACCCCAGTTGCTGGCCACAAATCCATCCGGAGCAGGCGCACAAAGCCGCGCAGCAGACGACATGAGCATCTTCTTCCACCGAGTTACGCCTGCAGCTTGCGTCGGTGTAGAGCGAGCAAAGCACGTTCCCGGCTTTCCGAGCCATCCGGTCCCGCCCCACGTCCTGCGTGTTGGGCCCGCACAGGAATTGATCCAACGCTAGGCGTAAAAGCAACGCCTGGACGTAGTGCGGCGCCCCGGCCGCGTAAGCCTCTGAGAACCGCGGCGCGTCGAGATCGACGCACGTTCCCGTCAGCACATCTAAGCCAGCTTCCACGAAGTCGCCGTCGACGTTTTTTGTCATGGCCTTAATGAGCGCCGGGAGACCGCGCGCCACGGCGTCGTGGGCCAGGGCTTGGCTGGCTGCCGACGCGGGATCCAGCAACTCGTGGGGAGCCCGCCGAAGTCGCTCAAGATTCGTCAGGATGGAACAAGCACACGCCGCCGCGCTCCGCCTTATGCCCGAGTCGGGACACTGGAACGCCACGGGGAAGAGCCGCCTATTCACCGTCCGCAGGAAGGGCGCGTGGCAGGCGCGCGGCCGCGCGCACGCGTAGCGCAGCGCGTCCAGGGTCCGGGCGCACGCGACGCACGCGTCCGGGTCCAGGTCGTCGTCGCTCGCGTCCTCGTCGTGATGCAGGGCCGCGGCGACGGCGGCGGCGGTGATGTCGCCGTCGTCCTCCTCGCCCGCGGGCGCGGGCGCGGGCGCGGGCGCGTCGGCGTACGCGTCGAACGATCGCAGGCGTCCGTCCGGGACGCTTTCGGGCACGGCGTGGGCTGGCGGCGGCCTCCGCGGCGGTCTGGCCGACGGCGGCCGCGGCGGGAGCGGCGACGTCGGCGCTATCGCCATGGCGGGTGACCCGGGCACCACCGCGTCCGGCGGCGCCGAAAAGCGGTCTAGCGGCTCGGCACGTTTCGGCAGCGGCGCCTTTTTCACGACCGCCTCCGCGAGGAACGGCGTCATCAGGCACGCCAGGTCGTCGGAAAACGCGTGGCTCTGGAGCGCCGCGGAAATGGCCTCGGCGCGCGGCCGGTCTCCGAAGGCGCCGTACGGCTCGAGCGAGGCGAATTGCTGCAAAGGCAGCCGGCAGAACTCGCCGATGAGCGCCGCGACCGAGGGCCCCAGTTCCTCGGACGCGAGCTTGAAGAGCACGGAGGCCGCGCCCATGGCGTGCGCGGCGCGCTTGCCGCGCACGTCCCGCATGGACTTCTGGATGAATTTGGACGCCCGCGAATTTTGGACCATGCTCTTGAAGTCCCGCTGCGTGCCCTGGCCGCGCCGCGCCTTCTGCATGACGAGCACCGCCTGGGACCGTTCTAGATGCGGGGCCGAGAAGCGCCCGCAGGCCGGGTGCACGCACGGCAGCGCCCGAACATCGCACATCTCCAGGCAGTCCGCCACGCGAAAGGACGCGTCGCGCCAGGCGCGCTCGTCGCCACTCAAGGCGTCGAACATGCTCTCCGCGAGGTACGACTTCTTCTTGGCAAGCCCCCGCCCGCCCTCCGCGAAGGCGTGCGTCGACGACTTGAGTAGACCGGCCATGCCACCCGCCTTCCGGAGCTTGGCCTTGAGCAGGGCCTTGCGCTGGTGATTCTTCGCGTGTTCGTCGCCCGCCTCGACCTTCTTGGCCTCGTCCCTATCCCGTTCTAGATGGAAGACGGAGACCCCGCACTCCTCCAGCGCCTCGGACGCTTTGATGACGAGCTTCTCCCGCTCCCGGAGGTGGTGGAGGAGTTCTGTGACTTCATTGTTGGCCGCGTCCAGGGCGCGCTTTACGGCGGCGGCCTCCTCCTGCAGCTCCGGATCCTCGCGCACGCTGGCGGCGGTGGACGGCCGCGACCCGGGGCGCGAGCCGGCTTCGGACGCCTGGCGCGATCTGGCGGCGGTGGACGGCCGCGACCCGGGGCGCGAGCCGGCTTCGGACCCTTGGCGCGAGCCTGGGTGCGAGCTGGGGTGCAGCGCTTTCTCAGCGTGATGGTAGGCCGCCTCGAGGTCGCGCGCCGTATGTCGCGCCTGTTGCACTTTATGCTGCGCGTGCTCGGCGTCCGCCTTGGCACTGTCGAACTCGCTCAGTCGCGCGAGGCGCGTCTTCCGGTGCCGCTCCGCTTTATCGATCTCTCGTTTTGCGGCGTCCGCGGCCTTCTTCTCCTCCGGGTCTAGCATGTCGTGCAGCGCGTCGGCCACCGCCTTCGACGCCGCCGGCACGGGCGGTAAAAAGCCGCCCGCGGCCACCTTGGCGCGCCGAATGCGATGGTGCTCGCGCAGCTCCAGACGCGTCACGCACCGTTTGAGGATGAGGGCGACCGCACCGGAAATGGCGGACGAAAACGCCCGCCGCATCATGTGTATCCGGAGCGGCTCGCGCCCGCGCCCGGCCGGCAGCTGCGGCCGCGGCGGCGAGGGCGGCCGCGGCGGCGCCTTGCCTTCCAGCACCCGGGAGCCCCGCGTCCGCCGCCGCTCCTGCTCCTCCTGGCGCGCCCGGAGCTCGCGGTAGCGGCGCTCGACGGTGTCGGCCCCGTGGTCCACGAGCGCTACCGGTGCCATGAGCGTGGACGTATGGTTCCGCTCCGGGCCGCGCCGCGACGGCCCCTCCTTGAAGGCGTAGTCGCCCGGCCAGCGGCTGTGCCATTTGGACATTGCTTTATTTGTTTAGCCGTGGCCAACTTGTGCTCAGCGCTGCGGCATTATCGATGCATGGGCAGCCGTGGCAGCATTGCCAGTCGACGACGCTCGGCTTCACGCAGCCCAAGTGCTCGACGGCTCGGCCGGCGGGGCTAGCGCACAGGCCTGGGCAGCACTTTCTAGTGCGCATGGCAGGAGCCAGCCAGCCCTCCGAGCGGTGGGGTGCGAGTGAAGAGGTCCATAGTCGAGGACTAACAACACTGCGACACAAAATGTTTTTTCCGCGGGTTTCTTGCCGCAAATTTTGTCTGCAGATCTCACGACGGGATATGATATCCCAGACGACCGAAGCCACGAGGAAGAGGAGGCTAGAGAGGTAAAAATTTTAGTCGAAACTCAGAGCCCGAAGCCCTGGCGAAGCTTCGCGCCCGACTCGTCGTCGGCGCAAGCGGCGACATGGTCCACGCGCACGAGGTCCTCCTTCGACAGCAGGGCCTTGGTGATGACCCAACCCGGCGCCTTGGCCGCCGCCGCCAGCACACCGGCGGCCTTGTCCCCCAGCGCGGCCTGCGCGCTCCCGATGACGTCCACGAGGACCTCGGGGCACAGGCTCAGGTCGAGCTTCGCAAGCGTCTTCCTCTTGAAAATGGCCAGGTACGCCTGCCACAGGTCGGGCGACCCCTTGAGCTCGCGCCAGGCGCGTTCGAGTTCCGAGGCCGTCTTGGGCGCTTTCGTGGGCACCTTCTTGGCGTTTCGGGACCGCGCGGCCGCGACGGCCGCCTGGACCTTCTCCTGGCTGTCCACGGCCTTCTTCGCGGGCGCGGCCTTGGCGGCGGGCGGATTAGGCGGCGCGTCCACGGCCACGACCTTGGCCGATGGCGCCAGCTTGAGGGTCGGGGGCTTCATCGGGACTGCGTCGAGCTTGACGACGCCCTTCGTCCGCTTCCGCGTGAGACCGTCCCGCTCATCTAATTTTCGACGGGTCGCGTCCTTCTCGGCCGTCGCGGCCTTGTCCCCTGGGGCCAGAGCCAATAACGTGTCCAGGTCGTCCAACGAACCGCCGAAGTCCCCAAAGGCGCGCCGCGCCACGCCCCTTCTATATAAAGCTTTCAGGTTCGTCGGGTCGCTCTTGAGCACCTCGGACGCGTCTTTATTACATCCGTCAAAGTCGTCCCTTCGTAGCCGCACGAGGGCCCGGTTGTTCCGCGCGGCTGCATTCCCAGGCCACGCATCTAAAGCTTTAGTGTAGAGGACCTCGGCCTCCGCCAGCTTCCCTGCTGCCAGAGCCGTGCTCCCGGCGGCCTTGGCCGCGTCGGACGCCGCGAAGTCGCCCTCGTACTGGCCCCTGGGCTGGGCCTTGGCCGGCTTCTCCGCCTTGGCCTCGACCAGTGCCGCCTTAACCGCCCGCGTCTTCGCGAGGGCCACGTCGTTCTGGGGCTCCAATTTCACGACCTCCTCGAGGTCCGCGAGGGACGCCGCGAGCTCGGCCGCGCGCGCCGCCGGCGTCGCCGCCCGGGCGGCGAGGCGCTCCCGCGCGTCGCCCCGTCGAAACAGGGCCTTGACGCGCTTCGACGTATCCTTGAGCACGTCGGGGTGCTTGCAGCACGCGTCCGCATCCAGAAAAGCGCCCTCGACGTCCCCCAGTCTAAGTCTAGCCATGGCCCGGTTCGCGCGGCTCGCGTAGTGCTGGGCGTCCGCCTCCAGCGCTTCGGAATACTTCGCTTCCGCACCTTTCACGTCCCCCGCCTGCATCAAGGCGTTGCCTTCTTTCTTAAACTCTTCGGCCTTGGCGGAATCGCCGACGACCTCCCACGAGTTTTCGGAGCTCTTGGCCGGCGACACGTCCGGCGGCGGCGGCTCGTCCTTGCTGTCGTCTTCAATCGAGACCTTGAAGCCCGTCGACGGTTCTTCTTCGTCGGACTCGCCGGCGATCGCCACCTTGACGCCGGGCGGGTCCTTCTGCAACGAGGCGGGCACGGTCTCCGCCACCAACAGATGCTCATCTTCGTCCGAGTCCTCGATAACAATTTTAGTCCCCGCGACGGGCTCGTCGTCGTCGTCCTCAATAGTAATTTTCGTGCCCCCGACCGGCACCTCCTCGACGACCAACTCGTCCAGGTCGTCGCCGTCGTCGTTCGCGAGCTTTGCTAGCATATCGTCTTCGTTTGATGATGGGAGCTCGAAGCCGTCGGCGCCCACTTCCAGCACCTCCTCATCACTTGAATCCTCGTCGGCGATTTGAATCTTCGTGAAGCCGCCCCTTGGCACGTCGTCGTCGTCGTCGGACTCGATGAGGACGGACGTGAAGGTCGAGGGGTCCCGCGCGAGGTCAGCTCGTTTCCCCTCGACCTCCTCGAACTTGTCGCAGGCCTGCTTCAGTAGTTTGCGCAACGCTAAGTTGTCCGGGTCGTCCGCGCAGGCCCGTTCGAAATCTTCAATGGCCAAAGCGTACTTGCCCCGCTTATGTCTCGTCATGCCTCGACGCTGCCGGGCTTTGTGGTACTGGGGGTCTATTTTCAAAGCGCACGTGCAGTCGTCCTCGGCCCGCTCCAGCAACCCGAGCCGCAAGCAGGCCATGGCCCGGTTGGCGAAGACGACGGCCGACGACGCGTCGTACGCTAAGGACCGGGTGTAAGAATCATAAGCGTCTCTATTTTCCGAAGCGCGGTAGGCCTCGTTGCCCTTATTCTTTTCTCTCCTCGACAAGAACTGCCGTTCCGCGGGCGCCAGGTCGTCGCAGCCGAGCTCGGACCGGCACGCGGCCAAATCCTCCAGGGCCTTCCGGGCCTTGGCGTCGTCGCGCTCCCTGGCATCTCTAGCTCTTCGTTTCCGCTCGTCCTCCACTTTCTTCTCCTTCTCGTCGAGGGCCTCGCACTCCTTGTCCACGTCGTACTTGTCCCAGGCCTTGAAGTCGTAGCCCGGGATGCGGTTCTCTTTTTTAGATTCGATCTCTTCCGGCGTCGACTGCTTCTTCGCAACTTTGGGCGGCGCTTTTCGACCGCGCACGGGCGGCAGGCGATCATCGCTTCCACCGGCCTTCACGAAGACCTCCGTGCGCAACCGGTCGTCGTCCTCCGTGGCTTCCGTCACAAAGGCCTCTATATCATTAGACGCCTCAGCCAAATCCTGCGCGGACGGCGTCGAGGCCAGCGCCTCGATCTTCTTCCGCTCCCGCTCGGGAATGAGAGCCATGATGCGCTTCTCCGTGTGGCGCTCGAGGTGGGGGTACTTGCCGTGCTCGCCGCTCTTCAGGGCCTGTAGAATGGACCGCAGCTCCGGCACGTCGTCGCACGTGTCCACGTGCTTGTAGTCCATCATCTCCACGGTCACCTCGCAGTTCTTCAAAATACCGTGGCTCACGAAGTCGCCGAGCTCCGCCATGGTCTACGGGCTGCGCTTTCGCGTCGATGGCGTCTGGTACGGGCTGCGCTTTCGCGTCGATGGCGTCTGGGCAGTGCTGGCCGTCTGGCTAGCTCGACGGCGTCGAACCGGTGGTAGCACAGGTCCTACACGTAGTTTAATAGCAGCAAACGCAGCCTGGTTCGCCACGAGGCGCGCCTGCTCACAAGGGAAGCGCGTCGAACTCGAAAAACTGCCCAACCATGCACGGGTTTTACTGTCGGGTTTCGATCGTATTTACGAGTGGAGCAGAGAGAGCCCCAGTCAGGCTTAAAATAAACACTATAATTATGGACTAGCAATATCGTAGTCATAGTTCGCCGCCGCGCCCGCCAAACCCCCGACGGGCCGCGCGGCGGCGCCGGCAAGCCCGCCCACGGCCTTCTTTTTCTGGCGCGGCGGCTTGTCGCGCGGCGGCTTTGACGCCGCGCCGGCGAGCCCCCCAACGGCGGCGGCCGCGAGCCCCCCGACGGCCGCCCCCGCGAGGCCGCCCGGCCGCCCGGTCTCCGGCCGCCCGTTGTCCCCCTCCCGCTGGCGGCGCTCCTCCCGCTTCCGCTCCTTCTTCTCGCGCCGCCGCCGGTCCTTGACGGCGTCCGTGCCCACGACCATGGGCCGCGAGTGCGGCCGCGTCGAGCCGGGCCGCGAGGATGATGGGCGCGACGGGATGGCGCTCGAGGCGGGCCGCGAGTACTCCTCGCGCGGCGGGTCGTAGAAGGCCGCGCCCTCGCCGGGCCGCGGCGAGTAGCGCGCGGCTTCGAGCCGGAGCGACCGCGATCCGGGTCGCGCGGCGCCGGCGAGGCCGCCTACTCGTGGCGAGCGCGACCGGGGCCGGTCGAAGAGGGCGCCGTCCGCAATTTGCGAGCCCATGCCCGGGAGCGGCGGGCAGCTTAAATCCTGGAACTGGCGTTTCGCTCTTAGCATCTCCGGCAGGACCCACGTGTCCTCCCTTTCATCAAATTCACTTCGTTGCCACACGCGCGCCACAAGTTCTTTTGGTAAAACCACCTCGCACACCTGGCGCCACAGTTGCGCGTCCCGGTTCGCCTCCCGCACGTTGTCCTGGAGCATCTCCCTTTCCCTTTGGAATTCGTCGTGCAAGTCCTCGATCTCCCGCTCCCCATTCAAAATCTTCCTTTTTAACTTCTTCTTCTCCCGGACGAACTTGCGCTCCCGCTCGTCCATCTCCAGGGCCGCCTCCTGCAACTCCAGCTCCACCGCCTCCCGATCTAATTCGGCGGCCAGGCGCCCCTCCTCGGCCTCGCGCGCGATCAAGCCCTTCTTCTCCAGCCGTTTTTTAATCCTTTTAGCCTTGTCCCGCTTCTTCTTGAGCGCCGCCTCGAAGGCCGCGTCGCCGTCCGCCATCTCGCCTCTTTTGAAGCTGCCGCCGCCGACGACCCGCGCCTGCAAGGCCGCCAACTTGGCCATGACCGCGCCGACGTCCTGCTGGGCCTGTTCGGTCAAGACTTTCTGGCCCTCCAACTGCCCGCCCAGTTTCGCCCGCTGGTTCACGAGGGCCGCGTTGTACTCCGATAAGGCTTCGCCCTCGGCGTTCATGACGTTCACGATCTTCTCTTGGACAACAATTTTCTCGACGACCTTCTCCTTCTCGACCACAACAATCTTCTCCACTTCCTGGATCCGCACCGGGCCCTCCTTCGTGACGACTTTCTCGACCACCGTATGAGTGCCCGGCGCGTGCACAATTGTGTTCGTGCCCGGAGCCTGCACCAGAGTAGGCTGGCCCTCGCCGGCCCACCGGCCATCCAAGGGCTGGCCCGCGGCCTGGGCTTCCAAAATAGCCTTCAATTGGTCTATTTGTGCTTTGTACTCGCGCAACATGGCATCCTTGGGGTCCTCGTTGATCTTCGGTTTATTCTTAATATTCTTGGCTCTATTGGCGTATCTGAGAGTAGACAACGTCTCGTCATAATTATAGTCGGCAGGAGACACAGCGGCCATCATCAATGTTTTCGTATTTCCACCTAGGGAATCCTGGAGTAACCGGGTCAACTTCGAATCCCTATAAGGTATATGTTTGCACTTCGCGTCCACCAATGCTGATATAACATTGCCCAGAGCCGAGAGAGACAAATTGATCTTGCAGCCCTCCTTCAATCGATCCCCTGAAGCCCCGGTCTTGTTCGCTCTCTCGGACCCAGCTAAGTCCACCAAATTCAACTTGCCCATCGTAAAGTGGTCCTTGCCCTTTTCATCCTTCGTGTTCATTTCTAGTACTACCGTAAAAATGGAGTGGGACCTCGACGACCCTTCGTTCATGAGGGTGGCGCCCGTCGTCCGATGTTTTAACCCTTTCTCCATGACCTGGTTGATGGTCGCTTCGTCGTTGACCACGACGTTACTCAGGCCTTTCACGTAGACGCCTTTCGACGGATCTTCTTTGAGTTCGCACCTCGCTTTGGGGTCATCTCCAAGAAGATCTCTAATCTCTTCGTTATAAATCTCCAAATACGAACACCTCACCAGAAACTCCACGTCCTTGGTCGTCGTGATGTGTTCGAAGATATGATCGAAACTATTGGGAATCACGCCTTTCAGCTCCACAGGACTCGGAGGCCCCATCATGGTCCAGCTCTTGCCGCAGCCCGTCTGGCCGTAGGCGAAGATGGTCCCGTTGAAGCCCTCCATCACCGACTCGACTAACGGGTAGCAACTTTCTTCATAGAACTGTTTTTGCGTGGACTGCTCGTCGTAGGCGGCGTCGAAGGTGAAGGATTTTGATTGTCTTTCTTCATCTTTGAGTGGTAGGCCGTCGTGGCCTAACCTTTTGACAATGCTTACTTGGTTCGCGTCAATTCCAATAATGGGCTTCCGCTCCTCGCCGACCTCCTTCTTGTTGAGGGGGCGGCATCTAACCACGACCTGCACGGTCACGCTGCCCTTGTTCTTCAGCTTGGCCACGGCGCTCGCCACGCCGGCGACGCCGGCCAGGGACATGGTAGGCTTGTTCTTAGTGGCCGCTGAAGGCTGCCCGCGGTCTGCGGGCAGGCTGGGTGAGGCTTGGCAGGCTTGCTGTGAGTGGGTAAGTGGCCGCTGAAGGCTGCCCCGCGTCTCAGTGCCGCGAAGAAGGCAGTGTGAACAACGTGCGCAACGGTTCCAGGCGGACAGAAACCTCTTTCGCGAGCAGTCACGCCGCGCTGCGCGTGTGATCGTTGGTCGTTACGAACCCGAACCCATAGTCACGGCGACGTCGATACGCGCCCGGGCGTGGGCGGGGGCGCTACCTACGCGTAGAGAATACCCATCGAGGCCTCGGTGCTACCAAGCTACTAGGACCGTGGGCCGACTTTTGTCTCAGCGCCAGGCGCAAAACGCTGCCCCGACGAAGCGAAGCGCACGCGTGCACGCTGTCGACGCGGCATCCTCATCACCGGACGCACGAGCTGCCCTGACATCGCGCTGGACCAAGGCCGGCCACTGGGCCCAGCTCTCCCACCACCCAAAGATGGGAAACGCCTCGAGCAATAAAGGAGACAAGCAGCTGTACATGGCGGCCATGTCCAACGTGACGCAGATGGAGCGGAAGGAGCTGGGCATGGTGCGCCAGAGTTTTGGAGATTGTTGCAATCTCGGCGAGTACAACGTCACTCGGGACCAACTTTCTGATGCATGTGTTGCCGCCAATATCATGCCGCAGGACGTTGAGATTTTAGAGAGGATGTTCACCATGTTCGACAAGATGGGGGCTGCCGCTATTGATTATCGGGAGTTTCTGGCGGGTCTCGCACCGTTGGTCCGCGGCGACGTTAAAGCTAGAGTGCTGTTCGCGTGCGAGGTCTTTGACGTGGCGGATTCGGGCACCCTCAAAAAGCACGAGCTCGCGTTGGTGGTGAACGCCATGAACAACGTGGCGTCGTGGTTCGGGGACCCGGCCGTGACGCCCGAGGAGGTCGACGCCCTCTGCGAGAACGTGTTCCTGGAGTCCAAGGACGGCGTCGTCATCGTGTACGGGGAGGTGGTCCACCAGCTCGTGGAGGATCCCGCTTTTAGGACCTTCCTCGCGGGGCAGGGCAGCGTCCACTACGGCTGATATGCGTAAGAGATACATGCTACCTTGGGGAAACTCGCCCCGCGCCTGGTCGCATCCACTGCGGCTAGAGTAAGCTAATTAGGGGGATACTCGTTCCGCGCGCACCAGGCCGGCTGCCGCGACGTCATCGCGACCATGTCCAGCCCGGCGAACGCGAGAAATTGAGGTAGAGACCGCACGGTCCCAAGGCCGTAGTTCGGCCCGTCCGCGTCCTGCACATGCTTTAAGACGGCCGGGTTCTTCACCGGAGATGTATACCCCACCAACGCCTTCACGCGGTCCACGATCATCAACATGAAGCGCGTGTTTGAGCCGCCGCTCCCGAAGGTCCGGTCCTGCGTCTCCCAGAACTTGGGCAGGCCCATCCTTCCCGGCCGGTACTGGTGCGCGAAGAGGTTCTTCCTCGGACTGTACACGTCGAAGCCGTTCGTGTAAAACCGCGTCGTCAGCATGATCTCCTCGCCCATGAACACGAACGGCAAGAACGGGTCGAAGGGCGCCACCTGCAGGAAGGAGGCGTGCGCCGCGAAGAAGCCCGCGCCCACGTAGATGGATCTAGGCGGCTCCGGTTCTGGTGCCGCCATGCTTCTCCCGCCACCGCCACCAGACAACCTCAAGATGTGCGCCTCCACCGGACTTGTCGAGAACGTGGCGCTACACAGCTTGCCGTAGCTCCCGGCGTTTTGCCAACTCCCCTGTTCCGGGGGAGGGTAGGCCGACATAACTGAGCGTGGGTACGAGGGCGTCGCCATCAACTCAGCTCGTAATTCGTCGTCCCACGCGTCCCGCGCCCACATGTGCGCGTCGATCTGCGCGTAGAATTGCTCGCCCAACCACAGCTTACTGGCCAGGTACCTCGCAAAAGCCGGGCCCATGGACTCCGACTCGTTCACCCGCAGAACACGCACTCTACCCGCTTTGCAGTGCGGCGCTCCCAACTCCGACGTGCAGAACTCCGCGACCCCGTCCTTATCGGCCGGCGCGTCTGAAACCTTGGTCCGCACGGGCTCGCCCGGCTTACTGACGACCTGGACGCCCGTCCGGCAGTTGACTTCGCAGTTCTGCTGCACCACGCCCGCAATCACCAACTCGGGCTTGGACGCGTGCGTGAATAACTCGGTCAGTGTATTTGCTAGCATGTGGTCCCGGTACGCCGCGATGCTGATGAACACGGACCCATCCGTTCTGACCGGTCTCTTCGAGCGGTGGATTCGTCGTTCGAACGGTAAGAGGTGGGCCTCGGCCACACCGACATAGGCGGCCCAGACCTCCTCGCGCGTCTTCCGGCGCGCCCGTCCGAACGCCCGGTGGACCTCGTCTAAAAAGGTCCGTAGCGTCGCGATGATCTCCTCCAGGGACGGAGGGGTCACGATCTCTTCCTCCACTTCGTCCGGCGGCACGTCATTCTGGCCCTCGAAGCGCTCGCCCTCGCGGTAGTGCTCCTCCAGTTCTTGTGGCTTCCCGTCGTCCCGGTCGTTGCCCCGCAGTAACGAATGGACGGTGGGCTTCGCCCGCCGCTCAAAGACCTCCGGGTGCGGCCGGTGCACCGTACTCCCCGCGTGCGACACGGCGAAACTCTTGCCGTGCTGCACGCTTTCCATGTGGCTCATGATCAAGAGGACGGCGCTGAAGACCGAGCCTAGTGCCACGATGGCTAATCGAATACAGAACCAGCGGCAGCACCTGGTGCGCCGCTCTTTGCGGGCCTCGCGGGCCTTGCGGCGGGCCGTCATCTCGGCGAGGCGTCGATGGCTGCGCTTCAAGGTGTACAGCTGCTGTGATAGCGAAGCTATGTGATGATGATGCCGCCTGTGCAAAAAGTTTTGACTTTGTCGGGGACGAAACCCGTCCGACCTCGAGCAGTCTCAGCAGTCTCGGCGGATTGCGGAAGCGGAACGTAACGTTATCCAGTCCTCGCTAGTGCTGGAGAGTACTCCTGGCGGGATCCAACCCGCCTGGTGCAGCGCAGCGCAGGCTGGAACGCCGAGCCGGGAGAGGGCAGCGTTGCGTAGGCCGCATACGCACCAACAGCACGTTTGAAAACACGCACGGGACCAGTACTCCCTCACGCCCGCCGCCGTGCCCAACTGCTGCGCGAACGGAAGGGGCAGCCCCTCGAGCCATGGCGGACCCCGAGTCGCGGATGAGGGAGCTCAGGGAGCTGCAGGAGAAGGTCATGCGGGAGCGGCGGAACACGGAGTTGAGGCACGAGGCGGCGCGGTACCTGGAGGGGCGCATCAAGCGCGATCCCACGGCCGGCCCGAACCACCACAACTTAGCCCAGATTTTAGGCGAGCTCGGGAATAGTGACGCGGCCCTGAAGCGATTGCAGTTCGCAGCCCTGGCGAACCCCGAGAACTTGGGTGTCCGCAACGATCTGGCGCTGGCGGTGTTCAAACGGGGGCGGGCGCACTACGAGCGAGCCCTAAAGGAGTTCAAGTACATCCTACGCTTAGACGAGACCAACTTCCTGGCTCATAAAAATATTGCTGCGGTTTATGCGTCAAAAGGGCGCTACGAGGATGCTTTAATCCACGCGCGGGAGGCCGTGAAGCTGCGACCAAACGACGCCGCGGCGCACCGCAATTTAGCGCAGGTCTTAGATGTGAAAGGAAACTCGCGGGAAGCCGTCGTGCACAACCGTAAAGCCATCGCTTTAGGACCGGGGCGCTTCGGGACGTACGACGCCGCGGACGCCGAGGCGTACCCGCGCGTGGCCGTGCAGCGCGCGGGCCGCGGCGAGACGCAGATCGGCCACGCCCACGAGCACTACGACGCGTACCGCGCGCTGGCCCGGAAGCCCTTCGTGCTCCCAGATTCGGAGCGCACGGTCGAGTTATTAGTGAAGGCGAAGCAGGACCTGTAAGGATTTGTGTTGTGGCTTGGTTCTAGTAGTGTCGGTAAGTGTGGTGTTGGCACTGCGCAGCGAAGCGAAAGCACCAAAAAAAAAACCGTACAAATCTGACGCAGCCGCAAAAAGAAGCTCTTTGTCAGGCCATAGTGTCGCATAAATTGCTTCCAGAGGCCGTAACGCGGCGAAGCATCCATTTCTAGACTAATCATTGCCTGCACCAACAACGCAGCGTCATGCAACGCTCATTAGTTCTCGCTTTGGCCTGTGCTGCTACGGCCCTGCAAGCACCCCGACTAGCAGCGCCAAGGCTGCGCTTAGCGGCTGCGGAGTCCGAGGAGTGCGTGGCGCTCCTCGGTTTCGAGAATCTCAGCGGACTCTACGCCCAGTGGGGCATTTGTGTGGAGACATCGACGGCGGTGAAGGTCGGAGGCCTCCAGTTCACGCCGCAGGACACGCGGACCTACGAGACGGAGACGGTCGAGGGCATCGTGCTCACGCGGAGCCCGGGCTTGGGCGTCGAGCTCCTGGAAGTCGCGAATAACGACGAGGGCGTCGGCATCGTCGTCGTGGACGGCACGGTGGAGGGCAGTTCTGCCGCGGACTCGTTGCTCCAGAAGGGCGACGTCCTGGCGTTCGTGGGCGCGCCGGGCGGGCCGTTCGAAAGCACGGAGGCCAAGACGTGGGACGACACGGTGGACGCCCTCGGGCGCGTCGACGGCGACCGGGTTGAATTGGTAATTAAACGACTAGTCAAACGGCCCGTCGTCGACGTGACGGTCAAGCACCCGAACGGCGAGCAGCCCGACCAGGTGCTGCGCCTGTTCGCGGGCGAGAATTTGCGACGCGCCATGCTCACGCGGCGCGTCGCCCTGAACGACCCGCTCGCGCGCCGCTTCGACGACAACGATGTGGGGGGCGACTGCGGTTCGGGCGGGGCCTGTTGTACGTGCGCCGTGGCGGTCATGGACGGGGCCGACATGCTGACGCCGGCGAAGACCTCGGAGCGCCAGATCATGAAGACCCTGAACCAGCCGCGCTTCCGCCTCGCGTGCAAGACGGCCGTCGGCGCGCACCTGCAGAACGGGGAGACCGGAAAAATGACGATCCGCATCAACCCGAGGCAGCACGAGGGTTGAAGGGTCGCCTGAGTCTTGTGTAAACGTATGTAGTTAATACCGCCGGTCAAGCGCCTGCAGCGCCGCCGCCGACTCGCCCGGGCTCGCGAAGACGCCCCGGCGCCGCGACGACCGCGCGGCGGAGGCCTCGACGTCGCGGAGCGACGACGCTAGCAAGTCCGCGTAGCGGTCGTCGGTGAGCGGCGACAGCGGCATCGACTCGGCCGACGCCGCGTTGAAACTCAGCGCGCGGTCCGCGACGGCAAGCGCGTCGTCCGTGTCTCCCGGTGACCGGCGCTGGCTGTGCGGGGCGTAGCTTTGATCGGTGAGGAGTGGGGGGCGTCGGGCCGCGTCCGGACTCCGTGGCGTCCAAGGCGCGTCGGCTGTCGCGGTGCGTGCGGACGCAGGTGCGTCTCGGTGCGTTAGACTGTCGCGAAATGCGTGAACCTCGTCGCGGAGGGACGCGACGAGATGCTCAACGGACGCAGGGTCGTCGCGCGGGGCCGGTCCCGGTGGCGTCGCCGAGGCTGGCGGTGGCGGCGGGGCGTCGCGGGCAGACGGCCCAAACGCAGTGCCAAGATACGCCCGCAATCTGTCGCCCACGCCCTGCCGGCCCCCGACGTCGCGCAGCGCAAGCGTCGGCGCCGCGGAGGAGGCGCGCTCCGAGAGCCGCCGCGATGCGCTAAGGACGTCGTCGGCGCGCTGCAGCAGCCTCGGCGCAGCGGCGAGGTCACCACCGAGCGTCTGCTGGATCGCTCCCGCCGCTTGGTCCACAAGCCTACATTGGCGGTCGATCTCGCCTAACGCCGCAGCAGCGCCGGCGTCCTCGTCGGCATCGTCGCGCGCAGCCAGCAGCTCTGTGCGGCACGCCTCGAAGTGCCTGTCGACCGCTGCATGCAGATCGTCGCGTTCGCGCGCTAAGTCCGCCAATGCAGCCTCAAAAAGGGAGCCTGCAGACGGTCCTGCGACCTCCCAGGCAGCCCTCTCTGAGTTGTGCTTTGCTCGTGCATAACGCAGCCG
>Ga0302122_10000454_pt1 | contig 25173 bp, 19 predicted proteins | sample CB21_SCM_MG_FD_203115 | JGI IMG/M metagenome (GOLD analysis project Ga0302122, IMG submission 203115) | Marine microbial communities from Western Arctic Ocean, Canada - CB21_SCM | ecosystem: Environmental > Aquatic > Marine > Oceanic | place: Canada: Western Arctic Ocean | collected 2017-09-28
CGGAGCCGGGCCCGGTCAGTTATGTCGTCCGTCAGGCGCCCCGGGGCGCGCCGACGCCCGGCACGTTGTAGATATATGGACACTTTACTCCGGGAAGGGCCCCCCAGCCGTTCCAGGCGGTTAAGAAACGCCCTAGATGGCCTGGACCTGGCGCAACAAGTCCTGGAACCACTCCACCTTGGTGTCGAAGGCCTTGCCGCCCTTGATGCGCGGGAACTCGATGGCCCGGAGCACATCGCCTCTTTCTTCGTCCTGGCCGATGCAGCCCGAGTTGCCCTTCAACCCGCACTCGACAGCAAGCGTAGCACACGCGTTGATTAACGCGCGATCGGCCACGTTGGCCGCGGCCGCCCGGGCCATGTAGCCCGACTTCTGCACCAGGACCTTCTCGGCGCCCAACTTCTCCGCGAACTGCTTCGCGAAGTACGCCCCGGGGTTGATCTTGTCGAGCTTGACGTGGCCGAAGGCGTCCCGGGGCACTTCCTCCCCCCGCGCTTCCAATTGGGCGATGATGTCGTGCACGCCCGCACCCTCCGACAAGAAGATGTTCACGCAGTCGTGCGTATCCATCACGCGCTTCAATCTTTTAGCCTCGGCGTCGATGTCCACCTTCACCTCGGGGACGTAGACAGCGTGTAAGGCTTTCCGCTGCTTCGTGAGGTTCAATCCAGGGAGCATGGGCAGACCGCTGAGCGAGTCCATGTACGCCTTCGCGGTCGCCGCGGTCAAGTACCCGCAGTCCCGGCCCATGCACTCGTGGATGATGAGCATGCGCGGGTTTGCCGAAGACTCGTTGACGATGTTCGCGAAGAACTTGGCGCCCTCCTCGGCGGCCGTCCAAGCACCTAAAGATTGTTTAATGGGGATGACGTCGTTGTCGATCGTCTTGGGCATGCCCACGACGGTCACGGGGTAGTTGTGGCCCTCTAGGTACTCCGCGATCTTGGCCGCTTGGGTGTTGGTGTCGTCGCCGCCGATGGTGTGGAGGACCGTGATCTGGTCCTTCATGAGCTGGTCCGCCGCTCGATGTAAGGGGTCCTCGCCCTCTCGCACAAGGCCTCGTTTCACGCAGTCCGCGACGTTCGTGAGCTTCACCCTAGAATTGCCGATGGGGCTGCCGCCGTGGAGCTGCAACACGGACGCGTTTTCTCTCACGGCGTCCGAGACGACGATGGAGTCCCCGCTCAACAAGCCCTTGTAGCCGGAGATGTAGCAGATGATCTCGATGGACGGGTCCCTTGTCGTGTACTTCTCGATGAGGAAGCCCACCGAGGACGAGAGGCACGGGGCCAGGCCGCCGGCGGTGAGGATGGCGACCTTGGCCTGCGGCGGCGTGGCGTAAGACGCGGCGCGGTTGGCGGGCGGGGAGGGTTGCGGCGGTGTTGTGGTCGCAAGCGCGCGTCTGCCGCCTTCCGCCGTTCGAACAACTGGCGCATGTGCGTCGTTTTTGACGCGCACAACTGCAGCGCGGCGCCGACGGGTAGATGCGGCGCGGCGTATGCTGTGCCAGCGAGCAGTGGTTGCCGCAATGCCGCGAGATTCACAGCGCGCCCGACAGCTCCAGCGATATATTGATAACCAAGCACGCGACAGCGGGAAAGCTTGCTGCGCCGCAGCGCAAGGGGTCCAAGGGATGCGTGCTTACCTTGTTGGGTTTATTCATAGCGGCCATGATTAGCTAGGACGGATTTAGAAGACGCAGCAGCTTAGCCAAGAGTTGTTGTTGTTCTACGAGTTGAGACTCATCTGTTTCCGGTCGTTACTTTCCAGGGAGTGCTCCCAGGGGTTCCCTGTCGCAAATTTCTGAAAGCGAACTGAAACGAGAAAATAGGATGCAAAACGGGTTTTAGAGATCCATTACAGCCGCAAAACGCGCTGAAACGCGCCATACAACAACTGATGATACTACAGGACTCCCACGAATACTTCACATGGCGCTAGCAACGTTTGTTGCCGAGCAGGACCACAGCAGATAACCGCACAAAGAGGGAGAGCTGAAAGAGCTAAAAGAGATAAACAAGACGTGATTGTACCGAGACGATGCGCGTCGCGTTCCACAAGCTCGAAACAAGCAGCGCACCGCCGGGCCGCTGCTCCCACTCCGTTACATCCGTAAACAACGGAGTACTAATACTAGGCGGCGGCCGCGCTAACGAGCACCGCTCCTTCGACCACTTGAGTGATGCGTGGTTCTTGGACCCGCAAGACGCAAGCTGGCGTGAACTGGCGATTGATGGGCAGTTCGTAGCGAGAAGGGGCCACTTCGCGTTACTGCACCGACAAAAACTCATAGTCTTCGGCGGCGTCGCGGATAGCATGGAGGGCGGCGACGCGGAACGATTGATCGAGGGCGACCAGCAGCTCGTGGTCTTCGAGGTGGACCAACAAGTGGCGCGGCTCACACGCGTCGCGGCGGCACCGACGGGCGAGCGGCCGCGGCCGCGACGGGCTCACGCCGCCTGGCTCGCGGGCCAGACCATGCTCGTGTCCGGTGGGTTTATCGCGACGGTCCCGGAGATCCAACGGGACTTGCTGGACGCCATCGACGCGGCGTCGGCCCTCTACGCGTTAGATCTCGAGACGTGGACGTGGTCGCGCGTGGACGTGAAACCGACGCGCGGCCCGCCGCTCACGGACGTACCCGCTTCCGAGGAGTTAGCGCGGCGGGCGGCGCGCGGCGTCGCGCTCGCCGGGTGCTGCGCCGTCGGGGACACGACTGTTATTGTCGGCGGAATCAGTGCGACGATCGGCCTCGCGGGGGGGGTCACGGGATATTCTGCGAGCGAGTCATCGTGGGTCATGTTCCGCGACGCCGGCGCGCGCCACGTGGTTCAAAACGACGAGGCCTGGACGCCGCGCTGCTCGCCGGCGTGCGCCACCTACGGCGACCGCTTCGTCGTGCTGTTCGGGGGCAGCGCCGTGCAGGAGGAGGGCAAGGACTTGAACGACGTCGTGGTCTTCGACATCGGCTCGGCGCCACGTGTCACCGACGTGCGCAGGATCCAGACGTCGCGGGCGCCGGCGTGGAAAGCGACCGCCGAAGAAAGTTATAGTCCGCGTGTGCCGGCCAAGCGTAACGCCGCGTCGATGACGTCTATAACGTCCGTCGGCGGCCTTGAGGTCCTTGTTTTATTTGGTGGTGGCGTCTACCCGCACACCTATTACAACGACACCCACGTCCTACACCTGACCGACCTGCCGGCCGCGTCGACGACACCGGAAAGGCCGCCGCCGCCCCTAGCAAATCTTTGCCAGGCCGCCGTCGCTACAGAGATAACGGATCAGAACGTCTTTGAAATGCTGATGTTCGCTGACGACCGCCAGTTGGCAGATCTACGCACGGCGTGCCTAGCATACGTCCAGCAGCGCGGGAATCCGCTCTTCGCGGACGTCAGACACCCAAGCGGATGGAGTGATATAGAAATCCAGGCGGCGATGGAGCAATTCAGAAAGTCGCACCATGCGGACATGATGATCAAGCTATTCGTCGAAGATAGGCGTAGCGGACGCCCGGAAACTTTCCCGGGCTACGACGCCGCGATGCAGGCGCCTTCACTGAAGAGCGACGTCAAACGCGCGCTCCGAGGCATATGATTGTTGTTCTAATTAACGTGTTACACTATATTCGTCAGCAGCGTCGCCACCCCGAAGCTCGCCGCGTCGACGCCGCCGCGCAGGCGCTCAAGCATGCCGTCGGGGCGAAGGTGGTCCGCGGCCAAGTCCTCGACCACCTTCTCAATCGCCGCGCCCAGTTGGTCGCTCGACCTCCGAGACCTCCAGGCCTCGACCTTGGCCGCTAATGGCTCGAACCGAGCGCCCAACTTGGCCCGCACGACTGAACACACAGCCTTATCGTCGAAGATCTCCAGCAAGGCGGCGGCCTGGTCCCGGCCAACAAAGGGCCGGGCCCGCGTTTCGGCGTCGAACGCGGCGTTGTCCCGCAGGACGTCGTTGATGAAGTGCTCTTCAGGCGCCGCGACCGCCGCGCGCCCCGCGCCCCGCTCGTGCTGCTTCGCCTTGCGCGCGGCCTCCCGGAGCGCCTTCTCCTCCACCTCGGCCGCGGTCGGTCCCGCGATAACAAGTGGAGGGTTCTCCACCACGTCCTGCTCCGCCTGCGTCAGCCAGACGTCGCGCCAGGTCAGGCCGTACAACGTTAGTTGAATACACGAGGCCTCTTCATACCCGACGTCCCACTTCCGGTGGATCTTCGAGGGCAGCACGGGCGGCATGCGGTAGAAGGCGGGCGGCGCCAGGCACCTTACCTTGAGCCCCTCGCGCCGCGCGACGCGCTGCAGCAACTTGTCGATGGGCGTCACGCCGCAGTCCCGCCGCCGCGGCCGGAAGATCGACGAAGGGAACTCTTCTCTTATAAACCGCAGGACGGCCTCTCGCAAGGTCGACGAGGGCCGGTAGGCGAAGGTGCCCCAGAGCTCGTGGTTTTTCCCATCCGTGGTCAAGGCGGGCGCGGCGCCATCGTTCTCCGCGACCAAGGCGAGCGTGTCCGTGTGGGCTAGGTGGCCCAGATACAAGAGATCGCTCCCATCGTTCAAGATGGAGGCGACCCTCGACGCGGCGTCCACTAATAATGGCCGCACGTTATCTTCCACAATCAAAGCGTTCGATCGCGCACAACACATACGCATCGCCCGCAAATTGGCTAGTAGACAGCCTAAAACGCGCCGGTTCTCCGGCCGCGCCAGGGCGGCGCACTTTCCGAACTCGTCGCGCTGGGCGTCGCTCAACCCCAAATCGTCCAGGACGTCGCCACAATGGCCCTCGGTCCGCGCGCGCGTGCGGCACGCCTCGCCGGGCACGGCCTCTACAAATTCTAAAGAGAAGCCCGCCACCGGTCCCGGCGTGGCCTCGCCGAACGCCTTCCGCGCGACCGCCACGTCCCACTTGTCCGCCCTCGTTTCAAAGGCCGATAATAACGCGTGCTTCCGCGGGCCGCCGCTCGTGATGGCGACGAGAAGGACCGGCGCGGCCGCCCTGGGCGGCGACGGCGGCGGTGTCGGGGCCGCGTCGGCGGGCGCGCCAAACCCTCCGTCGGCGTCGGGGGCCGGCGGCGCCCCGCCGACGCACGGATGCCTCCGTACTTCGCTTGTCGTGACGTCGGCCGCGTCGGGGGCTGGCGGGCCGCCCGCGCCCGTCGCCGGCGCGTAGCGCTTCGACGCGGCGTCGGGCGCCGGCGGGGCGCCCCCGTCGCCCGTGGCCGCGAGCTCGTACGCGCGCGGCCGGCGGGCCCGCGCGTCCCGCACGAACGCGACCAGGAGCACGAGCGCCGTGGCGAGCGCGACGCCGTTCGCCACCAAGGCGAGGTAGCGGCCCGGCATGCACGTGGCCTCGACGCCCCGGTGCACGGCGCCGCCCTCCGCGGGCTCGCAGTAGGCCACGAGCACGACGGCGGCGACCGCGACAGCCGCGCCGGCGTAGACGGCGTCGAGGCTCTGCTGTCGGAAATTCGCCTTCTTCTCGGAAGCTAGGAGGTAGGCGCCGGCCAACAAGCAGCACCCTATGGCCACGTGCGCGACCACCGCGCGCGACGCCCGCTGCGGGTGACCCACGAAGACCAAGGCGACGACGGCCAGGTTGGCGAACCAGGCGTCGTGCGTCCTCGCGAGCCGTTCGCCCTGCTGTGCCCGCGAAAACAGGAGCTCCTGGAGGCCTGCCACCAGTAAACAGCGCCCAATGGCCGTGTGCTGGCGCTGCACGAGGTCGCGGCTCGCGAACTCCGGCGTCGAGAGGAGCCGGACCCACGCCAGCAAGTAGAGGCCCGCGGCGGCCGAGAGCGCGCCGGCCGCGGCGTAGCATCGTTTCTTGCCGACGCGCTCCGGCAGCACGACCAACGCGCCCCACACGCAACAGATCAACGCGAGCGCTATACCCAGTACGGTGTGGGCCGTCTGCGACGCGCTGCGGTACATGTCCGGCGTCATATACGAGGGCCCGTCGAAGCGCATCGGCAGCGTGGCGCTGCCGCAGGCGACCATCGCAACGTGAGCACGACGTGCAATGCAGGCTGGACCACGTATGCTGCTCGTACAAAGGCTGTATGTGCGATTTACATACGTTTGAGCGAAAAACCCGTATAAGAAAACCCGTGCCCTGAGCGTCTTACCACTTCAGCGGCTCGTGTGCGTCGCAGGCTGATAAGAGGTCCTCTAGCGATCGAAGGCTTTCTAAATACATCACAGACAGCCGCTCCCAAGCTTTTACTGCGCTCGCTACGTTGGCACCACAGTGCTCTCTCGACGTAACACGTACGTGTGCCGTAAACTGGAGGCAGGTGCGCTCGGCTGACTTACAACACGCCATCACCGCGGCCCACCGAGATCCTATCGGAGCATAATGTTTCTCACGCTCGTCTTCGCCGGCGTCGAGGCGTTGGTCGGCCTCGCCGGCATCATCGTGGACCAGAACACGTCCTTCCAGTACGACGCGTCGCTGGAGGACGCGCTGGCGGCCTTTGCGTTCTGCGCGCTCGTGGCCCTCGTGCTCCAGCAGCAGGAGCGCCACGGCCTCGCGGCCCTGTCGTCTCTACTAGCGTTGGGCTACGGCGTCGCGAAGGCAGTTGTTGTGGGCACGACGCACCACAGCACGAACCCCGCGTCCATCGCGTTGTGCGCGGTCTGCGGCGCCTGTGCCTTGGGTGCCCTCGTCGGCTCTTTACGAGAACGGCGCATGGTACGAGACACCGACGACTACCACCTGCTCGAGGACGGTCCGAAGCCCGCGAAACTATCGGCCTACGCCATCGCGAAACTTCTGAAACCGTACTTCTGGCCTAGGAGTTTGGTCGGGCGCGTCTCCGTCTTCTCCACGTTATTGTTCGTCATCCTGTCCAAGGTGTGCACGGTAATAGCACCTCTCGTCCTCGCGTCGGCGGCGGACGCCGTCGCCGACCGAGGCGACGTGCGCAAGGCCATCAAGATGTCTTTGCTGTATGCTTTATTGAGCTTCACGGGCAAGATCTTAAAGGAGTGCCAGTCCCTGGCGTACCTGAACGTGCAGAAGTACGCGTTCATCGACCTGTCGAGCGACACCTTCGCCCACCTGCACTCTTTATCTCTACAGTGGGCCCTCTCGAAGAAGATGGGCGAGGTCGTCCGTATTACCGATAGAGGTATCGCCGGCTGCGACACGTTCATGAAGTACGGCGTTTTATACATCGGACCGTCTATCGGCGAGGCGGTTGCCGTGTGTGTTTTATTCTACGTGCACTTCAAGCTGTGGGCTCTCTCTCTCTTAGTCTTTGGCTCCGTGCTAGCGTACGCTTGTTTAACGATCAAGATGACTTTATGGAGAAAACGCTTTAGACAAGCGATGAACAAGTCGGACAACGCCTGGCATGACCGCTTGACGGACTCCCTTACTAATTTTGAGACCGTGAAATATTTCACGGCGGAGAAGTACGAGAACCAGCAGTTCTCGCGGGAGATCGCGTGCTACCAGAAGAGCTCCGTGAGCGTGCAGGCGTCCTTGTCCATCTTAAACATCAGCCAGCAGGTGATTCTGTGCGGTTGTTTAGGAGGAGCAATGGCGCTCTCCGCCATCGCGGTACATAACGGCCAAGCCAGTGTGGGCGGCTTCGTGGCCGTGAACGTCTGGATTATCAATTTGTTCGCTCCCTTGAACTTTCTGGGCACTGTGTACAACGCGTTAATTACGGCGACGGTCGACCTGTCGAATTTATCGGAGTTACTGGCGCAGAAGCCGCTGGTGAAGGACCCGGAGCCTAAGGTGGACCACCCCGCCCTCCTCTCCAAACACGCGATCGGCGTGGCCTTTAGTGATGTAAAGTTCCGCTACCCCGGCGTGACGGCCGTAGATGCCGGGTTGAAACAAGTGACGTTTGAGGTAGCACCCGGCACGTCCCTGGGCATCGTGGGCCCGACGGGCGCCGGGAAGAGCACGATCGCGCGGCTGCTGTTCCGGTTCTTCGACGTCGAAGGCGGCGCGGTCACTGTGGGCGGCGTGGACGTAAGGAATGTGACCCAGGCGTCACTGCGCATGCTGATGGGCGTCGTGCCCCAGGACACTGTGCTCTTCAACTCCTCCCTGGACTACAACATTAGGTACGGCAAGCGGGACTGCTCGACGGACGAACGCGACGACGCGGCGAAGCACGCCGCTTTATTTGACTTCGTGGGCCGTCTAGAAGAGGGCTGGGAGACCGTCGTCGGGGAACGAGGTTTGAAGTTAAGTGGCGGCGAGAAGCAGCGCGTGGCCATCGCGCGCCTCTTCGTGAAGAACCCGCCCATCGTTTTATTAGATGAAGCGACGTCTGCCCTCGATAGCCGGACGGAGGCCGACATCCAGGGGGCTTTGGCTGCCTTATCGTCGGACCGGACCTGCGTGACGATCGCGCACCGCCTGGGCACGATCGCCACGTGCGACAACATTGTGGTGCTGAACCGGGGGCGCATCACGGAGCGCGGGTCGCACGCGGCTTTACTTGCGCTGGACGGCGACTACAAGGCCATGTGGGACGTGCAGGCTCGGAATAGCGAGGTGGAAGTCGCGGAGGAGTCCTCGCCGGAGCCCCAGTAGTAAGGCATGTTTTTCCTAGTCCGTCTTGCTCATCGGCAGCGTCTCCGCGCACGTAGCACGACCTACGCCGCCGCCGCGACGATTAATTCACAAATAGGTCCTTAGTAGTAGTCCGGGTCGTCGCCCAGGGTCAGCGTCGACGACGAGGCCCGCTGCTTGGTCAGAATATTCTCGGCTCGCTGCCGCCCGAGCTCCCCACCGCTCACACGCCCCGCGAAGAGCTCGTGGTTCGAGCGCCAGTAGTCGGGCGCGTGGTCGCCCAGGCGCAGCGTGGAGGTCGAGTTCTTCATGCGCAGCTGCCGGTTGTTCTCGCGTTCGCCCTGGAGCGTCCGGTAGTGCTTGGCGTAGTCGACGGGCGCGTGTGGCGGCGGGTCGTACTTCTCGTCGCCCGCCTTCCGTTCCCAAGATAAATTGTCGTTCTTGCCGTACTTGAACGCCATCTTCTTGTCGTGGTTCTCCCGGCGTCGCAAAAAGAAGTCCCGGTCTGGTTTCGACGCCACGCCTTTCCCGGCGCAACTGACCCTATCCGCGAAGCGCTTCGATGGGCTCTTATCGGGCAGCTTCTGGAGGGGCGGCAGCGCCTGGCGTTGTTGGGGCGGCCGCACAATTGGCACCGTTTGCGGCGACGCCTGTCGTGCGGGCGGCTCTCGTACAGAGGGCACCGCTCGCGGCTCTCGTACATGCGGTGGCGGCTCGCGCAGCCGCAGGGGCGGCACGCGCACCGGCGGCGGCGCCACTCGCCGCGCAGGCGGCTCGCGCACGTGCGTCGGCGGCGCGTGCGGTCGTTCGTGGGCCGCGAGCGCCTCGGCCGTCAGGCGCGCGGGCCGCGACCGCGCGTCGAACGTGTCGCGCGTGGGCTCTTGGCGTCGCGCCGGCTCCGCGGGAGCCGCCTGGCGCGGCGGCAGACGCCGCCGGGGCGGCTCGCTTTTCCAGTCGCTCGCGCGGCGCCGCGGGTCATTCTGCAGACGCTCGGCGCGCCGCCTTGGCGGTTCGATGATGGTGTCCTCGCGGTCGTCGCGCGGCGGCCGGCGGCGGTGGCGCGGTGGCGGCTGCTTGTAGGACGTCCGCGCCGGCCCGCGCGCGGTTATTTGCTTCTGCTTGAGCGCGTACGCGCCGCGGAGCGTGTTGGGCAGGGCCGGCAACTGTTCGCGGCGGCTAAAACTCCCGCCTTCCTGGTGCGCCCAGTGGCCGCGCGTGAGGCCGTGCGACAGCTTCATGCGGGCGAGCATGACGTCGTGGAGACCCATCCTGCAGTTCCGCGTCTAGGGGCAGCAATTATCTCATCATCTCCCAGGCAGCGCCGCGCTGAGAGCAATGCGTTGTGATATGAAACCCGCACGCTTCGAGTTCGGAGGGGAAAACCCTAATTGTATTGTATTGTATTGTATTGGGGTTATTGGGGTGTGTGTGTGTAAGTAGAGGCTTCGAGCATTATGAATCTATTCTACCACCCGCGTGGTGGGCCGCTAGAGCTTCTCGAGGTAGTAGTCCAGGGCCCCCGGCACCGTGTGGTAGCCGTGGCCCGTGCGCCGGTTGACCCAGCCCTGGATCTGCTTGCCAGAGTCGTTGGACTCGCGGAACTCGACGCCCGCCTGGAGCTTGCCTTGTTTGCCCTTGTCGCCCACTTTGCCCAGCGCGACCTCGCCGCGGTTCAGCGAAAACTCTCACCGCCGGGCGCCGCGACAAAGCGGCTTGGAGCTCGACGCCGGGTTCAACGTCGATGGTCGTGATCGCAAGTGTGAGGTGCTCGCCGAGCGGTGTGCCGTTCGCGGTCGAGCGCACCGTCGCGCCGACGAGGATAGCGAGTCGCAGCGAGTTCATGATCATGGTTTCAATGAGATTGAGGGTTTGAGGCGTGCTGCTGGTTTCGCGCGTTCTGGAACGAACGGTAAGGGTACGTGCGAGCCGAGTTAGACGGCGGGCAGGCGTAGAGCGCAAGTAAATGGACTGAAACCCAGGCAACAAAATCCTGGAAGCCCGAACTTATGCGCCGGCGGCGCCCAGTAGTCCCAACACCACACCACAACAACAAAGACGACGAGTCCACGACCGCCACGACCTCGCCCGAAGCGCATACGCTACCAACGCGACAAAAAATCATCACAACAAATAAAGTTACCCCTCTGTCCGCAACTCGTGCCCGCACGCCCGGCAGCGCACCGCCCACATGGACTCCGGCGCGTCTTTGCTGCCCCACGTCTCGGTTTTGTGGGTTTGGAGGTTGCCGCCGCCGAGCGGTTCGCGGTCCGTGCGGCACGAGCCGCACGAAACGCAGGGCCATCCGTCGGCGCGATCCACTTCTGAGATCTCCGCAATGGCGTCGCCCGGACGCGCGAACATGAGCGTCGGCCGCGTCGGCTTCCGCCGCGAGGCGTCCGCCTCGCCGGACGCTTCGCCGAGCAGCGCCCCGAACGGGTCGTCGTCCCCGGACTCCGCCTGCCGCTCGGCCAGGCGCGTCGCCGCCTCGACGCCCACGGCCTCGGCGGCGCGCGCGAACGCCTTCTGCCAGGCGGCCTCGACGCGCGGCGCCGCCGCATCAACGCGGCCCCTCTCAATAACCCGGCTCCGCCCGCGGCGAAAGGCCGCGCCGGCGTACCAGTGGTAGAGGCAGGCGGCAGCGCCGCGGTCCGTTTCTAAACACGCCGGCGCGCTGCACGCGTCGCAGGTCTGGTGCGGGTTCGGCGGCACGACCTGTTGCGGCGGCGGCCGCGGCGGCGCGCGCGGCGGCGCGGCGGGCGGCGGCGGCGGCGGCGGCGGCGGCGGCGCCTGGGCGAGGCGCTCGCGCGCGCTCCGCTTCTTCGGCCGTTTCGTGGCGGGCCGGAGCGCGGCGGCGAGCGGGTCCCGGACCTTCGTCGACCGCACGGCGACGACCGTCGCGCCGCGGCCCGGCGCGGGGGCCCGCTTTGAGGCGAGGTGACCAGCGTTCGTGGGCGGCCTGCCCGGCGGCGCGACCGTCGTGGTGTAGCCGAAGAGGTTGCGGTGACGCGCTGGTGCTGGTGCGGCAGGCGCGTCGTCCTGGGTCAGATCCACGACAAGGGGCGCAGCTGGCGCAGGCTCGGGCGCTCGCCGGCGACGCGGCGGCGCTGGTGCAGGCGCTGGCGGCTGCGCCGGCGGCGGTGGTGCTAGAGCGGGCTCATCGGCGGCGTCGTCGTCTACCGGCGCTGGAGGCTGCGCCGGGACCGGCGGTGGTACCACAGCATCGGCGGCGTCGTCCACTGGCGCTGGTGGCTGTGCTGGCGCAGGAGCGGGCGCGCGCCGTCGGCGGCGCGACGGTGGCGCGGCCGGCGCCGGCGCGGCGGTCTCCTCCTCGTCAGCGCGTCGCATCGCGCTCCTTGTGCGACGCCCGCCGCGCACGCTCGACGGCGCGTCATTGCCACCACTTGTGTTGTGGTCGGCTAGCTGGCGTAGCGCTCGCTTCATTGCTGTCGTGGGAGGGCCAGGGGTCGTCAGGCAATTAATAACGCTCCGCAGGCATCGCAAAAGCGATCATATGGCAGCCTAAGCCATTATTTGCGGCCTGAAGAAAACCCGTGCATCTGAACCCGCACCTTTTGAAAAATATAGGGCTCGAAAAACGCTCCTCGCGCTGCGCTATCCTTTAGCCGGCTCGTGGTGGTTCAGGAAGCATACGTGTTTGTTCCTGAGCAACGTTGCTGCGTGAGCGCTCGACCGGCTCCAATTTTGCCGGAGAGCATCTCACAGCACAGACACGAAACTGCTGGAGAAGTCGCCGCGGCAGCTTCTCTCAGCACCACAAACACAGAATTGCCAACAGACGCCATCGACGCGAGCCATGGTCAACTACGCCAAGTGGGACAACGTGGGAGACAGCTCGGACGACGAGGCGCCGACGCAGTTAGCACAGGAAGTCGAAAACAAGCTCGCCGTCACGCCACCACAAGCGCCCCCGCGCAACCCCCAAGCGGAAGTACTGACGGACCGCGCGAATAGAGTTGTGAACACGCTGATCGAGAGGCACGGCGAGGATAAAGCAAGGCTAGTAGGGCCCGACGAGCGGGCGGCCTACAGGGAGGCGTGCACGCTGTATGATGCGGCGTTCAAGGCCATCGATGTCGAAGACGCCAAGTTATCGTCCAGAATTCTGCTCAACCTGGCCACGTGCCACTGGCAGATCAACGAGTTCGCCCAGGCCCGGAAGGCGTCGGCGAGCGCCCTGGAGTTCGACAACGCGGACGACAAGGGCCGCGCCCGGGACATCGTGAATGCGTGCGTTCGGGAGCTGCGCCAGGTCGCCGCCACCAAGGACGGCGTGGACCACGCCCAGGCGGGCGACGCCGCGCTGCACTCCAAGGACTTTGCCGCGGGGGCGAAGCACTTCGCCGCCCTAGCGGAAGCCTTCTCTGGTTCCGGCGGCGAGGACGAGATCCACGCGCTGGCGCATTTGGCGCTGTGCTACGAGCAGCAGTCCCGCTTCGACGAGGCAGCTTTATCCTACGACCGGGCCGCGGAGGCCTGCGGTCATCAGGACGACGCGTCCGCGCGAGTCCCGCGCCGCGCGCAGCTCGCTCAACGAGCACAAAAATGCTACGAGCAATGTGGCCAGGACGCCAAGGCGGCCGCGAGCTGCGCGCGGGAGACCGGGCGCTGCGTTAACGACCCAGAACTGGCTCTGAAGTGCGCCGGGGCCTTCGCCCAGCGCTACCGCAAAGAAAAAAAGTCCAAGAGCCTTGTCCTGCCGTGCCTCGACGTCGCCGTCGAGGCCGCCAAGCGGGCGCGCAAAAATGATGCCAAGGCCCTGAAGACGGCCACCCAGCGGCTGTTGTTCGCGACCGTCCTGGATGCATTAGCGGACGGCCTCTCGTCGCAGCGTCAGTTCCGCGAGGCGCTGGTCATCGCCGAGCTGGGCCTGCGCGAGTACGACGCCGTTCGTGTTGCGGCGTCCTGTATCTCCTTCGCGGCGACGGCGTGCATCGACGGCGTGTGCGCGGATCCTCCCTGCGCCGTCGCCGAGCGAGAGAGCGGGCGAGAATCCTTCGCCGCCACGCCATCGACGGCGTGTGCGTGGATCTGCCCCGTCGCCAATCAAGCCAACGCCGCGCAGGTCGCCAAGGCCCACGCGCGGGCCAAGCACGAGAGTGAAGCCCACCGGGCGCGCCGCGCCGCCGCGGGCTGCGCGCTCGCCATCGCGGCGTGCAAGGCGGCCCTGAACCGCCACGACGGTGCGGGCGACGGATTTAGGGACGCGTCGAATAGATACGCGGGCTGCTCCGAGTTTTTAAGGGCCGGGCAGGCGGCGCTCAGTGCCGCTCGTTGTTTTACTAATAGTGGAGCCTCGCCCTCCGCGACCAACACCGGAACTTTGGATAGCGACGGCGGCCCCGGCGCGGCCGCGAACGTCGAGGACTACCAGCAGGCGGCGAAACTGTTAGCGATCGCCCTGGACCTGCCCAAACAAACGGACGAGGACAGGGGCGCGGTCCAGTCCTTGCTCGCCAGGGCCCTCGTAGGTGCGGGGAGGGCCAGGGACGCGGTATTGCCTTCGAAAGCAGCCTTGGCCTACCTCGAATCCAAACCCCGTACACAAAACGACGCCAAGGACCGGGCATCCGCCTACGAGGTCTGCGCCGACGCCCTGGCGGGCGCCGACAAATTGCGCGACGCGGCCGCGTGTTTAGAAAAGGCCGCCGTGTACTGCTTCGAGGGCGAGCCGGACGCGGCCTGGTCCAGTCGGGGCACCCAGGGCGCGCAGCACCTCTTCAACGCGGCCGGTGCGTTGCAAAAGGGCGGCGAGGGCGCGGCGGCCAAGCGCAGCTTTCTGAAGGCGCGCGACGCCTACCTGAAGCTGGGACACCCCGCGGCCGCGCAGACGGCGCAGGAGCACGCCGAGGCGGCCTTGAAGGCGTGTGCGGCGTTGGACTGAGGAGCTCTGACGGCGGGTAAGTTTAACAATTTTAACGATTATTACTCGAGCCCCATCGTTTACGCTTTGATTTGGGCGCAGCGTGTTTAAACGCAAGGCACCATCAGAACTCACAAACAAAAAATCAAAAAGGCACCCACTTTGCGCGGTGAAAAATCAAAAACACCCCATCAGAACTCACAAAAATCAAAAGGCACCCACTTTGGCAGTCTTTGCGCGGCGAACTTTGAAAATCAAAAATACCTTTACGGCCTAAGTGCGTGCCGTCCCCTTGTCTCGGGCTATTAGCAGTAAACTATTACCATTGCGGGGCGGGCGGGGGGGGGGTGGGGACACTGGGACAGTGGGGGAAGGGAAGGGCGAGGGTGGTTCCGATTCGTCGGCCGTCTATGCCGGGACAACCGTCGGCCGGTATGACGGCGTAATGGGTGCCGGGGTCGGCACGTACGTCGGCGCCGAGATCGGGACCTTCGTCGGCACGAAGCTTGGTGATGGCGACGGAATGTACGTCGGCGCGCCGGGCGTGCCGGGGGTCACGCCGACGACGGGCGCGGGCGTCGGGTTGTATTGCGGCGCCGGCGTGGTTTTCGAATTGGGGGGCTGCGTCGGCGCGGACGTCGGAATGTACGTCGGCGCGGCGACGGGGACCGTCGAGGGCTGCGCCGACGGCGGCGTCGTCGGCACGTAGCTCGGCGCGGACGTCGGGGCCTCGCTCGGAGGCGAAGACGGCTGCTGCGTCGGCACATAAGACGGGGCCTCCGTCGGGTCGCTCGTGGGCGTCTCGCTCGGCGACGGCGACGGCGCGTACGTGTGCTGCGAGAGGAGCGTCGGCGGCTTCGACGGCGCTTCCGTAGGTGTGCTCGAGGGCACGTACGTGGGCGTCGCCGTCGGCAGCGACGTGGGGCTCAGCGTCGGGACCGTCGTCGGCTGGTACGAGGGCACGACCGTCGGGTCGCCCGTGGGCTCGCTCGTCGGCGACGACGTGGGAGTGTAACTCGGAGTGACCGTCGGGTCGCTCGTGGGCGTCGACGTCGGCGTCCCCGTCGGCGTCGGCGTCGTGGGCGCCGGCGTCGGGCGCAGCGTCGGGCTCGTCGTCGGCCCCGTCGTCGGTCCAGGCGTGGGCAGCGGCGTGGGCTTCGGCGTCGGCTTGGGGGTCGGCGCGTACATGTAGTACGGCGTCTTCGCCCGGGCGGGCGCGAGCGCCGCGGCGAGCATGAGCGTCCTGAGGATCATTTTGGACCTGTGTGGTCAAACGCGTCAAAAATTCGTCCCGGTGTGAAATTGTGTGGGGCCGCCTCTCGCCGTCCGGCAGCGGCGGGCCACGACCGGCGGGCGTGCGGCGCCGGCGGCGAACGGTGTGCGTCAGGCACGCCCGCCGCTCCGCCGCGCCGCAGCTTTGCGGGCCGTGGCCGCCGCTGGAGCCTTCGGTCAGCCTTACTGCGCCGCGCCGTCGCGTGCCGCTCCGCTACCGCCCCGCCGCGCCGTGTCCTCCTCCGCTAATATTTGGGCTTTGACGCTGCTGCAAACGTTCTGACGGTGCGAGCAAGCCGGCGATGGGCGCTCAAGCAGCCGTAGGGCAATGCGAAGCTCTGCGCGTCGATGGGGCAGCTCTATCGAGGGTGCCCGGGCAATGTGCTTGCCAAAAATTAATCGTGTTTTTGATAGCTGCAACGTCGGCTGGATACATTCGCTCGTGCAAGCGCCGAGCAAGGGGTCGAACGCCCCCGAGGATCTGTGAGCCGGGCGCCGAGGACTCCTCCAACAAACACGACGGCTGCCTCGGACGTTTGCCAGCACCTATAAAATTTCCCCCCGCTCGCTTCTCTCGCAGCCATCGGCGGTGGATCCCGGGGCATCGGCGGCGCCCCCCGCGGCCCCGGGGCAGCCCTCGCCGCGTAACCCGCACCGGCCCCGGCCAGTTTTTGTTTTGGCGCGCACCAGCAATTTGCAGGGCTGCCCGACGCGGCCAGGGCGGACCGGCAGCGAGCCCACGACCGGCTGCACCGTCGACGGGTCCTAGGCCGCCCGACGCGCCGCCGCGCGCACGGCACGGTCCTCCACCCGCAGCCGCCACTGCCCCGCACTCGACGCTTAGAGATGCGCAGCCCGGCCGTGCTGGCGGACGGCGCCACGCCGCGACGGGCGGACGACCTGAGCAGCGCGGCCTCGAGCCGGCGGTCTCGAGACGACGAGCGGTCCGCGCGCGAGTCCGTCGACGGCGACGACGCGAAGCGGTCGCCGCGCGTACTGAATGACGACGCGAGCAGCGCATCGAAGCGGTCGCCGCGCGTCCTGAACGACGACGACAGCACGGCGTCGAGGCGGTCCGCACGCAAGGACGACGACGACGACCTCGCGTCAGTCGTCTCGGCGGAGCAGGACTCGCGCGTGGCCAAGGCCAAGGCGCTGCGGCTTTTGTTGGCCTTCGAGGACAGCGGCGAGAAGCTCAAAAAGGTCCTGAAGAAGCAGGACTACACGGCCGACCAGTTGCTGGACGCCTTCGCGGGGCGCGAGCACTTGAAAGAAATAGGCGCCGACGAAGCCGACGCGTTGGTCGACCGCGCCGGCGACGGCATGTCGGTAACAAGGAGGGCTCTGTCGGACTGGCTCAAGCTGGAGCGGTCGCGCCTCTGCGAGGAGCTCATGAAGCGCCTGGATTTAGGTGCCCCGGCGCCCGCGCCCGCGCCCGCGCCGGCGGTGCCGGAGGGTGTCGCGCAGCCCATGTCGCCGCTCTCGCCGGCACATTCCGTCTCCTCTCAGCGTGAGGCCTTCGAGGACCTCCTCTTCTCGCGCCTCGACACGATGCCGCGCGAGGCCGGCGCGGCCGCCGCCGCCGCCGAGGCCGCGGCGCGCCAGCGGTCTCAAGACCGCGCCCGCGCCCTCGCCCAGCGCCACCGCCGCGCGGCGCACGAGGGGCGCATCTCCCGCGGCGAGTGGGCCTCGTCGTCCTTTAGGCTCAAGCCGGTCAAGGAGGCGGTGCCGCTGACCAATGGTACCGCGTCTGTCAAGCTCCAGGCGGCCTACCGCGGGTTCAAGAGCCGCGTCGGCCGGCGCCGCGACCGCCGCGCCGTGCGGGAGATCCAGACGGCGTACCGAGCCTACAAGGCGCGCTTCGCGGCCAAGGTCCTAAGAAGGCGGCGCAAGCGACTCGAGAAAGAGAGCAACGAGCGCCACGACCGGGCGACGCGCCTATCGACGCTGCGGGGCGAGCTTGAAAGATTAAAGGCGAGCCCCGCGGAGTTGGCGTCGGCCTACGCCACCGTCCACGCGAAGCGGAGAGAAGAGCGCCTCCGGAAGTGGCAGCAGGAAGAGGACGAATTGTTAAAAGACGCGCCCGGCGACGACTACACGCACCCGGAAGACGTTGTCGAGGACTACTCCGTCGGTTCCACGCCCACGAAGAGCACGAAGTCCGGCGATAGTGTTGAAAGAGCCTTCAATGGGCAGGACGAGAAGGAGAACCTAAGTGATGCGGATGCGATCGAACGAAGGACCATCTCCATGTATAGGAAGGCGTTACATGACGAGACCTTTGCGCAGAACGTGGCCAAGGGTTTGGCGGTGGAGCTTCCACCTACTTTAATTGGACCGGCCCCGGACTCCAAGGAAGAGACCGAGTTGCGGTTGAAAGATTTAAGAGAGCGCGTCGAACGGAAGGCGAAGGCGCGGCACGCTAAAAATGAGGCGACGGGGCTCGATGCAGTAAAAGATCCTCGGGGCACGCCCGTGTTGCCTTTCGGCGAACCGCTGAAGTGGCTTCCCTCCAAGAAATTTAAAAGGAGGCCCATGATCGCCTCGTTACTACAAAAGGCCCAGCAGGCCGAAGCTAATGGCGGCGACGGCGACGCCGCCATCTCCGAAGAGATGCGGCCCTTCATGGAGAAGGCTCGGGAAGAGCTCACGAAGAAAAAGGGGTACACGCCGGGCTTCGTCGATGATAAAGGCGAGGCCTGCGGCGTCAAAATGGACGCCTCCGGTACGTCGGGCGCACAACGGACCTATGTGGAGTACTTCCAGGCGAAAGCTAGAGCGCGGGAGCTGATGATCGCCAAGCGGGCCACGGACCCGGAGCGGGTCCGACTAAGGGAAGAACGGGACAAGATCCTTAAACGAGCCCAGGGCTTAGCTGAGAGGCTGCGGAAGCCGCCGCTTATAGAGCTCTCGTCGTCTCTGGGCGAACCGGCGGACTTGGATTTGAACGACCCGGAAGAAGGGTCGGACGATCCCCGAGGGTGGTGGCGCTTACCCCAGGAAGGGCCCGATCGAGAGCGCGCCTACAAATCACATCGGAACGCTGTGGAAGCCTGGGAGAACCGGGACCAGTGGTTCTACGCGAGCGTGCCCGAGGACGCGGCCGGCCCCGGCATCGACATCCGAAAGGCCCTGGCGCCGAACGTGCCCTGGCCTTTTCCTTCTAGACACCTGAGAAATGTCCCTGGGCCCGAGCCCATGGACCCGGACACGGCTTCATTATATTGGTACGCGTGGGCGCGCAAAGGATTGGAAGGCGACCTCGATTCGAGGACGCAGGACATGCTGGAACGAGCGGAGCAAAAGGCGCGGCGCGAGACGGACGCTTCTTCCGAGGGCGTGGAGGCCGCCGTCGTGGCCGCGCGGGCCCGGGTGCAACTGGCCGCGGATAGCGCGAAGGGGTGCTTACGGGACGACGGCGAAGCTTTACTAGAAAGGTGCAAGCTGGGGCCCGAAGGTCGATTATTACAAGCCCGCGACTACGTGAAGCAACGGCGGGAGCACGTCAATAAATTAGCGAAGCAGTACGAGTACTACATGCTGGGCCAGAAGCTCCTCGGCAAGAAAGCGGGCCCCGCGCCCTGGGAGGACCGCGTCCGGGAGACGACGGAGGCCGGCCGCGCGAAATACGTGGTCCAGCTCCAGGCCTGGTGGCGGGGCCAGGGCTACCGCCGGCGGACGCGCAAGGAGAAGCGCGACCGGCGCGTGGTCAACGCGCTCGCGACGCTCGTGGCCGAACTCGGCGGCGACGCGTCGGGCGTCGCGGCCGCGGCCTCGGGCCTGTCGGACGTCTTCTCCCAGCGGAAGAAGGCGTGGACGCCGGCCGCGCCGCGCGCGACTTCGTCGCGTGCCGTGCCGGCCTCGGCCGCGCCGCAGGCGACTTCGTCGCCCCCCGTCCCGGCCTCGGCTGCGCCGCGGACGGCCGTGCGCTTCTCGTCGGACGAGGGCGGCGCGCCGAGCCGACCGCCGTCCGCGGCCTCGTCGCGCCGGCCGTCCGCTCATTCCGTGCCAGAGGCCGCGCCGCCCGCCGCGTCGCCGTCGCCGCGGCCCTCCGTCGACGAGGTCGCGGACGAGCCGCGGGGCACGCCGACGCCCGAGGACCCCACGCCGGCGTCCTCGGCGCGACCGTCGCCGCGGCAGCAGCTCTTCGCGGCGGAGACGCCGGCCGTAGCGCAGGAGCGGAGCGCCAAAATGCGCGCGGCGGAAATGTCGGCCTACGCGTCGGCGCGGGCGAAGCAGCAAATGGACGAGGACGCGAACGCGACGGGGCCGCCGCGGCTCTAGGGGTAATAGTTTTGACACATATACTATGAGTCGTGTACTTATTTTCATCCAAAATGAACCTGGGGCTCGAGATGGACCCAGCAGGAGACCCGCACGAAAGGATGCCCGCGCGCATAACTCGTTATCTCAGTGTAGTGATGCGCATCTGCAGAAATACGCTGGAATCCCAGACCACTTCACGGACGTCTACACGGGTTTTGCCAACCGATTGTCGGTGCGATTTTGGAGCAGTGCGTTCCAATCGACACAAGCAGAAGCGAATCACAGCAGCCATAACAAGACGACGCCATGGACGCGGCCCGCCGCCTCGTCGAACGAGTGGTACGGGCCACGTACCCCTTCTTAACCTACCTGCCCCAGTACTACCTGCTGCAAAAAACGAGCAAGGACGGCTTCGCGCCGGCGACGTGCCTCGCGGAGCTGCTCGCGCGGACGCTGGCGGTCGGCGCGTGGGCGAACCGCAGCGGCCCGCACAACGCGTCGGCGCCGGTGGGCGGCGTGCTGGGCGTCTTCGCGCAACTGCTGCTCTTGGACGCCGTCGTGCAGGCGCGGCGCAAGAAGTCCGGCCGCGGTATTACCCAGCCGACGCACCGCCCGCGCTACGGCGCCACGACGCGCCAGCTGGGACGGGAGGTCCGCGCCGTCTTCCGGGCCGCATTCCGGGACCGGGACAAGGCTTTAGCGCTGGAGCGGTTCAAGAAGCTGCGGGTCGCGTTCTGGGCCTGGGACGAGCTCGGGCCGTACGTCGAAGTTCTGGTGGTCTTCTCCCTCTATTTGGTCGGGGCGTCTTTTTTGTTGGGCACCTTTCGGTGGTTCGGATCATTTCTAATGACGGCCTCGGCTATGATGGACGCAATATCGCCGGCGCCGCAATTAATACGAACGTTCCGGCGGCGGGACGCGGCGGGCGTGTCCGCGCTGACCGTAGGCCTGCGTTTCATTGGCGGTGTCTTCGGCTTTGCCTACGGCGCGCGGCCGAAACTGAGCGCCGCGCGCGCCTTGTTGGACGCGCTCGTCGTCGCCCTCGTCGCGTGGCACTCGCCGCCAGTGGCGCGGGTCCGCGCCGCCTGCGCCGTGCTTCTGGACCCGGTCTACGGCCTGGTGCGGCGGGGCTGCCTCTGGGCGCACCGGCGGCGGGCGTACGCGCGCGTGCCGACGGAGGGCGAGGCCCCGGTGTCGCCGAAGACGCCCGGCGGGCTCGAGGAGGGCGCCTCGCCACGCCGCGAGAGCCCGGCGAAGGAGGCGGTGGTGAGCGGCGAGTAGGAATTATTTTGACTCCGCCTCGGGGGCGTGGCGTGGACCCTCCTGGCCACGCTGCCATTAACATCCCGCAGCTGGTGGGGTTTGTTTTACGCCACGCGATATCTGGAGTGTCGTCTAGGAGCGTCACCCTTGGAGAGGACCTGGGGGTTGACATTAAATTGAGAAGAAACGCCTCGCGAGGCCGCCGGTAGGGGGGGGTACTCCCCACTGTACCGCCCACTCCTCGCCCCGCACGATAGTCGAAGATTGCAGAGGCAAAACTTCTGGCAGCACCGTCAACCAACTCAAGCTCGCTTAAGGCTGCCCTCGTGCGCCGCGCCGCGCCGCGCCGGTAGACACAACTTCGCTTTCTCGAGCCCTTATTGATGTGCAAGGAGCAATCGCGCCTCCAAAAGAAATTCCGCGGGGCCCGCGCCGGCCTGCAAAGGCTGCTACCGCCAGTCTTACCGCTCGTCCCCGCGGAGCCCGCGCCGGCCCTCAAAGGCTGCAACCGCCAGACTTACCGCTCGTCCCCACAGGCACCGCCACCATGCAGCACCTCCTCGCACTCATCGCCCTCGCGGTCGGCGCCTCCGCCGGCTGCAAGGATTGCAACATCGCCAAAATGGCATGTGGGACGTCAAGTGCGGCGCTCTTAACGATGAGACCAGTAAAATTGCCGACTGGTTCCCCAGTTTTGCCCGTCGCCGCCTCGAGGCTGGAGACAAGGCCGACTTTGAAAAGTTCCTCAAGGCCATGCAGCGTAAGGGCCGCATCGACGTGGGCGACCAGACAGAAGCGGTCGACGAGACGAGTCGCCGCCTCTCGACCTGCGACGACACGTGCCAGTATGCCAACGATGGGATGTGCGACGACGGCTCCCAGGGCGGTTTAGCTTGGTGCACGTGTGGCACGGACTGCACCGACTGCGGCTCGGGGGATTCGTGCGACACGAGCACCAGCGTCTACGACGTAACCGCGGATTCATGCTTCAAGGACGTGTGCTGCGCCGAAAAAAGGACGAGTGCTGCGAGCTGAACGTCGGCGCGGTCATCGGCACCGCCATCGCCCTCTTAGTGGTCCTTGTCGGCTCCATACTCGCGTGCTGCAAATTCTGCCCGGGCTGCCCCATGAACAAGGCCGCAAAGGAAACTGAGATGACCAAGGTCTAGACCCGCGGCTCCCAACTCTCCGTTCAATTCCCCTCAAGCTCACTCACAAGCCCCCCCTCAAGCTCTCGGCGCGCTCAACGCGCCTGCCGATCCGACGCTTTTTGCCAAGTCTTCTCGAGGCGCGCGCCCCGCGCTGCGCCCCCAATCATTTCCGCCCCCAATCATTTCTTGAATCGTGCCCTCCCAAGTCGGGGCCTACTTTACATCATCGTTTAGCTGCGAAGTCAATATTAAATAGTCTATGAAGGGTCCCAGCGGGGAGACAACGTGACCGTAGAGTGTGGTGTAATCGGCTGCGAATGAAAGTCCGCGAGGGAAACCCGGCGTGCGACCATATAAGTAGGAACACTGGCATGGAAGGAAGCGGCCGATCAGACCATCTCCTTGGCGCCTATCGGCACCTGGATGGTTGGCGCCGGGCACGACAAAGCTGACGAGTAGGAATTATTTTGTCTCCGCGTCGGAGGCGTGGCGTGGACCCTCCTGGCCACGCTGCCATTAACATCCCGCCGGTAGGGTATGTTTTACGCCACGCGATACCTGGAGTGTCGCCCTTGGAGAGAGCCTGGAGGTTGGCATGAAGAAGACTCGCCACCTCGCCCACTCCTCGCGCGATACCTGCAAGCCCTTCACAGGCCAAATAACACCGATTGTCACCGATCTATACATCTGTACCCGCACGTTGGTCATAAGATCGCAGGTCAAATTTCACATTCGCCCGCGCACTACCACTACTCCATCACCACTATGTTGCAGCGTCTCTTTGCCTTAGCGCTCTGCGGCGCCGCGGCGGCCCAGACTGAAGGCGACGTGCAGCTCGTCAACGGGCGGACGTCCGGGGCGTACGACGGCCTCCTGCAGGTATACTACAACAATGCCTCGTACTCGGTCTGCGACGACAACTTTGAGGACGACCACGCGAGCTTCGTCTGTCAGCAGCTGTTCGGCACGACCTGGACCTCGTGGACGACGGATTTGGGTCATTGCTATACGCCGGTGACGGGCTGCATCGTCGACCTGGGCTGGACGGTCACCGGCACCACGCTCGCCGACAACGTCGAGGGCAGCACGACGATGTTATGCGACCACGACGAGGACGTGTCGGTCGTCTACGCCTTCGACGCCAGCGCGTCGACGGAAGACCAGGCGCTCGACCTCTCGTGCGTCGCGGGCGACTGCGCCCCCGGCTACAAGCAGTGCGGCGACAGCTGGACCTGGTGCTGCGGCGACGACTACCCCGACTGCGGCGACAGCTGGGGCTGGTGCGAGGATAAAAAATCGTCGAAGAAGACGAGACAGGCGGTGCAGGGCGTGCTCATTGGCATTCTCTGCGGCGTCGTCTTGCTCATTGCGCTCTCCGTCCTCGCCTGTTGCCTCTGCTGCCCCAATTGTCCCATGTACCGCTGCGGCCCGAAGCCCGCGGCGGCGCCGCCGCAGGCGTCGGTCGAGATGGCCGGCGTCGAGATGTACCCCGTCGTCACCAAGGCCTGAGGCGCGGACCAGAAATTCACCCTCGATTCACAAGTCCTCCAAAAAGCGACGGTCCCCCCCCCGTCGTAGTTAGCTCAGGTAAGCTCCTCCCCCTTTCAACTTACTAGAACTTTTCAAGTTACTGCCAAATTACTGGTGGGGAATGAGAGCTGACGGCGAGCTCGCGAGGGCAGACAAAGGGAGGGGGGCGGCCAGTCCAGCAGCCGAACGAGGCCCGCTGCGACCGAACGGGGAGGTGATCACGCCTTCGTGTTCGCCAGCTCGACGTCCACGGCCGCGGCGGTGACCACGGGCGGCGCGTCGGCCCCGGCGCCCTGGCCGGCCCAGTCCGGGGACGCCTTGTGGAGGAGGTAGGCGGAGGCCGACGAAAAGGCCAGGTTGATGAACACACACGCGTACATGACGCCGAAGATGGTGTGCAGGCCGTCGTCGTCGCAGTCGTCGTCGGCGTCTTTGCAGTGCTCGTCGATCATCTCGTCGAGGCGGCCGTGCGAGATGGCGATACACGCGATTGCCAGAACGTAGATGGCCGACAGGATCCCCAGGAAAACGGCCGTGCACTTCCAGCCCCGTTCGCCCGTGCAGCAGCAGAGGGCGAGCGAGTACGCGATGATCGAGAGAAGGATCCCAAAAAACTGGAGGTAAATGCCGACGCCCATGCCAGGCAGGCCAATGCGTATGAAGATAGCGGCAAAAACCAAGGTCCACCATATCAGATTGATGATCAGGAAGATGCTCGCCGTGATGAGGCCGAGGATGCTGGTGATCTGCGCAGCGCGGCCCTTGCAGGACCCCTTAGGCACGGCGCAGCAGCCGTGAGAATCCATGGTCGTGTACGGGGCTGCAGACGGGGCTGCAGGAGAGACGGGGCTGCAGGGCAAAAATAGGAACAGGTCAAAATTTTGTCCCCTCCACTGCTGATCCAGATCTCGCAAACTCCTCCTACCAACATCGTGCGGCTCGACCCCAAAACGTCTCTGGTAAACGCCTGGAGGGCTACCAGGCTTATCGCGCACGGGGCGGCATTTGGTCCAAAACGGGTTTTCAGACCCGCACTCGAGATGCATGTTGCAGCCTCACGACTCGTCGTACTGTGGAGATCGAGGGCTCGACTAGTTGCAGCTTTCGCGCGCAAATCGTGAGTGAGTGCGTGCATCTCTGTGCAGTCATGCGAGCCCTAGCCCTGCTCGCGCTCCGCTGCGCACCACTGCGGCGGACAACCTTGCTGCGCGCGCTGAGCGAGGGCGAAAACGTCAACGCGGCGTGGACGAAGGAGGAGGACTGGCGCCTCTGGACGCTGCG
>Ga0302122_10000455_pt1 | contig 25143 bp, 18 predicted proteins | sample CB21_SCM_MG_FD_203115 | JGI IMG/M metagenome (GOLD analysis project Ga0302122, IMG submission 203115) | Marine microbial communities from Western Arctic Ocean, Canada - CB21_SCM | ecosystem: Environmental > Aquatic > Marine > Oceanic | place: Canada: Western Arctic Ocean | collected 2017-09-28
GGGAATCGACTAACGTCTGCCAGTCGCCCACTTCCCGCATGACATCCGTTCTTTTACGAATATAAGCAATAGCCTCCAAGACTTGCTCCTCGAAGACGAACGGTTGAGGCGGCCGGAAGGAATACCTCAATGTTAATTCTTGGTTTCTAATAGCATCTTCGGTAGAATAAGCAACACCGGCGTCCTCCTCGTCGTCCAACCTTAACGCCTCGGCGGACAGGTCCCGCCAGCGGTAGAACCGGTTCTGCGAGTCGGTATCTTCGAACTCGTCCACGCCTTGTAAACTTCGCTTCACGAGGGACATGTCCTTGAGGAGGCTCCAGTGCTCATGACTGAGTTCCGTGCCGCGCTTACACGCGTCCTCCAGGGCCTCCTTCTGCCGCTTGGCGCTTTTGGCGGCGTCGATGGCCCGTACCGCCATGGCGTAGTCGTCCAGGATGTCGTCCCGTTTGTCGTCAATAATGTCTTCTCTAAACCGATGTCCTGTTGGTGAGTCGGGCCGCCCTCTAGGGTCTAAGACCAAATGCCTTGCATCGCTCCCATGATCGTCCACGGCGTGCAAATTCTGCACGTGCTCGTCCACCAAAATGCGAATCACGTCAAAATGACTATCCGCTCTATTAGCAAAACATGCTTCGTGCACAGCCGTCCGGCCCAGTTGATTTTTGCACTGCAAACCGCTGTACTTGAAGGCGTACTTCAACAACTCCACCAAATGAGCAGGGAGCATGACGCAGGGCACCCAGGTCTCCACGGCGACGCCCGTGACTTTCTCTGTTTTGAGGTACCCCCCGTCGGGGTCCGGATCTAAAGTTCTCAAAACGCCCTCCACCGCACTTAAAACAGGCCGCGTCACGAATTTTCTCGAGTCACCGCTCAAGTGCTGATCGTAGCACTGTAAGGCCGTCTCGAAGACCCACTCCTTTCTAAAGTGTCTCCGTTCGTTGTCAAATAATTTTTGTTTTTGCATTCGGGCGAAGCAGTCGCTGAATAAGAGGGGCACTTCTTGGGGCATGCCCGGGTGGAGCCTTCCGCTTAGGACTTCCCGGATCTGGTGCTCCTCGACGTTCGCGAGCCTGCGCGGTGACGCGTCAGCGGGACGTACTGGCACGCCGTCGAGAAGGACACCGGTACAAACGCGTGCACGGCGCTCGCCCGATTCGCCTTGGCCGCCAGATGCAAGGGCGTGTTCCCGTCGTGATCTTGGGCATGCACGTCGGCGTCGCCCGCGTCGACGAGGACGAGGCACACGTCCGTGTGGCCCCGTTGCGCTGCTAAATGCAAGGGTCGTCGTCCCAACCTATCTTCCGCTTCGACTTCCGCCTTTCGTTCTATCAGTAAGTAGACCACATTGAGACAGCCGTGCTCTGCTGCCAGCTGGAGAGGCGTGCGAGACACACCACTATGCCTTTGTTCCATGCTCGCGTTCTCATCGCAGCCGGCGCAGATGTACAGCTCGGCCTCCCACCGCCGGTCGTTCCGACACAAGAACTGGAAATCTATGTGTTGCTGTGCACTTACATCACTTGCTAACGCGCTTTCGTTCCTTCGTAATCTCCGTTCCACGAACGGTAATGAGTCTAAAGAATGCTCCAGCCAATCTAAAGCTTCTAGGATGATGGCGCCGTCGTAGCCCTCGGAAAGCCGTAAATCGACCCACTCCTCGACGTGTTCGGGCACCGTCGCTAATTTCAGTTCTTGATCAAAGTCCTTCCGGACGCGATCGACGACGCCGTCGTCGTACTGGAGGCGGGAGACGATTTCCGGATACACCGGCTCCGGTTTCACTTTTTCCTGCGGCGCGAACGGTTCCCCGAAGGCGTAGGCCCAGCTCCGCAACAACAGGATCTTCTCCATGAAGCCCGGGTTCTTCGACGGGTGGAAGCCTGCGCGCGTTGTGGTTCGTGCGTGTCGCGTCGATAGCGACGTCCAAACGCCGTCAAAACGAAGACGCCGGCGCCGCGCCCTTCGTCGTCAGCGTCTTCAGCAAATCCTCGAGCGCCGCTCCCCTTTTCAAGTTCTTGCGGCACCAGCCGGCCCACTCCTCCGGGACGACGCCCGGCGTGAACCTAATTCCCGGCATGGTGGCCCGCAACTTGGTCAGGGCGGCCTTGGCCGCGGCCTGCTTGGCCTCGCGCGTGGTCTTGCCGATGCCCTGGAAGCTCCGGTCCCCATAACTCTCCTGGGGCTGGCCCTTGACGATCTCGTACCAGTGGCCGCTCAGCGTCACCTCCATGACCTCGTAGCGGTCGTACATGGCCGTGGCTTCCCGCGTCTCCACGAATCTATATTTGGACTTGAGGCCTCTTTTCAAGACTTCTATATTTAAGACCGAGACGGGCGTGGCGGAAATGTCCTCGGTCAACTTGGCAAAGCCGTGCAGGTTCCCGACGTCGCCCCGTTTCACCTTCGCTAGCAAAGCGCAGAATTCCTTGAACTCCAGCTCCCCAGAACCGTCCTCGTCGATCTCCCGCATCATCTCCTTGGCCTTTTCGACGCTGTGGTCCATCTCCAGCGCGCGCATCATCTCAAACAATTCCTGCTCATCGATAAACCCGGACTTGTCGGCGTCGAATTCTTTAAACAAATCCACGATCTCCTCGAACTCCATGGGCGTGAAGTCGTTCACGTACTGGCCGGGGCACCTGCAGCCGTCGATCTCCAGGCTCAGCTCCTTGCGCTCGGCGCCCATGGCGGCGCGCGGGTGTAGCCGGCGTGGCTACGCGGTTAGCTTGCGGCCGCGCTAGCAGGTGGGGCGGCGCCTCCGGAGGAGCTGCCCGCACCTCCTTGTGTAGGGCTGCCCGTAGGACTTTGGCGTTGGCCGTCGCGCTGCGGAGGCGTTCCGGTCGTCCGCAGCCACGCGTGATCGAACGCCTGGCGGGCGGCAGGCTGCCCGGCAGCGTACCGGCCGACCAGTGCTGCCAAGCGCTGATTTGATTCCAGCGTGCGGGGTGCTAAAACCCGTTTTAGCGTGAGTTTGCCGGCTCGGTCGGCGGCTGAGTCGGCACTAACTAACAACTACTAACTAACTAACTAAGAAATAGATCATAATATCAATGGGGTTTAGTTACTAGAGCCCACGCGCTCCAGCTTTAAAAAGAGGACACTGGCACAGTAATCTTTACACGTAGACAACCACAACTCAAAACGCCGGCAACCAAACCTCTAGCCCTGACCGAGGCAAGGTCCCGAACGCCGCCCGCACCGCGTCCAGGCGGTCGTCCGAATCGACATCAGCAGAAGACGACGACTGGAGCGCCAGGTGGAGCGCGTGGTCGCCGCGGCCCCGAAAGGGCGGCGGCAGCCGGAGCCGCGCGGACCACCAGAGCGCGCTGTAGAACAGGTCTGGGGTGTCCGCGACCACGCGCGCCGCCGCGAGCGACGCCTCTCCGGACCGTCGAATGAGGGCGTCCAGTTCCTCGCGTATCGCCCGCGGCGAGAGGTACTGCACGACCTGGGGTCCAATGAGGCTGTCGAGGACAACGAGCGTTGGGGTAGCATCCTCTGATGCGACCCCGCACGCCGCGCACGCGCTCTTCCCGAGCCTCTCGTGTAGAACTGCAGCGAGCACGGCCGACTCGCACGCCGCCGCGCCGCAGGCACGACACGCGACCTCGCCAGGCTTGATGACGACGCGCTGCTCCGAGGAATCCGGAAGCCTCGGAGACAGCGGCGCCGCGCCCCGCCCGAAGAAGGCGTCGCCGGGCGCATAGCACGCTTCGTCGTCCTTCGCACACACAACACCGAGGTCCGCGACGAGCACACCCCTCTCCGAACAGAACTGGGCCCCGGCGTCCCACAACCAGGGGCACTCGTTGCCCGCATCTTCGACGGACCACGTCGAGGACCGCGCGAAGAGCCGCGGCGGCGCGAGCTCGTCGTCTTCAGTCACGTATCCGCCCGCGTCGTCGCCCGCCACGGCGAGGGACCACAGCGCAAACGTCTGCGGCCCGATCGCGATGGAGAAGGCCTGCATCTCCCGGAACAGCGCTTGCGCCACGTTGCGAGCAAATTCGCGCACGGCCTGATCCGTGGTCGTGGCCCGCACCTGGCCCGCCGCCAGCAACAGCGCCCGGCACGCGGCCTCGCTCGGCGTCAGGCGCTTCGCGAGGAGGTGCCGCAATAGCCCAAGCGCCCGCAAGAGCGCCCACGCCGTCTGCGCGTCCGTGCGCCGCCGCCGCACGAAGCGCGGCAGCGTCAGGAACTGGAGCTCGGCCACGGCCAGCGCGCCGCCCAGGGCCGGATCACCGCATCCTAGGCACTCCTGCGACCGGCCCAGCGTCGCGAGTGCGTCGCGGCGGTAGCGCTCGGCGGGCGTCGCCGCGTCCGTGGCCGAGGCCGCTTGGATTCGCTGCCGCAGGTCGTCGAGCGGTGAGGCGACGGCGGCCTCGGCTTCACTTCGGGCGGCCGCGTCGCCCACCCACGAGGCCCAGCTCTGCGCCGCCGCGTCGTCACTAGACGCGCCGGGCAGCGCTACGGCCGCGGCGCACTCCGTTGGAGTCTCGTCGCGGTCGCGGAGCTGCGCGGCCAGCCCACCGGCCCCGACGTCGACGGCGCTGTCGTCGGCGTCGGGCTCCACCGCCCGTACAACGAATTCCGCAAACGCCTGCGTTTCGGCCAGCTCGCCGCGGAACGGGTCGTTTTTAGCGAAGCGTTTCGTGTCCAGGTCGCGCCTTCCACGACAGGCCCGGTGGCCCTCGAGGAGCGAACTGACCAACTGGGCGAAGACGTCGCGGACCGCCACGCCCTCGCCGTCCATGTCACCGATAATTCTAAGTGCGCCGCAGCACCGCCGCCGGTGCGGCGATGAGATGCGCGGCGCCGACGCGTGGAACTTGTACCCGACGTCGATTCCGCGCGCGTCGAGGTCGATGACCACTACGGACTCGTCCACGGCCTCGTCGAAGCACCGATCCCGGGCGTCGCCTGATCCGGGCGGCAGGCGGCAGGCGGCGAGTAGGGGCACGACGCCACTCACTAAGTCGTGGCCGATGTCGCGCGGCACGCGGTCGACGCAAGGCAAAACCCAGTGCAAAGGATAAAGCACGGCCTTCAGGCAGTCCAGGAACCAGCTCGGCGTTGTGGTTGCGCAGACGAGTAACGGCCGCTCGAGCAGAGCCAGCTCGACGACGCGCACCAAGGTTTCGGGCTCGAGCGCCGCCAGGAAGGCGCGCCAGGCGTTGGCGTCGTTCATGGACCGCAGGCCCGCCCACACGACGCGGTTCGAGCGCACCTCGATCTCCCGGAGCGGCGTGGGCGTGCGCTCCGGCGTGGCGTCCACGAAACATATACACACGTCGACGCGCTCCTGCGGCGTCGGCAGCGGCACGCGCGCGAGCGTCGCGAGCAGCACGCGGAAGGCCCGCGGCTGCCTGGATAACGCGAGGCGGTAGAGCTCCAGCACCGCGGTCCGCATCGCGGCCCGCGCGTCCGCGCGGCGGAACAGGAGGCAAAAAGCCACGGGCTCGCAGATGAGCTCGGCGCCATGCTCGTGGCGGGGCGAGTCGAAGCGCACGCAGGCCACGGACGTCGACGCGCCCGTGGCGTCCGTGAGGCTGAAGGAGAACTCCTCGAAGCTCAACGCGTCGCGGGGCTTCCGCGTCAAGGCCGCGTCGTCGTCGAAGACGAGGTCCGAGAAGCGCTGTGGCGTCTGGCCCTAGCTCGCCAGCACCTTGGGCGTGGCGCGCATTGGCGCGGCCCGCGCGCCCCAAAGCTGCGTTTGGCCTCGCCGCGACAAAACGAAGGCTGCCGTCCGCGGGAACTGTGTCGTCGGCACCGCCGCGAGCGACACCCACGGCCTCGCTAGAGGATCGGTCGCGAACCGGAGGGCAACGAGCGGCGCCGCACGGTTGGAGGGTGCTGCGACGCGCCGCCACAGTAATAATGGCGCCCGCGCCGACACGGTGAGCAGTCCCGCTGACAACGACGGATTCGTGCCGTCCAGTTGCGCGCAGACGGTCTAGCCGCGCTCCACACCGGGCCTGGACGCCGACAAGCGCGCATCCACCACGTACGCCGGAGCGTCCGCACGTGATGCTTTGCGCACGGCGATGCCGACGCGTCTCAAACCAAGACCGCAATTCGTCGCGCCAGCGCAGCGCTCCCAGGGCGGTTCCACAAGCGCGTCGGCCGCGATGACGGCGACGTCGACGATGACTTGCGTTTGGTGCGCGTCGTCGTCACTCGTTGTGTCCGTGCTCGCATCGATGCCGCAGATGGCGAATGCTTCCATTTGTGACGCCGAACACTGAATACTGTTACTGGTCCCCTGGTGTACTGCTTTTTACACTGTGCTGCGTTTTACACCCGCGACGCAGTTTTCTGTTGCGCTGCGCTTTGGAGCGAGTACGCACGTTCGGTGACGCTCCCGCAGTCGAATGCGGGCTGTGTTCGCGTAAAAACAAGGAGAGTTTTTTGCAGAGTCGCAAAAACAATGTTCTGGAGAGCTCGAAAGGTTGGCATTGTATTGATGCACGTGCTCGCTCGAGCGTTGCCGCCTATGCGTTGGCGCTTCGCGTAACACGCGGGTTTTGCCATCATTTTCATCAGATCTCACAGCAAATTACTGCTCCTGCTCCTCACACGCAGTTTACGCAAGGCATACGCATCTCCGCAGTAGCAGCAGCGTCTAGCTCTAGTGTCGCGCGCCGACGAAGAGCTGTGCGGCGTCACAAGCGCCCGCATTGGATCAGAACTGCAGCTGCAGAGCTACAGCATTCGCAGCGCCGAGCGCGGAGCCCTGCCCCCGGAAGCTACCAGTTCGACGCCCGCGCAGCGCGTAGCCAGCAGCGGTCGAGATAAGGCCAGCGATGCGCGCATTTGTCGCCGCCGCCGCATGCGTCCACGCCGCCGCGCTGGTCGCGCCGCCACGCCGTATTACGTGCCGACGGCTCGCCGCCGGCGAACGCATGGGCGGCGAGGCCAGGAGGGTCCCCAAGGGTTTGGTGCCCGAGGGGTACCCGGAGAGCGCCGTCCCGGCCGAGGGCACTGAGTTCCCGACGGACGCGCCCGCGCGGACGGGCGCCAAGAACTACCTCGACCGCCTCGCGGCGTACGCGGACGAGGACGGGTATACATTAGCGGCGCCGAAGCGTTATAGCATCTCGGACTGGTGGCTCAATTTACAATCTTTACCTTCTTCAGGTGTTCTACAACGAGTCCAAGGGCACCTCGTGGCGAACACGCTCTTCGCGACTTTAGTTGCGGGACTCGCGGCCGTCATCCGGTCCGGGTCGCTGGACCTGGACCTGCCCTTCGACACAAGTGTATTAGAGGCCAAAGACCTGAACCTGGGGGCGCCCTTTGAATTGTCAGGAGGCATCCTCGGTATTCTCCTGGCCTTCCGCACGTCGCAGTCCTACGACCGGTTCTGGGAGGGGCGGCAGGTCTGGGCCAAGGTCGTGAATCGCGTACGAGCGACGGCGCGGACGTGCCGGGCCTACGTCACTACCGCTCAGCCGGAGGACGAAGCAGCGCAGATGGCGACGTTGCTGCGCTGGCTGGAGGCCTTCCCCGTGGCGCTGAAGCAGCATTTGCGAGGCGAGCGCCGCTTGGACGATTTTAGGTGTCTCCAGGACCACGAGCGGCGGGAGCTCGAGTCCGCCGACAATTTACCGCTGGCCTGTACGTACGCGCTATCGGCCCGTGTGGATATGGTCCGACGCGCGGACGAAAGTTCCCAACAGGCCTCCGCCCTCCTGTGGTGGCAGCTCGAGAGCCTGCTGGTGGAGCTGCAGGACGCGATCGGGGATAGTGAGGCCATCGCCGGCACGCCCGTGCCGTTATCGTATTCGAGGCACACGTCGCGCTTACTGAGCATCTGGACCCTCGGGTCGCCCATCGTCTTAGTGGACCACCTTCCTTTGCTACTCGTGCCGCCGGCCACGGCCCTCGTCTCGTGGATGCTCTTGGCGACGGAAGAGATCGGCCACATCATCGAGGAGCCCTTTGGGATCCACGACGACCGGCCCAAAATATTGCCGTTGCAGCGGTACTGCGACATCATCTCGAGGGACCTCGCGGAGGAGAACCGGCTCATCGAGAACGCGGTCTCCATGAAGCGGGGGTCGCCAGTTCTGGAGAAGGAGGAGGTCGCCTACTCGAAGAGCGGGGGGGTCGTCTAACTGTCAGTTCGTAACGTGCACCGTGGCGGCGCCGAAGCAGCGGGCGCGTCTGCGCCAGCCTCTTGGCGTCCGTTGAAGGGGGAAATCCCAAGTTCCAGAGATGGGCTGGCTCCCGCGTGACCAGACAAGAGGCAAGCTGCTCACGGCAACTGCACGTGTGTAGAAGTGCTCGGGCTGCCGCGCGCTGCCAAGCAATAACGAATAACAACATTGGCTGCCAGGGCTGGGCTGCTGCCTACCACTCACGTGAGCCGTAGCCGCCTTGCTAGACGCCGTCGACGCGTCGCCTACAGTCGCATCAACAGCCAGGGAGTGGGGCTGCCCGCGACCAACGCGCCGCACCATGGACGTCGACAGCCCGCGGCGCGGCGACGCCGACCTGGAGATCATCGACAACACGCAAGTCATACGATCGAGCGACACGGCGCTCGGCATCAAGCTTTTGGAGGAGGCCTGCTGCCAGGCGAGCGAGGAGATGGACGGCAGCGGCCGCGGGCTCCAGGCGGAGCAAACGCCTTTATTAAACCGACCGACGGCCTACCCCCGGGCCCGGCAAGTAACCCCCTGGCTCGCGCTCCTCAGTTGCCTCTTTTTCGCGGGGCCCATCTACGGCTGGACGCCCATGCAGGCCATGCTCGTGAGGAGGGGCGCCTTTTCTTACGAGTGCGAAGTGGGGGAGACGAGCTGCGCGGCGCAGCTCGAGACGCTCAGTGCCGTGTATTCGTTAGCGACCTTCGCGAACGAGGGCTCGGCGTTCCTTGTTGGTGTATTGGTGGACCTGCAGGGCTCGGAGGTGACGGTGTTACTGAGCGGCACTGCGTACGTTGTTGCGTACGTGATGATCGCTTGTTTTGAGTTCTTTGGAGACTGGAGTCTGTTCGTGGCGTTCGTGCTTTTAGGTATTGGAGGCATGGGCTTCTTCCTCGCCGCCTTCCGGGCCGCGGGCTTGACCGAATCAAGAGTAATCTTTCTGACGGCGGCAAGTTGTCTGTACGACTCGTCGAGCGGCGTGTTCCTGGTGGTGCAAGGGTTACTGAACATGTACGACGACGGCTACGGCCATTTTCGGGCGGCGTTTTTGCTGTTGGCGGTGCTCTCATTATTCCTGACGCTGGCGTTAGCTTACGCATGGCGCCTAAGTGGAGCGGACCTCGTGGATCGAGAAGTCGACAATAGGAAGCACGACGACGCCCCACGTTTGTATAATAGGCCCTTCGGCGCGGGCCAATTACATACACTAGAATTTGGTCTACTCAGCGCGTGGACGATTCTGGGAATGTTTAAAGCCATAGGGTACCTGGGAACGATCTACGACTGGTTAGATGCGATCGGCGATGGCACGAACGGCGTGCCCGATTTGATTGCCGGGCTTGTCGTGGCGGGTTGCCTGTGGATCCCGATTTTGGCGCACTTGTTTAGACTCGGTCTGTGCCGCGCGGCGCACGTCATCAACCTCATAGGCCTCGCTTTTTCAATTTGCGTGGCCATACCCAGTGTCACCTCCCAGATTATTGGAGCCATCGTCTACGCCGCCTTCCGAAGTGCGTTCTTCGCGAGCGTGCCCAACTTCTGCGCTCAGCTGTTTGGGCAAAAATCTATTGGAAGGACCGCCGGTCTATTGTACACCATGGGCGGCTTCGCTGCATTACTGTGCACGCCCATCGTCTGGGCGGGCGAGAGCGGCTACTGGGACTGGGTGAACGTTGGGAACTGCCTATTGGTCGTGCCGATGACTGGCTGCATTTTGTCTCTACATATGTTCTCGGCGGAGCCGTGCTTGAGGCTGAGGCCACCACCTAGTGTGTAAGTTCGTCACGTTTAGCTTTTTTCTTCCTGGTGGCTGCTGGCAGTCTGGAAGTACTAGAAGTACGTGAGTCCGCCTCGAGTCCGCGGGCGTTTCAGCTCGAAGCTGGCCCTTGTGCCCGGATTGCTCCCGCACGTCGACAGGGCGCATGTAGCGGGTGTTTAGCGTGGCGGTGCGCGCGCTCACGCTGCCGCCAAGCCGGGCTGCTGCCCGCGTGCCCGCCGCCGCGTGTTCAACGTTGACCCTGCGTTCGACCCCGTAACGCTCCCTAGCTTTGATATTACTCCCAGTGCGAGCCATTCACTTGTCCGAGAGCGTCCGCCGGAGACCCCGCACGCGCCGTCCACGCATGCAAGGCGCGGCTCGCAGTGCCCTCCTAATCACGCCAGTAAAGCGCCATCGACGCGCAAATTGCAAAGCAGAGTACAACGCAAGCACCACCGCTTGCAAAACTTACCCAGGCCAGCGAATCGCTAGCAACAAAGGAGCAGTAAGTACCCACCACAAGACATACATCATGCGCGTCGTCTGCATCCACGGCACGGAGTCCGGCGGCAGCGAGCGCCACGCCAAGCGGTTGTCCAAGGCCTGGGGCACGAAGGTCGACTTCGACCAGAGCAAGAACTTCATGAGCGGCAACGACGCCGCGTCGATCGGCCTCGCCGCGTTAGCCGAGCAGTACGACGCCTTCGTTATTGTCTCCAGTTCCTACGGCGACGGCGACCCGCCCTCGAACTTCGAGAACTTTTTGCGGGCGCTCTACACGGCGGACGAAGATGTCCTGAAGGGCAAGCAGCACTGCGTGCTCGGCTACGGCAGCACGGACTACGAGACCTTCCAGAACTGCCCGCGCCTCACGGACAAGCTGATGGGCGCCTTAGGGTCGAAGCGCATGCTGGCGCGCGTCGAGGTGGACGAGAACGAGACGCTGGCGGGCGACGAGGCCGTGGCCAAGTGGGCCAAGGACGTCGTAGTTGCGTTCGGCAAGAAGTGCACTAGTGACGTGGCCGCCTGGACCGTGCCCGAGGACCAGATCCTGGACAAGAAGTCGGATTTGGTCGGGTCGAGTGGTGGTGGCTTGGCCGGGCCGTTGGTCGCTTTAGGTGTGGCCGGCGCGGCGGCGGCCTACTACTACATGTACCTCATGTAGGAGGCGGACTAAGCAGGGCTTTTGCATCACCACCCGGGGGCCACTCGTAGAGAAAGACTAGGACGAAGTGTTGTGGTTAGGCCCGCGGGAGGGGGGGGTGGGCCGGGTTCCTCATTTCCCCCCACGGTCGGCGACCTGCGCCTTGACCCCGGGCTTGGCGTCGCTGACCAGCGCCTGGAGTGACTCCAGGACCTGCTTGTTCTTGGCGTTCGAGTCGCAGATGGCTATGACGGCGGCGAGGAAGGCCCGGTCGTTGCCGCTGATGACGCCCGTCGGCTCGTACCACGGCACACTCTCCTTGGACGCCGCACAGAGACAGAATCCCTTGAATTGCTCGCCGATACAGCCGTTGGGGCCTGCGCGCGTTCAGTTTGGGGTCGACCGGGGGAATGTTTATTTCCGCGCCGCGTGTTACAGCAACCATCGGGACAGCAACCGTCCGGACAGCATCCGTCCGGGAAGCAGCAGGGCGCGTTGTTGCAGCACCCCCCGAGCGGGTAGATGAAGCCCGCGTTGGGGTCGATGTCATGTCCGTCGAGGCCCAAAACCTTATTGACCTTGGCCTCGTACTGCTTCGTGGTGAGATCGCCGTTCCTGTGGAGCTTGGACAGCGTCTCGATCTCCTGGCGCGCGGCTTTGGACTTCTTGGTCTCGCGCTTGGACTGCGACTCGGTGGCGCCGTTGCAGTGCTTCTGCTTCTCGGCCGCGGCCGTCTTGGACGCCGCCAGGGCCTCCGTGGCCGCATCGAGGACGCCCGCGCGCACGACCCCGGCGTGCTCGTCGTGGTCCTTCTTGCACCCCTCGACGAGCTTGGTGATCACTTCACGTACGCCGGTCTGCGGCTTGGCCACGACCTTGCCGCAGCCGCCCCCGGAGCAGCAGCCCCCCGAGCCGCCCGACGCCCCGTTGTGTGTTATCGAGCGGTGAGTGGCGTCGCGTCGATATCGTGCGAACCTCTACGCCATCGCCGCGACGTCGGTGAGTGAAGTCGCGTCGATGGCGTACGGACCGAGGTCCACGCCATCGTCGCGACGCTCGCGAGTCGAAGGCCCCGCCACGGACGCCGGCCGCCGACAAGCACATGCAGCAGCCCTCGAACTGCTCGCCGAGGCAGCCGTTTGGGCACGGCGAGTCCGGGCAGCAGCCGTCCGGGCCTGCGGGCGTTCGTTTCGAACGGGACTTCAATCGGGGATACTTCCGCGCCGCAAACACACAGCAGCCGTCTGGAAAAAGGCATGGAGCAGACTGGCAGCAGCACACGATGCCCATCGGCGCCGGCATCACCGGCGGCGGGGCGACGGGCGTCACGGACGACGTGACCGTGGCGCCGCGGCCCTTGGGCTCCGTCGTCACGACGTCGTCGCCCTCGAGGTCGTCCTTCACTTCCTTGAAGAAGCCCATTCTGTGCAGGCCTGCGCGTAGCTGTCCTGTAACTGAGTTGACCAATTCGTCGGGTTGCACGTGCGCGCGACCAAGGAAAGGCGCCGAATCAGGACGTGGTCTGCGCGCAAGCAACGCCTAGCTATTGAGTCGTTACACCGTGCAGGACGCGAGCGCGGGCGAGTTGCTGTTCCAGGAATCCTAAATAACAAACCCGTTTTTACACTTTCCCCGCAGGCTCGGGCCGTCTCCGGACTCAACCCTAAGAGGGCCCAGTGCGAAGCAGGCATCGACAATGATGCTTCTTTAACAATTGGCGCTCAAAACTGGTTTTAGGCTCAGCCAAACAGGCTTTGAAGCGCGACGCTCTAGCAGTGGCTGCACGCTGTTTGTCGGCATCGCATAACAACGACCCGCATAAATCGTTAGCACCGTTCGCCTCCATCCGTGCGGCGAGCGCTTCACCGTAAAAGCAAGCCCACCTCCCATGGCTCAAAACGCCGCCGCGGCGCCGCCCGCGCCAAGAGCTCCTCCAGCGCCGCCGCCTGCAAGACCAGCAGCGCCGCCGAAGCCACCAAAACCAGCGCCGCCCGCGGCACCGCCGGCCGCGCAGCCGCGCGCCGCGCCGCCGGCCTGCGCTTGTGTAGCCGTCGTCGGCAAGCGGAACCGGCCATTGGGCTTCCGCGTCTACGATGTCAATGGCGACGCCTACCTGCGGAATTTAGTTCTGTGCTCTTTAGATGTTTTGGCCGAGTGCGCCCAGGCCCAAGAGCAAAGCAGGGACGAGTTCCTGGGTGTGGCGACCACAGTCGACGGGCGCAAGCTCTACGCGAGTCGCACGGCGACGGGCATCACGCTCTGCGCCGTCTTAGACGCGGCCGCGGGCGTGCCCGACGCGAACGTCAGAGCGTGCCTGGCGGACGTCCGGAAGGCGTACGCCAAGAACCTCGCGAACCCGTTTCTGCCGCTCGACGGCGGGGAGATCACGGCACCGACCTTCTATCGGCGCGTCGACGAGTCCGTAAAAGTACGGCTCGAGAGCGCCGCGGTGCGGGCGCTGCCGCGGCCCGCTCCTCCTCCGCGGCCGCGGACGCCGCCGACGCCGGCGAGGTAGTAGCGGCTTAATTGTTTAGTATACAAGACCATGTTACTAGAGAACCCGAACGTCGCTCCGGCCAGAGGTGCGATTCGCGGATAGTCTAAAAAGAAACAAAGATAGGTAGTTGAGAGTTAGGGCGGGGGGGATTTTGAGTACTAGAAGTATGTTCGTGAAGGATCGCAATGACAATAATTTGAGCTCTCGTAGCAGCAAGATAAATTCAAAAAATCTTGGCAGAGCGTGTCGCAAAAATAAGTACACTCCGCACGCCAAACCTGGAGAAAAAGAGAGCCACTAGCGCGAGGAAGCAATCAACCGAAGGCCCCACAGGGCTCCTACGACGCCCCGGAACAATAGGATAGTACAACAACATTACCCTCGCCCGCGCCCGCGCCCGCGCCCGCCGGCCGGCGCGGCGCGCGGGCGCTTCTTGCCCCCGCGGCCGGGCCCGCGGTGCTCCCAGGCGCCGAGGTCCTCCGCCCCGACCGGCGCAGCCTCGTTCGCCGCGCGGGCAAACGAGGCCCCCACGACGCGCGCGAGCGTCGGCGTCTCCAGCGGCCACTTCGCGCGCCCCGCGGCGTTCTGCAGCAATAAAACGGCCGTGTCCCAGGACGACGGCCGGTGGCGGTCCCTGACCCGGTGCTGCGCGCCGTCCACGAAGACGTGGTCGCTCGCCAGAATGGTCACATGTGCCCTAATAAAGGGCGAGGCGCGGCAACTTTCCGCCGTCGATTGAGAACCGCCCCAGTCCGGCACCACGACCAAAAACGACAGGGCCCCCTTTTTCCCAAGCAGCGTCTCTATTGTTGTAAGTGCAAAGGCCATCACTTCGGGCACGAACGGAGGATTGCATTCGAAGGAACCTTCCTCAATCGTTTCCCAGTCTTCAAAGAACGATCCTAAACTCCCGAAGCTCCTCTCTAGTAAAGGAAAGGCCGAGAAGTAGCGCTCGAAGCGGCAGTTTAACGGAGACGCAAAGCACTCCACGGTGTTTCCCAGGTGAGTACGTAGAGCTTCAAAACACGCGCCGGGCACGGCGCACTGGGAGCCCGCGCCTCTGAGTGCTTCGTAGCGCGTCACTACACAAAAGATGCGCTCGTCCATCGGACCCTCGCCGAAGCGGCCGTGCAGCGCCGTGAGCTTCGCGTAGTGCGCGTGACTCATGAGCATGTACGGCTTGCGCGGGCCGTCGTCATCCAATGCGCAGAGCCGCACGTTCTTGCCTTCCTTCTCGACTTGTACTTTATTTGTCACCGGCCCTGCCAGGGCCTCGGCCCGGCCCTGGGCGTGCGTGGCCAAGGCCTCGGCGGCGCGCGAGAGCGCCGTCCAGCCCTCAGCGGTGACCGGCTTGCCCGCTTTCTTCACGGCCTTGACGAGGCGCCGCGTCAGGGCGGGATCAACGGGCGTTTCGCCGCCCGCAAGGCGCTCGGCGTCGGCGCGGCTCCGCGCCGTCAGCGCCGCCGAAATAATAACCGCCTTTTCGTGCGGCAGCGTCCGCGCGAGGTCCGCTACGAGCTGCGGGTCCACCTCGTCGGCCGCGGGTAGGACATCTGGCGCGGCGCCGTGGAGCGCGGCGCGCGCGAGCCAGCGCTCGAAGGCGAGGGGCGGCGCGAGCGCGCCGCCGCCGTGCTGCGTGACGAGGCGCTGCAGCAGGCTGCGCAGCGTCTTTAGTCTCCCGAAGCGCACCAACTCCGCGGCCGGGTCGCAGCTCGCGTCGCCTCGCTGCACTTCCGCCGGCCAGGCGATGCGCACGTCGGCGTGCCAGATGTGGGCCATGGTTGAGCCCTGGTGTGTGCTAGCGGGGCTGCAGTACGCTCCCGCAGCGCGTGTGCTGCCACAGCCCTTAGTGCAGCTGCTCAGTGTGGCTTGTAGATATACGCAGCGCCAATTGCAACCGGTGAAGCTCAGTTCGCGCTATCGCTGCTTGCTGCACTGTGCTCAACTTGTGTAACACGCCTTGTAAACACCAGCCTTTTGCAAAACCAAAATCACAGCGAAACCCGCACGTATAGCGTGCGGGTCTTTGAGGGGTTCGATTTTGTCGCGGGCTTAATCTGACCGGCGCACAGCTGCATCGATCAACCGCAGCACATCAATCATGTTCGCTCAACTCAAGGATGCCAGCGCGTCCGATGCAGTGCATAAATCACATTCTGCGGCGCTTCTCCGCCCACCACGGCTGAATACGCCCATGGCGTGGCGGCGCGGGTCTCGCACACCTGACTAGGCCAGCATGGCTGCGCTCACACGCACCACATATATACAGTTGCCGCGTTGTACCGCAGGTGTGCCGTCAGAGCACTCAACTCACCGGTTGATTTCCACGCAGGCGCGAGGTCGAAGCGTTGGAGGCTTCTTTAGGCGACAAGGTCATGGCCCTCGACGGCCGCGTCGGCACCTTACAAGCCACGTCCTTGGCGGACGCCGAGAAGAAGTACGCTTCTCAAGCCACCAAGGAGGCCGTGAACGCGGAACTCAGCGAGCTGCAGACGTACGCTAGAGGCGAGGCCGCGGCGTGCGTCCTGGACTTAAGGAAGATCGAGCGCTTCATCACTTTACACGTGCCCAAGGTCGAGGACGGCAACAACTTCGGCGTGGCCATCCAGATGGAGGTCCTTAAAGTGGTGAAGGACGTCAGCAAGGAGTGCAAGGGCTTGCTCGATGGCTTGACCAATTACCACAAGGAACGCGCCGAGGCCCTCGGGAAGATCCTAGCCAAAACGTCCACGGACAAGTCCGAGTCGAAGAGCTCGTCCAACGACGAGGAAAAGGGCTCCGAGTCCAAAACGACTGCCAAGAGCGGCACGTCGTCCAGCAGCACGACCAAAACCTCGTCCTCGCCGCCCCTGCCGGACTCTATCGCACATGTCGCTCAACTGGACGTGCAGCAGCGCTTCGCCCTGATCTACCTGCTCGAGGTCGTGCGCGACGCGTACATCGTCGTGGGCGATGCGCTGGAGAAGAACAAGACGAAGATCCTGAAGCCCAAGGGCGAGGAGGGCAACGCCATGTCCATGTTCTAGGTGCTACTAGCCCCCTCGTCTAAAAGTGCTCGTAACCCGTAATAATGATGCCAAAATTTAGGACTCCGCCTCCAACGGTGCGAGCGGCAGGAAGTGCACCCCGCGATCGTCCCCCGCGTGCGTCGAGACGAGGCAGCAGCCCGCGGCCCCCCGGTCGACCACACAGAGCCGCGCGCAGTCGCCGATCGCACCTTCGCCCTCCAGGAACGACGACCGCTCGCCCACGACGTCGTGCACGCGGAAGCGCGCGCCCCGCCCGGCCTCGCACAGGAAGCGCCCGCCCCCGCCCACGCGCCGCGCCGGTTCCGTGCCGCCCGCATGCCGCCGGGCCGACCCCGACGCCGCCTTGGCCGCCCCGTGGTCGGCGCGCACCGCGCACGCGACGGCAACGACGCCATCTGCAGTTGCGGCGTGCGCGACACACACGAGACTTCCATAGGCCTCTGAGGCATCCGACGCGTGCGCCGAGGCCCACCGGCCCACTCTACACGAAGCGCCACTTGGACAGAACACGTATAAGTGCGATTGGAGAGGCAGCACGAACGAGCGCGAGCCACTGGAATCCCACATTATAATGCACGTTTCCGCGCCGGAAGCACAGACCGCGCAGGTCCACGGGCGCTTACTTCCTTCGCCCCGGGTGACGTCCCGCACTAACGTTCCTGAGTCCTCGTGCGGAAACGGCAGGTCAACCCACTCGTTTTGAGACGTCCATTTGTTCGCGAGCGGCGCGTGGTTATGATAGCTCTCGCACCAGCGCGCACTCCATGACTTGTCCTCCACGTCCAGGTGCAATCTCGTCTTGGACCGGCCTTCACAACCCTGGGGCCGCGCGCGTAAGACTGGAGTGTCTGTGACCGCAAAGTCGTAGACCGCCAGCAACCGGTCGTCGCTCTTCGAGTGGCACGCCACGGCCAAAACCACGTCGCTCCCCTCGAGCCGGTCGTGGCTTTCGATGGCACACGCGGCGATGGAGCCCCCGGGCGAGGCGACGCGGCGCAGCTCCGTGATCGCCATGTCAGCCCCCTCGAGCCTTAAGATGGCGACGGACCGCGCCGTCGCCACGGCCACCGTGTCCCGGCAGGCCGCGACGTGGACCACGGCACTGCTCTCTTGTCTCGAGGTCTGCTCGGAGACCATCATCGACCGGAGCAGGCCGGCGACGCCGCCGTCGTCCAGCGGCGCGGCGGCCTCCTCGGTCACCGGCGGTAGTCCCTCGGCCATGGGCACGTCGCCGTCGGCGTCCTCCGCCGGCGGCCGCCGCGCCGGCGCTGCCTCGTCCCCCGACGCAGCCTCCTCCTCTGACGATGAATCGTCGCCGCCCGTCGGCGGCGGCGGCGCGGCGTTGTGCGGCGCAATGGCCCGCAGCGCCGCGGGCGCCCTCTTATCGTAGGACCGCGCCGCGCCGCAGACCTCGCACGTCCGCCCGCCTTCGTTCTGGAAGGTACACGCGCCGCACGTCCACGCCTGGGAATGCTTCCTCTTCCGCGAGGGCGGGGCCAGGACTTCGCCCACCTCCTCCCCGGGGTCATCCTCGTGGGGCGCCACGGCCTGGGACGCTTCTCCTGCACCTCTCGGTTCGGTACACATCGCGCAGCGCTTGCGATTCGCGCGGTTCTCGGCGAAGGTGCACACGAGGCAGGTCCACTGCTTGCCTCTTCCAGTACCGGTACCAGCTCTGCCCCGGCCCCGGCCCCGGCCGCGGCCTCGGCCTCGGCCGCGCGCCATGGTGGCTGCTCTCCGTATGCGTCGAGCTGCTGCTCTAGAGTATGCGTCGTGCGTCGAAGTCGTCCGCAGACGATGAATGCAGTAATGTGGCGACCTCCTACCAGGCTGTTCGCCCACGAACTCGAGTGCAGCCGCGAGTCGCGTGAGTTCGGGGCGGAGAGAGTTGAAACCCGTGTTTTACGATTTACGAGATAATTCAAAATCGGGGCTGGGCAGGCTTACGGAGGCGTGCACCGGACGGCTCCCGGCCCACGAAGAAAAATGAGGCGACCAAACTGGACCCCCCTGCTCTCATTTTGTCGAGCTGCGCGCGGCGAGTGCTTGGCGCTGTTATAGGCTAGCGGGCGCACAGCTGAGGACCAGTAGAATGGATTTAAATCACTCCGACAACGCAGCGCAGGCTGGTGCCGAGATGCGCGACGCTCCGGTTTCAGATAGTGGTCTGGGTTTGAACGGAGGAGAGCAAAACGCGCCGTCCGGCGCGCCGCCGGCGCCGGCCGCGGCACCCGAGCCGGCCGCACCGCGCGCGCAGCCGACGGCGAACACGGAAACGCTGGCGCGGGAAAACACCCAGCCGGCCGACCCGACCCCGCCCTCGCCGCCGTGGGACGACCTCTTCGACGACGACGACGACGACGAGGACGTCGCCGCGCCCGCGAAGCCGGGCGAGCTCTTCGACGACGAGGACGACGACGGGGCCCTGGCCGACGCCGACGAGGCCGAGGACGAGGAGGAGTTCGAGGACCCCGGCGACGAGGAGGAGGAGGAGGAGGAGGACGCCGACGACGACGAGGCGTTAGCAAGGAAGATGCAGGACGAGTGGAAAGAAGAAGATACGAGGCCGCGAAGAAGGAACCGGAGAGCTCTAAGACGGGACTCGAGCGAGTCGCCCCCTAGAAAACGCCCGGCCCTCAAGAAGGAGCGCGCGCCCAGTCGCAGAGCGGCGGCCCAGAAGTCCTACGCCGAGGTCGGTTCTTCGGCGGAAGACGAGAGCGACGCCGACAACTCGGACGGCTCGCCCCGCACGAAAGGAGACACCTACGGCACCAAGAGAAGGAGTCCCCCCCAAACGGAGGAGGCCAGGACCGGCATCGAGCGCCTCCTGTGTCAGGAGACGCTCTCCAAAAATGAGTGGCGGCCGATTTTGGAGAAGATGCGCACGAAGCACGTGGTCCACGGAAGTGCGTTAGATGTTCCTGATGGAGGCGAAGCGCTACCCGAGGACGAAGCACTGCCGATTACCCGGTACCTGGTCAAGTGGAAGCAGTTCTCCTTCCTGCACGTGTCGTGGGAGACGAAGCGCGATCTCGAGGCGGTGGACGGGCCCGCGTGCAAGCGGGCCCTCCTGTCGCTGATGGGCCGGCAGCGGAAGGGCCAGGTGCCGGAGCTGGGGACGCCGCCCTGTGCCAAGCGAGCGTTCGACCCGCAAATGATCGATGTTGAAAGAGTGCTGGAGCTCCCCGGTCTCTTAGGTGGCGAGGCGGGCGACAGGCGGAAAGCTTTAAATCTGCCGCCGCCCGACTTAGAAGAGGACGGCGTCTTCGAGAACGACGACACGTTCAACGACCAGGCCATGGCGAGTGGCGTCGACCTGGAGGACCCCGCGGCCAAGCGCGCGTTCCTCGCGGAGCAGTACGAGTCCGCGCTCAAGGAGAGTGCGGCCCAGGGCGAAGCCCGGCGGAAGACCGTGCGCGCGGCGGTGCAGCTCTGCGCGGCCACCGTCGCGCCCCCGGACGCCGAAGACGTGCTCGTGAAGTGGACCGGACTGGGCTACGACGAGGCGTCGCGGGAGCGGTGGTCCGACGTCTTGGATGCGTGCGCGGATCGAGAAGATTTAGATAGTCGAGTGGTCGCGTGCGCGCGGCGCTTTGCGTCCAAGCCCACCAGAGCCCAAGCGTCGGAACGAGCCAAGCAGGACAAAGCGTCCGTCAAAGCTGTGAAGAGAGCGGTCCCTCTGGCGCCGTATCGGGGCGGTTCGCTCCAATTACGACCGTACCAGATCGACGGAGTGGCCTGGCTCGCGTACAACTACCTCCAGAAACGTTCTAGCATTCTGGCGGACGAGATGGGCCTCGGGAAGACGGTCCAGACCGTGAGCTTAGTGCGGATGGCCAAGGAGCGCTACGGGGCGCAAGGTCCTGCGCTGATCGTGGCACCGCTCTCGACATTAGCCCATTGGTCAAGAGAATTCGAGCACTGGTCCGCTTTAGATGTCATGGTCTACCACGGCCCCGCCGGAAGTAGAAAGGAAGCCCGGGACCTGGATTTGATGGCCCGGAAGACGGCCGCGAAGAGGAACAACAAAAAGGGCCCGAAGACGCCCAGCGTCGACGTGGTCATCACGACCTACGAGCAGTTGCTCCTGGAGGACTCGGCGGCGCTGGGTGCCATCTCCTGGTCCCTCATAGTAGTCGACGAAGCCCACCGGCTGAAGAACCCGCACTCGCGACTCTACAAGACGTTGCACGGGGACCACGGTTCTTTTCATGCCATCACTAGAGTGTTGTTAACGGGCACGCCGCTCCAGAACAACATGACCGAGCTCTGGGCTTTGTTGTCGTTCTGTTCCGAAGGGGACTTTGGCGAAGATCCCGAAGCATTCATTGAAAAATACGGCCACTGCGGCGCCGACGCGCCCATGGAAGGTTTAGTTGTGGCGGACAGAGAGGACGACGAAGCCGAGGACGCGGGCGCCCTCGGTTCTTTGTTGGAGGAGATGCGGCCCTACGTCCTCCGGCGGGTCAAGGCGCACGTCGAGAAGAGCGTGCCCTCCAAGGAGGAGATCGTGGTAAGCGTCGCGCTGGCGCCGCTGCAAAAAAGGTACTACCGCGCCTTGTACGAGAAGAACGTGCAGATGCTCACCGGTTCCGAGAAGGCGAACGACGGCCCTTCATTGATGAACCTCGCCATGGAGCTGCGGAAGTGCTGCAACCATCCTTTTTTGCTGAAAGGGGTGGAGCGACGGGAGGAAGCGCGGTTAAGCGGTCAGAATGAACGAGAACGGCTCGTGGGCGCGTGCGGCAAATTGCAATTCGTGGACAAGCTCCTCCCGCGGCTCTTCCAGGAGGACGGTAGAAAAGTCCTCATTTTCTCGCAGTTCGTCATGATGCTCGATGTGCTGAGCGACTACTTGCGAAGCGCCAAATATCACCACGGGCGGATTGATGGCGGCGTCACGGGACGAGACCGCCAGAAGCAGATCGACCAATTTCAAAGAGTAGGTCCCGACTCCATGAGCGTCATGCTCCTATCGACGCGCGCGGGCGGCGTCGGGATTAACTTGGTCGCCGCCGACACGGTCGTAGTCTACGACAGCGACTGGAACCCGCAGAACGACGTGCAGGCCATGGCCCGGTGCCATCGGATCGGCCAGACGCGGAAAGTGACCGTTTATAGACTGTTGACCGCCGGGACGTACGAGGCCCACATGTACGCCGTCGCGACCGCCAAACTGAGTCTCGACCGCGCCGTGCTGGACGGCATGGCCTCGGTGAACGCAAGCACCAAGCACCTCCACGAGTCGCTACTCAAACAAGGCGCGGGGGCGGTCAGCTTCAAGCCCCACGCGACGGACAAGTCGCTGGACGACGACGATGATCTCGACGCACAAGCGTTCCGGGATCAATCCCTAGATGACATTCTCGCTACTCGGTCAAAGGCGGTGGTCTTAGCCTCGAGCACCGACGGCGGCGCCTTGGAATCTCTGAGTAGTGCAACGTTCGTCGCTTCGAAGGAGGACGACAAGGTCGCTCTGGACGACCCGGACTTCTGGGAGAAGACCATGGGCGCCGACGCGTTAAAGAAGAAGAAGGTCGTGGTTGACACTACTAAAAGAAAGGCCAAACAGGGCGACAAGGAGTACGTGCACAACTACGGCGCCATCGACAAGGGGAACAAGAAGCGTACGCGAGACACGGACTACGAGGACCACGTGGGCGGGGACAAGGCGCATCCCTGGGACTGGGGCAAGACGCAGTCCCGCGAGTTACGATTGTCAGTGACTCAGCGTATGTTGAAGCTACTTCAACTTAAAAAAAAAAGGCTCTATGCACGCCATCGAGGCGCCACTTCTTCATGAAGATGGCGTGGAGTTCAATGCTGGTCTCTCGCTCGTCTCGAGGTGCGCGCGGCTCACCGGTCTTCATCAACACAGGGTGCTGCCGAAACGCGCGATCGGGAGCGATCCGACGCGCTTTGTGCGCGGGTATTCGTCCTTGGAACGCCGGCCGAACCCTCTCGATGCCATTAGTGCGGCGCACGACGCCCTGGCTTCTTTTGGTCGAAGCATGGCCCGACAACGTCATCATGTCGCGAGTGAACAGGGCGACGACACGTCGAGTTGGCGCTCCATGAAGAGCGGCGGTTCGATTGATCAGGAGTGGGTCACCAAATTAGTTACAAAAAACAGAGCACTTAGAGCAGCCTTAACGGGCATCGTGACGCGCGAGACCAATACCAAGGTGGACCTGGACACCTTGGTGGCGGCCTTCTACGGCGCCAACAATACACCGGGCATTCTGGGCGGGGACGTCTGTTCCCACGGGCGGGACGACACGAGTCGCGCGAAGAAGATTCTGGCCGTGGCTTCGGATTTAGAAGTGTCGCGGGAGTTGGTAGAGGAGGCGGCGAAGGCCATGGTGCCTCTCACGAAGTCCAATAGCGTCGACCGCGTCCGCAGTGCTTTGGGCATGGAGAACGTCTCCGTCCCGGCGCGACCGAGCGCCTGGTGGGACGCGCGCCACGATTTGTGTTTGTTGCAAGGGGTGTTAGAACACGGGCCGCTCGCTTCCGAGAAGGTACGCGAAACTATCTTGGAGGATAGTGCCCTGAAGTGGCCGGACCTGCCCCGAGCGCCGCCGCCCGCCTGGCTCAACACAGCGGCGGCGCCGGCGCCGTCCTCGGACACGAAGAAGGCCGCAAAAAAGCCGGAGAAGAAGCTCCCGCATCTACCGACGCGCCAGAAGCTCCAGCAGCGCCACGAGGCGCTGGTGCAGGCGGCGTCCGGCTCGTCGGACGACGCCCCGAAGAAGCGCAAGAGCGGTCCGCGCAAGAAGAAGGAGAAGGGGCCGGTCGTCGCCGCGCCGGCGCCCAAGCGCCAGAAGGCGTCGGCGTCCAAGCCCACGGGCCGGCCCACGGTCATCGACGTCGACGCGCCGATTCCCAAGAAGAAATCGATGCTCGACTTCGCGAAGCCGAAGAAGAAGCAGACGTCGCTGTCGTCCTTCTTCGGGGCGAAGAAGGAGTCCAAGGAGGCGGCGCCCGCGGCCTTCCCGGGCTGGGGCCGGCCCGTGGCGGAGGCGGACCCCGCGGCGGACACGGCGAGCGACGCGGCGCTCGCCCGGGCGCTCACGGAGGAGGGGTCGGCCTAGGTAATATTCTATGTGAGTTCCTGTCCCTCTCGCGCGCCGCCGCCGACAACCTACGTTGCTCTCGGGTTTTCATGAACGGGTTTTACTCCGCACGGCTTATAACTTCGAGCGCGCCACAGCTGGCATCGGCTGCATCGATTTAGGTGTCGACCTAGCACAGCGCATCGTCCACGCCATACGAGCACGCGTGCGCCGCCGCCGAGCCGCACAAAAGCGGCAAGGCCCTGTGCAAAAACAGCACGCCGCCGCCGCATCGCTGCGCCGCGGAGCGATCCACAAAGAGCAGCACCATGGACCGCTACACCATCGGCGCCGCCCTCGGCTCCGGCCAGTGGGGCGTCGTCCGCAAGGCCGTCCGCAAGGCCGACGGTAAACAAGTCGCCGTGAAGAAGGTCCGAGTGGCGGGCGCGCGGAAGGAGGGCGTCAACTTCCAAGTGTTACGGGAAATAAAGATGTTACGAGGCATTAAGCACGCGCACGTCGTGGTCCTGTACGACGTCTTTCCCGACGCGACGGGCGAATCCTTATCCCTGGTCTTCGAGTTGTTAGCCTCCGATCTCGAACGAGTGCTGTACGGCCCGGGGCCTAGAGTGACGCCGGCCCAAGCAAAAGGCTACATTTTTTGTCTCTTGGACGCCCTGGCGTTCCTGTCAGCGCACCAGGTGACACATAGAGATATAAAACCCGCCAACCTATTGCTGGACCCAAGAGGAGTATTGAAGCTCGCTGATTTTGGGTACGCGCGCTACCCCGCCGCGGAGGACGCCCAGATGTCCTACGAGGCGTGCACGCTGTGGTACCGCCCCCCCGAATTACTGTTCGGCGCCGCGCACTACGACGGCTTTGCACTGGACGTGTGGTCCGCGGGTTGTATTTTTGTGGAACTGTTCCTGATGCGGCCGCTGTTCAGAGGCAACGACGACCTCGACCAGCTCGCGCGCATCTTTAGTGTGCTGGGCGTGCCGACGGAGGCGTCGTGGCCGGATGTCTCCCATCTGCGAAAATACGTGACGTTCACGGCCGAGGGCGACGCGGTGACGCTGGGCGCGACGTTGGGGAAGGAGTCGCCCGCGCTGCCGCTGGCGACGCGGTTATTGGTGCTGGACCCGGCCCAGCGGCCGCGTGCGGTCGAGGCGCTCGCCGACGGGTATTTCGCGCGGGACCCGCCGCCCGAATTGCGGCCGGTAGCAACTTAATATTCAACACTTAGAGGGGCACAACCTAGGACCACGCGGCACCGCAGAGCACGCAGGAGTCCGACTTGGTTAACCACAAGGCCGCACACTCCTCGTGTACCGCTCTTCCACAACCCCACCGGCAGAAACCCAGCGGCCCCAGGTCCTCGTCGGCCAGCTCTTCATGGCAAATGGGGCACACGTCGCCCGCGTCCACGGCGTGGCGCGGCACGGCCCGCCGTGTCAACTTGTTCTTGACGGAGTCGCACATGCGGAGGAACGGCTTGAGGGC
>Ga0302122_10000456_pt1 | contig 25132 bp, 17 predicted proteins | sample CB21_SCM_MG_FD_203115 | JGI IMG/M metagenome (GOLD analysis project Ga0302122, IMG submission 203115) | Marine microbial communities from Western Arctic Ocean, Canada - CB21_SCM | ecosystem: Environmental > Aquatic > Marine > Oceanic | place: Canada: Western Arctic Ocean | collected 2017-09-28
TATCCAAGTCGGGTTCGGGTTCGGGTTTTAAGTGCGGGTTTTACCCACTTGCGCACGTCGACAGCGACGCTTGTAGGCCACGTTCGTTCACGTGACACGCACACATCGTCAGTCGTCTCCATTTCGAGTGCTGCAGCCAGTGCGTGCCCGCCGTAGGCCCTCAACACGCAGCAGTGCGATTTTGAAATCATGGCTACGCGCAAACGCAGTCCGAGCGAGCTCGTCCTCGCGTTTGAAAATGGTGAGGACCGCAGCAGGCTGCTGTACGAGGCACGGCACCTGCGGAACAACGCCGTAGTCCTCAACGCGCAGCAGGAGGTCTTTGAGGACCTCGTGGAGCAGCTCCTCTTGAGTCCGTCGGGCGAGGAGGTCCACGTGCCCGCTCTGATGTGCTAGGGCGTCGAAGTCGCACGTTACGCCAGCAACCTGGCCGACACTGATCATGATACCGTCTTGAGCCTACTCATCTTCGACGAGGAGATCGCGTTGATCCGCGCTAGGAACGATTCCGACAGCCCTGAATTGACGGACGTGTACTTCTTCCCGCGCCCCGCGGACTTCGAGGAGTACAGTGAGTCTGGCGACTATCGGGACATCAGTGATATCACTGACGGCGACTAGCGGGCGCGTTACGAGGAAGATAACGAAGGCAACGTGCTACCGTTCTACGGCCCGGACGACCCGCTGTTTCGCGAGACGGTCGTTCCGACGCGCTCATCCTGTTGTGGAAGTAGTACTGGCTTCCACGTCGAAAAAACGGCCGACTACATGGGTTTCATTTCGGAGCTCATCGAAGGACGCACGCTCGTTGGATGGTCTGGGTACGTCGCGACGAATTGTTATCGTAACGAAATCTTTGAGCAGCTCGAGGAGCACGGCTGGAGAGGCACGGTGCGCTCGGGACTCCATCCTCCGGGGACGAGCCACTGTGCCGATCCGCCGGCCTATTCCGCCCAGGACCGCGAGCTCCAAACCGCCCTCAGAAAAATGATCATGTTCTTATACCGGCGCGTGCTAGATCCAAAGTACAACGGTGCTCTGCCGCCACCCGGAACGCTCCGGCGCCAGCGGAACTGGGACGCTCGTGGCCCCTACGTCCTTCGCCGCGCGCTCGTTGAGAAAAGTCGCGCGACGACCGGCCAGCGCCGGAAGCGCACGCGCCGGTTCGACAACGCGTCCTTCACCAAGTTCCTCTACGAGGCGTCGCCGAAGCCGATGTTTGGGCTCATCATGTCGTTCCTGTAAGAATAATGTTAAATATTTACTCCCCCTTCTTCGTCAAAGCCGCTCGGGAGCGATAAACCGGCACCGCCCCGAAGAACAGCGTCGAAAAGTTGATCACGTGAAAGGTGGTACACACGATGCAGAAGTCCTGGAGCACCACCTTCAGCACGTACAGCAGGTAGCACGAGAAGAGGCATGAACATACGGATACGACGAGCAGCGCCGTCGCCGCTGCGTCCCGCCCTAGGGGCCACACGGGAAAGAGCGCGAAGACGCCGTAGTTCAAGACGCCAAGCGACGCCAACGAGAAATCAAAGTCCGACTTGGGCGCCACGAGGCCCCAGAGCGACAGAGGGTGCGCGTAGGCGGAACTAAAAACCGCGGCGCAGCTCCCCCAGCGCGTCACGCACGCGGGCTCGTAGAACGGGTCGGCCATGGCGTGCTCGACGTGCATCGCATAGATCGCGACGAGCGCGCCCGCGATACCTAAGGCGCAGACGCGCTTCTGGTAAGCTGGGCCCATGGCTTCGGGTTTCTTTCGGCCCTTCCTGAGTGGCGTGCGCGGCGACTCCGGCGCGCCGTGGCGCTGCGGCCGGTGCACGTTCTTCTTGGTCGGCGTACAACACCTCCGCCACGCCCGGAAGCAGACTTTAAAGACCATACACCGCACGCGGACGGCGTGCACTGCTCTTATTGACAGGAGTTGGCCAGGGACCACCCAAGCTTACAGTACGAAGCTGTGGTCGACCCTGCCAGATACCCGTGACCAGGAACCAGGAGCGTATCCCTGCACAGCCTAGCGTCCTGTGCACTGCGTTAAGCGAGCGCACGAGCGCTCGAGCTGCGTGCGTGCGGGTATCTTAAGCTAGCGCGCTCAAAACGGGTTTCTACACGGCCGGCGTCGAAAAAAGTAAAACACAACAACCTTACGCCGGCCCCTCGTCCGTCGCGCGGCCCCGCGACACCTCGTACTCGCCCGCGACGTCGAAGATCTCGTGGTCCTCGGGGACGCGCGTCCACTGGTCCTCCTCGTCCGACGACTCGTCCTCCTCGTCCTCCTCGCGCATCGCATCTAAATTTGAGCGGGGCGCGTGCTTCGCGGCCCAGCTCCGCGGCGTTAGAATCTTGGACGCGGCCCGCGCCATCGCCTGGCGCTTCGTGACCACGTCGTCCACGCCCTGGCGCCCGCTAAAGAGCTTGAAGCGCTCGTCGTTCCATAATACACGAGGGGGCTCCCAGGCGACCACGCGCGTCCGCGTGTCCACGAAATAAAAATAGCCCGTGTTCGCGTCATAGACTTTCATGAACCGCTTCTGCACGGCCTCGTAGAGCTTCTGCCGCGCCTTCTTCTTCCGGAAGGCGTTGGCGAACAACGAGGCGGCGGCGTGCTCGGGTTCCACCTCCCACATCTGGATCTGGGAGAAGGGCTCCCGCGGCTTCTCCGCGTCGAGGCGCGGCGTCGTGACCGGCGGCAGGGCGAGCGTATCCGTCTTCTTAGGTGAATGGGACGCGTAGAGGGCCAGCAGGCCCTTTTTGACATTGATAGCTTCCGAGGCCGGCCTTAGTGCAGGCGCGCGCAGCGCTCTTCTTAGGCGAGCCACTCGCACTTTAACGGCGTGGGACTTGGCGTCGGCCTCCCGGATCAAGTGCAAGGAGCGCTGGGAGTGGCCGATCTCCTCCGTCATTGTACGTTCCTCCGTGACCTCTCTCCGCAACCGCTCGACGTCGTCGCCAAACACCTCGATGGAGGCGACCTTGTTCCGGTGCTTTAGTTGCCTCTCCAAGTGCTCGGACTTGGTGATGGGCATCCAGGCGTGGTGCGCCCGGTGCGGGGGATGCCGCGCGTTAAAGCACAATTGGCAGTAGTGGCCACGCCTTCTGGGATCCAATTTAGCGCAGGACATGCATCGAATCAAAGCGGGTGCGCCGTTGCACCGCACTTTTGCCGAACACACGTGCTCGTCGTCGTGTAAGTCGGCCACCCTTCTCCGCATGACGCCGTCCGCGCCGCCCCGCCCGTGGTCGAACCGCGTGTTCGCGTAGAACTCGCCCACGGGCAGCTTCACCATGCCCCGCAACCGCGCCTCCTTCTTCCTGATAACTTCGCCCTTGGCCAGCTTCACCTCGCGGACCATGGCGTCGTCCAAGGAATTCTCCATGGAGGCATAAATGGCCTCGTACATGTGCGCGTCCACGATGCTCTGGGGCATGACGTCCTTAGTGCCCATGGTGGTGGGGCGTCGCGTGGGGGGCCGACGGCGCTGGGCAGCCTTGTGCCCTCAGGGTTGGGACTTGGAAACGCCGCGGCAGGCGAGGAGGGCTGCCCGCCGGTTGCTGACGCTTTTTTGAGGATGCGTACGGTCCGTGTTCCTCTTCCCGGGGTAGCTGGCCGGCACGACGCGGCCTGGCGCAGCGCTGTTGGGTCTTTACCTGAATTGTTCGTTTAGCGGCGTCGACGGCTCCGCACGGCATGCTGTCTACACGCCGCCAGGGCAGCTCGAGGAGCCCTCGGAATCGATGGGTCCGCGCGATTTAATTCGGGTTTTGGGTTTTGAACACATGTAAGATACATAGGTGAGCTGTGTAGCCCGACGCCCCTATCAAGGCGTGCATTTAGTGCATGGATCAAGGAAAATGCCTTGGCTTTATGTACTGCTCGCTGCCGCAGCAGCAAGCAGTGCAGCTTACGCCATCGAGCTGCACCCTCTCAGTCCGAGCTTTGGACTAGAGGTGCGCGGCCTAAATCGCGATGATCTGAGCAGTACGGCTACGCACAAAACGCTGCGCGCAGCCTTCGCCACGTCGCACGGCTTGCTGCTCGTGAGAGGGTTGCATGACTTGAGTTGCGATGAGCTCATTGCATTGTCGAACATCTTCGGCGACGTCGAGGCGGCACCCGCAGATGGCAGCTACGAGACGCTCGTGGACGAGGCGGGACGCGTGCACGAGTTCGCGACAGTGCCCTCGTCGGGCGTGTTCCAGGGCGAGACGCAGGCCGGCGACTGGCAGTACGACGCCGCGACGGGCACGCCCTCCTGGCACACGGACCAGTCCTTCCGCTCGCCGCGGCCGAAAGCGTCGGCCATGTACTGCCTCGAGACGCCTGGGGGCGACGTCGGCCAGACGGTGTTTTGCAGCACAGTCGCGGCCTGCGAGGATCTGCCTGAGCAGGTTCGGTCCAAGCTCGCGACGCTACGAGCGGCGCACTCCTACGAGCAGCTCAGTGTTTCCTTCCAGAGATTCGCCGGCGGCACGACCAAGACGCTGTCCGCGGCGCGGAAGAAATCTCTCTCCGCTCCAGCGCTCCATTACCTAGTTGAAAACGGAGCCTTGTACCTGGCACCCCACGCCATCTCGCACGTCGTCGACGATGCCGGCGCGAAGATACCGCGCGATCTCGTCGATGCGCTCGCCACGCGGTGCACGCGGCCTGAGTACCTCCACGCGCACGCCTGGGCGCCCGGCGATTACGTGGTCTGGAACAACATGCGAACGATGCATGCCGCGACGGGCGTGCCCGCTTCCGCGTCAAAGCGGCGTATGTGGCGAACAACAGCGCTGCCGCGCGGCGACGATGGCGACGACGCCGGCGCGACGGTGTCGGTGACGGCCTCGCGAGCGCGCGCCGTCGCGATGACGGCGCTCGAGCGGAGCGGATCTTGTAGGCCCCAGGCGGCCGCCGCAGCGGATGCGTTCGTCGCCGCTGAGATTGATGGTCGCGCGGCGCACGGGCTGCGGCGAGTCGGCGAAGTCTGTGATGCTTTGGAACGCGGCGACGTCGCGGTGAACCCCGACGTACGCGTCCATATTGATCAGAAAAGTGTTGTGGTCCGCGTCGACGGCGGCCGCGGCCTCGCGTTCGCGCCGCTCCGAGACGCGGCTGACGCCGTCGCCGCCGCGGCGGAAACGCACGGAGCGGCCGTGGGGATCGTGTCAAATACGCGGAGCGTCTCCGGACGTCTGGCGCCGTGGGTCGAGCGGTTGGCCGAGCGCGGCCTGGTCGCGGTGCTCGCGTGCAACACTCCGGCCTATTTGGCTGTGGAAGGCGGCGGCGCGCCGTGCCTCGGCACGAACCCAATTGCGTGGGCGTGCCCTCGGAATGATGGGCCGCCTGTCGTCGTTGATTTGGCACTGGGGGCGACTTCGCGCGCGGCGATCGAAGTGGCGGCGGCCGCGGGTACGAAGTTGCCGCGGGGTGTCGCGATCGATGCGGACGGAAAGCCGACTAGAGATGCCGCGGCGGCGTTAGACGGAGGTGCGCAGCTGCCCGCGGGAGGCATCAAAGGGGCGCTCTTGGCATTACTCGTGGAAGTCCTGGCCGGTGGCCTGGCCGGGGGCGACCTCGCCGTCGACTCGAACGACTACCACACGATGGACCGATCGCTGTTTCTGCTCGTGATTGATCCGTCAAAAACCACTGGCCACAAGAGCTTCGACGTGGGACGGCTCCTCGAGCGGTTCGGGGGGCGAGCGGGAGCGGCCGCGAGGTTTAGTCGGGAGGCGTCGGCGCGGCCCGACGGTGACCACGACATCCGCGTTTTGGCGGCAGTGTGGTTCGATCTGCAGCGGCGTGCGCGTGCGGCGGGGGATGTGTCTGATCTGGAGGGGGTTTTGCCGCTTGATTAACTGATTGTTGTGTGTAATTTGAAACCCCGTTGAAGATAATTTCCAAATACCAGGAGTAACTTGGCAGTCGGTACGGGTTTTGACAGGCCATGCTGTAGCTGTCGAGCTGTAGGTGGCGGCCTCCATTCCACACGTCCACGTCCATTTTAGAAAAGGAGCTGCGACATACTCAAGAGGATCACTTTGGACATGCGGCACCGGTCGAGGTCACTTCTAGCTGTCCTCTCTGCAGCTCATGGCCTGCGCTGCACAAAACCTGTAGCACGGCTCGCACCGCTGAGCGTCACGACGCTGGACAAAATCGACGGCGTAACCACCGCAGATGATGATGCGTGGAATGGAAAGTACGTAGAGTCCGACTGGGAGGCCACCTACAACTCGCTGCCCGCCGACGCGCTCGCCGAGCCCAAAGAAGTGCCGGTCGAAGGCGCCGTGCCGGCGTCGCTGCGCGGCGGCGTGCTCTATCGCTGCTCGCCGGCGAATTTCGATCGCGGCGGCGAGCGGTACAAGCATGTCCTAGATGGAGACGGCTTCATGCTGCGAGTTGCATTTGATCAGGACGGCACGACGGCCACGGTCACAGGCCGCTACGTCGAGACGCAGCCGTTCGTCGAGGAGACGAATGCGAATGAGATCTTGTACCGCAACACCTTCGGCACCCAGCCAAAAGGAGGCGCACTTCGCAATGCGTTCACCGTGACCCTCAAAAACGTCGCGAACACGAACGTCGTAAACTGGGGCGGCCGGTTGTTGGCGCTCTGGGAGGCGGGAGCGCCGCATGAGCTCGACGCGACGACACTCGAGACCATCGGCGAGGCGACGGACTTGTGCCGCGGGCCGCCTGCGGGCAAAGCATGCACGCGCGGCGTCACCATAGATGGAGGCATGATCGACGAGACGCTCGGTTTCGGCGAGTCATTTACCGCCCACCCCCACGTCGACGGCGATAGACTGGTGGCGTTTACGTGGGCGCAGCAGCCCCAAAAGAAGGAAATGGGGCTCACGTTCCGGGAGATCCGATCCGACTGGACCGACGCCGCGCCGCGAGTCGCGCACGTGCTGCCGGACTGCGCGCTGGCGCCGCACGATTTTGGATTGACGGAGCGGTATCACGTGGTCATCGAAAACAGGGCCTCGATCTCGATGGCGCCCTTCGTGCTCGGTTTGAAGGGCCCGGCCCAGGTGCTGGAGATTGCGACGAAGGACGGGGCCCGCTGCCACCTCATCCCGCGGGCCGGCTCGGGGGCGACGCCCGTCGTCGTCGAGATCCCGCCCTTCTTCTGCATCCACGTCGGCGACGCGTGGGAGGACGGCGACGGGCGCGTGCACATTATAACGAGTGCCTGGGACCTGCGCGACGCTATGCACTTCCCCCAGGACAAGGACTCGGTCCCGTTTTTGGGCGCCTGGAGTGGGCCCGCGCCGGACTTTAAGCGCATCCCGCCCTCTTTACTCTTCGAGACCGTGGTCGACCCCGCGACCAGGACACTCGTCTCGCACGAGAACCCTCTTGCGGTGCGAGGCATGTGTATCGAGCATCCGCACGTCGACGGGCGGGGAAAAGTGTGGGCGTCGCTCTCGAACGACCGTGGCGTCTCGTCGCCGCCGAGCGGATACGTCGTGTACGACCTCGAGACGGGCGCCGTCGAGCGGTGGTACGCGGGGCCGCGCAAGTTCTGCGAGGAGCTGGTCGTCGCGCCGAAGGGTGATGCCGAAAGCGTCTGGCTCCTCGGCATGATCTACGACGCGGCGACGGACTCGTCCTCTGTCAACGTCTTCGACGGCGACCGCGTCGGCGCGGGGCCCGTCGCCGTCGTGCCACTGCCCCACGCCGTTCCGCACGGTCTCCACGGCTGCTTCCAGCCGCGGGACGGGCCCATGTCTGCATAAATGTTTGTGTGTAAGTAGAAGTATTTACAACTAGCAATCAAAATCGCGTCCCCAAGCGTAGAGTGCCCGGCGTTTGCTTAGCGCCAAGGTCCATGGTGATGGTACAACCGCTGATAGTCGCAGGTCCAGGTATTGTGCCCGAATTAAGAAGATAGCAGCGTCGCGTAGTCCGGCAGCCGCGTGGAGCTTACGGAACGGGTAATCCTATGTAGTAGTCGTTCGGGCGAGCGGGATGGATCGTCCCAGAACCGAAGCGCCTGAAACGCAAATTTATTTCATAACTCACGGGTCTGGGGCCTTTCCCGTGCTCCGTCCGCGGACTGTCGATGCTGGGGAACGCCCAAGTGGGTCGATTGTGAACAGAACAACGGCGGCACGGGCCCTCGGGGTAGTGGACTTACTTAACTTTGGCTATCGGAAAACCCGTGTTTAATCCTTTAGGCCTGTCCTTGTCCTTGTCTTTAGGCCTTGTCTTGTGGGCACTGGGCACTGGGCACCCTGGAGTCTATGACTCTCGATACGAATGTATTAACGAACAGCAACCAAAATCGTGTGGGCATCGCCTCGCTCGGGCGATACCTCCGCCACATCGGGATGCGCGGGAAGACGGGATCTAGCCCTTCGACTTTCTGGGCTTTTTCTTCTTGGGCTTGACATCCTCGTCGGCGAGGGCAATGACGTCGTCGTCGTCGTTGTGCTGGCGGCAGCAGGCCGGCGCGCCGGAACAATACTTCGACCAGTTCCGGGGCCTCTGATATTCTTGATATGTCGCGCCATTTCCGGGGTCCGACGAGAAGATGCTGTTGTGAGCGGCCGTGCACAGGCATGTGTGGACCTTCGCCTTGCACAGGTGCATGGGCTGGTCCACTGCCAGGAGCAGTAGAGATAGGCAGACGCACGGGTGCTCCGTCGCGTGGCAGTCGCGGCACTCATCGACGCCTTTCGCGCACACGCAGGGGGCCTCGATCTTCTTCGGCGCATTCGCGGCCGAGGCGAGCATCGGCAAGTGCTGCAACAGCGTGTGTAAATCAGCGTACTGGATCTGCATCGAGTCGGCGAGCTCCTTGACCGCCAGCGGGAACTTGGTCGCCTCGACGGCGCACTCCTTGCACAGCATGGTCACGTCCGCCCCGAGCTTGCCGCTTGCGTCCACGCCGAGGTCCTTGCCGATCTTGGGCACGACGTCGCCGGCGAACTTGGTGAGGGCCTTGAGCGCCGCGACCGTGCCGGCAAAGCCAGTGAAAGGCACGTCCGTCGCTTTGCACAGCTCGTCGAGGTCGGCCTTGGCGCCGCCGTTCGCCTCGAGGCCGAACTGCGCCATCATCTTATCGATGTCCTCTTTGACAGTCATGGTGCGCAGCGCTTATATGATGCGGGGACGAGTGAGTCGCTGGTTGCGTTATAAAGGGTAACAACGCGCTTCCCGACCGATAACCTGTTTTGCGCTGTGGGGTCTAGGTGTACTAGGCGTAGGAGGGTCAGCAAAAATGTTGTGCTCTCAATAAAACCCGCACAGAGAATTGAAACACTCTTTACACTACGACTCCTCGGGAGAAGCCACAACAAGGGGCAGCGGCCCGTCGCCGACGGGCGCCAGCCGCTCGCACGCCGACCGCACGTACGCGTCGAGGCGCTCGAACGGGGCCCGGTCGACGTCGAGCGCCGCGAGGCGCCGCCGCAACACCTCCAGCGCCTTGTCGCGCCGGCCCCGCCGCGCGCAGCGGCCAACCGCCTCGTCGCACGCCTCGCAGAAGGCGTCGGCCTCGCCGTCGAGGGCCCGCGCCGCCTCGAGCACGGCCCCTTCCTCGCGCTCCAACCGCCGCGCCTCCGCCCGGGCGGCGTCGAGCTGGCGCCCTACGAAACGCGCTTCCCGGCGCGCCCGGTCGAGCGCGAGGCCCACGGCGTCCCGGTCCGCGCAGTCTTGCGCCGCGACGACCGGGGGCTCGAGCGACGCCTCGCCGAAGGCGCGGGCGTGGCGCAGGGCCCGCTCCCGAGCGTCGGCCGCGCGGCCGTCGACCGCGGCCGCGGCCCGCACGCAGCACCGCGCGCACGCGGGGCTGTCCTCGTCGCTCGCGCCGCGGCGATGTTCTTTTAGACACCTGGCGAGCGCCTCGGCGGCCGTCTCCGGCGCGGGAGCCGCGGCCGCCGCGAAGGGGTCGCTGCCGCCGAGCGCGTCGAGCACGACCACGAACTGGTCGTCGACGACTTCCGGCGCGCTCGTCGGCGGCCGCGGCGGCGGCAGCGGGTCGGTCGTCAGGGGTGCTTTGCAGTTCGCGCAGGCGTGGGCCGCCGCGGCCATCGATGGCGTACCGATGGCGATCTGCGGACAGGCGTACCTGGCCTGCCGATTAGCAAAGTTCGGATCTGCTGATCTGCTCTGTAGGCCTTGTGCGGGGCGTGCTACGGCGCACCGATGGCGTCACTCTCTTTCAGCGCTCTATGAACGTTCAGAGATGGACTGGCGTCGTCGATGACCTGCCAGAGTGGCCGTTGGCCACTTTTTGAGCGCTCGTCCAGCTAATGAAAAAAACCCGTCTGGCAAATATTTCGAACACGAGTGGGAGCGCTAGGGGGAACCCCAAACAAAAGGCTCCGCCGCGCCGCGCTCGCGGGGATAACTACACTCGCGACGGGCACCGATTCCGAAACGAAAAACTTACCGTGCTCGGGCGGGAGCAAGTCAGACCACGAGCGCGGGGGGCTTATCTTGTTCCGCGTTGACCGGCGCTGGCTTCGCCGGCTGCGCGGGCGCGGCATTCTCCTTGTCGACCGGCGCGCCCTTGGCGAACGCGGCGACCGCGCTGACGGCGGCGACCGCTCCGGTTGCCACGGGGGGCGGCGGCTGGTTCGGCCGCTCGCGGATGCCCATGGAGTCCATGAGCAGGTAGTAGCACGACGTGAGCGGCGTGTGTTCTCCTCTACACACGGCGGCTCGAAGCACCTCCTTCGGGACGCCCAGGGCCTCGACGCGGCCCGCGGCTTCTCGTCTTAAATCGTGCTCCGGGTTCCTCGAGCGAGTTAATGCCCCAACGTGCGCGCCGGCCATCTGGCCATTTACTAAACCCGCCTGGACGAAGGGGTGCCTCCTCAAGTCCGGCGCCGTGCTTCGCCGGCCGACGTCGACGACGAGACACGACTGCAATAACGCCGCCGCTCCTGAGCTACACCCTTCTGGTAACCGGTACGTCCCCCGCAGGATCTTCCGGTACAAGTCCGGCTGCGACCGCGCCGCAAAGGGGAAGTGCCCCCCTAAGCAAGCATAGGCGACGACGCCAAAGGACCACAGGTCAATGGGTTTTCCCCGGTATTCCGTCCGCCGCACGATCTCCGGCGCCATGTAGGACGGCGTGCCGCAGAAGAGCCGTAACCGCCGATCGGGGGCGCACCGCGTAGAAAAGCCAAAGTCGATGAAGCGCACTATTTTATGTCTCTCATCCGAGAAAATGATATTCTCCAATTTGATGTCGCGATGCACAATGTTCAAGGAGTGCATGTGGTCTACAGCCGTGCCTAGTTGCACTAGTAGAGGTTGCAACTCGCCCTCCGGGATGCGCCTCTTAGCTTTGACGTAAGAACAGAGGTTGCCGCCGGGCAGGAACTCCATTACGAGGTGCGCTCGCCGCGGCGCCACGGTCTCGAAGGCTTCTAAAAAGCGGCAAATGAGTGTCGAATCACTCAACTTCTCCATCACCCGCGCTTCTTGTTGGACCCGCTTCCACTGCTGGGGGTCCTTCATTTTTGATCTCTCATAGGTCTTGATGGCCACCTTTTGGCCGGTGAGTTTGTGCCAGGCAATTCTAACGGTCCCAAAACTTCCGACGCCAATCACCTTGCCAAAGGAGTAGAAGTCCGGGAGCCCCCGCCGCGACTGCGTGCTCTGCACCAGCAAGCGAGAAAGATAGTCGCGCTGCTCCGGCGCGCACTGGTACTCCTCGCCCTTGCCGGAGCTCCGCCGCCGCACGTTGCCGCCGGCGCTCTGGGGCCGCTGCGTGCCGCTCTTGAAGGCCGCGCCCTGGTCGTCCACGCTCGGCTGCTTCCACTCCGTCGGCGGCGCGGGCCGCCGCGCGGCCCCGGCCGACTGCGGCCGCGAGGCCTTGCCGGCGAAGCCCGCCGGCTTCGCCACGGGGGGCGCCGCCGGCCGCGCCGCGCTCGCGGACTGCGGCCGCTGCGGCTTCGCGGCGACGGCGGACACCTCCCGTTCCACGACGTAGCCCTGGTCCGTGCCTAAGCCGCCGCGCGCCGAGGCCGCGCTGGGCGGGCGCGCCGCCGGCTGGGACGGCGGCACGTACTCCTGGCGCGTTTGGTGGCGGTGCTGCGCCTGCTGCTCCTGCTGCCGCAGGAGCGCGTGGGCCGTGTCGTTGTTCGCCACCTGGTGCCTTTGCGAAGACGCCGAGGCCGGCCGCGGGGGCGCCACGGGCTGCTGCGGGGGCGGCTGGTAGTACTCACGGCGCTCCTCCTTCTTCGGTTGGGAAGCCGCGCGGTGCTGCTTTTGGGCGGCGACGGCCGCCCGGATGCGCTGGCCGTAGCCCGAGGACTGGCCGTAGGAGCGCTGCTGGCCGTAGCCCGACGACGGCGCCGCCGCGTGGCGCGCGCGCAACCAGGCGTCGACATTCGCGCTGCTCGGCTGGCGCGGGCGACTAACCGGCGCGCTGCCGGGCCGCGACGACGACGGCCGGCCCGCCGCCTGGTTCGCGCCGGCGTACTGGGGGTACGCCGGGTACTGGTGCTTGGGCCACCGACTGCTCCCGTACCGCCGGCTCGAGGCGCCGGCGCTCCGGGGCCGGTGGCGCGCGCCGTAGCGCGGGGGCTGCGCGGGCGCCTTCGGGTCGTGGTACTCGACGGGCTGGACCCGCCCGCGCTGGTTGCTCCGGAAGCCGCGCATCGTCGGGCTACAGCGACGGCGTCACGCGGCACGTTGGCTGTTGCCGTTCGAGGCTGTGAGCCTTGAGCTCAGTGCGTTGACGCGCGCGGGCAGCCCCGCAGCGTCGGTGGCGCGCGGACCGGTGTCTGTGGCCGTTCGACGCTCCCGGGCAGCCTCGCCGCCAAGATCTGACGTGCTCGGGCTGCCTTTTTATGGCATAGCGCCTGACAAAACCGTTTGCTAAAACGGGTCTCTAGTGCGGGTACCACTAGATCTAGGTTCTGAGGCGGCCCAGAGGCCCCGGGTCGTCCCTCGGAGGTGCCTGGGCGCGTTGAGACTCCGTGCCGAGGCCTGGATCCGCAGAAAAGGTACTAAAAAAATCACCATCCATGAATCGACGATGCCAGGGATCGATGGAGATGTACGCTGCGCTGCTGATGTGTTGTGTATCCCGCGAGTCTTCTTAAAATATTACTCTATCTGGGGCATCGCCGGCGGCGGCTGCGCCGGCGACGCGGTCGACACGCGCGGCGACCGCCGCAGCGGCGACCCGTCGGTGCCGTACTCCACGGGCAGGACGCCCGGCGAGACGCCACGCGGCGACCGCCGCGGCGGCACCGGCAGCGGTGGCGGCGGCGTCGCGGGCCGCTCCGGGATCATCGACTCGAGCGACATGGACGCCTGCGGCGACGTCTGGTGGAGCCCCGCGACGGAGTCCAGCGACATGTTCGCCACCAGCGTGTTGACGTCGTCGTCCGAGTCCGACTGGCCCGAGCCCCAGGACTCGCCCGAGCTGATTTCCGAGATGACGCTCGCGCCGCGCGGCCGCCGGTGGCCCGGGTCCTCCGTCTTGCCCTTGGCCAGGCGCGCGAGCTCGGCCACGTGCGCGACGGCGCCGCGCGCGATCTCGCGCACGTCGTAGCCGCCCTCCAGGACGCTCACGAGCTTGGCCGCCGGCGCCGCACTCGCGATGGCCCGCGTCAGGTAGGCGTAGTCGTGGGGGTCCAGATTCAGGCCGCCGATGGGGTCTCTAGCTAAAGCATCAAACCCTAGGGAAATGATGACCAGGCCCGGGGCGAACGCTTTTAAAGCCGGCAGTATTTTCTCCTCCATGGCGCGCCGAATCACTCGTAACCCCGCCCCGCGCCCAAGCGGGCAGTTCACGACGTTGTGCGCCACGCCCGTCTCGCCCGCGACCTTGGCGCCGTTCACACTTAGTTCTCGTCCCCTTTTGAAGCCGGCCTTGGCGCCCGGGGCCAGCCCAGTGCCCGGGTAGAAGTCGTCGCCCGCTTGGTGGAACGAAGCATAAAATAAATCGGGGTCGTCCCGGAAGAAGGCCTCCGTCCCATTTCCGTGGTGCACGTCCACGTCCACGACCGCGACGCGCTGCACGCCGTGCGTCGCTCTCGCGTGCAAGGCCGCGATGCCGACGTTGTTGAAAAGGCAAAAGCCCATCGCTTGGGACGGCGTCGCGTGGTGCCCGGGCGGCCGGACGCACGCGAACGCGCTGTGGTACTGCTCCGTTCCAAGCACCGCGTCCACCGCGCGGCAGGCGCCGCCCGCGGCGCTCAGCGCGGCCGCACGCGACCGGGGCATGACGGCCGTGTCCTCGTCGATGGACAACATCGTCCTTCGCGGCACCCGCGCGGCGGGGTCGAAGACTGGCGCCGCGGCGGCTTCCTCCACTCGAGTGAACAGGCCTTCCAGCTTCGCGATGTGCTTCTTCGTGTGGAACCTTCCCAGGGCTTCCCGCGTCGCGTCGGGCGGCCGGCTGTCGTGCGCGACGTGTTCCCCGAGGTGCGCCAGGACCGCGGTCTCGATGGCCTCGACGCGCTTGGGCTGCTCCGGGTGGTGCGAGATGCGGTGCCCGGCGCAGTGCGGGTGCGTCACGAAGAGCGTGCGCCAGGCGTTGCCGCGGCGCGGCGCCGGCATCGTCTCTTTTTTGGACGGTGCGGGCCCCGTCGTGCGTGAGCGCCCGAGCGCTAGTTTTTGTGAGAGGGTGTGGACCACGAGCCTGCTCGATCGCGCAGGCGTGGGCCTTTCTGTTGTTGAGCTGAACAGAGAGTGCCTGAATTGGCAGCGCCGAAGAATTCACAACGGGGCTGTTTTCAGGCGTATTATTAGATTGGGCGGAGTACCTCCTGCCTTACCCTTGGCGCCTGTGGAGCAAAAACAGGCTGCCTAGCTGCGGCACCGATAAAACCCGTGGCGTCGAGCTCAATCTTGGACGCGGTGAGTACGAAGCCACAGGAGCAGTCCGTCAATCGACGGCACCAGTGGGGGACCGCGAAGGAAGCTACGGTATATAAATTACAGGTCGTCTCTACCCGAGAGACGCGCGGCGAGCCGGCGGCCGCCGCGCCAAGTATTTAGTGGTGCCCGTCCGTCGCGGGGCCGGTGTAGCCGGCCGCGTTCGCCGCCGCGGTATCGGCGTCCTTGGACCGCTTCAGCCACTCCACATACTGGCACCGCTCGTACTCGTGCCGTAACGGGCCGCACTCCCACGGCATCCAAAACGTCTTGCGCCGGCACTTGTTCAGGGGAATCAAGAGGTGCGCGCAGGCGTCCCTATACCCGACCGCGAGGTTCGCGTCGGCCATCTCCTGCCGCGTCGCCGGCGTCGTGGGGAGGTCGTAGCCGCCCATGGTTGCGGTGTGTTTGACGGTAGCGGTGGCGCCGCCGTCTGTCAATCGGTTGGCAATCCAACGCACCCGACAAGCTGTGATAGCGAGCTAAGTTGCGATAGCAACAGCGTCCCGCGCTATAGCAAATGCAGTGATTGCTGCTGTCTATAATACCCGCACGCAGGCTCCTAAACGGGTTTCGAGTCAGTGTATGCGCGCTTGCTAGAGACGCCCAGTGCTAGCTTGACGGGTTTAGCGCTTGCTCAACACACGCATCGTAGAGATAGTGGCATTAAGGGCATCAGGAAAATGCTCAGATCCGCTGGACAGCGCCTGTCCAGCAAAGCCCTGCCGCAAAAGCGCCTGCTCTCCAGCAATGCGCTGTCGAACTACAAACGAGAGCGATTGCTAGAGAAGATTGGCTTTGGCATCCACAACTCGCGGCGCGACGCACGGCGCCTGCGGCTTGGCGCCTTGCGCGCGCTCGCGTCGCCGAGGACGCGTACGACGCATCTGACGCTCTTGCATCGCGCCTACGGCGTGCTCGAGGACTGCCTCGACGCGCAAGTGGTGGCGCTCGACAAAGCGCCAGCGGTGGAGGGCGAACTCGAGGACTTCTCGTCGTTACAGGGCGTCGCCGCGCAGTTTTGGAAGGAGCACGGCGGTGGCTTGAGGCGCGCGCCGACGCTCGCGGCAGCTTTAAAGGCCGATTGTCTCGAAATCATAGAAGGTGAGGAGCTGGACGCCAAGGAGCAAACGTGGTCACCGGGAACAGTCCAGTTCGCGCGGAGGGTTCGGGCCGCCAACACGTTGAACGGCGATTTGCTATTAGGTCACATCCTCGGCGCGCATGTCGGCGATCTTACATTCGACGCGGCCATCGGGTACAGCGAGGACGAGCGCCGCCTCGGGTTCGCGCCGTCACAGAACGCCAACGCGCCAGCAGTTGGGGAGGTCCTCGCGGCCATCGACGCGGCCGCGGAGGATTTGGAGGACGATCCTCACGCGGCCGTCGCGATCGAGGCGTCGCGGTCCTTCCGGCTCCGCAACCGCCTCTACGTCGAGGGCAGCGGTCTCTGGCGCGACGCGGCCATGGGGGGCGTGCGCGTCCTTATGGGGCGCATCACGGAGCAGGCAAGGCCGTCCGCGGACACGACCTCAGCGAAACCGCCCGCGGACGCCATCTAAAACTTGTGACTTAAGGAGGGGCTTGTGCAAAAAGGGGAACTCAACCGACGACTAGTCGTCGTCGCGCCTCGAGCGCTGCCAGCTTCTGGGTCAGTATGACGTACTGGCCCGCATCATCAGCGACGTGAGTGTACGCGCCCGCCCCGGCGAGCCGCGACTCCTTCGACACGTCGCCGCCCGTGTCATCTTGGTGCGAGACGGCCTGGAGCCGCGACAAACTATTGTGCCCCGCGCCCATGCCCCGCAACGTCGCGTCCGACGCCTCCGCCTCCGCCCGGCCCTTGGCGCCGCGCGCCTCCAGGGTCGCGAGATCGCTTTTCGCGTCGCTGATTTGGCCCTCCAAGTGGTCCAGCACCTCCTTCATGTTCGCCGTGGCGCACTTCGTCGAGTTCTCGATGCGGGCGCACCGTCTGCCGAACCTCAACGCGGCCAGCGCCTCGTCGCCGTCCGTGTCGTCCGGCGACGCCGCGACGAGGATCGTGGTCCGGGAATTCCCGCCGAAGGCCGGTTGTAATAGTGTAGTCAAACGACTCTCGTAGTAGGGCACGTGGTGCTTGTTCTTCCGCACCAACGCGTCGACGACCCTCCCTAGCACCGTCAGCGAGCGGTTGATCTCGACAGCCTCCGCGAAGCGCTGCCCCGTGGCCTTGCTCTTCTTCACCTGCTCGCTCCCGCCCAGGTCGCACAGGTAGAGCTTCGACGTTAATACGGCGTCGCTGTCCGAGCGCCGCTGGGTCAAAGATAAAGCGAACACAGTGTGCGCCCGACTACTTCGCGCGTTCATCGCCGTGGCTTCCTGCCGCTTACGGGTCTCGGCTCGGGCCAGCGCCGCCCAGGCGGCTCGGGCGCCCTGCGCCGTGACGTCGAAGTGCGTCGCGTTGCCCAACAGCACGTCGTCGTCGCACCCCGTCTTCTCCCGGTACTCGTCGGCCGCGGCGCCCTGGCCCACCCTATACAGCGAGACCTTCTCGCCACTCAGGAGATCCGTGAGCTGCTCCCGGTACAATTCCAAATAGACGAAGGACAGCGTGGCCTTCACGGAAGCGCCTCGCTGCTGGGCCCCGTCAACCGCCGCGAGACAATCGGCGAGCGCCCGGGGCACGACGCCGGCGTGCATGGAGAGCGCCTCCGAGGGCGCGTGCGTCGCGTCGCTCAGCGTGTTCGGGGGGCCGAACATGGTGTGCGTTTTTCCCGAACCGGTCTGGCCGTAAGCCAATAAACACCCGTTCGTCCCGTCGCAGAAGCTCTTCACTAGGGGGGCGCAGCTCTTGGCGTAGCACTGCGCCTGGTCCGCGTCGCCGTCCAGGACATTCTCGAAGTTGAAGTAGGAGAGGCCCGTGCCCGGCACGCCGACCAGGACGCGCTTTTCTTCGACGCCCAGGACCTTGGCCGAGACGGCGGCCGCGGCGGCGAAAATGCTGCGCGGGTCCGCTTCCTCGGCGGGGGCCGGCGCGGGCGCCGCGTCCTCGGCGGGCGCGGGCGCCTCGGCGGCCCCGGGCGCGGCGGCCGGCGCCGGGGCCTCCGGTGCGTGCGAGCCGAGGGCGGGCACAGGCGCCTCGGCCGCCGCGGGCGCCGGCTCGCAGTTCGGGTGTAGGTTTTCGCTGTTGCGGCGCCGGCCGTCCTTCCGGGCCTGCCGGAGCGCGTCCGTGTTGCGCCGCGCCTCGGAGCGCCGCCGGCGCTGGCGGTCCGCGTAGGTCTCGACCGACTCGTCCACCGCCCCGATGCGGGCGGCCACCTCGGTCTCGAGGCAGGGCGCGTTGTGGCCGAGCTTGCGGAGCTGGAGCCGCTGGTGCAGCGGCAAAAAAACGCCGCCGTTTTCCGTTTCCGTGACCGCCGCCTGGCGCGGCCGGAAGCGCACGACGGCCCGTATGGAAAAGGAGCCGCCGGCGCCGCCGCGCCACTTGTGGCGCTTTTTGGTCCAGACGTCGACGAAGCGCCCGCGCCAGGCGTCGTCGTCCACGGCATCAATCGTGGCGCCGTCGCTAAATGCCGCGTCGAGCACGCCGCACGCGTCGGCGAGCGCCACGCACTGGCGGCGCCACGGCACGCCGCGGGCGGCCTTGCACACGCCGCGGGATGCCTGGGCGAGCGCCGCGCGTGCCGCGAACGGGAGGCGCACCCAGAGCTCGCCGAAGACGTCGCCGTCGCCGACGAGGGCGCCCAGCGCGCCCTTGACTTCATTGGCGGCACCTAACTCGCAAACCGTCGAGCCGGGTCCGACCGCCGCTTTGCGCTCCGCGACCAACGGGCGCGCGGGCGACGGCGGGGGCTTCACTTTCCGGGCGGCGGGCGACGGCGGCGGCGGCGCGGACGCTTGAGCCGACACGTCGAGGAAATCGTCCGGGGCGGCGACGGACCACCGACTCGACTCGGGCGCGGGCGCGCGCGCGTCCCGCTCGGCCACGATGTGCAACCCGCGCATAGCCTTGTCGTCGGCTAAGTGCGCGGCGGCCCAGTCTCTGTCCTCGAACGTCTCGAGAAGCTTCTGGCGCAGGGCGACGGGTCCCATTTGGCAGTCGCGCACAATGTCCGCGGCGGCCGCGCAGAGGCGCTGGCGCCGCTCGTACTCTTCTCGACCGCCCGCTAAGAGCGGCTTAGCGTACGAGGCCGCCGTCGCGGCCGTCCGCATCGAGGACTTGAACCAGCTTGTGCCTTCGTCGCGCTGTTTGGCTTGGTCGTCCCTAGCTTTCGACGCTTCGTCGGTGTCGGTCCACGGCTCTAGCAACGAACAGACGCGGTTGCGCGTCCGCACGAAGCCGATCGCCGGGCGCTCGATGCCCTCCACCGGCGGCTCGCGGACCGCACCGACCATGTCGACCTCCACCCACTCCGACACCTCGCCGCCACAAGGCGTGACCAGCTTGACCGCGTCGTCTTTGTTGAAATCGCCCTGGCGGTCCGTGCTTCCTGGTTCGTCCCGGATCGCGACCGTCTTCACGAGCACGCGCAGGTACTCGGTTGTCATGTTTGCGGCCTTGACGCTCTTTTGGCAGCACTTTTACGCCCCGCATGGGCTGCCTCCAAACCGCGGCGAGGCGCGAGCGAGCCTGGAAGCTCGCGACAGGCCTGGGCCTTGCAGTAATCCTGCATGAGTCTCCCGAGTCGTCTGCACGTCCGCTATTGCTACGCCGCGACCGGCAGTTCGGACCCCCTACTTTTGTTTTTGGTCCACATTGCTCTCTCGTCGTGCGTGCGAGCTGTGCCTTACAATCGGCTGGCCCTTCCGGTCGGAGGCTGCCCGTTGCCGATACGTGCACTGAAGCCACTGCCGAGCCGATCGGCTGGGCTTTCCAGGAGGGCTTCATTTCGGAGGCAGAGAGAGGTTGCTGGGCCTTGCGAAGCTGTAACTTTCGGCTGCCCTCCGCCTGAGCCTTCATACCGAAGCATACAATTCGTATTGGCGGAGAGATGGCCACCACCGGATTCGCATTGCTGGGACCGCCTCCGCCGAAGGGCAAGGCCAAGGTCAAGCGCGGCCGAGGCCGCCGAGTAAGAGACCCGAAGCCCGTCCAGGGACAGACGCGGGAGGCGCGGTGTTTGCCGGAGCTTCTGGGCAGGTTAGGCCTCCGCAAATACGCCCAAACGCTGCGGCACATTGACTACGCCGCCGCAAAGCAGATGGAACCGGAAGATTTGGAGGAGCTCGGCCTCGACCGCGACGCGGCCGCGAGGCTCGCTGGCGCCTCTCGACGCGAGGTCGGCGAGCTCCTGTTCTACAAACCGCAGGGCTTTGGGTTCATCCGGCCCCTCGGCGAGACGGATCGAAAAAAGAACATCATGGCGCACCGCTCCGCGTTCTCGCACCCCTCGGTGCCACTGCGACTGCCAGAGAGTGCGCTCGTCGCCTACTCGCTCGGCATTCACAAAAAGAGCACGGTCGCGCGGGAAGTCCGGCCGCTCGGCGCCTCGGAGGCGCCCGCGCCCGAGGCGCCCGCGCCCGAGGCGCGCGACTCGCCGCCCACAGTGCCGATTGTGACGCCGCCGGCGTCTCCACAAAAGCAGGAACCCGCGGACGCCAAAGCGCACGAGTCGGCGCCCGCCGCGCCGCGCCTCGAGCCCGCCGGGCCGTACGGCTACGGCGAGTTTCGGGAAGACGCCAATACGGATCCTGTTTTCACCCCCGTGTCCGCGCTATCGACGCACTTCAGCCCCTCGCCGCGGGACCCGAGGGCCTCGTCGGGCCGCAAGAACTCCCTCGGGACGATCGTGGCGCCCATCGGCACGCCAAGCGCACCGTCGCTGCTGCTCGCGCCGCCGCCTCCAGAGGCCCCCGGCGTTATTCGCGCCGCCGCCCCCACCGGCGCTGCCGGCGAACGCCGCGGAATGCCCCTGCTGCCTGCAGCCGGGCCGCGACACGGCGCTGGTGCCCTGCGGCCACATCCTCTGCGGCACGTGCGTGGCGGCGCACGTCAAAAAAGGCGACTCCGACGGCGCGTGCCCCGTCTGCCGCGCGCCCGTGCTCCACGCCATGCGCATATCCCTGTGACCTAGCGCTTAAAAAATACTCACAGTCGGAGCTTATCGCGGAACCCCCGCGAGATGACCAGGAGCGCCAGCATCTGGGCCTTGATCGACGCGAGCTGCCCGCGCGCCAGGGCCCCGCGCGCGGCGGCCTGGAACTTCGTGAGCGGCGCGGACTCCTCCGGGATGATGTCCAGCGTCGCGCGGTCCCTTTTTCGATGCTCCAGCCAGCGCGCCTCGAGCGTGCGCGCCGCGTCCCGGACTTTCAGGAAGTGCCGCCGCGCGATCCAGGCCCGCGCGTTGGCCGTCACGGTCACGGCCTCGGCCTCGAGCGTCAGGCGCTCGTCCGGCGCGAGGAGCGTGACGGCCGCGTCCAGCGACTCCTGGTCGCTCGTGTCTGTGATCACGCTCACGGAGTCCGAGCGGTCCCGCTGGGCGAGCGCCAGGGCGCACTTCTCGCGGATGGACAAGGACGAAAAGGCCATGTGTAGGAGGGCGGCCTCCGACGGGACGGTCGTGGCCGCGTCATCACACGGTACACGGTCGCCCGTACGGGGCAGGGCCTCCGCCAGCGCCGCGTGGCCCCGGTCCACGGCGCGGTCGCGCGCCGTGCGGCCCTGCGCGTCTTGGCGCGAAGAATCCGCGCCGCGCTTTAATAAAGTCAAAACCGTCCTCCCGTGGCCCGCCGCGGCCGCCAGGTGGAGCGGCGTCTCGGCACAGCTTTGTGACCCGTCCGGGCAGGCGCCCTTGGAGATTAGAGCGTCTACAAGGTCTGCAAGACCATAAAGGGCACAGTAGTGGCACAAGGACAGGCCGTGCGCGTCGGGCGCGTCCAGCTCTTCCCGCAGATCTTGGGGCGTGGCCGCCAGGCGGCCCATCTGGCCCACAACTCTTAACATGAGCTGCTCGACCGCAGCGTCGAGCTCCGAGTCGCTCAGCGCGGCGAGGGCGTGGGCGTCGAAGGCGTCGATCTGGAGGGGGAGTTGTGGCGTTACGGCCGGCGGCGCGGTAATATTGTTGCGCGGCGCGCGGCGCTTCGCGGGCCGCACCTCGTCCGCGCCTCCTGTCACTAGCGGGACCGCCGGCGCCCCGAACGTCACGCCGGTCTCGTCGCGCTGCGTCAGCGGCCGCGCGCCCCCTCCGCGCGCCGCGACGACCTCGAGCGCATATCGGCCCGCCAGCGTGGGGGCCAGCGTGCACCGCACGCAGTAGGGGTTCACCTTCGCGGCCGGCGCGACTACGTCTACATCAACGAAAACAAACCGCACGCCCAGGCGCTCGCCGCTCCGGAGCGGTTCGAGGGGCAGATCCACGCAAATCAAGAACGTCGTCGCGTGCAACGCGCAGCGCGGCGCGACGTCCGCGATGGTCCGCGTGACCACGGGCGCCGGCGGCGGCGCCACGCGCGCGATGGTGGCGGGGGCGTGCGGCGCGTTCCGCAGGCAGTCCACCGCGGACGTCGCGGCCCGCAGGTCGTTCGTGTTGTCGTCTTCGCCGAAGACCGCCGCCCAGACCAACGGGTCCGTGTCCATGGCCGTCGACTGGAGGAGCGCGGCCTGCCGTTCCGCCTCGCGCCGCCGCACCACGCGCGCCCCGGCCTCGCGGGGCGCCACGCGGCGGTAATGCACCAGGGATAAAGGCACGCGGTCGTCGATCAACTGGTAGGTCCGCCGGTGGAACTCGCGGTCGTGCTCGTGGTGCGCGTGGCTCGCGGCCACTCTTGGAACACCGTCCACGCGCAGGCGCACGTGGTCCTCTCTTACCCTCCCGCCCGACCGTCGCGACGTCCAGCCGTGGCCGTCGGCCCGGAAGCGCCGACACGCGCGGCGGTCGAAGAGGTAGCAGGCGCCGCTCGGCGGCCGGTCGGGCGCGGTCCCTGATGTGACCAGGTTGAGCCGGGCCGCGTGCGCGAGGAGGTCGGAGATCTCTTCCGGGAGCAGCCAGCGGGTCGCGGCCGCCTCGGCGTAGTGCGTGAGCGGCCGCGGTAACGAGGCCATCCTTACGAGGTCTTCGGTCCGCAACGCGTGAGCTTCCGCTGCCTGGCGCTGTAAAATATATGGAGACGCCCGAGACCGCTCCGAACGAAGGGCCGGCAGGCAGCCCCTCGAATCGCCGGTCGGGCTGTTTGCGTACCCTCGATAAATGGATTCGCCGCGCGCTGCGCAGCGTCCGGCAGGCTGCCCTGATTTTTGAGCACTGTGACAGAGCTCCTAGTGCGCTCAAATTTATGCATTGGCGGGGCGGTAGGTTTACCCGGGGACGCCTGTTTTGGATTGAGGTTTCGCGACGTTAGAAATTTAAATCGGGTTTCGCGACCCTTGGCTTATTAAGCTCCCGACGCCACCGCGCCGCACCGACTGCTGCTAGAACATGTCTGCTATCGCCGAAGCCTCCGAACCGCCCAGCGAGCGCCCGCGCCTGAAAATCGCGCCGCGAACCGCCACAACGGCTCCCACCAGCGCCAAGAGCTCGATCTTCGGCGGCGCGCGCACGCGTGAGGAGATCCTGGCGAGCAAGGGTATCGACGCGAGGAAGAAGGACGCCGAGTTGGAGACCAAGGCGCGCCCGAAGCGCCTCACGAAGCAGCAGGCCGAGGAGCTGGAGGCGGCCAAGGCCGAGATCACGTTCGAGCAGGAGCGGCTCGCGACCGCGACGACGGCCGGCGACAAGACCGCCGCGCAGGCCAAGGTCGATGCGAAGGAGAAGGAGGTCGCGGCCCTCGGCGAGAAGTTCAAGGCCCAGAACCTGGCCTACGAGCACAAGAAGACGGCCGAGAAGGCCGGCGGCGCGGCGGGCGGCGCGCCGAAAAGGCCGCAGTTCGTCCGGCCGTCCGAGCGGCGCCGCATGCGCGAGGAGGCGCAGGCCGAAGGCGGCATGCCCGTGGACAACGAGCGGGACGCGGCCTTCTCTTCCTTCAACCAGCGCTCCGGCGGCGGCGGCGGCGGCTACCGCCCCGACGACGCCTCCTACGGCTCGTTCAACCAGGGCGGGGGCGGCCGCCGCGGCGGGTCGCGGGGCGGCTACGACCAGAGCGGCGGGGACTTCTCGTCCTTCGGCGGCGGCAGCTCGCGGCGCGAGGCCGGCGAGGGCTGCAAGCTCTATGTGGGCAACATAGACTTTGACATGAACCAGGCCGATTTGCAGACGCTCTTCTCGCCCTTCGGGCGCGTGCAGGACACCTACCTTCCGGTGGAGCGCGACTCGGGCCGCCCGCGTGGCTTCGCCTTCGTGACTTACTCGAGTGGCGCCGAGGCGCAGGCCGCGATCCAGGCCCTTGACGGCCAGGACTACAACGGCCGCGACCTCCGCGTGAACGTGTCCGAGCCCCGCGGGAACTAGATACGCGCTAGGATAGCTTCTGGTGTTGTCTATGAGACAGCTTTATATATACTTCTAGTAGGAACTCGCGTGCGACTCCGGGACTAGGACTTGTGGAGCTGCGGCGCGGGTCGGGGGGGTTCAGCGTCTAGTGGAGGAGGAGGGCGGCGAGCATGGCCGCGGCGCCGGCGAGGAACGCGCGCGTGGCGCCGGCACCGTCGGAGGAGGATTGCGGGACCACCCGCGTGCACGGCGTCGCCGCGAAGAGGTCGGCGGTGATCACGTAGTAGTCTGAGTCCCCCGGAACGTAGTCCATCACGCAATCGCTGAGGGAGACGTGCCAGACGGGCGTCACAAGGTTGGACACGGGCTGCTCTGCCAAGATAGCCGCGTGCGCGTCGGCCGCCTCTGCGACGCGCGTCGCGCCTTCGTCGGAGTTCGACAACGCGTCGAGTAGGCCGTCGACGGTGGCGCTGTTAAGTAGGGCGTGATTATTGCCCCCTGTGGAGTGGAAGAAGTTATTGAGGAACCAGGCGGGGTCGCCGGCCGGCAGCGTGTGCTGGGCCCACAGGAGCAGGTCCCAGTCCCCGGCGGCCTTGCGGTTCACAATTTCGGTCCAGTCCACGCTGTTTGGTTTTCTTAAGTGACTGGGTTGTTCGTTAGCAGGCAGTCATGGCGTCGCAGTGCTGGTCGCGGTTCTGTTTGGGCTTAATACCCCTAATTAAAAAAAAAATTTTAATTATTTCGAAGAATCGGAATGACTGACTCGTCTTTTTTTATCTGTCGTGAGGTTGAGGTTAGGATTCGATCCGAGTAAGGGTTGGGATTAGGAGTAGACTAGAGTTAGGGTTAGGGTTGGGCGAGAGTCGGGTTAGAGCGGGTCCGAAATGATCCTAGTGTCGGCGGCAGTTTCGCGGCAGCATGGGCTCGGGTGGTTTTG
>Ga0302122_10000457_pt1 | contig 25131 bp, 19 predicted proteins | sample CB21_SCM_MG_FD_203115 | JGI IMG/M metagenome (GOLD analysis project Ga0302122, IMG submission 203115) | Marine microbial communities from Western Arctic Ocean, Canada - CB21_SCM | ecosystem: Environmental > Aquatic > Marine > Oceanic | place: Canada: Western Arctic Ocean | collected 2017-09-28
TTAAAAGAGTGGGAGGACCAGCACCCAATGGGATGCCATTAGTACCATTCGTATTAAATGGAGATATGATAGAAGCTTTACCAGATTTTGCAGACTGGTATGCATACTGTTCGTGAGGTGAAAAAAATGATACAATTCTGGTTTTTATGGCTTTTTATAGCAATAGTTGTTGTATTAGTAGCATTTACTTTACGTAAAGAAAGAGATGACTTACCAAGGAAAGATATTTTGAGAGCAGTCGAAACAAGCGCATCAGGAATGGGGCTAGCTGAAAAATTATTTTTGTGGGCATTTTCTTGGTTAGATACAAGATTCAGAATCCAAGATTATTGGGGTATGAGCCGTAATGCTTACCATAGTATGCATCGACAAATGCCTTTGACTCATGCTGAGAAATATAAATTAAGAATAATTTGGTATTGGTATCCACTATACTGCTTAGGTGGAATTTCATTCCTTGCCTTTGTAATATTAGTCATAACCGGAACTGTCCTTGGTTTGTACTATGTACCGGGAGGAGAAGGTGATCCCACACCTGCATATTCATCAATGGAATTCATAATGACTCAACTCCCATTTGGTTATATCATTAGATCAATACACCACTGGGCTACTCACTTCATGGTTGCATCAGTATTTTTACACATGTGTAGAGTTTACTTCACTGGTGCATACCGAAATCCTAGAGAACTAAATTGGCTAATTGGGGTTGCATTAATGTTTTTCACTGTCTTCTTTGGATATTCAGGTTACCTACTACCATGGGATAGCCTAGCATTTGGAGCAGCTACTATTGGGATAAATATGGCTACATCAACACCCTTGATTGGGGGTTGGATAGCTAAAGCACTGTTTGCAGGGACCTCATTGTCTGGCCAGACAGTTACTAGAATGTACTTTTTACACGTATTCATTCTCCCTGTAATAGTTACTACACTAATCATTGCTCATTTATTCATAGTATGGGTTCAAGGTATTGCAGAGCCACATTAGGAGATGTTGTAAATGGGAATAATAGAGAGATTTGGTAGAATTGCAGACGTCTATGTCAGCGAGAGAGACGGCCTAGTCGAAGGAGACCAAGAAAGAAGAAGACCACATATGGGACATCCATTCTGGCCATCTGAAGTACTTAGAGATACAATTATTTTAGCATCTATGGTATCTACTCTAGCGTTTTATTGCTGGTTAATTCCTCCGCCATTACATAGTGCTGCAGATCCGTTTGCTCAAGCAGGTTTCGTATTCCCTGACTGGTACGTATTATTTTCTTACGGCTACCTTAGATGGGGAGAGTATCTACCTGCATTTACTATACCTGCGGGTCCAATAGGTGCTTTTTTTGGAGCTGAATATATATTCTGGAATGCTGCTTGGTGGGGAGCTGCAATAACTGGAATTCCAGTCGGACTCTTAGCATTACCTCCATTTTTACCAGGTAGAGAAAAAAGAGGAGTCGAGGATCCTTGGTTTGCAACCGCTGGGGCAGTATACTTAGCCCATATATGGTTTATCTCAGTTTTCTCAATTAATATATTCTTAGAACTATATGCAAAGGATTTGAGCAACTATTGTTGGTCAGATTCTCAAGGATATTTATTCTGTGGTAGGCAACAGCCTTGGACTGCAGAGGTGTTTAATGTAATACCTTGGGTTTTAACCGGTATATTCATATTTACAATTATCTATTTCGGTGTCAGAAGGTTTGGTTTAAACGCATTAGGTGCGAGATTAACTCCAAATTTAGGAAGACAAATTGCAATTGGTTCAGCAGTTGGTGCATTCCTAATTTGCGCTATCACATGGCCTATTTATGAATCAGGATTTTGGGATTATGGAGGGTTAGGAGCAATGGATGAAGTTAGTGAATTAGATAAACTAAGAACACAACCTTCGGATACTCTAATCCATACAAATGAAGGAAATTCATGGGGTGAATGGCAAGATGAATGTTTACCATACGAACAATCCTCAAATCTACTTCTTTGGGAGACACTAACTCATGGAGAAGATTTAGATGATTACTGTATACTTCCTGCAGTTCATTGGGTTGACTGGGGGATATATCAGCCAACTAAACAAATAATTATAGATTATTCAGGTGCTAATCAACATTCGGTTCCTGAGATAGGTCGAAATTCAGCATTAGGTGATATGAGTTATACTGGTTTAACAACAGATAGTGAAATCATTCATACAGATACATTAGTGTTTAATGTGGAAGATTTTGGGATTGATAAAGTCCCAGCAGATATTGGTTGCAATTTCAGAACAACTGTAAGGGGAGCAGGTATACACTCACAACTCCTCACTCTTATTGACTCGAATAATGACGTATTGTGGAGTACTGAAGACGGTTCATGTTCGTCAACTGCAATGTACTTAAACGCAGGTGAATCATATACGCTGGAATACACTACAATCAGCAATGAAGTAAATGATTCCGTGACCATGATTACAGACTATTCAGCAGTAGTATACCAACCGCTTTTATTGAATGCAGATGGCACTGCTCTTCTGAGATCTGAAACTACATTAGAGCCTAATGATTTGACTCAACTCATGGTAGATAATCCAACATATCATAAAAATCCAAAAAGTCTTGATGCTAAATTAATCTATTCTCTTTTCATACCTTGCTTGGGAGTTGGAGCAATGGTATTCATGCTCATGAGAAGCATGGCTAGAGGTTATGAATGGGAAATGAACAAATGCTATGGATGTGATTTATGTGATGATGCATGCCCTGTAAGATTGTTTAATGCTGGAGATAAGCTTAACATAATTTATAATTCATGGAACAATGAAGATGATGGCGTACCTCTTTACTCATGCCTAACATGTACAGCATGTACAAACGCGTGCCCCCAGTTAGTTGACTATGATTCTTATGTAGATATTAGAAGAAGCCTGATTGTAGGTGGACCACCTGCAACTGAAATACCACATACCGTATTACAGGCTGTACTAGCAGCAGAAGCGGAAGAAGATGCTGATGAAGCATTTATCAGCGTAGATGAATATCCAATCGATTCAAATGTAGGATATTACCCTGGTTGTGTAGACTATATTGATCAAGAGATGATCTTTAGTCATGTAAATGAAGGGACAATGAACCTTGGAGATACTACTACTGCAGCATTTACTTTGTTCGAAGATATGGGATCAGAAGTCACATACTTAGGTAGAGACTTTTTGAAGTGCTGTGGCCATGATCAAAAATGGCAGGGTATGACAGAAGTATTTGAAAAACTAAAATCTTATAATCAAAAGAAATTAGGGGAATCAGGAATTGATACTTTAGTGACATCATGTGCCGAATGTTTCAAAACATTCGCGATAGATTATGAATTAGAAGATATGAAAGTCATGCACACGACGGAATATCTAATTGAGAACGGTTTTGACATGAACTTGAAATCTGAAGAAGAACTAACTGTAACATATCATGACCCTTGTAGGTTAGGAAGGCAAATGAACATCTATGATGAACCAAGAGAGCTAGTAGAAGCGGTTCAAGGTGTAGATTTAGTTGAAATGGAACATACAAAAGAAGACGGTTTATGTTGTGGAGTTTCAAGCATGATGTCTTGTAACGAGAATAGTAGATCATTAAGAATTCAAAGGTTCGACGAAGTTAAGGCAACTGGAGCCGACATTATGTTAACATCTTGTCCGAAATGTGTAAGCCATTTCGAATGCTTGAAATTTGAAGGCGACCCAACACATGATTTTGAAATATTAGATGTTGTCTCATTCTTAGCAAGACAAGTTAATGCAAAAAACCAATAATTAAGCAATGAACGCATAGTATGCTGAAACTAATGCTAAAATTGAGTTAATACCAACCCCAATTATTGTTGACTTAGCCATCCTAGGATTATCATAACCTAAAGCAATTAACCAAAGAAAAAATCCAATTAAAGCCCCACATGGTAGAGATATCCAAGCAGCTTTTAGAGAGAGAAATAAATACATAATTAGCCATAATGAAAAGGGTAATAATAAACTTAACAAAACCATAGAGTCTTTCCACCAACTAACTTGTACCTCATCGCCACTCATATCTTTAGTGGCAACGAAGGTTAGGAATTAATCTGACTATTGGAAACATAGTATTGAGTAGAATGATTCACTCGCAAGCATCATGACGGACGCATCAGAGGTATCCGAACGTCGTAAAAAACAACAGAGTAGAATACGTATTATGCTGAATACGTTAAAGGCAGGAGAAATGGCATCTATAAAAGGAGGCGAAGAAACAGTTGCTTGGGTTAAGGAAGAACTTTGTATTGGTTGTGACCAATGCACAATAGTTTGTGATGATGATGCTATAGAACTCTACGATAAACCGCTGGCTAGCCCTATAATGAATATTGATGTGAATAAAAAAGCAAGAATATTGAGAGATCCATGCACTGGGTGTAAACTGTGTGTTTTAGCATGCCCAACTGATGCTATAATAATGATTAATAGGTGATAATATGAAAGAGGAAGAACCATTAAGATTTGGAGCAGAATTTGGCCCTAAGAGAACAGAAAATAGTAAGGGAGTTTCCCTATCAACATTCAAAACTTTAGTTTGGGCTTCAAACCTAGGGGGGCTTTTACTTGTAGTAATAGGTCTTGAATTAATGATGGTGCAATCTCAATTTTATATGGCATTAGGTTGTATTGTTGGAGGTGTTGTGATTGCACTATTCCCATCTAATTACGAGATAGTTGGTATGGATGGAATAGAAATAGACCAAGGGAATGATTCTTCAGATAAGGAATAATTAGCCTTCCAATCAACAAAAATCATTCCAATCACTAACATCATCTACTAAATCCATTACATCACCTTTCCTTAGTCCATTTGAATAATCTGTAAAATGTAGTGCATGGAAAAGTCTGATTCCAATTGCCATATCTGGTTGGCTCCTTAAAATAGGAGATAAACGGCCATAATCTTCGGCCCACTCTAGTGCATGAGGCTCTAGTTCGGAGATTAGGCCACCGAGTATCTTTGGTGTGGTAAAAGTCCCAGCAGGAACCTTTGGCCGATTAATTATTTTTTTAGGTAAATTAGTTAATTTGGCAGCTGCTCTAAGTGCCATTTTTTCATTTACATCATTAATTTTCCATTCAAAGGGGATTTTATGAGAATCGTCTCTATGTTTTTGGGATAAGAATGGTACGCGAGTTTCTAAACCAAAGGCCATACTATGCCTATCTCCTAATCTAAGTTGAAAATTAGATAATTGACCTCTATCAAGTTCAAATTGTAGAGTTTTTCTAAGACTAGAGAAATTTTTCTTTGCAGAAAAATCATCATTAATCCATGGTTGTCCTAATCCAATACTATTTTCATCAATAAGAATATTATCAACCAAGGATAACCTTTGATCAATTAATTTTGCATGTTGGGATAAGTCCCTGTATCTCGAGTAACCTGCATGTAATTCATCAGCACCTTGACCACAAATACCTACTTTTACTTTCTCAGACATTTTCTCAAATAATGGTTGCCAAAATAAAACTGATACATCTAGATCTTCACCACTCCATACGAAATTAGGAAGTGTTTTCCAGAATTTTTCTTGATTAATTATCATAGTATGATGATTTAACTCATTATGCGATGCTAAATCAATCGCTGCAACCATATCAGGGTTTTCCTCATCACCTGCAACGGTCCAACACTCAGGAACTGGATGACCACTTGAATTTGCAGCATCTTGTGCGAGAACTGCTAGTAAGCTGGAATCTAAGCCCCCTGAAAGGACAATACCTATTGGGGCATCTGACATCATCCTATCTTCGACACTAGAATAAAGACCATCTAAGAGGAGTTTAGCACCTGATTTCGGGTCCCAATGACTTCCAGGTGCTATCTTATCGGTATTATATCGGCAGACTCCTGTGAGAACAGCACGACCTTCTAAATCTAGAGACCAAGTTTCTATTGTTCCTTGAGCAACGGATGTAACACCTGAAAATAAGGTAGTATAGTCAAGAGGATACTCATATGCTAACCTTACTGCAAGAGCATTAATATCAGGTTTAGCAACAAAATCAGGATGTCCATAAAAGGATTTGATTTCAGACCCAAATAAGAGAGTTCCATTAGGCAATAAGGTTCTAAAAAGTGGTTTCACACCCATTGGGTCTCTACAAAGTATCAATTCACGAGAAGAAGGATCCCAAATTGCAAAACCCCATACTCCATCTAATTTAGATACCCATGACTTATGTTTATCTGCACAATTTAGATTTTTAGTACGGAATAGTTCTCCGATTTGTTGACCTTCTGGAATAGATAATAGTTTTTTATTATTATATGCATGCATTCGATGTAAGGCAAGGATTGATTCACCGTCTCCTGATGTTTGCCAAGGATAATTAGATATCGATTTTTTGATAGAGTTATGATTATAAATTTCTCCATTTTGAATTAGAACACAACCATGATCTGACTTAATTGGTTGCCATGAACCATTGAGATCTACTATCGCTAACCTAGATTGGCCAAAACAAATACTTCCATTACCTGCATCAGATTCAAAATTACCAAAACCATCTGGCCCTCTATGAGATAAACGAGATACCATGGAAGTGACTATAGATGTGTCACCATTACCTAAAATACCAGTAATCCCACACATAATATCTCCTGCATATTATGCTATTTAAATACTAGTAATTCAATAGATAGAACTAGAAATACACTACCATAATCCCTAAAGATACAATAGATGCAATGACCCAGATCATTACATATGTATTCTGAGAAAGTGACGATTCTATGACTCCATTTTCTTCTTCATCAACCATGTTTATCATTCCTTCGAGGGACAATAAGGATGTAAAGATGACGCTATAGTGACTAAAGAATTGGTTCAATGATTAATAAAATAGTTAATGGAAGAAGCACCATTGTTGCATTATCATCTATCCATTTGACACTAGGTAATTCTCCTAGAACTGTCAAAGGAGCCAAGATTATTGAAGCTAATATTGGTGTGCCTAAAAGATAAGAACTACCGAACCAAATAAAATAAGAAGTTATTAAACCACCAATTATTGCCGCTTTAATGCCCTTTTTCGAGCGTTTTATTTCACCCATTATTGGATCAACAAAAGTTAAACCCCAAATTAACGGAGCAGCATAAATACCAGATTTCATACCTTCTGAGGAGTTTGACTCGGGAGACAACAATAGTGCAAGACAAACAGCAAATGCACCCCAAGCAAGAGCGGAAATTTGCTTTGCTTCGTATTCCCTCTGCCCTACAATAATTATCCCAAAATATAATCTTATCATTTCAAGAAGAATTAAAATAAAACAAGCAAACATTACAAATTGACTGGAAGTTAATGAGAACAGACCTGAAATCTGTTCACCTTTTGTGAAGTATAATACTGGAATTAAAGCCATAATTACATGAGTAAATCTTCTGAAGAAATGCCCACCTAATCCCCCCACAGAGTGCTTTGCATGATCAATATCTATTGGAATATTATCCTCAATCATCTCATCACATCTTAGAATTAATTATTCAGAGCCTATTCAGCGCCTCATCAAGGTTTATTCTTCCCGACTCTAGGTCTAATAATATATCATTGAGCGCTGGGTTAGAAAGCAGTAAAAAATCCCATGCCGAAAGTAATCTTTCTTTGATACGAAGTGAGTTCCTTTCATTATCTATTTCTAACATTTCAACCACATCTATTAATTCAGATATTCCAGTTTTGTTCAATGCAGAGGTTAAAATAACTAATTTATCACTATTATTTGAATAATCAAATGAGGTTTTTATTGAATTCGCAGCATTCTGAGCATTGGGTAAATCAGATTTATTGATTACAACTAGATCTGCTAATTCAATAATCCCTGCTTTTTCTGCCTGGACTATATCCCCTCTATCAGGCCCGTCAACCAACATCACTCTATCTGCAAATGCAACTATTCTTATCTCAGACTGTCCGCCTCCAACAGTTTCAATAATAATTCTTGACCAGCCACATAATCCCAATAAATTAATCATACGATCTAAAAATGGTATCAAGCCACCTGGATGATTTCTAGTAGCTAGACTTCGTACAAACACTGATTCACTAGAGTCAGCTGATGACATTCTCATTCTATCTGCAAGCAATGCACCTCCGCTTCTTGGAGAGGATGGATCTACTGCTAACACAGCAACTTTCTCACCTCTATTCACCCACTCTTCAACCATTACACCAATCAATGTGGATTTACCCACACCTGGTGGGCCAGTAACACCTAATACCCATGAGTTAGAGTTATTAATTGGTAATTTCACACCTGACTCGATCAAGGAAAGGAGTTTCCCTAATTCTCTTCTATTGCCCTCTTTGGCCAATTCTATTCGCTTTATTATGGTCAATCCCATCTCCACCCAGGATTATCTCCGACTCCTACTTCTAAGTCACTTCCCTTACGTTTAGAAATTGTTTCTAAAAATTCGATTATTGAACTTGTTTGAGTACCAGGTCCGAAAATAGCCCTCACACCTAAAGAATACAAATATTCTCTATCTGATTCGGGAATTATACCACCTGCAAATACGATGACATCACTCATGCCATTAGCTATTAATTCTTCACAAACCTTTGGAATAAGTACATTATGAGCACCAGATAAAGTTGAAAGGCCTACTGCAACTGCATCTTCATCCATTACAACACGTACTATTTCTGAAGGTTTACGCCTTAAACCAGTGTAAATAACTTCATGACCAGCGTCTCGTAATGCCCGTGCAATGACTTTGGCACCTCGGTCATGACCATCAAGACCCGGCTTCGCGATGACAATGCGCATACTCATAGCAAACTTATCGGAGAGGTCAAACAATTTCAAACAACCGATTTACTAATTATTGAGAGTTCGCTCATGGGTAATGCTAATTGGGTGACTCTCTCCATTGCCATATTATCAGATGTCAGGCGTAAAGGAACGTATCGACGACCTTCGTCGAAGAAAAGCACAATCAGAGGCTGGAGGGGGCCAAAATAGGATTGCTGCTCAGCATTCAAAAGGTAAGTTGACTGCTAGAGAACGAATTGAGTTACTACTTGACGAAAATTCATTTATGGAAGTGGATTCACTCGTGGAACATAGGTGTCGAGATTTTGAAATGGACAAGAATGTAATCCCTGGAGATGGGGTGGTTTGCGGACATGGGACTATTAATGGAAAAACCGTTTATTGTTTCGCTCAAGATTTCACTGTATATGGAGGGTCTCTTGGGGAGATGCATGGATTAAAAATCTGTAAAATATTAGATATGGCTCTAAAGACTGGTTCCCCAGTTATTGGATTAAATGATAGTGGTGGAGCTAGAATACAAGAAGGAGTTGCTAGTTTAGGCTCCTATGCTGAAATATTTTTTAGAAACGTTAGAGCTAGTGGTGTCATCCCTCAAATCTCGGTCATTATGGGACCATGTGCTGGAGGGGCGGTTTACTCACCTGCAATTACTGATTTTGTAATCATGGTGGATAAAACATCCCACATGTTTATTACAGGTCCTGAAGTCATTAAGACGGTTACAAATGAAGAAGTTTCTTTTGAAGATCTGGGTGGAGCATCAACACATGCTACGAAATCAGGAGTTACACACTTCACTGCTGAAAGTGATGAAGATGCCCTTGATATTGCTAGAGAACTTATTCAATTCTTACCTGCAAATAACCTCGAAAAACCTCCAATATTACCGACCAATGATCCACTAACAAGAACCTGTGATGAATTAGATGAGTTAGTTCCAGAAATTTCATCACAGCCATATGACATGTTAAGTGTAATCGAATCGATATTTGACGATGGAGCATTCCTAGAGGTACAAGCAGATTTCGCACCAAATATCATTGTTGGATACTCAAGATTGGGTGGCCACACAATAGGAGTTGTGGCCAATCAGCCTAAAATCCTAGCAGGATGTTTGGATATTGATGCATCAGTTAAAGCAGCAAGATTTGTACGGTTTTGTGATGCATTTAACATACCAATAGTGACTTTGGTCGATGTCCCGGGATTTTTACCTGGAGCTAATCAAGAATGGGGGGGAATTATACGACATGGAGCAAAGTTACTCTACGCTTATGCAGAAGCTACTGTCCCAAAAATCACAGTAATTACGCGAAAAGCATACGGAGGAGCTTATGATGTAATGTCATCAAAACACATAAGAGGTGATTACAATATAGCCTGGCCTAGTGCTCAACTTGCTGTAATGGGAGCAGATGGTGCTGTACAGATAATCCATAAAAGAAGAATTAATAGCGCGGGGAACCCTGAACAAGAGAGAGAAAGACTTGTTGAGGATTATAATGAAACCTTTGCCAATCCTTACCAAGCAGCAGCATTAGGTTATCTCGACGATGTCATTCAACCAAGAGATACAAGGAAAGTTTTGACAAAAGCGTTGGGCGCACTTTTAGAAAAGGAAGAAAGTCGCCCTGCAAGAAAGCACGGAAACATCCCCCTATGAGGAATTTAGATGGTGGAAAATACAGATAGAAATGACCTCCTTAGGAGAGTGGCTATCGCTGCAGTATTATTACACATATCTAGCGGAGACCACTTAGTTCCATCCAACCATAGAGATAGAGGAGGAGAATGGTCAATAGATCATAGAAGGACATTAATAGGTAGAAGAAACTTGTTTCGATCTAATTCTAAAAGAAGTACATCGAGGTGAAACTGTGGCAGATAAAAGAAAAGTCACAGTAGATGGTGAAGAATTTGATGTTGCTATTGAGCGGGATGGAGAATATTGGAACGTCGAAATTGAAGGTGTTAGTTTTTCAGTAAAAATAGATAATGACATGTCAAATAATAATTCAAAAACAAGAAAAAGAACTGGGAGTAAGAGGAAACTATCTGGAAAAATATCTTCATCTATACCTGGAAAAATAGTCTCATTAAATGTAAAAGTAGGAGATGTTGTTAAACAAGGAGATGTTGTAATGATACTAGAGGCAATGAAAATGCAAAATGAAATACAGGCTCCACTTTCGGGAGAGATCATAGAAATAAATTGTGAATCGGGTGATTCTATTGAGGCAAATATGCCATTAATCGTAATAGAACCTGAGAATAACAACAAAAATTAGAGAAGTTGAATAATATAGAGTCAGGCGGTCAAATAATGAATAACTGTGATTATGAGAATTGTTCAGAAAGTGGAGTTAGTATAAGTCGTTTATCTCCAGAAGGGTTTTTGGTTGCAACTGGGAATAAAGCATATTCATTTAGAGAGGCGTATAAAAGATTCCATTATTGTGAATTACATCATGATTTATTAATGAAAAATGTATGGAGCCGAGTTAGAAAAAGCGAGAACAAAGATGATGATCACGTCGCACCTACAGCAATATAATCAAATTAAACCTAATGCATCTTCTATACGATTTAATTCGGGTCCAGTTGAACCTGAGCCTACGAATGCCTGAGTATCAGAAGTGACACAACCAGCTCCCACATATGGAGAACCAAAACATACTGTTCCTACCATTACTGGGACTTCCATCACTGACTCAATTTCATTGACTTCAAATGATGTGATATCAGGATGTGACAAAACACCCTTATTATTAGCTACTAGTAGTGAACCTACAGTATCTTGGCCAGCTACTCTAACTCTAGCGGTTTTAACTCCAAGTATCTCACCAATTAATTCTACACCAGGGTTAGGGATTGATTTACTGACAACTGCACCATATTCATTACACTCAACCAAATTACCTGCAGCATTAACTCCACTTTCTAATATGACTATTTCACCAAAACTAGAAAGTTTATCTAAATCATCTTCAGTCGCTATATCTGCTACTGCGATTCCTTTACTATTACCACAAATAAGGCTACCAAGCAAGGCAGAACCTCCGATTAGAAGAGGATTCATTTCAAGATCGAAAACCTGTTCGATTTCTTCGATAGCTGGTTTGGAAAGAGATGTTGGATAAAATAAATTTTTACCAACTATACTCAGATAGACTCCTACTTGAGAATGACCTAAAATATCTCCAGTTGAAATTGTCATATTATATCCTTCCTTATTTCATGGCTACGCCCATGATCGTTATAATTTGTGCGGGGAGGAAAGAGAGTGTGGCACAACGACAAACGTTTCCGTGGGCTTTCGCGCCACAGTACAGGAAATGACGCAGAAGGGCTTGACTTCCGGGTTCGATATGGGACCGGGTAGTACCCCTTCGCTATGGCCGTGCACAACTCTCTTTCGAATATTGATGAATTGATATGACTGTTGGACAGAGGCCCACAATAGAGCCCTGTATTAATTTAATTTTAAAAAATGGTGTGTAAGAAATTGATGAATGCTCGGGGGGTTAGTGCAGCTGGGCTGAATACCTCGGGCGAACCCTCGGTACTTACACCCGCTGTCTATCAAACTCATCTTCTATGAGTCCCCTGAGATGCCTCGTCTTTCGGATGACTTCGAGCTTAGATGCTTTCAGCTCTTATCCACTGGAGCGTGGCTACCCAGCATTGCCCTGTCGGACAACTGGTAAACTAGTGGCTCCGAGTCCTCGTTCCTCTCGTACTAAAGGACCCTTCCGATCAGGCATCTGATACGCCTCAACCACAAAGCAACAAACCTGTCTCACGACGGTCTAAACCCATCTCACGATCCCCTTTAATGGGCGAACAACCCCACCCTTCCCAGCTGCTGCACCAGGAGGTTGGGAAGAGACGACATCGAAGTAGCAAGCCACCAGGTCGATATGTGCTCTTGCTGGTGACAACTCAATTATCCCCGAGGTAACTTTTCTGTTATCAATGACCCCCATAAATGAGGTACATTGGTTCGTTAGGCCCTGCTTTCGCATCGTCGATCGTTATTGGTCCGATCCACGTCAAGCCAGCTTTTCCCCTTACGGTTAACGGTGGAGACTGAACCACCTAAGCTGACCTTTGGGCACGCCTGTTATATTTTCGGGCGCGTGGCGCCCCACCCAAACTACCCACCAAACGGTGTTCTCTAAAAGAGTTAGAATAATTACAAACTAAGGACGGTGTCTCTATGGACGACTCCCATCTGGACTGGCGTCCAAATGATCAACATCTCCCGTCTACTCAGCACATAGTGTGCGATTATTCAACGCCAGGCTGTAGTAAAGCTCTACGGGGTCTTCGCTTGCAGGTTGAGGTTACTGGACTGTGCGCCAGTAATAGTCAATTTCGCCGGACGTATCGTGGAGACAGTGGGACTCTCGTTGTGCCATTCATGCAAGTCGCCAATTAAGCGACAAGGTATTACGCTACCTTAAGAGGGTCATAGTTACCCCCGCTGTTTACCGGTCCTTCGTCAGGTTGAAACCCGATTTCAGATACCGGCACTGAGCAGGATTCACTGACTATACACATCCTTTCGAACTAGCAGTCAGCTATGTTTTTATTAAACAGTCGGAGTCCCCTTGTTACTGCGACCAGGTTCTCTCGAACCTGGCACTCCTTCTCCCGAAGTTACAGAGCGATTTTGCCGAGTTCCTTCACGATACTTTGCCCGTCACACCTTAGGCTTCTCACCTTGGGTACCTGTGTCAGATCTTGGTACGATCACCTCTTACGGTTTTTCATGGGACCTAGGCCTCATCTATCTTTTGCTCACGTCTTCTCAAACTTCTCACCATTACGGTTCTCCATTCGATTATTGAACGCTTCGACGCACCATGACAGATGCGCATAAACTAGCCCAAGCCGTCACCATTAATGTAAGAGGGGCTTACGAATATTAACGCAATTCCCTTTCGATCATTTCGGTTAGGAATGACCTTAGGATCGGCTAACCCTCGGCTGATAACCATTGCCGAGGAACCCTTACCCCTTCGGTGGTGCGGATTCTCACCGCACTATGCTGCTACTCTTCCCTAGATTCTCATACATACACGGTCCACCCGATCTCAAAACCGAGCTTCTACCCGAGCATGTCGCCGCGCTACCTCATCTTCTTTCGAAGGATTAGTGTATCGGTATACAGTTTTAGTCCCGTCCATTTTTCGGGCCCGCAAGCTTGACTAGTGATCTGTTACGAACTCTTTCAAGGATGGCTGCCTCTAAGCCCACCTTCTAGTTGTCTTCGACCACGGACTCCGTTTGTAATTAACACTTAACTGTAATTTTGGGACCTTAACACTAAGCTGGTTTCTTCACCTTTCGTCACGGTAGCTTACCCACCGTGGCTCACTCCTCGCGTCTACGACGATTACAACTTCGGAGTTTGACAGCGTACCGAGGAATTGCTCCCCCTAAATACCCAATCAGTGCTCTACATCGTAATCTATCTCTGCGAAGATCTACCTGCGAGTAGTCTCGCGCGGAACCTGCTATTGCCCATCTCGATTGGACTTTCACCCCTATACCCAGCTCATCCGAGCGATTTGCACATCAGCAACGGTTGGATCCTCCACCCAACTTTCATCGGGCTTCAATCTGGCCAGGCATAGATCGATAGGCTTCAGGTCTCCCACTAATGACTCCGGGCGAGCACACCCAGTCCCTCACCGCCTAAGCGGCTGCGGACCTTTCGGTTTCCCTTCGGCTTCGGAGATCAACTCCTTAACCTCGCCATTAATCAGAACTCCCAGGGGCATTATTCGAAACGCACGAATAGACGCTGCTCATATCATCGCTTTCACGCCTATTCAGCTTGTTCCCGACTGGTTTCAGGTTCTTTTCACATCCCGCTAAGGATACTTTTCAGCTTTCGCTCACGCTACTTGTCAACTATCGGTCTCGAGTAGTATTTAGGATTGGAGGTTTATGCCCCCCATATTCACGCGCGATATCCAACGCACGCTACTCAGGACTCATCACTTGATCATATCATATACGTATACGGGTCTTTCACCCTCTATGGTGCGCCGTTCCAGGCGACTTCTACTTCTATGACTTAGACTACAGACGGTCCATACCCCACATCTCTCTATGATTTCTCATAGAGATTCGGTTTGTCCTATACCGTTTTCATTCGCCACTACTAGCGGTATCTCATTTGATTTCTTTTCCTCTCCCTACTGAGATGCTTCAGTTCAGGAGGTTCCCTTTCCATTTAGGAATGGCACATTGTGCCAGGAGGTCCCATTCAGCAATTTGTGGATCCAAGAGATTCATGCCTCTCCCCACAACTTATCGCAGCTTGTCACGACCTTCTTCGGCTCTCGAGCCGAGCCATCCCCCAGTCGGGTTGTAGCATTTTATTAATTTCTACATTCCCACTTTCTATTATTTATCTTAACACAGGGACTCATTGTGAGTCCTCTGGTGTCCAGGCATATCAATTCTGGCGTCTCAGACCACTCCGTCTCCCCGCGGGGCGAAGCAGTCTCAACCACTAACCCTGATACATATCAGTACCAAAGCGCACTATAAGCAGCCTCGCGACCTACCATTGGTATATGAAGTAAAGGGTTGCGACCCCCACCTTAAGGGGACTGAGTATAACGAATATTACCGTCTTAGTTAATTATTTTTACGAGGCAATGGAAGAAAGAAAAAAGGCTATTCAGACCCGTCAAATCACTATGTCAATGAGTGAAATAAGAAGAGAAAAACTGGTACTTAAGAGAAATTTCATTCTGCTTCAAAGTCTAATTCTCGAAGATCCACATCACCTAGATCAAGGTTATCTATATCTTTGTAAACCAGCGGAGTTAATGAAAGACTGCCAATAATAAGCAAAGTAATTATGATCATTGGATAAATTGGATTGGACCATTCCATAGCATATCTAACAACGGCATAGATAGTTGAGAGTACTAGAGTTAGCAACATGATAGGGAAACCAGTGCGGAAGAATCTATTGAACGATATATCATGCCCAGCGTCCTCTGCAAGGCCAGCGGCAACAACGTTAGCGGATGCCCCTATGATAGTACCATTACCGCCTAAACATGCCCCCAATGCTAAAGCCCATGCTAAGGGACCTAACTCAAGGCCAAGCGTTTCATTAGAAGCCAGTTCTATCACTACAGGCACCATAGTTGCTGTATAAGGAATATTATCAATGAATGCTGATGCTATAGCTGAAACCCAAAGTAAAAGAAGTATTGCTACCATTAGCCGATTCTCCTCTGATGCTTTAAATATTGTATCTGTAATCAAATCTGCTATCATTTCAATAAGACCCATGTATTCAAGACCATGAATCATTATAAATAATCCTGCAAAGAATATTATTGTAGTCCATTCCACTGCATCTAATTGTTCCTCTACACGATGAGGGGAAGTCACTAGAAGCATCAAAACAGCACCACCGAGAGCTATAGTGGCAACAGAAAGTAATGGATGTGGGATTGCAGAATGGACGAAAAATAGTAAGATTACTCCAATCAAAATCACTCCTGATTTCTTAAGTAGTGCTGCATCTTTTATGCCATATTGAATCCTCAATAAGTCTACATTCCTTCTCCTATTACCTGAGAGCCCAGGTTTCTCTATTATCCTCAATAGCCAAAAAGCAGGTATAATTGCTATCAACACAGCAGGAGCCACATGAATTATAAAATCGCTAAACCCTATTCCTTGCCCCATAAGGCTGGTACCATCTAGACTCTGAGCTGATAGTTGAGCACCAATAATAATATTTGGTGGATCTCCAATCTGCGTAGCAGCACCTCCTATATTAGAAAACATAACTTCAGCAATAATTAATGGAACCGGCTGTAAATCTAGAACTTTACAAATCTGAATTGTCACTGGAACTATCAATAAAATAGTAGTTACGTTATCCAGTAATGCTGAGAAAAAAGCAGTTATAATACATAAAATAAATGTTAAACGCCAAATTGACCCACCACTCTGAGCATATGCCTGAACTGCTGCCCACTCGAAAAGTCCTGTTTTTGAAAGAACATCGACCATCACCATCATTCCGATAAGTAATCCAATAGTTTCCCAATCAATCCAAGTCATGATTACCATAAGGTCTGGTCCATCCCCGACTACATGGAGAGAAACTACTGCTGCGATCCCCCCTAGAGCTGCAGCGAGAGCTCTATGTACTACTTCGAAAACTATCAATCCGTAAACTCCAATTAAAATTGATATAGCAGCCGGAATAGCCCAACTTGGCATCGCAGGAGGTTCCCAAATTCCCTCAGAAGAACTAGATGCAGAAACCGATATAGGTAAAATGACAGAAATAAAGAATGCCGATAAGTAAAACGTAATTGAACGGGATGAAAGCCCTCGGACAGTCTTTATCATGAACATCCGTACTGTATTACCTCTAAATATCTCTCCATCTAATACTTACTAGAGTTTTTAATTAATATACGACATTAACCTGACCAGAACACAGCAGTATTCCCTCTTTGATGGACTAAAACAGAACCAGATTCAGATGATATCGAATCGAATAACTCTTTCCGATCAGATGCACTTGGCGCTACACCTTGATTAACTTTCATTTTAACTAATTTACGCCTTAATAATTGTTGTTTTAGTTCGACAATTAATGAATCATTCAAACCAAGTTTACCAACCCTAATTGTAATTTCGAGATTTTTATCTAAAGCATTTTTTTTAATCGCATAAGGTATATTCATATTATTACATCCATTTCATATTGGTCGACGAGTTATTTTATTACATCGTTCACAAGTAGTAATTATTGATTTATTCTTGATTCTAACTTTTGAGTCGGTTCCAAATCTCATCACCGATTCACATGCTCGGCACACAAAGATACGAGAAATCGACCTATTGCTAAACCCGTGCTTTTTACTCATCCTAAGTACATCTCTGGCTGCAATATCCCTAACTCTATGTGAGTTTTCATCAGGACTTAGAATAATGTCAGAAAGACTCAAAATAGCCTCTTTTGAACGAGTCTTTCGGCGAACTAAATCTTTCGATCTTCTTCTAGACATGTCAACCTCATTTATCAGATAATTCAGAGATGATGTCATCACCAACTTTTTTAATTGACCTATTACCATTAATTTTGATTAATAGACCTTGACTTTCATACCAACTAGCGAGAGGTGAGGTTTGCTCATGATACGCAGAGAGTCTAGTTCTAACTGTAGATTCATTGTCGTCTTTTCTTTGAATTAAACGATGTGCTATCGACTCAGGCGCGGGGTTAAATTTCATGTGATAAATATTACCCGTTTCTGGATCCATGCGTCTCCCGACTATTCTCTCAACTATTGACTCATCAGGCACTTCTATTGAGATCACTACACTGAGTTGAGCGATTTTAGACAACTCTTCAGCTTGAGCAATTGTGCGTGGAAAACCATCAAAAAGTACGCCAGAAGATGCATCTTCTTCCTTCAACCTCTCATTTATTAGACCAATTATAACATCATCCGGGACTAGTTCACCGGCTTCCATAAATGCTCTGGCAGCAACTCCTAATTCACTTCCAGAAGATACTGCTTGCCTGAGCATATCACCAGTCGAAACTTGAGGTTTAGAAGTTAAAGAAACTATCCTATTTGCTTGTGTGCCCTTACCTGCGCCGGGTGGACCAAACAGCACTATAGAGCCCTTCATACACCAATGCGGAAAGCCCATAGTGATAAGTCAAACCCTAACTAAGCTTGGTTCTGTTCCCACCATAGGTGCCCATAAGATTGCCATTGTTCCATAGTCCAACCATCGGGTAGACCACTCAAAGGCAATGGAGCTACACCATCGGGAGTAATCTGTAATTTACCAGGCCCTGATGCCGCTAATGCAGCCTGAATCTCATCCTCACTGACACCACCTGCGAGAGTATCCCCCGACCCTAATGAGGTATCTAATGCAGCCATACGACGTTCGTTAGAACTTCCGGAAAGTAGTGCGGAACCCTTTGGTATTAATTCCTCTTCTGATGACATTAATTTATGAGAATTTTTCCTCATTTGAATACCTAAAAATGACACACCAACTAGAGAAAACAAAAATAATAACGCTAAAGTCCATGATGGTAAACCTATAGATTCAAGAAGTCCAGAAATCCCTCCTGAATTTGTATTCCTCTCCTTGCTCACCTGTAAAACTAATTTAGAGTTAGTAACCTCTGTGTCAGATGGGAAGAAACTACTAGCATTAGTAGAAATTTCTAAACTAGAAAGACCAAAATCAGCATTAGATTTAGGCTTCACATAAACATTCACTAGCCTAGATTCACCTGGCGATAGATCTTCCATAAATGATTCACTTAATTCGATACTCCAGCCACTTATATCACTGAAATATACATCCGTCCCAGTCATTACATTTCCAGAATTAGTGACATTTACCTCAAAAATTGCTCTGTCTCCAGATGAAACATCATCAATGAATATATTCTCAGAGTCTAAAATTATCCAAATAGATGGCTTTACCTCAACGATTAATTCAATCGTCTGAAAATAGACATCTCCCCCTGGTGTTGTAAACTCTATAATTACTGATACAGTTTGATCTAATTCACCCACAGGTAAACTACCAGGTAAGTCAAGACCTACTGAGATAAATGCCTCTCGATTCATATCCATTTCAAATGAATTACCTGAAAGGAAACCTCCGGACCACCCATTGGGAAGGCTCCCTATTGTCAAAGAAACATCCAGAGGAACATTCCCTACGTTGTGTAATTTAATCGGAGCAATGGATGATTTACCTAGAGCCACCAGTATCCTACCTGGGCTCTCTATATCAAGAGATGCAAATTCTTCAATAATAAATTTAGTACCATTAATCAGTGTCTCCCCATTTTGTAAAGTTGTTCGAATTGTCATTGTATTTGAGTCACCCATACTAGATGAAAGAGGCACAATGGAATTAATTAGGATTATTAAATTATTTCCAGCTAACACATTAACAATAATATCACCATTCACCACTTCATTATTACCTTCAATTAATTGCGTTTGCCAACTATTCTGCACCTTGACAGTATACTGTGAAGGAACATTTCCTTCATTGGTAATTACTAATTTAGTAGTTACTAAGTCACCGTTTAACACAGCCCTATTCTCTGCAAGACCCAGAGGTCCAAGAGATTGATTATTCTGAGAAAAAATCTCAGTGGTGAAATCGCGACTTTCAAATACTTCTAAAGAGGCTTCATCTATTGAGAATAAACTAAGATCATTGACGGATTGAGTTGTACAACTGACATCTTCAATTGTCCCTGAAGTGGGGGATCCAAGAATATCATTAGGAACCCTTACCCTTATGGTGACTGGAAGAAATTGAAGTCTTGAAAGAGGTTCCAAATTGAGAACTGAGGTGCCACTTTCACCTACTTTTATAATCCAACGATTTTCAGTTTGACAAGAAATTGTATATTGAGTAGGGCCATTACCAGTATTTAGGATGGAAAGTGAAAATTGTGCAAAATTGCCTGGTGTAGCACCTAATTCTTCAGCACCAGCAATTACTGTCACCAGGCCCTCTACTCGTTCCACTACAGTCTTTAATTGCAATGAATGGAATACAGTAGGTGCGTTTTTATCCCATAATGTGATTTGAGAAACAAAAGAACCAGGTAGTGCATAAATATCATTATCAACATCTGCATCTACATCTGAGAACTCTAAAGAAACTAATACACTATCACCTGAATCTCCTGATGGCGAAAGTGTCCATGGACCTGATTCATTGAATAATTTCCACCATTCATCACTAGGAGACATGAGGATACCTCCTGCTTCTGATAATTGCACTGGAGAAGCAGATATATCAACAGTAATCTCAGAAGTACCCTCATTTCTTAATTCAAGTTGGAAAATAACTGAACTGGAGATACTTGGGTCTAAGTATCTTACTTTTGATTGGTCAATCTGAGATGGATTTGAGGGGAACGAACCATCCTCTAGTAGAGGAGTTAGCCGAACTCCTACTTGAGAAACATAGACATCGATTTCTATAATGTTATTATTGACACCTATTAAATCATCATTTAATTCTATCACTTCAGAATTAGAATCTAAAGTTAGTTTGATCGTATGTATCCCAGTAGTGGAAAATGAATGGGGATATGACTTAGATGCTTCAGAACCTCCTGAAAGTGAGGTTCTAGTTTCGCTGAATATAACAGAATTATCAGTTAAATCCTCGATTAATATCGAATAACTACCAGTAGGCCCAGATGCTTGATTCTTCCATTTAGTTTCTATCAAAAAAGTATCACCTTGCAGTGGACTCTCGACAGAAGTAGTTAGAGAATTAGGAACTACAGTTAGATCAGGTAAAACTGTTTCAGTCAAATCTCCAGTTAGCACCAAGACATAATCTTGTAGAAAACCCCCTGAATGACCTACCTCGACTGACCAAGTCCCTATTTCAGGTAAGTCAAGCCTAACCCTTTCAACATTGTTTAAGTTATCTTTCACACCACCTATTGCACTAAAACCATTTATGAAATTATTGCCATAATAAATTTCACCACTGGGAGACGTGACTATAAGATCAAGATCATTTACTAACTTAGGAGATGATTGATTCGCAACTGCTGAACCTTCTCTGTCATTCCAGACAAGCGTGAGGTCAAATTTAGAATTTGTATCTGATTCAATAGTATATACAAATGAATGTCCTGGCCTTAATTCCCTAGAAGTATCATATAACAAGTCTAAATCATTATTAGAAGACGATGGGAATATACTATTTGACACATTAATTTGGCCCCACCCCTCCATTTTGTTCGGGATATCTGGATTGCCTAGATCATCTGCCCCATTGATCAAGAGAGCACGTATAAGATCTGAACCTGGTTCCGCTATTGATTCGTTTTCACGGAGATACTGGCGTACCATAGTAGCAGCTCCTGCTGCTACGGCAGTAGACATTGATGAACCATTGAGAGTCATATACAGAGGATTCCCGGTATCGCTATGTGTTGATGGAGAGCAACTTTCACCATCAGTAAACTGTGCTTCATTCGCTCGAGCAGAGCATATCATTACACCGGGTGCAACAAGATCAGGTTTGATGCGACCATCGAGAGTGGTGCCCTTAGAAGAGGTTGAAGATACAGCCCCTGATTCAGGGCTACCATATGACCCAGTGGTTGAAGAGCCAATCGTTAACACATTTTTTGCAGTCCCTGGTGGCGTTATGCTTTCATATCCATTCTCACCTAAATCACCTGCTGAAAATAATACTAGAAAACTCGGTTGACTGACCATATAAGCATCTGCAGACCTTGAATCAGAACTATACTCCCCAACAAGATTTACATTACCCCAACTATTAGTTTGAATTCTAGCATTTTGCTGATAAGAATGAGTGAACATTTCGTAAAGAGAACCCCATCGAGCTAAGATGCCCGAGCTATCGGCCTCGAGTTGGTAAAAGTGAAACGTTGCAGCAGGAACTATACCCTCTGTAAACGAATCACCAGTTCCATCTCCAAGTAAAGTAGAAGTCACGTGTGTACCATGTCCACTGTTACGATCTTGATGAGAATTATCAGGACCAAACTGATTATAGATAGCCCTTATGCGACCATTGAAATCACCATGATCATCATCTATACCAGTATCTGAAATCGCCAATATCTCCCCACTCCCATTTAGAATAAAATTTGACAGGTTAAAAGCCTGATATGCCCCAATTAATTGCTTTGCATTATCATTATGAATTGTAATTACAGATGAAGGATTAATACTTAGAATACGTCCATCCATTGCTAGAACAGGTATCCAAGAAGCATCTATCCCCCTAACTTGACATAAATGAGCATCACAAATATCCCTCGAAACTGAACTTTCCGATAAATATCTGAGATCTTCCTCTAACTCAATTAATTCATTATGATTAATATCAGATGCAGGTGTTAAATCTAAATCAACAATGATTCCACCTCTACCCGAAAGACTGACTAAATTCAAAGAAACTCGCCAGGCAATTGGTAACTCACCGATCCAACGTACATGCTCAGATTTTTCTAATAATTCCTTAGATTCTAAAATTTCATCAACTGGCAATCTTATTATTAGTGCAGAATCAGGAATCACATCTAAAATTGGAATATCATATAAATTTAGCAATTCCATTAAACCTGTCTGATCTACACTTTTTGATTGAATTATGGCTAAACCAGTACGGTGTATAGCAAATGAATCATATAAATTCTCAGGACCAAGAGGGATAATGTCAGTTAAAGGGTCAAAATCACCAAATGGAGAATGTATTATGCCTGAGAAATTTCTAACTTCATAAACCGATTCAACACCAACAGATAACTGACCCCATTCAGGGATAGAAGAATCCTCAGAAAGAGAAAAAGTTGAATCATCAGAAGGAGAATTTAGAGCAACGACTACACTGGACCATGAGGATAAGATAAGGATAAACAATATCGGAAAGACATGTCTGATGGTTTTCATATCGTATGTGCGAAACATGAGACCCTTTTGACCGTTAAGATTCATTGACTCGCCAAATATAAGTATTTTAAACCATTTAAATCCTAATATTCAAAATTAAAGACCATAATAGTTAGATATTGCTTGGTCAGTATTGGAAACACTTACTCTCCAGTCTTTTTCAGTACCCATCAAAGCTCTTACACAATCTACATTTTCTGGGATAACATCGCTCTCTTGATGAATTGCTTGGAAATAATAAAGTCGATCATCAACTAATTTCACACCATCCTCCCATACAAATATTTCATGTAAATCACCCCATTTCCTACCTATATCTCTAGCCATTTCCATAACTTCAGCAGTAGTCGGTATTCGATCATTTTTTCCATTCATGACAATAATCCTTGGAGAATTTTTCCACATATCAATTATCATCTCAGTAGATAACCCATGCCCTTCGGGTAAATCAGCAATAATTGCATGGACATGCATTAGTGTAGTTGGCACTGCAACAGCCATGGAATTAATCTGAATCTCTGGCTTGACAGACATTACATCAGGGCCATGATGGCTAGGGACTTGGAGGACTGGTTTTATAGCATTAATTGGCCCTTTATGAGAATCACCTGGATCCGCTGCTCTTCGGATCATAGTGCATTCAACTTTGAGAGACCCACAAAAATCAAAAAGAGGGACTAATGTCCTTGAAAGTCCAGTAGTATTACATGAAACAACACGTGTCCCTTGAGCATTAAAATTTTCAGCATGATTGGCGCAAGAGGTGTATGAAAGGCCTGTTAGGGAATGCTTTTCGCCGCCTTGAAACATGTATTTGACCCCTGCTGACTTATATTTTGCAAGATTTTCTGCTCCCATTTTCCCTGGTGAACAATCAATAACAATATCTGCAATTGATAACAAATTAGATAAACCCCCTTTACAATCATAACCACGTTCTGCAAATGAAGAAATTTTCTCTTCATCGTCAGAAGTACAATATAGCGGGAATCCTCTTTTAACTGCTAGCCCACATCCAAAGGAAGGGCCAGTCTTAGTAACCCCAACTACACTCATATCTTTCTGTGCATCAATTGCATCCGCTACACGCTTACCTATTGTACCGAAACCATTTATTGCGACTTTAATAGTTACCATATTCTCACACACTTACCCGTAGGTTGTTTACCATGCCCGGGTAGAAACTCTATCAATATACCCTTTTTTAGAATCAAGATAGTTTAGACATGGAAGTATAGATGAATTAACCCTCGAGCCGTCAGAATCAAGACCGAATACTCTGTCAGAGTCATGGGAGTTGTATGCGCGAGGTCACTACTAAGAGTATAAAATTGAATCGTGACCTAGAGAAAATGCTCTCAGAGGCTCTAGACCGAGACCTACTGGTAAGAATAGGTTGGGGCAGAGGAGGAGATGAGAAACCAAAGGAGGGAGAGATTGGAGTAATCACTCATCTTCCCAAAAAATCTAGGGTACTACTATTAGGTAATTTAGGAGAATGTGCTGGTGCAATGAATCAAGGAGGAAATCTAACTATACAGGGTAATTGCTCTAGTATGGCTGGGGCTTTTCAAAAAGATGGATTATTAATAATTGAAAAGGATGCAGGAGGTAAAATTGGTTCTCATATGAATGGAGGACAGATCAGTGTCCAGGGCTCAGTTTCTAATAATGCGGGTGAGTCAATGAAAGGTGGTACTATACTAGTCAGAGGTCATGCTGGTGAAAGAACAGGTGCTGGAATGTCAGGCGGTTCAATAATTGTATTAGGCTCCGTGGGAAAAG
>Ga0302122_10000464_pt1 | contig 24947 bp, 22 predicted proteins | sample CB21_SCM_MG_FD_203115 | JGI IMG/M metagenome (GOLD analysis project Ga0302122, IMG submission 203115) | Marine microbial communities from Western Arctic Ocean, Canada - CB21_SCM | ecosystem: Environmental > Aquatic > Marine > Oceanic | place: Canada: Western Arctic Ocean | collected 2017-09-28
GTTCAATACCGGATCGCGACCAGTAGGAGACGGTGTCGTAACCGGGCTTGTGTGCCTCCTCGCCTTCTTCGCCGAAGCCAGTAGCTAGGGCGTAGATAATACGGGGGTTTATAGCGCGAATGGATTCGTAGTCGAGCTTGAGCTTGTCCAACGCCTTCAATCGGTAGTTGGTTATCAACACATCTGCTTCGCTGACTATCTTGCAGAGTGCTGCGTAGGCTGCTGGAGACTTGAGATCTAGCACCACACTCTTCTTGTTGCGATTATCCACCTCAAAACCGTAGGCCATATCAGAAATAGGCAGGCCGTTTATCTTCCTATGCCAGTTTCGATTGAGGTCGCCCGTCTTTGGAGGTTCAACCTTAATAACTTCAGCGCCGTAATCTGCCAATATGACGGCAGCAGATGGCGCAAGAATCATGGATGCTAATTCAACAACACGGAGATTGCTGAACAGAGGATTTGTGTCAGTTGTCATAGAGAGTTCTTTTGATCAGTTAGGGAAGCTTGCGCGAAGTCTAGGCAAGCTCCTCTACTGAGCATCAAGACAAAAGCAGCACTGCATCAAATTGCAATCACTGCGGGGTTTCATTCAGGCGCTAGTCTGCAACCAAGCCTGCAATCTCAGAGGGAGTCGCGCGCAGTGCTAACGCTACCCTATCGAAGAAGTCTAGCTCGAAACTACGGATAATCTCGTCACTGCGAATCACTTTCTGCAAGGAGGCCAAGATGAGCATGCGCTCACGTTCATCCAGCTTGCGCGATGCGGTCGAGAGATAACTCTCTAAAGACTGTGTCTCGAAAACTTCTGAGGAAGATGCCGTGCGTATTTCGGCAACAGATATCTCTTGCCCAAGTTTTTCTTTGAGAACTTCCTGTACTTTCTCTAGCTCTACTGTTTCAACGTTAGAGTCGGCGCGCGTTACTCGCGCAAGCACCATCAGCATAACTTCCTTAAACAGTTCCTGCCTATGTTTCGCTCTGTGCTTGTTGTCTCTGATCAATTTTGTGATCTTTGAAAAATCTACTAGGCTCATCGTGTTTCCTAAGTTGTGCCCTGCTGGATTCCAGCAACGGTTAGTGAGTCCAATTGTTAGGATAGCAGAATTGTTCCATTGTCAGAACATAGTTGGGTGAATTAGCAATGTGTTTCAATAAATTACAAATTTGAGACCCAGACTTCGGCTTTCTCAGCCCATCTAAGCTAGAGCCCTCTTGTCCCCTGCCAAAAAAATTGCCAAACTACTCATTCTCGTACTGAATATGTCTCTCTGCGCTATCTAATATATGGCGGCTAAGCGGCGAAACTTCAATGCGGCTCGTAGACAATATTACGGAAGCACGAAAGCACTATGTCACTGCAGTATTCGATTCACTCTTGGCTAAAGACTCTATTGGGCGCTGAACTTCTCGTGCTCGTAATTCTATCCAATGGCGCGATCTTCAATGGTGGTGTTCAGGCCAAAAATAAGGATCACACCACCATAAGACTGCTCAAAGAAGTTGTGCCGGGCTCGGATAGCTTTTCCGAGAAAGAAGGTGAGGTCCCCGTGTACAAGGCCTATAAGACTGACTCAGACACTGGCGAGCAGACCCTGATCGGCTATGCCTTCGTCTCCGCCGACACCCATCCGGAGCCTAGCGGTTACAGCAGCCAGATCGACAGCCTCATCGGCATGGATCTGGACGGCAACATTATTGGCTTAAAGGTCATCTATTACAAAGAATCCCTGCGCCACACCTGGGGAGATTTCTTCGCCTGGGATGGCTATGAAGAACAGTTCGTCGGTAAACGCGCCGAACAGCGATTCCAGATTGGCAACGACATAGACGGCATCGTGAAGGCCACAATCTCAAGCAAGGCCATGGCCCGGGGTGTTAGGCACTCTGTCCGCGCTGTTACCCTTGAGTATCTGCGCTAGTTCTTGCTCGCCAAAACATAAGAAGACTTCGCAAAAACAATTACTCCTTGCTTGATAGAGCTAGACTCTCTCGCGCAAGCTCTCTATTCTGGATTGAAATTCGCCCACCTGAAAAGGGTATCCTCATGCGCAACACCTTCAAGTCTATTAAATCACTCGCTAGCATCGGTAGTGTTTGTGCCGCCATGTTTGCACTTAGTCAGGCTCATGCTCAGCCGTTTGAGGCGCATCCCTCAACTCAGGAAGAGTCTATCAAGGTGACGCTGGAAACGCTGGCTGGTTGGGAGCAGGAGCTCTCCAACTGGGGACGCTGGGGACCTGATGACCAGCGCGGCACCCTTAACCTGATTACGGCTGCGAAGACTAAACAGGCCGCCTCTTTGGTGCTCTCAGGCGAAAGCGTGACCTTGCAGCACTTCGTAACCACCGAGCCGCCCGCAATAGACAGTGCCGCCTTCGGCCCTACCGATCATTGGATGAGCCGAATAGACCCAGTCACCGGCGAGCCTTCCTTCGCCTTGGATGAGATTCAGTTCTCTCTGCACGACGGCATGCTGTCTCATCTGGATGCACTGTGTCATTACCGCACCGAGATCGATGGCGAATACATTATCTTCAACGGCTACCCGCAGAACCTCACCGCCACGGGTTGTGAGGACCTAGCTATCGATCGCATGGGCACCTCTTATGTGACTCGCGGTATTCTGGTGGACATGCCTTTGATGCGCGGCGTCGAATGGCTGGACCCAAGCACTCCCATCTATGTAGAAGACTTGCTCGCTTGGGAAGAATTTGCCGGTGTAACTATTAGCAGTGGCGACGCCTTATTCGTTCGCACTGGACGCTGGGCCATGCGCGATGCAGAAGGTCCTTGGCAGTACGGTCAGGCCGGCGCAGGTTTGCATGCCTCGGTGCTGCCCTTTCTGCGTGAGCGCGATGTAGCAATATTGATAGGTGATGCGGTGAATGATGTGCAGCCTTCCGGCGTGTCGGGAATCAATAGGCCGATACACCAACTGACTCAGGTGAACCTAGGCCTGCCGATCGTCGACAACGGTTACATGAAGGACGTAGCAGAGACTGCAGCACGACTGCAGCGCTGGGAATTTATGACGTCTATTCAGATCAACCCGATTAAAGGCGGTACAGCGAGTCCCTTTAACGCTCTGGCGACATTTTAGGCTGCCAGCGAGTTAGGACACTCAGCGTGGATAAGCATCGCTCGCAGTGAAGGCTCGATAACCCTCGGCCATAGCTTGCGCGCAGTCGCCCGGCGTAGCTCCTCCAGCGAAGAAACCTTCGCAGGGCTGTGCTATTAATTCCGGCATGTTGCTACGCACCCAATCCCGTGCCTGGTAATAGATTGGTAAATCGTTAGAGCTAGTTTCCACCGAAGACACTCTCCCATCCTCGAAGGCAATCTCGAAAGTATCCGTAACAAAGAAGTCGACAGCGAGCGCGAGCATCGGATCATCCTTTACCGTTATGGGACAGCTAACTATGTTCGATGATTTGACCACACACTGCCTGCGTTCCACGATCTCGTAATTTCCACCTTCAGCCCAACCTTGGTAATACAAGAGTGACTCTTGTGAATCTTCTGCGTGCTCGAGCGCCTGTTTGAGACGCACGCTGTCGAAAAAGTAAAAATCATCAATCAAGGATTCCGCGATAGGCAGTAAGGCTTCAGTATCAGCAGCAGAGATCGAATAGTCAGTTAAAGCACATGCCTGCAAACCAGCCACTAGAACGATTATCTGGAGCAGTCTTCTCACGATTCAGAGTTCTCGTAGCGCTTGGTCTGACTTGAAAGGAATAAGGAGCTGAGTAACTAGCGAGAGTTTCTCCCCGGTGCCATTGCCCACTCGCTCAATATGATTTTTCCCCGAGAACGTCCCGAAAACACGGTCCCATAGGATTATCGTGCAGCCGAAATTAGTATTGCTCTCTTTGTAGTTGTTCGAATGGTGTAGCTGGTGCCATTCGGGTGTGTTGAAAAGCCAACCAAACACGCCGGAGACCAAGGGCAAATTGCTATGGCATAGGTGCGCTGTGTTCAGACGAAACACGACGACCACCGCCACCACTTCAGCGCTAGCTCCTAGAAATGCCAAGGCGACTGCAGCACCTAAATTCAGCCCGAGGAATTCCAGTGGGTGAGTACGCTCAGCTCTGGCCACACTCATCTTGGTTATATGGTGATGAGTTGCATGGATTCGCCAGAGAAACATGAAACGATGTTGGAGGCGATGAGCCCAATAGCCAATTAATTCGGCGGCAAATACACCGATAAGTGCTGCTATTAGCAGGCCGCCGGGAGTCGCCGCTTCTAGCCGAAATGGAAACCCTGATGCTTCCCGCACAGATTCAAAAAGATTCGAGATGGGCGTGTCATAGGCTTGATCGTAGATTGGGGCCCAGATCAGAAAGGTACCGACTAACCAAAATAGATCCTCGGCGAGGTCCTTCCAGTTCAGCAACCAATCATTCCTCTTTGGGAGTAGCCGTTCTGCAAGCAGTAACAGAGGAATTGGAGCAAACAAGAAAAACGGTACGAGCAGCGACAGATCGGCCCATCCGTTGATAGCGGCGCTCGCCGTAAGCAAGGAAAGGCCGAGGACAATAATCGGCTGTGGTAGTGACCAAAGTGAAAAGAGGTTTGAGTTTTTTTGCATGGGCACTCGTTAATTCAAGTTAGGCGTTAGTCAAAAAATATCTGCGTGAAGCCATAAGAAGCTAGGGCTTTGAAACGATAGCTATGGAATCAAGAGCTTCCACACTGGACGGCAATTCTTCGTCGCCCTCTGGAAATGCATTCTTATGCAGTATATAAGCGACCACATCCAAGTAGTCTTTTGCTGGTAGTTGGCCTGGGCGATCGGTGGGCATTTCGGCTTGAATTTTCTCGTAAAAAGCGCCAAGTGTCCTTCCTTCCCATAAAAACATGAAACCCATTCCTACTAAGCCGGGCGAGTTGCTGTTGCCGCCTAGGTCCTGTCCGTGACAGGCGATACAGGTTGCAGTGTATACGGCTTCTCCACGAGCCGCTTGCTCGGCTGTATATACTCCTTCCCATATCGCTGTATTTTCCTGCCCACTACTAACATTCGTCGCCAGTGCGATCGCCGCGAAACAGAAGATAACTCTTAGGACAGACAAATTAGATGTCTTCATTCCGGTAGCGCAAAAACATTTATCGAGCTGCCATTACGCGGCCGACTTAGTTCCGGCGTGAGTTCTCTGGGCAGGCTGCCTGACCAGCTGGCACCGCCGGTGCCGACCGGCATGGCGATGTACTGTTTACCATCGACACTGTAACTGATAGGAAAACCCTGATTCGATGTGGCGAGACGAACCTCCCATAACAGCTCTCCATTCTCAGCATCCAATGCCGACATGGTCCGGTTCCAATCACCTATGAATACCAATCCGCCCGCCGTAGTTAAGGCTGCCGTATTAAACGGAGCTCGCGTCCTGTAACGCCACTTAATTTCGCCGCTGGGGATGTGCAGCGCAAGCACCTCACCCAAGTTGCCATCGGATTCAGGGTGATGGTAATTGATACGCCGCACTGGGCCTGTGCCACCGCCCCCTAACTGTCTTTCTGTGGGACCAAACGTGGCGAGCTCGCAGTTGAGCGTGATCGGAATATACATGGCACTGGTGTCTGGTGAATAAGCCATCGCGCGCCAGCTTTTGAAGCCTGAAGTGCTCGGGCACATATTTAGCTCTTCTCCTATACGCGGTATCATGCCGTCGCGATAGCTAATTTTTCCGGTGATAGGATCAAGATTGACGATGGTCTGGTAACCGATGTCGGTACCCTTGATGAACTCGCCGGTCTCCCGGTCCAGTTGCCATAGGATACCTAGCTTGCCCATCTTGAACAGGGATTTCCTGCCATCGACATCAATAAGAATATTCTCGAACACCTCATCCATGTCATGGGTCTCGCCGGGTAGGTGTTGAAAGTACCAAGCCATCTGGCCGTTATCTGGATTCAATGCCAGTGTGGAGTTGGTGTAGAGCGCATCGCCGTCGCTACCGCGCACCGCTCTTGCCCAGGGTTTGGCCTGTGACGTGCCCCAATAAATCAGGTTTGCTTCAGGGTCATAGGAACCTGCTACCCAGGCATCGCTGCCCGCGCGAAATCTTAGTGGTAGATCGCCCCAAGTATCGCCGCCCGGATCTTCGGGCCGGGCGACAGTAGACGTGCGCCACGTCTCCTCACCCGTGGTTGGATCATGACCGGTGATGAAGCAGACGTCTTCCTTGTAACGATCGCAGCCGGTAATGCCAGTCACCAAAGTGCCATTGGCGACGATTGGACCCGCAGTATAGAAATAGCCAAGCGTAGGATCGGCAACCTGTGTCTCCCAGACTAGCAGGCCGCTGCGCGCATCGATTGCACGGATGCTCGCGGTCTCCGTAGCCGCATAGATCATGTCGCCGTATAGCGCGATATTCTTCTGTACGCCTCTGCCGACGCCTGCAAAGGCACCCGGCGGTAATACGGCGGCTCGAGTACCCTCTCCGGAATTGATGAATTCTTCGGTGGGGGGCGCGGGACGGTACTCCCAGAGCAGATCTCCGTTTACTGCATCCAATGCCTGAATCACGCCGCGGGCGGAGGGAATAAACATGATGCCATCGTGAATTAATGGCGCTGCCTGCACTGCACCCGTGTCGTCTAGGGCGAAGGACCATTTGAGCTGGAGTTGATTGACGTTCTCGGTATTGATCTGATCAAGAGGGCTATAACCCCACGCAGCGGGCGTTCCACGCCAGCTGAGCCACTCACCCGTAGGCGGGCTGGTTAGCATCTCGTCAGTGACGGCGGTGAAATCTTCGATCTGCGCCGCTGAGAAGGATGTCGATATTAGGAAGGCGAGCGGTAACAAGATAGTGTGAGCTGTTATCAGCGAGACACCGTAAGGCCTTGCAGTTCTTATTATCATTGTAATATTACCTGCTAGTTTTCTATCGTGAGTAAATAGTCACTTTATTTGTCCGTCTAGTCCAGCACATTATCCTGAAAGGCGATCTCACTGACGCCGAGCGAAGGCGCTTGATGAAAATCGCCGATCGCTGTCCTGTGCATCTGACAATGGAGAACGATCCTAAGATCGTAACCAAAGAAGTCTAAGCTTGCTCCAGATAGTTCTCGCCGACCGAGCAGGCGGCGATGCGACTTAGATGACTATAAAGCAGGCCGGTTTCTTCATGCCACTCGTTGAACTGCGCCTGTACCTTCTTCAAGTCACGCTGACTGCTCGGCTGCTCCGCTATTTCCAATCCGCTGCCGCGCAGGGTAGCAACTACGTCTTTGGATAGTATGAAACAGTCCTTACCGGTTCGGCGCAGAAACCACAACGCACTCTGTCCGCCCAATCGCGAGCCATGTTTCTTCAGGTAGGCCATCAGGCCAATCTGATCCGAGGCGGGCCACTCAGAGATGAACTTGCCGAAGCCACCATTCTTGCGTGACTCTTCTTGGACGAAAAACACGTTCCCCTGCAGAGCCTTAATCTTCTGCCAGTTGCGCACCACTCGTCTGTCACTGACATAGGCTTCCCATTGCTCGGCCGATAGGTAACCGAGCTTTTTCGGATTGAAGGCAAAGAAGGCTTCCTCAAATTCTGGCCACTTGTTCTCGATCACCTTCCAGCTAAAGCCCGCCTGATTAATGCACTTCGTCATCATAGCGAGATAACGATCATCACCCAACGCGATTAGTTTTTTCTTACTCGCGACCTTAGGCAGTAATTTCTTCAATGCCGCACCGCCGCCTTTGCGATGCTCAGCACGTTCCTTGATTTTCTCAAATTTTGCCATGACTTTTCCTTAATCTACCTAGCTATTTCTTACGCGCTACTAACAGAGTGAAATCACTAATAATCTCGCCACTGGCTAGCAGTCGTTGCTCCTGTGAAAACAAGTTGCGCAGGATTATTTTTCCTTCATCTGAGCCGGAAAGATTTCCAGCGATATTGTCCAATACTAGATGCAGAGGGTGCCACCAAAGTCTCTGCGCTCGACGCTGTGTTTAACACCCGGCTCACGAATCAGTTGTCGATAGGACTCTGGAATTTATTCGAATAAGAGCTGGCAATGTACCAGCTGAACGTCGGTCCACTGAAACTGGTTCGGACCTACGAATTCGTTGATTATATTCGCTTAAGGAGCAGGCACTGTAACACTCAGCATAAGGCTTTTTTCAAAGGCTCAACTCGTTTTTTTATAGTGACCATTAGGAGATTTCTCCTGCTGAGAGTTCGATTGGTTCTCCGTGGGGTGTGTTTAGATAGGCGGCGGTCCACTGTGATTTTCGCCTTAACAGCTCATCTTCATTGGAGAGATTCTTCTGCTGCGAGATCGTCTCTAACGCCGCCAACCAATGTTGGTAATAGGTATTGCCGCGGTCGGGGTCGCCGCCGGCCTGTGCGAGCGCGATCTGTTCGCTCAATACGGCCGCCCATTCTTGCCAACTAAACAGGCCCTTCTCATGCAATGCCAACACTAGGGCGAAGGCCTGCGCCTCCCAAGGCTCATTGAACACTGGTCCCTGATCGTCTTGCGGTTGGTAAGGAAATATCTGCATCAGTTTGCAGCCGCGCCTAGGTAAGGCTCCCAAAGGTCAATTAACACTTCGGTCTGTGTGGAAGAATGACTCCAAAGATCCACTCCACTAAAGCTGACTCTATAAAGAAATTTTCCCTCATGAATACCCTGTGCGTTGCTGTCGGGAAAATTATGACAGCCTAGCTGTGCAACAACAGCGCCGGTCGCACCCTGCGCATACTTCGGTACTCTCGTGTGGCCTGCGGTCTCGCTAGCTTTAACCAAGACACTATCGCCGATGTAATACAGCGGCTCGCTATCGGACTCCATAGCGCTAGGCACACCGGAAGCGAGTATCTTCGTGGCGAGAGTTGGATTCGGTACTGAAAGTAATTTCTTGGTTTGCGATGAGATATTCGTCGCCAATACTAATTCTTCGGCATCCACCAAACCCTTCTCGAGCAACAGCGTCTCCAGGCCTTCGAGCCAGTTCTCGTAATAGCTGTTCTGTACATAAGTGAGAGGATCCTGACGTTCTCGCGCATGGCGCGACTCATCGATGTTCCACTTGCCCAGCATGCCAGTAGCTAGGGTCAGAGCAAAAACACGCCGCTCCCAATCTGCATGGAACACCGGCTCCTGCGCTTCGGGCTCAGGATTTATCGGGCCCATCTCCAGCTGACCGCCGAGATCGTGACCACCTTTCACTTGCCATCCTCATCTTTCTGTTTGGGAGAACGTGCCAGCTCTACCCCTATCATGGCGTTGCGGCTCACTAGTTTTTGTAAATCTTGTTCGCTCCAATTCTCTGTTCCTGCCGGGCGCTGAGGTAGAACCAGATAGCGCATCTCAGACGTGGAATCCCAGGTTCTGATGGTCGACTTCTCGCCCAACTCTGTGCCAAATTCTTTTAGCACGGCGCGGGGATCACTCACGGCCCGTGATCGATACGGTGCCGACTTGTACCACGCTGGAGGCAGACCTAACACGGTCCATGGATAGCAGGAGCATAGAGTGCACACGACAAGGTTGTGCGTGTCATTTGTATTCTCAACCACTACTAAGTGTTCACCCTGACGTCCACAGTAACCAAGACTCGCTACCGCCTCTGTCGCATCATTCATCAGCGCCTGCTTAAACTCGGGGTCTGTCCATGCCTTTGCGACTACGTGTGCGCCGTTGCGTGGGCCCACCTTGTGCTCGTATGTTTCGATGATGCTGTTGAGCGTTTCTGGTTTCACCAAGCCCTTCTCTACTAACAGACTCTCAAGAGCCTTCACCCGAAGTTCAAGATCCGAGGGCGGTTCGGTGTGGTCATGATCGTGATGATGGCCGTGTGGCATGCTTTTATTCCTAGTTTCTGCTATCTACTATCCAAGCTCTTACTCTATTTACTGGGTTAGTTCCTGAATAAAGCTCAGCTGCGAATCGACGTATTTCTGATTTAACACTTCGCTAATAAACGATTTCATGGTCTCGAAGGGGGCACAGCTGGATGCGCACATCGTTAACATGATGGATAGCTTGATTAATCGCTGAGTGATGATCTTGTTCTCTCTTAGAGTGAATAGATTAGTACTGCACTGACAAGACTGAACCTAGGCACGTTAGACATAACTTGTCCCTAGCATACGACAGTTGCCTGCCTTGTAGTAGCTCCCTCGCTTTGAGACTATGCAAGCCTAAATCAGCCAATTGATAAGGAATGTTACATGAGACACAACGAGGCAGTGATGATTGCAGTGGCGCCAAATGGTGCCAGAAAGACGCAGCAGGATCACCCTCAGCTGCCTATCAGCCCGAAGGAGATTGCTCACACTGCGGCCGCCTGTCTAGATGCCGGGGCGTGCATGCTTCACCTACATGTTCGTGATGAGAATCTTGGACACAGTCTCAATGCACAGCAGTATACAGAGACTATTCGCGCGATTCGCCAGCAAGTCGGTAATAGGCTCATCATTCAGGTTACGACGGAGGCGGTGGGGATCTATAGCAGGGAACAGCAGATTCAGACAGTTGTTGATGTTCGCCCAGAAGCGGTATCACTCGCAATTCGAGAGTTAAGTCCTGCAGGGGCAGATGAAAAAGTCTCCGCAGAATTCTTCAGCTTTTTACAACGAGAATATATCGCGCCCCAGTACATACTCTATGACAAAGAAGACATTCTGCATTTCAGAGAGTTATTGGAGCGAGGGATAATACCGGATGAAAATATTTCCGTATTATTAGTGTTAGGCCGCTATACTAAAAACCAACAATCAGACACAGGAGATCTTGGCCCTCTTCTCTCATTCCTTCCGGACGTCCGGCATTGGTCACTCTGCGCATTCGGCGCCAGCGAGGCCGAATGTATGCGCCAGGCAATGCAACGCGGTGGACATTGCCGTGTTGGCTTCGAAAATAACCTGTTAATGTCAGACGGCAGCCAGGCTGCGGATAATGCAGCGCTCGTTAAGGCGGTCGAAGAGAGTGCGCTATTACTTGATCGTACTATTGCGACCGCGGATGACGCTAGAAGAATGCTAGGTATGTATTGAAATATTTTAACGTTAGCTTACTATTTTAAAAACTTCTAAATTTTTCAAGAACCTACGTTACTAGCAGTATTGAAAGGGTAGTAGGGATTAAAAATAAATTCCTACTACCCCTGACAACGCCTAAGCCTTTAATATCGCCTTTGTTAACGTCTCTTCGAAGCAGGCGCGATTGACAACAAATTCTGCAAGCGAGCACGCCTTACCTAACAGTTGGGGACCACAGGCTTCGGATGTCGCGTGTCGATTCTGACGTTCTAGCTCGACACGACCGGCAGCAGTGGCCGCTTCCTGTAGGTTATAACTGAATATCACTTTGTTCTCTTCCACTTTCCCAATTTCCACATGAGCGCTCGCCAATACGGGAACGGTGAATGCAACTGCGATTGAAACTATTTGCCTCTTCATACTACTTTCTCCAAAAATTTGTTGTTTGGTGAAATAAGGTCAGGTGTGCACTCTTATTTATTAAAACGACGCCAATGGGAAAAGGTTACTCAAGATGTGAGATGATTTTTCCACCGCTGAATTGAGACCGAACTGTGCTGGTTCACGCTTGCGGTTTCTAAGAAGCATGTAGGCAGCGCGAGCGGCGGCTTACAGAAAATACTTTTTTTGTTTCCAGCTGGATTAGATCCAGCCAGATTATTTTACAAGCTGTAGCGCAATGTTATCGAGTAGCGACGACCAAATGGATCGTAGGTAGACGGATAAATGTTGCCACTATTGTAGCCAGTTGCGCCAATATTGGAACCTACTTCATCAGGCTGACGGTCACCAATATTCAATATGCCCATAGTGAACTGAAACTCGTCAGTGATGTCGCCACGGACAGTCAGGTCACAGTAGTTCGCTGCATCTATTGAACTGAACTGAGGCTGGAAAGTGCCAGTACCGGGTTCAACTTCCATCTCGGCTAGGTATCTCCACAGCAGTGAAACGTCAACATAGCGATCGAACACATTGCTCTGCAGAGTCAAACGCGAAGTCGCCATGAACTCAGGCTGGATGGACCCGCAGTTACAGTCAATTCTAAAAATTTTCCACCCACTTGCGACTCTCGCGCCAGCACGCGTCATTCAGAGAATCCTTACTCCCCGAATATTACTAGTTGGATGGCTAAACGACTCTTCTTCGAATCTAGTTAATTAGAGACCTAGAGCATTTAACGGTAAAATGGACCCGTAAGTGGCTGAGAATTGGAAGGTTGCTTGACCTAGGCTAAATAAAGAGCTCTGGCCGCAACGCCACAAACGAGGCCGAACGGTCGATGGATGAGGTGTATAAGGGTTGTCTTACCTGCCAAACACTTTCTGTCCTCACAGTATTTTTTAACGTATTGAACATCAAGCAGCTATCTTCCCAGGGCTCCTCGAGAAATTTTAAAAGTTCAGTTATCGCTGTACGTGGCGATGTCACAAGCGCCTCGTAGTCCACAGTAAATATGTCTTCGCCAAAGAGCTCTTGCCAATGCCTCATCAGATCGGACTGCAAATTGATGTAATGGCGGATAGACCTAAGGTCTGTAGCGTAATGCTGACTGGGACCAAACCGGGTCGTGTAGATTGACCACGCAATATCACGCCAGGCTCGACGGGTAACAATGATTTTAGCCGATGGAAAAAGCGCCTTGATTAGTCCGAGGAATAGGAAATTATCAGGACGCTTATCAGTGACACGCGTATTTACCCCGAAAATACGCTCTGACTCCTCTTTGTAGCGCTTCGCCCAAGAGTGCAACGCGACGCCAGTTATCAAGTCGCAGTCTCGGGGGTAGTTTGGAAGCTCCGTGTCCACCAAACGACTAAAAAACTCTCGCTCGCCGGCAGGGGTAAATGCTGCATGTGCTGCTAATATTTGCTCAACGAGAGTGGAACCCGAGCGAAACATGCCGCAGATGAAAACCGGAGAAGCGCTATCTGACAATCGGTTTTTCCGAAACCATTTAACATCAAAGTTTTCCTTTATTGCATCGAACTCTGCTTCGATGAGTGCTGGATCATAGTCTTTGTATATTGATCGATCCACGGCATTTGCACTATCAAAATGAGCTAGAGCGGCTGAAAAATCTCCGCATTGCTCGAGTGCTCGACCAAGAGCAAAATGGAGATCAGGGTCATCACTAATCGCGGCTTGTGCTATGAGCCTATCAAGTAGTGGATCCGTTTTATCGCTGAATTGCCGTGCATCAGCCAGTCGTGCCAACGCAGGCAAGTAGTTAGAATCTAGTTCAAGACAGTAAGAGAAATGTGCATATGCGTCGTTTCGATCACCCTGCTGTTCAGCCAAACAACCTAAATTAAAGTAGGCTGGCACGTATCGCGAGTTGAGATCGACCGCTCTCTGAAGTTGCAATTTGGCGGCTGCATCATCGCGCAACTGCTGTGAGTACACGGTTGAAATATTGAGCACTATTTCTTCTGGGCGCTCGGCATTCAAGGCAATAGATTTCTCATAGGCAGCTATGGCAGCAGAGGGCTTACCTGCTCGAGCGAGCAAGTAGGCATTATTATAGTAGCCATTAGCGGAGTCTGGAATACGGTGCAAAAAGGCAGTATACAGATCCAGCGCGAGATCCATTTGCTGCGGCGTATGGCACCGAGCGGTGAATGTCTCAAGCAAAACAATATCACCTGGAAGCAGTGTTACTAATTGATGAAGGCAGTTAAAACTGCCGCTTTCATCTCCCTGCTCATCACAGACCTTTATCAACCCCCACAAACAAGGCTGATTATGCGCATCTATTGCGAGCCCCGACTCTAGTAGTTGACGAGATTTTTCGAATTGGCCAACTTTGTAAGCTTTCAACGCCTCTTGCAAGATATCGTTAAGATTCAACACTTATTCACCACTGGGTCATACCATCAATTGGCATCGCACACGGACAATATGTTTAGGTATTTTGTGACTCAGCACGCAGCCTTAATGGACGCCAGCACTGCATCGAATAATGCATAAGATACATTGGTGCCAACCAACCCGATTCATGTAGTTCAATAATGACACTTGAATCTAGGGCGTTGAGCTTTTGAAGGTTAATTCCGACATAGGTTGCGAGTACTTTCTGTTCGTCAGACCCTTCGATCGTATAATTCGCCTGCATCTGGTCTAGAACTTTGTGCTTCACAAGCAGCCGCGCAAACTCACCGGTGCGTTTGCGTTCTTCTTCATATTCTCCTACAAACTGCATAACTGCTCTGACTTCTGGCGAGGGTTCTTCGACAACGAAGAATGGAAAGCGAGGATCTTCTGTAATGGTCTCAGCCGCGCGATCAAGGACAAGTGCTCGGCTTCCGTCTTCCTGTGCAGCAAATGCAAAGGGATAGCACCGCAAATAAGATGGAACGTAGCAGTCGGGATCCCATTGGCCATTCTCATCTATAAAAAGATTGCCTCCACCCGGCAAGCCCAAAACTGCCATAGGGACAGGATTTTCTATGTTCGAAAAAACTATAGGGTAATGACGCTGGGCACTACTTATCTCAACCATCGTTAGAGGGATTGAACGCTCGTTTTTTACGAAATCGAACGGCCGCTCAGAGGGAGTAATCCCAATTCCACCATGGGAATCATACGTCAGGATTTCCGGCTGCCTGTAAAGAAACTTCTTGCCCGCCATCGACGCTAAAGGATTAGCCTGCTGTTCATCGGTCACGTTTAACTCTCCAATTTCAAAAATTAACTTTACTTAATATTTTGGCCAATGCCCAAGTGACTAGTCAGCTCGCAACCAACCTGTAAGCGCATAACGCGGCTTTGTCGCAAAAGGAGCAACGTACGACACTTGGTGATCGCGCGGCACCTTAAATAAGCTGCAGGTATTAAACGTCGGCACATGTGTTTTAGTAACTTGTTGACCATCAACAAACTCCAGCATGCCACCCCAATGCGATTCCCACTCCTTTGTAAGGTTAATGACAATTGCGAAACGCCTGTCATCAGCCGTGCTGGCACTATCGTTGTGCCTCATTAAGAAATGTCCGGGGGCATAGAGAGTAGCCTGCAATTCCACTTTCCGAATTTGCGCGTCACCTGTCAACTCACGAAAATATTTGATCGAGTCCAAACTATTGATTGCCTCCAAAATCGCATTGAGCATAAGCTTGGGCTCCAATTTATTGGTATACGCGTCGACCATGGGGTAGCGATAGTAGGCGAATTGATAGTCCCTTTTAGCTTGATCAATGACAGCACCATGAAATGCCTGCCGATCTTGCTGCGTCATGGCTGACAGTTGGGCTGCGGTTTTTGTCATAGCCTCGACCCCATTTCGAAACGCCATTTCCCAAACCACCTGTTCATTCAAACAGGTAAACGTCTGTTCAGCAGCAAATTGGTCCAAAAAATTCGGGATTTTCACCGAACCGACTTCCGCAAGCTCACTGCCGATGGCAACTTGATCTATCGAAGGGTTCAATAGTAAGCCTCGGAAATTATGCATAGCAATGGGCTCTCGTCTTTACTGCGATAAATAAGAGGCTACCATAACATAGTGCCTACAAATCAAGAATCCGAAGAGAGGCCAAATTGCAGTTGTGATAGCCTGACAAGCGTTTATGATTACCACCACAGCATTTATTTTAAGAGTCCGGCAGCGTTTTATGCAACACTCTGTTCAGTATATTATGCGTCAGTTCGACCTTGCTTTTGCGCAGGGCGCTCATGACAAAGCGCTTGGTCTGCTGCAGACTCTCTGCCAGCGGTGCCCAGAGGATGCCGAAGCTCACCATCGGCTCGGCGTTATGGAAGAAGAATTTGGGTCGCCGGAAAATGCTCGTCGCGCCTACCTGCAATGCCTTGCTCTAGCGCCAACAATAGCAAAGGCTTATCTCTACGCGGGCTACTGTTTGCAGCAACAGGGGCTCGAAGGAGGTGCGGTCGAATTGTATTCGCTTGGTGCCGATATCGATGAGAACATTCTGTATTTATGGCAATCCGACCATCAGCCCATTCAATCTCGACTGCGCTCAGCCGCTGCCAGTAGCCTTCTGCGCGAACATCTGACCGAACTGCATGCAACGTCGGTCGGATCAGGCAGTGATTGCCGGCGCGTTGCTTCGGCGCTATGGACACGCACTCACAATAATGACTTTCAGTTTAGAAATGCAAAGCAAATGCCGCAGCTATTTTATCTTCCTGATATTTCCGCTCGCGGTTTTGAAAAACCTACCGATTGGAAGTGGGCGCAGCGATTGCAAACAGTAGCCACAGATATTAAGAATGAATTGCTCAATGCATTACCCGCTATCAGAACTTTAGGCCGTCCTTACCTCGCCGCAGGCAGCCAAGCTGGCGAGTCATTCTCTGAGCTAGTGGGGTCGTTAAACTGGACGGCATTGGATCTATTCGTCAACGGAGCCCCCAACACCAAAATGATTGCTCACTTCCCAACAACCCTTGCCGCGCTCAAAGATGCGCCGCTTTATGGACTCGATGACAATCCATTTGAAGTGTTCTTTTCCCTGCTTCGCCCCGGCCAGCATATAAAGCCTCACTATGGTTTATCGAACCACAGCCTAACTGTTCATTTACCGCTCGTGATTCCAAAAAAATGCTGGCTGCGCGTTGGAGATGAGACCCGCGAGTGGGAGGCTGGAAGAATTACTGCGTTTGACGACACTTTTATCCATGAAGCACGAAATGAAAGCGCAGAAGAAAGAATTGTCTTAATCTTTTCGATCTGGCATCCAGATCTTACTGAATCTGAGCAGCAAGCGGTAAAGCGTTCTTTCCGATCTCGGCTGCGGTGGCTGGAAAAACGCCGGGGGCCATGAATTAACAAAAGGAAAAAGACTTAGTTTAAGCAACCAAGTCGCCTCAACTCATCGATGAGTGGTCCCAGGTGTTTCTCAAAAGGTTGCCACCTTCCTATACGCTTTTCATTTATAGCCTCTCTAACCTGTAATTCGCTAAACGTAAAACTAGTCGCAACAGTCTTGTGAAAATCTAAGCACCTCTCACTCCAAGTTAGCCCGCAGAAATTGGTAATCCGCTGCCCCACCTCTTGGGGGCTCGCGACTAAAGCTTCATAGCTAATGTCTACTACTCTGTCAGGCGCCAGTGCCGCCCAGTGATCCATATGCCTGCAAGATATCGAGTAGGTTTTAGCGAGGGATTCAAACTCGACCGCATAATTGTGTCCTTCGGGAAACATTCGAGTAAATATGCTCCAACAAACATCGCGCGGATCACGACGCATTTGAATCACCTTTGCATTAGGAAACAGCGATAGGATCATTCCGACATGTTGGAAATTATGCGGCATCTTGTCGGTGATGAAATTCCCAGCGGCACCAACGCCCTCGGAATCTAAATAAAGCGGGGTCTTCTCAAAGTAGCGCGCGGCGAGTGCCTGCCAATCTCGACGCGCCATCTTTTCAGGCGAGGGCGCTTTCCCTGAAGCGACGTCATTCTGATATTGAGTGACAAGAAAACCTAACGCTTCACTTTCACCACCAGCCTTTACCATCGATAGCTGAGCCAGCATGCGCTCGACTAACGTTGTGCCCGAACGCGGCATGCCTACTATAAACAACGGCGTTGCTTGGCTGACCACCTCGGCCGGAGCCGCAGAGTAATGTGTAAATTGTTGAAGTGTACTCTCGCACGCTAAGTCATTGGCAGATGGGTCATAATCGGTGCCGGCCGCTTTTATACTCAATTTTTGCTGAATATTCGCGCTCATATAACAATTAAATGCGGCTTCAGTATTGCCTAGCCGAGCATGTGCATCAGCCTGAACATAGGCGATTAGCTGTTTCTCATAAGTTGACCAAGTGCCTTCTTGTAAACATTCTTGAATACGCCGAATGAAATGTGGCAGCGCATCTGGCTGTGAAATTTCAAGCAGAACACTCCATGCCTCAGCGTTACTCGAATTCTTTGCAAGAGCTGCCTCACTTGATGCAATCGCTTGTGAATAGTCTCCTTTGAGACGTGACAGCCTTGCTTGCAACAAATGAAACTCTGTTGTTTCGGCTCCCACATCTTTTGCGTATTGCAGATAGGTTTCGCATTGATCGACTTTTCGCGCCAGTAGGAATAAGTCGGCAAATTTCACAAATTCAGCGACGCCTGGGGTGATCAAACTAAGGTAATGCGCATAGGTCTTTATTGCTAAATCATAATCACGTAATCGTCCAGCAGCGAGCGCAAGCTCCTGTGCAATCTGAACGCTCTTAGGGTCCGCTTCCAAAAGCTCCCTCAAAAGTGCGACTGCTCGGTCCCAAGCTCCCAATAAACCAAATGCTTCTGCCCGAAGTAAATAGCTTGCCTGAGAACGGTGAGGAAAGCGGTTTAGCTGTGTAAGTACTAGTTGCGGTTGATTAAGGGCGATTAGCAATTTGCAGACATTTGACGAGAAGTTTTCATCGACTCCTCCGTTACGACCTGCTTGAACAGCGAGCATAGCCGCAGCCGAATTGTCTCCCTTGCTTCGCAGACAGATAGCATAGTTATAGGCTAACTCCGCGGCATCAGGTTCGCGTGCTAGTGCCCTAGAAAGCAACGATTCAGCATCAGTAAATCGTTGAATTTGCATGAACAGCGTTCCCAATCCGTAGAGCGCATCAACATCCTGAGAATCAGAGTCTAATTGCTCGGCGTAGAGCCGCTTAGCTTCCTCGAGGTCGCCCCTGCGATGAGCTGCTTCGGCTTGCTGGACCAAAGAATCCATAGTTAATTACTACTTATAGTTGCTGACATTGATCGCTCTATAGCATGTTGTATGTATCGATATTGTCGCATACCATTTAGTCATCAACGCGCTGAATTTCCAGCAAGTGAAAAGTAAAGTTATTTCTGCGAAAATGCTAATCTGGCAACGGCAACGGCATGGTAGGCTATTGAAATGATAATCAACAATACTCTATCTCTTTCGCCAGACTTGAAAACTAACCCCTGGAAACAACTATTCGCCGAAAAAGGACGCGTTCATATACCCAATTTCCTGACCGAAGACGCCGCGTCGACTGCTTTCGAGTGCCTCGACAATCAAGCAGCTTGGAATCTTGTTTGCCAACACGATGGAATACATCAGGATTTAAATGACAATATCAGCGCTGCTTGGAGTGAGGAGAAAATCGCAAAGTTCACAACTAAACTGCATGAGCAAGCGAATGCACACTTTCAATACTTGTATAGAACGATACCCATCTACGATATCTACCACAAGCAGATGCTGCCCGGAAATTTCCTAAATGAAATTTTCCTGTTCCTCAATAGCCCAACTTTTTTAGACTATTTGCGCGATACGCTGCAAATGCGAGACATAGTATTCGCCGATGCTCAAGCGACCTGCTACACCAGCGGTGACTTTCTTAATAAGCACGACGACAGTGCGCCCGGTAAGCACCGCCTTGCGGGTTATGTCTTAAACTTAACACCCTCTTGGAATCCCAACTGGGGTGGTGCTCTGCAGTTTTATGATTCACAAGATAACTGTGTCGATACCCTCGTACCCAGCTACAACGCTCTCAATGTTTTCAGGGTGCCGCAGCCACACGCGGTTAGCTACCTTCCCCCCTATGCCAGCGGCAAGCGTCTTTCTATTACTGGCTGGTTTCGCGCTGGTGCCGATCCTGGTTTAGAACCCGCTAGGTGAGTAACAAACCGGCAATTATCCCTGCTCTCAAGCAGGCACTACATCGAAAGGTGCAGTAAGCCTAAATTCGGAAGACTCACCTTCAAATGCGTAGGTGCCATGCCAAGTGTAAGAGGGAAATAACACCAGCTGCCCCGCTACCGGTCTAATAATCCTCTCTACTACTTCACGTTCGCCTAACATAAGCGCACTTTCACCAAACTTAATGCATCCAGAGTGATTCGTTTGATTAGCCATAGTATATGGCAACGAAATGTAGCTCGCGGAGCTAATCCAACCTTCTGGGTGTACATGATTAACATGAAAGCCCTGCGGTTTGAGTTTCACCGACCATGAGCCGGAGAAGTTAAACTGACTATTAGTTCCCACAGACAGCCTCTTTAGAAATGGATGATTTTCGTCGGGCGAGAAACGCTGTAGATAACTCTCGACCACCTGCTCCAGCGACTCTCTATAGCTCGCAATAACGGGGTTACGCTTATGCAACAAGCGCCCCGGAGTCTGCGTACCTGACTTCAAGGTCTGCTGAGAAGGCGCAACCTGTGCCTTATGCATTCCCAGCAGCACAGATTCTAGTTCAGCGAGGAAATCGGCCAAGCTGCGATAACCTGGTGGGACTGGCAACGTGAAAACGCCGATATGATTTTCATGATCTATAAGCCAATGGTAGCGCTCATCACCTAGCAAGCGCCAGCAAAGACCTTGAAGTGCCCAAGTAAGCTGATTCATCGGGGCGAATGTCATCAGTCGATCAAGTACCGCTTGTGCCAAATCATAATTCGCTTGAGTAATATGCAATCGCACTAAGTCTTGCGCGATGCCAAGGTCAAAAGTTTTTCCTAGCGCCTTTGTAAAAGCTATCAAGGCTCGACTATAGTCGAGTTGATCCGCTGCGAGCCTTCCCTGTGCATGAAGAAGTGCAGCAGTCGTCTCAATCGATAACGCCTCATTTAACTGCTGCTGCGCAGTTTCGCCACGCCCTATGGCGCTCAACATACTTATGTAAGACAAGCGCAGCGCTATGTCTCGAGGGGTTTGCGTGATCGCTTTCTGATAGCTAAGCTCCAGCTTCTCATGCTGACCTGCTTGCCAATAAAACTCATGCAGGGTTTCATGAGCTATAACAAACTCTGGATTATGCTCAAGACTCTTTAGATATTCAAACTCTGCCTGGTCGTGTTCACCAGACTCAAATAGCGCGTTAGCGTAATTGTAATGAATCTCCGCGCTTCTCGGCGCGAGATTCAGAGCAAGTTGATAACTCTCAGTCGCGAGATCTAGTTGTTCGTTTAGCTTATAGCACAATGCTAGATTATGTCTTGCTGTCACATGATCAGGATTAATCTCGAGAGCAAGTTGGTAGCACTCTTTTGCTTCTTCGAAGTTTTCCATGGCCTTGTGAGCATCGCCCAATCCGGTAAGCGCGCCGATGTCACTTGAGTTTAGAGCAACAGCTCGATCGAGCTCAATGAATGCCGCCTCCGGGTTCACCGGAATAAGTAGCAGACCTAGATTTTTCCGTGCGTCTTGAAAATTTGAATTTAGCTGCAGTGCTTGCCGGTAATGTTGTTCTGCAAGAGTTTCGTTTCCTTGTTTGACATACATATTCGCTAAATTGTTGTGAACTTCAGGCTGCTTGAACTGGCGAGATAAAGATCGAGATAGGTAATCGATTGCCGCGCTCAATTTATTTTGGTCGGCGCTGGCTAGCCCTGCAAGATGCAGTAAATTAGGCTCCTCGGGAATTTTGATAAGTAGAGTCTGAATTTTTCCCAGAACAGCAGTGTCATGATTATTAATCTCCACAAAAAGTTGGCCTAGTAGTTGTTGAAACTGCTGGGTTTTAAGATCGGCCATGACTTTCCCTTTATCCAAAAAAAACGGCGGGCCTAAGCCCACCGTTTTCTGATTCCTCTAAAATCTTGCGATTATAGCTTGTAGCTTGCGCTCAGGAATACACGTGGACCAAATAACGAGTAAGTTGACGGATACGTATTACTCTGCTCAGAAACAGAACCTACTGGATTTGGCAGCTCATCAGTAACGTTTTGCACACCAAAGGTAAGTCTAGTTTTCTCATTGAACTGGTAAGCAGCGCTCAGATCGAGGTAATACATAGAATCGATCTTTGGAGCCGCCAAAGTGCTAGCAGCAACAGGGCCGTTTTCAATGCGATCGTCCTCAACTTCACCTAGGAAGCGAAGTAAACCTGAAACAGTCCAAGCACCTGAGGTCAGCGTCGCGCGCGTATTCCAAGCGATGTCTGTGTATGGTGAACCGCAAGTGTTGCCGAAGCTTCCAGCACAAACATCAACGCGATTAGCCAATTCAGCTACCGGAGTCGAGTCAAACTTATCTAGAAACGTACTGTTAAACGTTACGTTCAAAGTAGAACCTTGACCGCCAATACCAAAATCCAATTCAGTTGCATAGTTTACGTTAAGGTCAACACCGCTAGTCTCGACCAAACCAATATTAGAGTTTAGAACGTTTACCAGGCCAACGTTGCCATCCGAACGGCGTGTGATGGCCTGACAGAAAGGCGAGGCCGCATCTTTTACTACGTTATAGCAAAGATCGAGCACGTTCGACACACTGCCACCCAAAACACTAATCGCATCTTCAATTTCGATGTTGTAATAGTCTACAGTGATGTCTAAGCCATCCATAGGACGAATCACAGCACCTACGGTAAATGTATTTGAAGTTTCTTCCTTCAGTCCAGGGTTACCACCAAAGGTACCTTGAATCTGAGAGTTAGCCTGTTGAAAAACTCCAACATCAGCTGCAGCAACACCCATTGCTTGACATAAGGCTACGTCAGTAGTTGCAGATTCGAAACCGTTAGATGCACATGGATCAGACGCACTAGGGAAGCCGTTGCTTTGACCTAAAAACAATTCCGATACGTTAGGCGCGCGTACTGCTTCTTGGTAACCAACTCTAAAGCTGAGCATTTCAATCGGTGAGTAGTTAATTGCTGCAGCAAACGATCCAACGTTACCAATATTCGAGTAGTCTGAAGTTCGAGCCGCGGCCCAGAAAGTCAATTCTTCGATCATAGGCTGGTCTTGCATAATCGGTATTGATACTTCACCAAAGAAGTCTGACGAACTGTATCCACCGGTTGTAGCTTTGCCCGCATTGAAGCCTAGCACGTCACCTGAAGACAGAAAGCTGTCTGGACGAAAGCTAGATGAGTCAGAGCGATGTTCATAGCCAACTACGACTGCGATAGGCACGTCTGATGTCGGAAGCGTGAACCAGTCTCCAGAAAGACTTGCTCCAAAAATTTCCTGCTCAATGCTGGTTATGTTCGTAGCACCGATGTTTACGAAGTCGATAGCAGACTGTGAGATGTTGCCCGCACCAAAAATATTCATTGGAGCACAGCCATTAGATGTATCTTGGCAGGCAAGGCCATCGTCAGTAACGGCTGCAGCCTGAACAAATCGCGAGGCAGATACGTCGTTGTTAAGGGCATTACTGTTATCAAGATTAGAAAGGCTGTACGACACATCGAAAGACCAAGTATCAGTAATTTCGCCTGTGGCGCCGAGAAGAACACGGAAAGCATCTCGGGTATCTACTGATTGACGAGAGCCGTTTTCAACCATTCGGCGGCCAATATAGAGTGGAACGTTTCCATCTGAATTGGCAGTAGCACCCCTTAGAGCAGTTTGGGCATTTGGGCCGAAAAACGCACTGTTAGGATTCACAAATACTGACGTAAACGCTGGTGTCGGAGCCAGTTCTTGCGGTACGAGATTACGAGAGAAATTCATCTCACTATAGACTTCTACTGTATCAGTTAAATCATAGTGACCCATGGCGGTTAGGAGATAGCGCTCCTGCGGTAATTGCAGGAAGTTATCAGGAGCGTAATTAAAGCGATCTCCGGGTTCTTGCCATGCCCGGCCTTCGCCATTCGCATCGAAGATGCCAAGCGTGTCGCCGTTAGGTAACGTTGGGCCGCCGAATACGCGAGTGCCAGGAACACCTGATGAGCCACCAGGAACCAAGGCTGGCTTGCCATCTACAGTTCGATCTCCTAAGGCATTGCTAGAGAAATCGCGTGCGTCTGAGAAAAGAGATTTTCGAGACATGTAGGAAGCATAGAGAACCGCGTTGCCGCGACCGTCGTCAAAATTACCACCGATAGTTACATCGAAGTTATATTTTTCAGCGTCTCCTTCACTTGTAATATCATAAAGGCTAGTGATTTCCATGCCTTCAAAATCGTCCACCAGCTGAAAGTTAACAACACCAGCCATCGCGTCAGATCCGTATACAGCAGAAGCACCACCCGTCAAAACGTCGACTTGCTTGATTAGCGTCGCGGGAATGGAGTTAAGGTCAACGACACCCGATTGTGTAGCCGGAATGTAGCGGCGACCGTTCACCAAGACCAAAGTACGTGAAGTACCTAGTCCGCGAAGATCGACACGCGCTGTACCATCACCGGGATTGTTAGAGCTAGGACCGAATGATGGAATAATTGACGGAAGCTCATTCAATTTTTGCTCAACATTGAGGATACCGGAGATTTGAAATTCTTCACCGGAAACAGTCGTAAATGGACTAACGGCTAAGAGGTCTGCACGCTGAATACGTGAACCCGTGATGACCACTTCCTCGATCGCATCATCTTGCGCGAAGGCGCTTGGAGCGATAACAACAGAGCTTGTTCCTGCTATCGCCGCAAACGCCAGTTTAAAGGCAGCAGCCTTTTTAGTAGTTTTGAACATTTAAATACTCCCCTTTACATAGGTTGAAAACAGGACCAAAGTTGCAAGGCTATAAATTTTTTGCATAGACGTAAGTCTCCTGTTCTTGATTGTTTTGCGTTCGTTATAGATCCACTCAGTGTCGAGTCTGATCTAATCTCGTGCTTACTACCGAGCTTATGCCTAGAAATACGGGGCTCAACCCAAGCACATTTCCAGAGCTGTACAACACTCCAGACCAAGCTTTATTCCTAATTCAGCACTTCGATTCCTGGTCGGGCCAATGCTGCGTACCGACATGGTGCCTTATATAATGAAAATTCAGACAAAATCGTGAAATTCCGTGCCCTGATTTTCTATTTTTGATTAAGCAATTCATGTCCTATGAATTCGCGAGAGCGCACAGTTGTTAACCGAACGAACGATCGTTCGCATGGTACACTTGTTTTAAAGAAACAAATAGTCACAAATAGTCACAAATAGTCACAGCAGCGGATATCGCTGCGATGCGCACACTCATGCGTCTACGCTAGGCTACCCAGAAGTAGCCTTCTTAAATTTGTAACGATTGAGGGGGTTCATCAACCTTGCCAGACCCTCG
>Ga0302122_10000469_pt1 | contig 24779 bp, 16 predicted proteins | sample CB21_SCM_MG_FD_203115 | JGI IMG/M metagenome (GOLD analysis project Ga0302122, IMG submission 203115) | Marine microbial communities from Western Arctic Ocean, Canada - CB21_SCM | ecosystem: Environmental > Aquatic > Marine > Oceanic | place: Canada: Western Arctic Ocean | collected 2017-09-28
TGCCCCGCTGCACGCGAGGCTTGTTACGGCGCTTGGACTAGCGGCGGGGTGTTCGTGTGGCGCGTGAGTGAATCGTGCGGGTGGCGCCCCGATTTGAATCAAAAGAGCTAAGCTTGCAAAAACGCATGAGTGTTGCGAGCCTTTAAGAGTCCGACACAGGAGCAGCACCGCACGCACACGAACAGCCCCAGCACCGCACCCAAAAGGCGATCGCACGTTGAGGCAGCCCGGTCAAGGTAGCCCCATCCAAGCCGCCGCCGCAGAGCGCACCGGCAGGCATTCCGGCAGGACGCACCGGCGGGCATGGCAGCGCCCGAGACCCCGGACCAAGCCGAGGAGAGCCTCTTCGCTGCGAACACCAACGACGTCGACTTTGTGCGTGAGGCCGGCGACGTCGCGCGCCTCGCGTCGCTCCAGGTGGACACGGCGCCGGACGACCTCGAGGAGCAGGGCCTCGTCTCGCCGCAGCGGGCGCTCGTGCGCGTCACTTCGGGGAACAACATGCCCCCGAGTCCGCGGGGCCCGTTGCCGCGCGTCCCAAAAACGGCCCGCGACCGAGGCTACGCTCTTCTCCTGGTCCTGCAGTTCATGCTCGCTTTGTTTGTTACCACGCTGGCGCTGCTGAAAGCCTTCGATGCCTTCACGGCACCGGCCGCGTACGCCGGCGCCTGCGTGGCGCTCGCGTTCATTGCTCTAGGTACGACGCTCACGTCAACAAATGACGACGCCGTCGGCACGGCGCTGAATAGAATACACGTGCCCGCCATCCTCGTCGTCTTCTCCCTAGCTTTGCTGTGCGGCCTGCGAAGTTACCGGACGCGCTCCGTCACGTGGGCCCTCCTCTGCGGCCTCTTTGCATATCTCTCGATCGCACTATACGTGGCAAGAAAGCGGGCCTTGAACGATACATCCTACGTGCTAGCCATGGTCTCGCTGTCCTGGATCGTGCCCTGGCCGCGCGTTTCGATGGTCGCGGCCGTTGCGCAAGCGTCGCACTTGATTCTCATCGCGGGCCTCCTGCGCCTCGCGCGGAAGAACTACCTCTTCCTGGGCCTGACTCTAGCCCACGCCTACTGGACGGCGCACGCGGGGCGCCTGGCCGTCCGCGCGGTCGTGGCTGCGGTGCCGCCGCGGCGTCGAACTTTCTCATCCTCCACGCAGTATCGTCCACGCCATCGAGGCGCGCTCACCCGTCGCTCCCGCGCAGGACCTCGAGCGGCGACTGGCCGGCGAGGGCGACACGCTGCGCCCGCTCCTCCGCTGCGCCTGCACCACGTCCCTAGGCACCCTCGCGAAGGCCGCCCTCCTCTGCCCGCCCTTCGAAATGATGAGGGGACTGGCCGTGGACGGGTTGACGCCCGCGACGCGGAAGCGGCGGCGCGAGGCCTGCCTCGGACGCGCGTTGTTGAAGGGCAAGGCGTTCGGCGCGGCGGCGCGCGACGTCGATTCCGTCGTGGTCCACCAGGAGCTGACGGAGCTGCTGGACGGCGACGCGGTTGTGCGCGGGTGCCGCGCGGGGACAGCGTTCGTGGGCGCCGCCACGGCCCTCGTCTGCGCCGCATTGCGCTCCGTCAACGGCGCCTACGCGGGCAGCGCCTACGACGCGGCGCCGCCCGTCCTGAGCGTGTGCGGCTCGTTTCTCACGGGATGGTTTGTCGCGGGCGTCGCTCTGGAGCCCCTCGCCGCGAGCGCCCAGGCCTGCATTCTGTGCTACGCGGAGCGGCCGCAGGCCCTGGAGCGGGCGGACCCTATTCTTTATAGGCGCTTCTGCCGCCTGGCGCCGGCGCGGCCGCCGCGGTGGGTCGAGCCGACGGAGAACCCCATGTCCCCGCGACGGCGGTCTCTGTCGGACACGGACTACCGCGAGGTGGCTCTGTAGTTAACTTGAGAGGCCGGTTACTAGAATATAGTAGTTATGCGTGGGGGGGGGTTCCTCAGATGGCGTGCCTCAGATGGCGTGGCCGCGTAGGTTCCACTGCTGAAAGCGGTCGACCCCGACGTTGCCGCGGCAATGATCGCCTATGATGTATGTGCCTTTCGCGGTCATACACATGTTGTTTGAGAAGTAGGGGACCGAGAAGTAGGGCAGCGTGATGGCCTGGTCGCCGTTTTCCTGCCAGTTTAACGTCGCTCTGTTCGGAGAACCCCCACAATAACCTAAGCGGAAAGGTTCGCCCACGTCGAAGCTCGCAGCATGCTTCATATAGTACATGATGCAATACAAGCTACCGTCCTCCCTGTATTGGATCTGCATGCTGTCCCCGGTCTTCTTGATGTCGAAGCGCTGTGTCTCTTCGGCTGATGCGCACGAGGACCGAGAACGTCCACAGGACGAAAAGGAACGCCGCGAGGTAGGAAAACACAATCCACACTATTTCATCCTTATCAATATATGCATTACGCCACCATTGCGCAATTTCCAAGAGTAACCAGAGCACCAAAAAAGCCAAGAGAGTAATCAACTCGCCACGTCTCAAAATCATGCTGTAGATGACCACGTCGACTCCGTCACGCGCGCGCTACCTCGGTGATTAACTTCTTCCGTCCAGTACCGCCAGGCGTTGCAGGCTGGAGCTATAAAATTTGAGTTAGCAAAACCCGCCTCGAAAACCCGCTCGATAGCGACTCAACAAAAGCCGGCGCCGCCAGCGTAGCCTCGGCGAGCACCGCACGTGCACCAGGCACCTTGCAGGACCGGGCAGTGGTGCAAGAGACGCAAGGCGGAGCAGCAGAGCCTCGTGCAGCCGCAGCCGTAAAACAGGCAGCGACGCCATGAGCGGCTTCACGCCGGGCCGCGAGACCTGGCGCATCAAGATCGAGAAGCAGCTGGACCAGTTCTGCACGAGCGACGAGATCGAGTTGCAGTTCCCGCCCACGTTAAGTAGTGAAGAACGGCGGTTCGTGCACAGCCACGCCCCGAAGCTCGGTTTGAAGTCCAAGAGTCAGGGGAAGGCGGCGAACCGCTTTTTGGTCGTGTCCAAGCCCGTGCGGGTCGTCCCCTTGAAGGAGGACGCTCCGAAATTAGATCTGGCGACGGACGCCCGCACGGCTCTGGATGAACATTTCAAAGCGCATCCTCCTTCAAACGAGGAACTAAGAGATGCGAGGGAAGGGCGAGTGGCCGACGCCAAGCCCTCGCCGGAACCGGGCACTGTTCGAAGCACTCTTAAAAACGTGAAGAACAGAGACAAGTCCAAAGCTCAAGTAATAGACTACGCGGCGAAGGAGCCCGAGTGCGCCACGGCCCCGGCAGCCATGATCAAGTGTAGACAAAAACTCCCGGCCTGGGACGCGCGGCGGAAAGTGGTGGATCTCGTCGCGCGGCACGACATCGTACTCGTTGCGGGCGAAACGGGCTGCGGCAAGTCGACGCAGGTGCCCCAGTTTTTATTCGACGCGTCCGATGGGAAGGCCAATATCGCGTGCAGTCAGCCGCGGCGCTTATCCGCGATCGCCGTCGCGGAGCGCGTCGCGTCCGAGCGAGGCGAGCAGTGCGGCCAGACCATTGGGTACCAAGTGCGGTTCGAAAGTTCCTTCTCAAGTCGGACGCGCCTGCTGTTCGCGACGCCGGGCGTTCTATTGCGAAAATTGGGGTCGGACCCCGACCTCGTCTCCTACACGCATTTTCTCCTAGATGAAGTCCACGAGGAGGACCGGGACACGGAGTTTTTGTTAGTGGCTCTGAGAGAGTTGGTGGCGCGACGCCGGGAGGCCTACGACGCCTCGCCGGCAACGGCCCCGCCGCCTCTCAAGCTAGTGCTCATGTCCGCCACTTTGGGCCTCTCCAAGCTCTCGGACTACTTCGGCGGGTGCCCCTCGTGCTCCATGGGCGGCACGAACTTCCCCGTGACCACTTTCTTCCTAGAAGATGTGTTGAAACAGACCAAATACGTTACGTTAGCCGGCGACGTCAATTCCCGGGCCGAGGCCCTGAAAACGGACGACCAGGGCTTCAAGGATGAAGTCGTGGCGGCGTCCAAAGTCCTCGATGCGGGCCTCAAGTGCGCCACGTGCGGCCGGGCCGGGTTCGGTTCCGTGGAAGAGCTCGGCGACCACGCGGCGGAGTGCTTCGGGGACTTTTCCCAAGAAAAGGACGCCATGACCGGCGACGACGACGCCGCGGTCCTGGCGGAGATGCTGCGCACGCGAGATTTGGATGAAGACGTCAGTCAAGAGGTAGAGTTTAAGGCACCTCCTACGTATGACGACGACGACGGCCGCCGGGTCTCGTCCGGCCTCACGACGGGCGGCCAGGTCCACCAGGATGCGGAAGGCGACGCGTTAGTGAGACAGTACCAGCGCGCCGTGGACGACCAGTCGCTCGACCCGGACTTGGTGTGTGCCCTCGTGGAGTACATCTTGTACTCGTCCTACGATAAAGGAGCTATCTTAGTTTTTGTAAGTGGCTGGGCGGACATCGAGCGCTGCCAGGAGCGCCTGGAGAGTAGCGAAGTCGCGGCTTCTCTATGGGTCGTGCCGCTCCATGGTTCTATAGAATCCAGCAAACAAAGGGAAGCGTTTCGAGAGCCGAGCGATCCTAAGCAGTGGAAAGTTGTGTTAGCGACAAATGTCGCAGAAACATCAGTGACGATCCCCGACGTGTCCTTCGTCCTAGATGCCGGGTTGGAAAAGATTGTGAAGTACGACGAGCATTTGGGCGCCTCCGTCTTGCGGTCCGGCTACGTGTCGCAAGCCTCGGCGAACCAGAGGCGGGGCCGGGCGGGCCGGACGCGGCCCGGCGTGTGCTTTCGCCTGTACACGCGGAGGCGGCACGACGTCATGGAAGTGTCGCGGCCGTCCGAGTTACTACGGTTGAACCTGGAAGGGCTTTGCTTGCATGCTACTGCCCTCCGAGTGATTCCGTCGACGGACATCGAAGAAGCCTCCTGGACCGCGCGAGACTTTTTAGGAAGAGCTCTGAACGCGCCGCGCGAAAAGTCCGTCGAGCACGCCGTGCGGTCCTTGATCGTCATGGGCGCTCTCTACGCGGACGACGAGCTGGCGACACCTTTAGGTGCGGCGTTGGCGCACCTCCCGCTGGACCCTCGACCGGCCTTAGCGGCGTGCTACGGGCGCTTGTTGTGCGGCGCGAGGTCGGCAGACGCCTTTAGAGCAATTTGTTGCATGGATGGGAAGGACCCGTTCGTCTCCAAGGCGGGCAATGACGGCTCCGAGCGCAACAACGCGAGGAGAGAAATGGGCGGGCAGTCGCGGTCCGACGTCGCCGCTTTGCGCAATGCCGCGGCCGGCTTCGCATCAGCAGGCGCCCAGAAGAGCACCTACTGCCGGCGCAGCTCGCTGGGGTATTCTACATTAATGATGGTCGAGAACGCGGCGGGGCAATTAGAAAGGGAGGTGCCCAAGTCCGGCGTGAACAGCGCGCCCTGCGACGACGGCGCCTTGGACGCCGTGGCGTGCGTCGCTTTACATCCGAACGTGGCGGCGCGGGACCCGGGCAAGGGCTCCTACGCCACGCGGCAGGGCGCTAATTGTAGAGTGCACAACCGCTCTTTGGCCGGGGACCGCGAGTCGCCCTTTGCCTCGTGCAATCCGCATGAAGGTAGTACGCCCCAATTACTCTGTTTCGGGGCGCTGCTGGAGTCGGACGCGGCGTTCCGGACGGGCCTGAAGCTGGCGACCTTGCAGCCCTGCGCGCCGCTGACGTTGGCTTTATTGTGCCACTCGGACGTGGCGCGCTCGGGCTCGACGTTGCTCATCGACGGCTGGCTGCGGTACGCCATGGACGACGACACCCTGGGCCGGTTACTAGTTTTAAGGTTGCGCTTGCGGGCGGCGCTGGCCGCGACGATCACGCGCGCGCCGTTGGGTGCGCGGCTGCGCAAGGCCGCCGACGCCGCGCGGGACGTGCTCGCCGCGGAGCAGCGGCGCCTCATCGGGACGGGCCGGAACGCCGTCGGCGGGGCGGCCCTCCGCGGCGGCCGGGGCCGCGGGCGCGGCGGTAGTGACCGTTACGGCGGCGGCGGCGGGCGCGACCGGGGGCGGGGCGAGGGCCGCGGCCGGGCCCGCGGCGGCAAGGGCACCAAGGACAAGGGCCCCGCGGCGAGGGCGTCGGCGAGGACCCGCAAGAGCCCCGCGGCCGACGCGGACGGCTTCAAGAAGATGCTCAAGAAAAAATAGACGTCGCAACTACGCTGGTGTTGCCCGGCTGGTTTCGTTGTAAGCCCGGGCCGCGCGCTGGTTGAGTGTAACGTATCGTATCGATCGACATCAACGTTTTCTTTTTGTTACGGTGCTAGTACTAGTGGGCGCGCCGCGGGGGCCGGGGAAGACTCCGCGCTTCGCCGATATCAAAAACGCGCGGCGCGCGCCCGTGGCAATAATTCGGGTTTCCAACGCCGTCCTGCATCCTGTCTCCCCCAGCGCCGTGTTCAGCAGCGCTGGCGCAGCTGGGGCAGCCGCACGATGCCCCTCGCCGGCGGCGGCCTGCTGCAGCCCTACGCGGATGTGCAATATGTGGACCGGATCGTGCGCAAGAAGATCAAGCCCCCCAAAAAAGTGGAGTACGGTAGTGTCAAGCCCCGGGTCTACTACACGTGCGTAGAGTCGACGGACCATACGGAGCGGGAGCTCGTGGCGTTGGTCGTAAGGCGGTCCGCGTTGCTCGAAACGATTACGGCGATGAAGGTCGCGGAGAGAGAAAGGCGGCCGTGGTCTAAAGTGGAAGGTCTACGTACTCTAATTGCGTTGCGGAGCCTCACTCTAACCATCGTGGCGGCCGTCCGTTCTTGGAGGGTCTCCGTGGGCGAGCGGGCCTTTCTACACCGGGGCGAGAACTACTTGTTACTGTTAAGAGATGATATGAGGGACTTAGAATTATTGGACCCGCCCATCCAGTTCGGCTTCGAGATCGGCCGAAGGAACCCCTTCTGCCTGCCTCTAGTAACGCACCGGGCCCCGCCGGCCATCGGGGGGAAGCGGCTCTTGAAGAGCGATGGAGAAACTATAGCAAGGTCTCTCGCGACCGTTTCCCCGGATGAGCGGGCGCAGATCTTGGTGGAGCACGAGTATCTGCAGCGGGAGGAAAAAAGGGACTTAAGAAAACAGGGCCAGGTGGACCGCGGCCGGCCGTGGGCCTTTGACCGGTGGGATCATGGCAAGGCCTGGGCGCCGCAGCCGCCCGTTGTATCGTCTTCCATGATCCTGCGCCGGGCGCGCGCGCCGGCGCTGCGCGGGGCCTTCGCGGAGCGTCGAACACGCGAGCTCGAGGCGGAGGAAGTGCGCGCGCGCCGCGACGCGGCCAGCGCGCGCCAGTTCGCCGACGCGACGGCGGTCGCGCGCGCCCGGAGCCCGGGGACCCTGCGGGGCGCGCGGCGTGGCAAAACGGGCCTCGAGCCCCTGGACTTCGACGACCAGTCGGCGGTGTCCTTCGACGAGTCCGTGGGAACGTTCGCCGGCGGCAAGGCGCTCGACGCGCTGGAGTCCTCGCCGGGAGCGAACTCCATGCGGACCTTCCGGACTCTGGACCGGTCCCTCGACGACGAGCTGTCGCGGTAATTTTGTATAGTGTTACCCTCGTCCAGGAAATGCAGGCGGAGCGCGTCTTCACTCGGCAGGTACTCGGCCCGGGACACGGCCCCCAATTCGCACGTCGACGGGCGCTGCGCCAGACGCTGCCGTCTTAGCCATTGTTGGAGGTTCTCCAGCGCCCGATTCGAGGGGCGATGTTTCACATCGAGCCGCCGCAACACGTCGACCCAGACGGACGCCGGCGCGTCCACGATCCAGTCCTCGATGGGTAACGAGGCCCCGCCCGGGTAGCGCGCACACCGTTCGACATACGCATCACATTTCTCCCGCCAGACGTCCGTGAGGAAGGACACGTGGTCCGCGAGCGCCTCGAGGCCCGGTAGCAGCAACGGCTGTTGTTGACGAACGACGGGTAGCCACCGATCTCTAAACTCGCCCCGCTGGCACGTGGGGTCCGTCGAATCCGCCAAATGAGGCAGCTCCAGCGCCTCCGCGGCCTCATAGATCGCGGCCTTGTCGATGGACAATAAAGGCCGCCACGTGGCCACGCCCCGCTCTTCACTCACCGGAGCCATGCCCCGCAACGTATCGTAGTGCTGCTTGCGATTGATGTTCGCGAACAAATTCTCGAACGTGTCGTCCCTATTGTGGCCGAGCACCACAACACCACGGTCTTCACAGGCTTCCGCATACGTCCAGAAGCGCGCGTCTCTTGTAACTGCCTCGTAGTCCGCGCGGTCCCCCTCGTGTTTCTGTAGGACGTCTATGGTTCTCAAATACAGAGGTATGTCGAGCCACGCGGCGTACGCTTTGACGAACAACGCTTCGTCCGCGGAAGCTTCACGATTGCCGTAGTCGACGTGCACGGCACAAACCTCCAAGTGTTGTAAAGCGGGCGTGGTCCTGACGAGCCGTTGTATGAGGTAGGTCAACACGATGGAGTCCACACCGCCTGACAAGGAGCAGACGAGCCTGGTAGAATTGGCGTCCTCCAGCCGCTCCAACAGAAACTTCTTGACGGCCTTGTGGGCCTCGAGAGCGCCGACGACGTCCGGCTTGACATCGCCCGCGTCCTCGCGAAAGGTTGGCGCACTGGCCAGCAGGTTCGAATAGGGCGTCCAGGAGACCGGTTTTTGTATAGACTGCGGCCGGCCGTCGCTCGTCGTCAGCTTGAGCAAGGCCCGGCAGAGCGCGGCGTCGAAGCGCCGCCACACGCCTCTTGCGCTCGCGTCCGGCGCCTCTTGCGCCCAGCGCCGCGAGAGCGGCAGGACCTCGTCCTCGAGAATAGTGCGGTCGAAGCTGTGCCGCAGGGGCATGAGCAGGAAGGACTGGCGCTCCGCCTCCAAACCGTCGGCCCGCGCGAGCGTCGCGCGCGCCGCCGCGATCGCGAGCGGGCCCAACTCGTCTGGTGCGACGTCAGACACGCGCGCCAGGTGCCTCGCGACTTGGTCCCACAGCAATACATGGGCGAGCACGGCGTCCGTTGACGCCGTGGCGGCCCACTCGGCCACGTTCTCGGCCCCGACGCCGCTGATGGCGTCGAGCGTCGTCGCGAAGCGGGCCGCGACTTCCGCGTCGAAGGCCGCGGTGCTCGCGAACCAGCGCTGGCGCGACGCGTCGGCGTACCAGAAGGCCAGGACGTCCTCCGTCGCGTCCTGGGAGAGCGGCGCGAACTGCGACGCGTAGCGCGGCGCGAGGCGCCGGAGCGTGGCGGGCCCGCGCCAGCCGCATGTGCGGCGCGCCAGGAGGAGCATCCAAATCATTCACAGTTGCTTGGGTGATGTTCAAGCTCCTTGCGAGCTATAATTTGGTGACCATAAGGCATTCATGCGGCCCATAGGACCCGCGGAGCTAAGCACGGGGCTGTAAAACCCGTGCCTCATTTGGGTCAGGTCCGACGCTCCTCCGGCCTCCGCAGACGCCTAGGAGGTGTCGTCTTGTCGCTTGGACGACTCCCCTTACGATTCTTTCCACGCGTGCGAGTCGTCTCGTGATCCTGGTCTCGCCTCGCATAATTGGACTGTTCCAGCACGCGTCCAGTACTCGCCCGTGTGCAAGCCCTGCTGCACAACCTACTGCTCTCCTGCTATCGCTGCACGTGCGCGCTGCGAGAGATCCGCAGGCGCTTGCAAGGTGTAACCTCCCTGAGGGCCTCAGGAAAAAAAGACAGTAGCGCCTCCCGGGACCACTTGCAGACGCCGCCGACGCAGCCGCCGCCACCGCCTGCGAACCGTGCAAAAGCATGGCCGAGTGGGCGAGACGGGGCCGCGCCATCAACACGGACGGCGCCCATTCCCGATCCACGGTGTCCACCACAGCCTCTCGAGCGGACCGAAGGAAGCTGGAGCACGTCGATAGACGCGTTCTGAGGAGAGTGGACGTGTGCGGCCGACTCGGGCGAGGGGCCTACGGGATTGTGTGGAAGGGCATAGAGCGGCGAGGGAAGCGACGAGTGGTCGCTCTCAAGAAGTGCTTCGACGCCTTCGCGTCGTCGAGTGACGCGCGGCGCACGTACCGGGAAGCGTCGTACCTACTTAAACTAAGAGGCCACGTCAATGTGGTTGCATTAAGACATGTCATACAGTCGAAGCACGGCAACGACGTGTATTTAGTGTTCGAATACATGGAGACCGATTTAGAAGCGGTCGTGCGGGCTAATCTTCTTGAAGACGTGCACAAGCGCTACGTGGCCTACCAGCTGCTCAAAGCTTTGATTTATTTGCATTCTGCCGGGGTCATTCACAGGGACATCAAGCCCTCGAACCTGCTCTTAAATAGCAACGGCCACATGAAGTTAGGAGATTTCGGTCTTTGTCGATCCGTAAATGGGAGTGACGAAGGAGACGACGACTACAGCGTGGCGACGCGGTGGTACCGGGCGCCCGAATTACTGAAGAGGTTGCCCTCGCGGAGGCACACGTCAGTAGATTTATGGGCCGTGGGGTGCGTCATCGGCGAGATGTATTGCGGACGGCCCATCTTTCCGGGCAAGGATACGGCGGATCAACTGATATTGGTGGAAGTGGACTTCGCGCCGGCGTGGTTAGAAGAGGAGCCCGCGTCGCGAGCCAAGGCCTTGATCGGGAAACTATTACGGCAAGACCCGGCGAGGCGGCCGACGGCCCGGTCCGCTTTGACGAATGAGTGGCTGGCCCAGTTCAAGGGGACCGAGGAGGAGCCGGATTTCGCGAACGGACCCATCCGATTGCCTGTGAGCGACGACGCGCGCCTCGCGCCGGCCGAGTACCGGAACCGGCTGCAGCAGTTGGTGGCACGCGCCAAGAGCCGCAGCTCGCGGCCGCCGCGGCTCGACGAGAACCGGTCGCTCTCGCGACCGCCGGTGGATAAATAAACTTGAATATACTTACTTACCCTTGTTCCGCGCGACCGCCGCGTATAGATCGTCCGCAGCCGACGCGCCACTAAGCGGAACCTTTGGCGACGGCAGGTCCACCAGACCCTGGATGTTGTCCGCCTTTGTGGTCGGGCCTGCCAACTCGGACGGGAGGGCGCCAGTCACCAAATCCGGGCCGTAGGAGCCGTCAGGAAGGACCTCGCGCGCCGACAGAATGACGTCCTCGCCCGGCGCCGCGCGGGGGAAGCCCGCGCCCTCGCCCTCGGGGGCGAACTCCCGGACCTCGTCAGTTGGCAGGTCCAGCGCCTTCTCCCCGAATAACAACTCCAGGTTGCTCTTGCGCGACGCCGCGCCGTCGACGCCCCGCACGGCCTCGTAGCCGCCCTCGCCGAGCGTCGGCGCCTCTGCCGGCGCCGCGGGGGCGGCGCCGAAGAGCGCGGCCAGGTTCGCCGCGCGTGCGTCCTGACCGGCCTCGGGCGGCGCATTCTTGATCGCGTCGTAGCTGATGCGGTCCAGGTCCGCCGGTTCCGCATCGACGAGCCCCGCGTGGCCCTCGCGCAATCGCGACGAGTCGGAGGACACCGGCGCGAAGAACCGGTCCCACCGGCAACTGTCTAATAACGCCGCGTCCTCTTCGGAGAGCGTGGCGTCCATGGCGTCCGCGAGGAGCCGCGCCGCCGTCGGCGCCAACAAAATACCGTTGCGCCAGTAGCCGCCGCAGACCCACAAATTGGTCCACCGCGTCCGGCCCAAAACCGGCGCCCCGTCCACGGTCGTGGGCCGTAAGCCCGCCCAGGCGTCGTCGAGCTGCCAGCTCCCCAATCCGGGACACAGCTTCTGGGCCCGACCGAGTAACGCGTGGACGCCCTGCACGTCGCAGTGTAGCGTATTGGAGTCCTCCACGGTCGCGCCGACAACAACCCTATCACCGCGAGGGATGATGTAGCAATCTTCCCCATAAACGACTCGGGACGGGGCCCCCGACCGGTCGCCTGATGGCGGAGCACTAAGAGAAAGCATCTGGCCCTTTTGCGCGGCCACTGGTATTGGCAACAGTCCTCTTAACCACGCGCCCGCCGCCACGCAGTAGTCGTCCGCCTCCAACAAGCTCCCGTCCTCCATTCGTAACGCCGTGCAGGCCCCGTCTCTATTTAAGTCCAAACCGGCAACGTCTTGATCCACCAGAATCTCCACGCCGGCGCTCTCGCACGTCTTCAGCAAACACGCGTGCGTTTGGACGGGGTCGACCCACGTCTCCAGGGGGTACCACCACCCGCCCCGCACCTCCCCGAGCGAGGGCTCCATGGCTTTGAGCGCGGCCCCGTCCAGCCACTCGCTCGGCCCGGCGCTCCCCGGCGGCCGCCACGCCTCCACGGAGCTTCCCGGAGTGAGACTGGGCGACACGAAGCCGCCCACCGCGTTCAGCGTCGGCCGCGGACTATCTAACGTATCGAGCCACGCGGGCCACGCTTCTCTCGCTTGGACGCACAAATCTAACAAAGGCCCCTCCGCCAGCCGCTCGGCCTGGGGCGCCAGCATGCCGCCCGCCGCCAGCGTCGCGGACTTGGCGAGGTCCCTACTAACAACTTTCACGGAGCGGCCTCTTCTCGCTAATTCTAATGCCGTGGCGAGGCCGCTGATGCCGCCGCCCACTACCAAAACGTCGAGCTTCTTGGTGCTGGGGCGCGGGGCGGGCCGCAGGGCGCCGGCGGCGGTCACCAGCAGAGCGGCGCGCAGCATCGTGCCGTTGTGCAGCTGTGCGGCGTGATACGCGACGACGGCGTGCGCTTCTCGCAGCGCTCGTGGCGCGTGATTGAGCCGCGGAGCGATTGGAGCTCGCTCCTGTGCCACGCCGCCACAAACGTGTGCAGTCCGAGTTGGCTGCCGGATAATACCCGCACGCCCCATAGCGTGTACGGGTTATTCGTCCAGTATATGATTAGGCCGGAGCGCTATAGCGCTGCATGCCTGCGTAGCTGCACAGCGCAGAGCGAGTCGCAGCGATGCCGCGCTCGCTGCGCGAGTGCGCGGCACTCGTCTCCCTCGCCGCGGCACCGGTCCTGGTGCCGGTCCTCGAGCGCCTCAATGGCCCGCTGCAGCCGGAACAGAAAGCATTACTAGGGAGCGTGCTCTTCGTGGTGGGCGTGAACCACCGGGACGCGCTCCTCGAGGTCGCGCTTTCGCTGCTCTCGGTGCCCGGTAATCTCCTGGCGCGCGTCACCGGCAGTGACGACGACGCTTGTGACGTGCCGCCGCTCGTGCCGCTCGTGGTCGGAGGCATTAAAAAGGCGCAGAGCACCGACGCCCCTCAGCCGCTGGCGTACGTGCGGTGCCGGCACGACAAGGGCGTGTGTGCGCGGCAGCCGCCGCCCGAGTTCCGGCGCACGTGGGACGACGCCCTCGGCATGGTGCCCGCCGACGCGGCGGCGCGGTGGCGCGCGGAGGCGGCCGCGCGGGCTGAATCATCGCCGGTCGCGGCGCCCGGCGAGGTGCCGCCGCCGCGCGCGAGGTTCGTCGGGACCTAAGTGTAGTTTGTTGTATACGTCTGTCGCGGCCCGGCCGTTCTCCAACGCGACCAACGCCTGCGTGCCGGGGGGGTGACAAAAAGCAAAACAAAACGGGTTTCATCTGGCAATCGACCGGTGGGGCTGCCTTGACGAGCACACTCGTTTGCATCGTTCGACGACATCGAGGCGGCCGCGTTGCGCACGCAGTGCCGTCATCAAGGCTGGCCGGTGAGGAGGAATGGCAGCCACGGCCGCGCCGACGCCCCGCGGGCCGGTGCCCACGACCTCGCCCCCGCGGCCCACGAGTGGCAAGTACACGGTCTTCCTGCGGAGCCCGGGCCAGAAGGGCACGCTCAAGGTGCGCCTGCCGGCGCGCAAGACGGCCCAGGCCGTGCTGCGCGCTTTTGCTGGGGCCGCCCTGGGCGACGCGGCGCGCGCGGCGGGGCTGCAGTTGCTGCACCCGGTGACCGGTGCCCCCTTAGCGCCCAAGGCGAGGATCAGCGACGTCGCCCAGGACGGCGCGGTCCTGGACGTGGCGGCGCGGCCCCCGGCCTCACCACATACGACGCCACCGCGGTCGCCCGCGCGGCGGTCCCTTCGCCAGGAGCGGAGCGCCCTGCGCACGCGCCAGATGGTGCGCGAGTCCACCGTGGCCGTGGACTCCATGCGCGCGCGGCTGTCGGCGATGGGCATCCTCCGGGCGCCGCGATTGCCGCCCCAGACGCCGCTGCTGCCGCCGCCGCCGCCGCCGCCGCCGCTGCCGGCGCCGCCGCGGTTGGTGCCGCCGCTGCCGGCGGCGCCGCTGCCGATGCCTACGGTGCCGGTGCCGCCGCGGTCGCCGACGCCGCCGACCGCGCGGCCGCATACCGAGTCCGCCGCCGCGCCGGACCCGCACGCGGCGCTGAGGGCGCAGCTCGTCCACTTGGCGCGGACGGACGTCGGGGCCTTCGAGGCGCTCGTGGATGACGCGCGGCGAGAAGGACGACGGGCGTCATAAATGAATGGATAAAATACGCTTCGAGGATGGAGGTCCTCGGCTTAGTAGTAGTATGAGCGCTCTACTATGCCATGTTTGTTCCTCGATCTATCTATGTTCGTGTCTTAAAACCTGTCAGGGGGGCTGACGTCAGGTGATGCGCCTTGGCTTTTTTTTTTTGTGAAACTTAGTGCGGGTTTTAAACCGAATCCTTTTTTTTTTTAGCGTTTTGTGAGGAGCTTGGCGACGCGGGAACCTGGGGAGTCGCACGCCCGGTCCCGGACAAACGCTAGCCTAGCGCCGAAGCAAGAACGAGCGCTTGGACTGCGCACACGCGGCGCAAAACGAGTATTCTCTTGAGCTCTGGCTCAGAGTCTGGTAATTTGCACGCGGCAGACTACCCCCTCACCACGCCCACATCACTGCTTCGCCATTATCACGCGCGCGCGCAAAACGGGATAACATCTAGGATGTACTGCCAGCTGCTCCTCGCGGCCGCCCTCGTGCCGGTCGCGCTGGGCGAGTACTCCTACAGCTACGCGGCGCGGCCGACAGGAGCCCCCACATCGAAGATGCAGACGCCCACTGCGTCGGCGGCCCCGACGCGCACCGAGACGTACGCCCCGACGCGTATGACGGATGCGCCGTCCTACGCGCCGACAACCGAAAGCTATATACCAACCCGGAGCCCGACGGTCACGGATGTGCCTACTCAGACCAACAGCACCTGCCCGCCGCTCGTCGCGGTCAGTCCGGGCCGATGTCCCGCGACCGCGGCCGGGTTGACGAGTTGTGGCGCCGGCGGCCACCAACCTGGCGAACTGTGTTTCGTCGCGAACGCAACGCAGTGCCCCGGCGCTCCGCCGAACAGCTGCATCGTGGTGTTCGGCGCCCGGCGCCGTCTCCGCACCGATGGGGTGGGAACTACCGTCACCGTCTACGAGGTGGCCCTCGTCGCACCGGTCGAGTCTCCGACGTGCGAGGCCGAGGTTGCGTCCGGGCTCAAGCGCGCGCTGGCCGCCGAGGCGGATCTCGCCAACGCGATTGTGGCGCACAACGTGACGAAGGAGCAGCTCGCCAACGCGACCGCGGCGCGCGATCAGTGCAAGTTGGCCTTGGCATCGGGCCCTACGTGGCCCCCATCGGCCGCGCCGACGGCCACGCTGACGCCTGTGCCTATCGCCACGCCGACGCCCGCGCCGACGGCGACAGCCGCGCCGACGACGGAATTCCCACCCTTAAACGACACCACCATCCGCACGGCAGTGGCTGCGTGGCTCGCGGACCCGTTGACGGCCGTAACGATGTACGGCAATATTTCGGAGTGGGCGACCGGTGACGTGACGGACATGTCGTGCCTTTTCAGTGCTTCTGATTTTAATTGCGTGTGGTACTACAACTCGGGTGCGTCATCATTCGACGCCGACATCACCGCGTGGGATACCACTAGCGTCACGACGATGGTCAACATGTTTAGCGGCGCCTCGGCGTTCAACCAGCCGCTCGACGCCTGGCGGGTAGACAAGGTAACGACCATGCTGATGATGTTCTTCCGCGCATCGGCGTTCAACCAACCGCTCAACGGCTGGAACGGCCGACTGGGCAAGGTCACGGACGTGTATTGGATGTTCGCCGACGCCTCGGACTTCGACCAGTGGCTCGGATGGTGCCTGAATGCCAGCGTCGTCACCGGCGCTTATGGCGTCTCAGACATATTCTACGGCGCCGGGTGTACACCAGACATATTCGGATTTTTGCCGTTGTGCGGCGTCGCCCAGCAGTATGACGACCGAGGCGTCACCCGAGGCTGCTGACCGAATTGAGCGCCTCGGGCGTTTTACCCTATCCCCTTCCCCGCCCTTATTTCCCCATCACCTCCCCCTCGTCCACCCCACCCTCGTAAAAAACCTCGACTCGGAAATGAAGAGTCCCCGCGGAAGTCCACATCTACTCAGCAAATTACAAGTTTTAGTCGTCGTCGCCGTCGCCCCCCATGGCCTCGGCCTCCTGCAAGCCGACGTGGAGCTTGCCCTCCTTGACGGGGTCCCAGGGCTCGTCGTAGATGTAGGCCGTGCTCAGGACGTCGTGGTCCTTGCGCTTCCAGCAGTAGAAGCACGCGATGACGATGGTCGCCGTCTCCACGAAGACCGTGAAGAGGAGCATCAAACCGGAAGGATATAATTTGGCGTTCATGATGCCCTCGTAGTACACCGCGCACCCGGTACTTTCCGGGTCGACCTCCCAAAAAATGCACAGGCCCGTGGCCCAGTCCGTCCGGCACCCCAGGGAATTCTCCTTACTGAGGACGTTCTCGCCGTCGGCGTAATCCAAGCAGGGCGGGTCCTTCTTCTTAAAAAACTTGTCGATGGGATACCAGCCCGGATTCTTGGAAGAGCACTTCCACCGCTGCTTCAGCATGTCCTTATGCACCCCGTCACAAGATAGCGCCCGGCCCTCCAATTCCAACCCACCGGAGCAGGGGAAGTCGTTGTCATCTACTACCCTATCACAAGCGTCGGGCGGCGCGAAGCCGCAGCACATGCCCTTGCCCTGGAGCTCATCTAAGGACATCTTTTTGCCCTGGTTCTGCATTCTTATAGCTTCCGCGTACTCGGCCATCCAGGCGAGTCGGAAGCCGGCCGTGCGGTCGCTACCAAAATAGGCCCTGCAGTCGGCATCCGTGAAGACCGAGCCCTCCGGCAAGCGGCTTCGATTACAAGCTTTCCGTAATTGAGCGCTCTCGTCCGCGGTGCACGTCGCCGCCTTGCAGCCGTCCATCCGTCTCCCCGTGATCGTGCCCTCGCCATACACTTCGTAGACGCCGTCCGCTAGAAAAAAGCCCGCCACAATCAATTGCACGAAAATAGCGAACGCGTCAAACGTCAAAATGATCAGTAACGCGCACTTGTTGTGTCTAGAGGACCCGTAGTGGCCCATGGCGATGTTGCACGGCTTCAGGAGACTGAGCACGAAGACCACGGTCCCGTAGAAGACGTACACGGAGCCGTACGCGCGGTGGATGCTCTGGTCGCTCAGGATGCCGGCGCCTGCGTGTGGAGGCGTTCGCCGGACCGTACGCGCCGCCGCCGATCAATTTGAAGCTCCGACGCCGTCCGAACGAAAACGAGACCACGAGCGCCGTCGTCTCCAGGAGACGCGCGCCTCGATGGCGTGCGACCGCATCGGTTGCTTTCGACGCCGGGGCACGGACCCATGCAGAACATGTAGAACGCGATAATAATCTTGAACAGGTGCATGCACCGCATGTACAGCTTAAGCGAGTGCTCCAGGCAGCCGCCTTTCAAGCGCCCTAACGCCTGGATTGTCGTGTGGGGCTGGAGGCCGAGCTGGGCGACGGTTTCGGAGGTCCACGGGCGGCCTCGTAGTGCCAAGCGGTCGGTGCGGATGGCTCGTCTTCTAAGTTTCCGTAGGACGGACGCCGCGTCCGTGGAGCCGGAGACCTCGAGCGGCACGGTCCGGCCGTGGGCCTCGACGTAGAGGCGCATCGGCTGGCGTCTGGCTGGGTTTGGTTTGTTGTGGGGCTGCTGTTGGGCTGCCCCGTCGTTCCGTCGCTCGGACTCGTCTCCGTCCGGTGCGAACAAAGCTTTGCTCGTTCGACTCGCACAGCGGTGCGCACGCCCAACGCCTGGACGGCTTGACGGCAGCGCACCAAAACCCGTCTAGCTGTAACCACCCGCACTTTAAATCAAAGACCCGCGCGATACAGTTGATTCCTTGCAGCTCCTTGCACGGGCTGCCCCACGAGACCAAGTGCACGTGAACGTGCGCACACGCGCACGCTTGCCGGTGACACGCGCACGCTTGCCTGCGAGCACAAACGCTGCCCGTTTGCCGATCGATGCGGGCGCACCTCACGTCGGACCCCGCAGCCAATGCCGCCGACGCGCTGTTCCAGCACGTTTTGGACTCGTACGTGACCACGCCGGACGCCGCGAGCAAAAAGTCATTAGAAGGGTGCGGTGCCCGCCGACGGAAGACGCGGTGGTGCGCGACGGTCGCGGTGATAAGTGTTGTAGCGGCGGACGTCATCAGCTGCCGCGCCTTCGGCCGCTGCGGTTTGCTGCGCTCTGTGGCGGGCGGGGACGCGGCCCGCGTCCCTCCCGCGCCCGGCATAGAGTGCGCGGATAAGGAAGCGCGCCACAAGAGGTGCCACCGGCGGTGCTGGCCGTTCGTGATCCTGAGTGCGCCCAAGTCGGGCACGACGTGGTTCCGCAAGATGCTGGCGTCGCACCCGAACTTCGCCAGTCGAGGAGAACAGTTATTGGATTTTAGTCGAGAAGGGGCGAACCCGGCGTGGGGTGCCGTCGAAGAACGGTTGGACGCGGCCTTGGCCGACGCGCCGGTGAATAGCAGGCCGGGCTTTGTCTTGATGTACGACCACCTGCCCCAAGGTTCCCACGACCGGTTCGCGGCGTGGTGCTTCTGCAACGGCGTTTCGGTCATCCACCTGATCCGAAGTTCGGCGCTTGAGAGCTTCTGGACGCTGCAGGCCGAAGTGCGCGACGTCGTCGACCTGGGAAAGGACTACGTGGACAGCTCGCCCGTGGACTTGAGTGCGAGATTAAGAAGCAACCGGCGCGCTATCGCGTTGGACGCGCAACGGGCGCGGGCGTACGTCACAAACGTCGAAGCGTCCAGAGGCGCCTACCGGGACGCTCTGAAGTACTCCCGGCCTGTTGAATACATGGAGGTCTTCTACGAGGACCTCATCCGGGACCCGGGTTCTTTGACGCGACGTTTAGGAGCGGTCCAGGCCTTCCTCGGCGTCCCCTTGCACGACTTAAATGCGTACGCGACGCGGAGGATGCACCCCGGGAATTGTAGAGAGAAGATCGCCAACTGGGGCGCGGTCGCCCGGGCCTGCAGGGGGACGGAGGCCGTGAAAGCCTGTTTGTAATAATTTAGTCGGTGACTACCATCCGCGGCCGCGCCAAGGCCCGCACGCCCCGCTGAAGCGCCCGCAGCTCGCGGTCCACCTCGACATGTGAGCGCCAGCGGACCCAGGCCCGGCCTAAGACACGGCCCTCGAGGCGCCGCCTTAATCCGGCGCGGCGCCGCTGCGACGACGCCTTCCGGGCCCAGTCGTCGAAGGCGCGCTCCATACGACTCTCTAAGACCGTCGCGAACAGCAGCAACACTTGGCGCGCCCCGCAGTAGCGCCTTGATTCATTCTTCAGCGTCCCGAAGCCGCGCCGCAGGGCCGTCGCGCGGAGGTGTCTTGTGGTAATGGCATTGAGGACCCCGACGAACAGGCCCGACCGCCGCGCGCGGTCGTTTGTTACAGACGATTTTTCCAGGGCGCCGACGAGCCTTTGGGACCCGGTCAGGCGCGCGGCCTGGCAGCTCCAGCGGCGCCAGGCCTTGCGCGTTGTGTTCCGCTTCGAGGCGCGGCTCACGACGCCGAGGTAGCGCGCGGCGATCTCGTGGTTCAGGATCTGCTTGGCGAAGGCGCCCACGACGCCGACGTTCGCGCGCCAGGCCCACGCGGCGCGTCTTAACGTCGCGTCGCGCGCGATGGCCGCGACGCGTCGCAATGAAATCATTTGACGGCGCCTCCACGTGCCGTGGCGTTGAAGAGCACCCAGGGCCGTTTTCAGGCGCGCGTTTGTCGTCCGCCTCAAGGTCGCGGCGCAGAGCGCCGCGCCCGCGGCGTGCCGCGTGACAGTGCGGCGGCGCTCCTGCTTGGCGGTGGCGTGCCTCACTAGCACGGAGAGCCCGCGCCGGAGCTGTGTGGCCACGGTCCGCCGTAACGCGGCCCGGTAGACGGCCGCGGCCGCTCGTCGTCCGGCAGCGTGCGTCGCCCGCCCGCAAACGGTCGACGCGTGCGTCGCCATTTTTGCGAACGCCCGCCTTAGGTGCGCTTCCCGCGCGCGCTCCAGGACGCGAGCCCGCTCCAGGACGCATTTCGCGAGCCTGAGCCGCCGCGCGCCGACGCGCCGCGCGTGGCGGGCCCAGCGAGCGAGCGCGCACCGCGTGCGGGCCGCGGCGGTCGTTCGAATAATGCGCCCGAGCACTTCCGTACACCGTTTGACGCACGTGGTCTCGTGGCGCCACGCGCGATAGGCGGCCAGCGTCCGGCCGCGGGCGCGGCCCGTCGCCAGACGGCGCAGCGTCCTCCGGCGCCGCGTGCGCTGGTCGCCAAAAGCCCGCAGCGCGGCGAGGCCCCGCCGGACCCGCGCGCGCCGGGTCCGCGCCAGCACGCCGCCGAGCGTGGCCGCGACGTGGCGCAGCGTGGCGCCGCGCCGCGCAAAATCCGCCATGACCGCGAGCGCGCGGCGCGACCGCCTCCGCGACGTCGTCAGCGCGACGCGGCGTCGCAGCGTGGCCGCGTCCCGTAGCTGGTGCGCGCGGCGGCACCAGCGCCGCAGTGCGGACCGCGTCGCTTCTCCATGAGCGACCGCCGCGACGCGTTTCAGGACCGTGGCGCGTCGGACAAGAGTCTGCCAGGTCCGCCAGGCCATGACCGTGCGCTTGCCGGAATAACTCAAGGCGAGGTGGCGCAGCATGCTCAGCTGCGCCCTGGTCGCGGCGCTTCGGTCCCGCATCCGACCGAACGCGGCGCGGACCCTTCGCCGCACGCCGCGCCGGAGCGCCGCCGCGCACAACGCCGCCGCGGCGCCGCGCCGCGCCGCGCCGACCGCCGCCGCGTGCCTCGTGAGCAGGGCGAACGCCCCCCGCTGGCGCCGCTTCGCGCACGCAGCGTGGAGGCGTCGACCGAAGGCCGCCCGCGCGGCCAGCAGGCGCGCCGCGCAGGCCCACCGTCGGAACCGCCGCAGCGTCCGCCGGGTCGTCCCGTCCTCGAGCAGGCCCGCGATCGTGCGCGCGCCGCGGAGGCGGTCCACGTCCCGCCGCGCGGCCCTCAGAGCGGCCACGTACCGCCCTCCCACCGGCGACTTGAGCGACTCCGTCAACACCGTCTCGTCCCCGTGGCCCGTTTTTTCGAGCCAGGCCGTCGTGGCTCTTTCGAGGATCGCCGCCTGGCGGCCGTCCAGCTGCCTCCGCGGGCTGGCCGGCCGCGTGACCGGCTCGTAGAGGTCGTCGTCGAGGAAGGGGCGGACGGGCGAGGCCCGGCGCGCGTCGGACGGCGGCGACACCTGGGAGCTCCGCCGCGCCGGCGTCCGCGGCGTCCGGGGCCCGACGACGCCCACCAAAAAGCGGTCGCGGCCCGGCCGGAATTCCGCGAACTCGTCGTCCAAGTACCGGTCTCTTAACCGGTCCCACCCGAGCCGCCCGCTGGTGACGGCCTTGATGCCGCGGCTCCAGAGGGGCTCCTCGACGAGCGGTCGGAAGACTCTCGCGTCGGACCGGCCCAGCACGCTCCGCGCGAGCGACTTGACCTCGTCGGCGCTGGGCGTGACGCGGCCGAGGCGCAGCCGTTCCCGGGATTTTTCGTGGCCCTCCTCGTACCTACGGTGCGGCGGGTGAGTGATGCTGATAGTGGTGGTGTGCTGAGTGGTGGATTGGGGGGGCTGCATCGACGCTGGGGCGGGTACAGGATGACGTCGATGTCGTCCATCGCGTTTGCGGTGGTCTCCGCGTTTCGCTGCGACCGTTGCGACCGCTGCGACCACCACTTGACCGTCGCCTGCACGCATCGTCAACCGACCCGACAGATTTGAGTCGAAAACGAGCCGTGAACCGGCGAGTCCTCGGTGGACTCGTTTTCTGGACGTCGGAGGACTAGATTCTTAGGGCAAAAACCCGTCGCAGTCATGCGAAAAAGCTGAGGCTCTCAGCCAGGCTCGTTGCTGCCAGTGCGATCCGTGCGGCCACTTGTGCGGTCGGAACGCTCCATAAGTCACAGCCGAGCCAGGTGCGCAAATCGCGATCCATGCTATCTGTGCGGTTACGCACTCCAACGGAGAGCGCAATGCATCGCATGCTGCCGCTCCTCCTGGCGTTGCTGCTCGTCGCTGGCATGGCGCCGCCGGTCATTACGACCGCGACGCCGCCCCTCGCCACCGGGCTCGCGTCGATGGAGTGGCTGCGCTGCGGCGATCCGTCGGCGACGCGGCCGCCCGTGGTCTTCATCCACGGGACCTTCCACGGCGCGTGGTGCTGGAGCGAGCACTGGATGCCGCGGTTCGCCGCGGCCGGCCTCGAGTGCCACGCGCTCTCGCTGCGCGGCACCTCGGGCTCGCCGTGCGACAGCAAGTCAGTGAAGATCGCGGAGCACGTCGCCGACCTCACGAGCTTCGTGGAGGACGTGCTGCCCGCGGATTCGTTGCCGCCAATATTCGTGGGCCACTCGTTCGGCGGCGCGACCGTGCTCAAGTACCTCGAGGCGGGCGGTCGAGCAAGCGGCGCCGTCCTTTTATGTAGCGTGCCGCCCTCGGGCAACGGGCCCATGACGCTGCGCTACCTGCAGCGCAGTTTGAAAAGGGCGTGGCTCATCACGGCCGGAATTGCGCTGAAGCGCTGCGTCAAAGACGCCGCGGTGGCGCGCGAGCTCTTCTTCGACGAGACCATGGCAGACGCCGCGCTTGCCTCGTACATGCCGCGCTTCGCCGCCGACTCCCGCGTCGGCCTGGACGTGCGCGACTTCGCGAAGAACGCGCCGTCGACGCGTGCGGATAACAAAGGGAAGGCGGACTGGCTGCCGCGCGCGCCGCCCGCGCTGGTGCTTGGGGCGGCGCGCGACTGCGTCGTGGACCGCGAGGGCGTCGAGGAGACGGCCCGGTTCATCGGCACGGCGGCCGAGTTCGTGCCGCTTGCCCACGACGTGATGCTCGTCGACGGCTGGGAGGCGCCCGCGGATCGGATCATCGGGTGGATCGAGGCGCTGGGGGCAATTGATTAAACTTTGGCCAGGAAACTACCTGTGAAGGGGCGGGTCCATGTGGACTCGTCCTTGTAAGGGCAAAGACCCGCAGTGCGCGAGACACTAGCGCGACATGTCGCGACAACTCGTCAAAAACCCGCACGCAAGCTGAGAGGTGTGATTTTGCGCGCTCTCATTGGGACAGTAGAGCTGGGGCATGAGCCCTTACGTGTGAAAAGGACCGTACAGATGCGTCGCGCACTCGTCGGCTCATCGACTGCCGCTGAAGCGCCCGCAGCCGCGCCGCGCCGACCGGTGCTCCAGAAGGGTGGTCTTGATGTGAGCTGGTGCACGAACGTCGGCAGTGGCATCGCCTGCGTCGCGCAGGCGCCGAGCAGCCTGCTCACAGTAGCGACGGACGACGGTGTCATTGTTTTCGTAGATAATGACGTAGGCATCACCGCGCGGTCGCAGCCGCTCGCGGAGGAGGGTCCCAACGCAATGGCCTTCGCGGCCGACGCGTCGTGGCTCGTCGCGTGCTTCGACGACGGCTACGCGCGCGTGCTCCGAAGCACCACGCGCATTACTACAAGCTATCCAGCTCGCGGCACGCCCCCTCTTCGCTCGCTGGGCGCGTCGGCGGACTTCGCGCTGGTCGTGGAGCACGCGGTTGTCGCGGCGCCGGTCGAGGGCAAGCGCGCCCGGCGGGTCGCAGCGACGCACTGCGTGGCTCTTGGCGACGCTTACGGCATTTCGAACGTATGCGCTTTCGTCTGCAGCGCCGGCAAGCTCGTGCACTGCGTCGACGTGCCGTCCGGGGAGCTCCGTCACTCGCATACGTTCGAGGCGCCGGTGAGGGCGATCTGTGCTGACGAGGTGGAGGGGTACTACGTCGCGTACGGGACGACCGTCGCCCACGTCAATTACTCCGACGGCGGAATAACCGCGCGATACACGTCGTCGCGGCCGCTCCGGTCGCTGGCGCCCCGAACCGGCGGCTGGCTGGCGGCGAGCACCTTCGACGGCGCGATAGAGGTGTGGGACGACGAGCCGTTCGAGCGGTCGCTCCAGTCCTTCTGCAGGACGGACGGCGAAGCGCTCGCGTGGAGTGCCGACGGTGGCTTTCTGGCCGTGACCGGCGCGAGAGCGGCCTATTTTGACTTCACCAGTGCGTTCCCGCAACACCCTTACAGGAAACCGCAGTACGACGGCAACGAGGAGGTCCGGTATGAGCCTGACGTCATTCCCCGTGTCTGCGGGTGGGCGGAGCCGCGCGAGAAGTGCGTGGCATGGGCACCCGGCGGGGTGATTCTGGCTACGGTGGACGCCGTCGGCGTTGTGCGGCTATGGAACCTTCGCCGGCGGCTGAAGAAGGGCGGCCGGGGCAGTCCCGACCGCCCGGAGCTCATGCTACCCCAGTTTTTCTGCTTTCCGCAGCTCGATGGGCATCCGGGCGGCAACACCGCCAAGCCGGCCTCGGCGGGGTGGCTCGGTGCCGATACGGTCGCCGTCGCCTACGAGCGCGGCGACGTCGCGGCGTACCGCATCGCGCCGCCGCCGGTCGTCGCCGCGCCCCCGCCGCCGCCGCCACCCCCTTGGTTGTGTCTAAATATTATTATGAGGAGGGTGTGGACCGGGCGGGGAGGGAGGAGGGGGAAGGGCGGGGAGGAG
>Ga0302122_10000470_pt1 | contig 24754 bp, 19 predicted proteins | sample CB21_SCM_MG_FD_203115 | JGI IMG/M metagenome (GOLD analysis project Ga0302122, IMG submission 203115) | Marine microbial communities from Western Arctic Ocean, Canada - CB21_SCM | ecosystem: Environmental > Aquatic > Marine > Oceanic | place: Canada: Western Arctic Ocean | collected 2017-09-28
TTTACCATCCTCGGACCAGTCCTACAAGAGCGTTACACGTATTTCTCACAAGTATTCCAGGTATCTTCTCACAATATGATATTTGTAGGCCTGCTTCACGTAAGCATAGGGCCCCTTCTCCTGGAGGCGCGGCTTGTACCCTGATTCAATAAAATTTTCTGTATTTGTCACGTGCCAAAGATATAGAATGAATAAGTCTGTGGCCAAATCCTGCTCACGATGCCTACAGAGACTCACGACTCAAATCAATCATACCACCACTACGGGCGCAGCTAGCTGCTCAAAATCTTTGAACGTCCAGTCGTTTGTGAATTGGTCATATTGATTTAGCACAGCCTATACAGCTTGAGTTAATGAAACAAGCCGATAGCAGGACTTGGCAGACGTCAAATGCGACATTGGCGTCCAGCATTGTCGGAAAAAGATACTGACTCCAGAGGAACGTCAGAACTATCATGAGCACGGCGCCTGATGTGACGAAGCATTGACCTACCAGCCGAAATTTCGACGGCATGTGTCGCTCCCACTTCCGGGCCATGCCGCGTGATATTTTGACAGATTTTGTCATCAATCCGAAGGAGGCTTCATGGCGGCGGGACTTGATACAGGTTTTGTAGCAGCCACCGGCTACAGGGGGGTTAAAACATAAAATGACCCAGCGCCCGCGCGTATTTTTGGGGCCGAATTACCCTACCCTACCCATAAGGGGGTTGTATAAATCGCTGGAAGGAGTCCGGCAGTGGTCCATGCTAGAAAAACGGACGCGATTCAGTACTATGGTTTCTGCGTGGCGGGTTTTCACAAGCGACCCGTCCGCCCACTGCAGTGTCTCCGCCAGCCGTCTCGCGACTCTAACTCAGGACTGAAGTATCTGCTGGGGCTGCGCGGAAGTCACAAAACATTTTACCGCCAATAGAGAATTTGGTGGGTTACTTGTGAAAACCCGCCACCTGCCCCGAAACCTGCCAGTGCGGCAAGTGTCCAGGCACCTCTCTAGGTCCCCGTTGTTTTTGTGAAAGGCCCGGGCTGGGAACACAAACCATCTCAAATCATAACGATATTTATTGGTCACGGTAAGCGACTAGACGCCGCCTGGAGGCGCCTGGAGGCTGGGGCTATACTGGGGCTAGACCCTTCCAAGGGTGTACAGGATACGCCACGGTCTCGCCCGTCTCCGATACATATGCATTAAATTATTATTTGCCCAAGGTGCCGCCGAATCATTATTACTAGGGCCGCGGCAGTCTGCGGACCACGGGCCCCTTCCGGGTCCTGGCCCGGCCCCTAGCGTTTTGGAAATCTTTTGGCCGTTTGACCCGGATTGACTGTTTTTTTTCAAGGGCCAAATTACGACAAGGCCAGTAGAGTAGTTGCGTCCTTATCTTCCCATCGCCTGAGCCCTAATGGCCCGTTTATCTGGGAGAGTACCAGGCCGGATGAAGTAGTACGTATAAGTAGATTGATGGCAGCGATTGAAACTCGCCGCAAGTAGTAACAGACCAGTAGACTAAGCCCCAAGAACGTCATAAGCGAGTTCGTCATCGTCCTCATCTGAGTTCAGGCCCGATCCTAGGCCGGAATTCCCAAAGGCGATGGATGCAAGAGTGCGTTCATCGGCTGTAAGTGATATATCGGGGTGAGTCGATGGCATTTGCAGCAGCGGATTTTTTTTTTTTATGCTTGTTCGTTTCTTACTCAGCGATGCTTTGACGTACTTTTGGAGGTGGCGGAGAGTGTCATTATCAAGGGTTTCGATGTCAACTTCAATTTCACCATCATCATGGCGGCCTCTTAGTGGCATGGACTCCTGGACAATTTTTACAACATGGGCAAGTTTGTCCGGGGGGAGGGCATTGATGTCATCAGAGAGGGCTTCTTTTTCGTCAAAAGTAAGAGGCTTAGCAAAGCGAGGTACTTTGGATGAGCTGTAGGCAGATGGAGTTGCAGTCCCGACGCCAAGCTCCATATTCATCTGCACTTGCACCTCGGTTTGCGAGGCCTGCTTCTGGAGAGCGGCAATAGTTGCTTGCATAGATTCCATTTGACGCTGCATGTTGATGAGATCAGCCACAGGGACCATCCCAGTTCCCGAAGGCAGAGTAGAAATCTCATCGTCTCGTGTACACTTTTTCCCCTTGCCACTTTTCTTGCCTGCACCTTTTCCATTCGTGACTTTGCCACGTTTGGTACCACCATCAAAGTCAAGATCTGCATCACGCTTTAGCCCCCCGACTCTAACCTTGGCACCAGCCAGAGTGCCGCCAGCCGCATGCTTCCATAGGCTCTTGAGTTGGTCTTGAAGTTTTACATGAAGGTCACGTGCGGCCTCATGAACAGGTGCCTCTGGTAAAATATTAAAAGTCATGGCATTGCGAAATACAAGGCGCATATCTGTAGCAAAAGCATGTGGATCAGAGTATAAACCACGGTCAAGGCTGTGCTTTACAGTACCCAAATCCATTGGCAAGTCGACAATCGCGCTGTAGTGGGGAACCCCAAGCGTGATCGCATCTACGGGCGTCAAGAACCAGCCTGAGCCAGTTGACCGCTCCAGTGACGCAACCATGGCATTGCAGCGCTTGAATGGCGCACTTGATGGGAAACTGCTTGGGATGCTTCCGGGAAATGGTTCATCACGAAGGTGTGATGGCATTTTGCGCGCACGCGTGGAACGTTTTCCCTCAGTTTCGGCCCCAACTGATTCTCTTCCACCTGACAAAGTTGAACTTTCAACGGTATGATCGTGCGACTTTTTCAGTGCTTCCTGAACACAAGTCAAATCCTTGCCACTAGGCTTGTGCATAGTTGACGATGATGTTTTGGGCTTGACAGTCTGAGCACCTTTGAGTGCATAAATGCGTGCAAGCTCAAGATTACGACCATCAGTGTCACAGGTACCAGAAATTGAGAAGGGGCCATAACGGTTTTCTCCGTGACCGCGCACATTAAGCTTGCCTGCAATATTCAAAGAGAATTTCAAAGACATGGCATTCTCTACAACTTTCACTGGTGCGGTCCTTCCTGGCAGCTGCAGGAGAAAGTAGCCACTGTAGCCACCAGATTGCGGTTTTGCTTGCTGTTCTGATGACTCCGATAGGGATAAAGACTTGAATTTATACTCAAACTCTGATGTTAGTGAAGGGTTACCCGATTTTGCAGCTTGTTGTGTCATGCCCCAGACCCCACTTGCTACACCGGCGGTGATGGATCCCAGAAGTGTAGGAACTGGCACGCATGAAGCCGAGATAGGCAGTTCCGCCTTGATATCCAAAGTGAGCAACGAGTCCGCTGGTCGTGTTGCTGTGGCATCACCTTTGCACATGACTCACACTATTAAATATATAAGTTCCTTTAACACACGGGCTTGGCTACGTCGCGCGGAGTTGGGGTCTAGAGTCCGCCTGCGACGAGAAAAGTGAATATCGCGACTGAGCGGACCGCTACACTGGCATAGCACGATCCAGAGTCTAATAATAATAAGTTCAAAGATGGCGCTGAGCCTAAGGTGCCAAGATGATAACACGTTAGATTCACACACTAGCGGCATACCACACTCATCACTCTCCGGGTCTGCCATCGCTGCGCTTACTACAGTAGGAGCTGGTAGGCATACTAGGGAGAGGCCAACCCTACCATCAGGTTAGGTATAATTGCCCGCGGGTTTTTGCTGCGCTCTAATTGGACTTTTCGCACGCGAAGGAGGGGTAAGGTCAGTGCAGGGGGTGTGGTGAATTTGCTGAGGTTGAACTGAATCCCCATCGTCCCACGCTCCCAGCCAGCCGCGGCGCGAAGTTAATACTACTAGTACCCAAGGGTGGTTCCGATTAGTGGGAAGGCAAGAGAGGGGTCGCCCCCCTGCGAAGCGTAGCGAGCCGGTGGGCGCGTCCTTTGACAGAGGTGCCTGCGGCGGCCGCGCGGGTGGGGACGCCGCGCGCCTCCGAGTCTAAATTCGGGCCTTCCAGGCGCCCGTGGCCGGCGGTGAGTGGCCGCGCAGCTGCCAGTGGACTCACGTCGGTAATCGCTCGCCTCAGTGACTACGATCCGCTCCCGGTCCGACTTCGTGGCAGGGCCTGGGCGAGTCCGCGAAGCTAAATTCGAGTTCTCAAGGGGTCCGCGGCCGGGAAAGCAGTCTTCGCGCGCGGCAAGTCTCGACGCACACGTTACTTTTTGCTCGAGACGCCAAATCTTTTTCGCACCTGGCCGCCGCCACGCAAGACCTCGTGACGCCGCCAGCTCCTTTATTTCGTTGCTTCAAGGCAGTAGAACTCGTTTCCCGCGCCAGGCAGCTCACGTACTCGCTCGCGCGCAATTCCCGCTATCTGGGCACATTTTTTGCGGTCGGTTGCGCGGCGCGGCAAAATACGGCGTCCGTGTTTCGCGGATGCATGCGCAAATTGCACTGGCGCGGTCCCAGAGCGTTTGAAACCTTTGGGCGCGCTAGGGAAACGATGCATGGCTGCGAACGGTCCGCACGCGGCGAGATATGACCGATCGCAACCCGTTTTGGTCCGTCAGCCGTTTATAGCGCGTCGCATACGTCCGCGTTTCAAAAAAGGACAATGTCCCACACAGCTTTGGGCTACAAGGAAGAGCTCTGCGCGCGCGCTGCACAAATGGCGCCCCAGCGGCTTCAATCAATTCGTGTACAGCGCTAAGCAGTGGGCGGTCTGTCAAAGGACGCGCCCACCGGCTCGCTACGCTTCGCAGGTGGGCTTGGAAAATTGTAAATCGAGGACGGAGAGACACGAAGGTTCACATCTCGCCGCTTAGCGATCTTCGCCCGGCACCACCGGGATCCCAAGCGCCGCCGGGCTGGCGACACCGCCACGGTGACACTCAGACTCCAAGTCGGCCCGGGCGGACTCAGGACTCAGAGTCAGCCTGAGCAGCCTGAGTCGGATGGGGTTTAGGGCTGCGGATGCGACAACGTTTTTTCGACACCTTCAAGTTTTAAGGTTGCCATATCGTTTATTGGGCAGGATCCAGGTAAGGGGCCCGGGGGTTACTGATGCCAACAACTTGAAGCGGCCACGCGTCGGGCATCACTGGCAGCCTGAGTGGCCCCCTATATCCCCCATCATGGCATCTCGACCTCCAGGGGATGATTCAATTACCCAGGCATTTGACCTATATGGTGCCTGACTATAGACTATATAGAATATAAACTATGGACTATAGATTATAAAAGGGGCCCCTGCAGTACGGCGGGACCGCCGGTCAAGGGCGCGGGCGCGGCGGGCAGCCGCGGGCGGGGCCCGGCGGGCGGGGTAAACTCCAGGCGGACTAGGGTAGAACTTGGCGTGGACCGCCGGGGACCCGCCGCGGTCAGGTCGCGGAACCGGCGGTCGGCGCGGTAGGGGCGGTCACGGTCTGGTGTTCGCGGACCAGGGCGGCTGAGTGCGGACAAACCCGCGGGCGGCGGGCGCCACTTGGCGGGCGGCCGGCGCACAGGCGGCGGGCGGAGCGGATAAACTCGCGGGCGGCGGTCGGCTGCGGTCAAGGCCAGGTTGAACTTCAACTTGAAGTTCAGCCTGCGGTTGGCGGCGGTCAAGCCGGCGGTCGAGCCCCGTATCTTTGAAACCTTTCGCGGACCGACAACGGGCTGCACGCTGACCCGGGGCGGGCCCGGGCGGAATATTACGCGGACCCTGCGGACGGCGGATAAGGCCGCGGTCAAGGCGGACCGGCCGCGGGAAGCCGGAGGACTAATTTTGCGGTCGAGCCGCGGGCGGGAAAAAGCCGGCCGCAGGTCCGGCGGAACTGGCCTCGCGGTCAAGGCGTGGACCCGTTGCGATCTTTTGGCGGACCTGACGCGGGGCGGTCGGAGGTCTCGCGGGACCGCCGTACTGCAGGGGCCCCTTATAAACTGCAAACTACCGGGGCGAAAAGCGCTAAGCGCTGTGATGTGGACCTCCCCACGGGAGTGTCCTCCGTCCTCGATTTCTAGTTTATAGTAATCTTTTGGACTCAGCAAGGGGCCGGAACCCCAATTGGTGAGATTTTCAATTGACAGCCTGAAGGTCGCAATTCGGCGCGTAGGTAAGGACACACAGTGACACTAGCTTGCCACGGATGTGCCCCTCTTGAGATGGGGCGAGGTCGCAAAGTTGCCTGTTTTTGCCTTATGTACGGGTTCCGGCCCCTTGGCTCAGCACACCTCACTAGGGACTTTTCAGGCTCGCTTACTGGAGCACCGTAAAAGTGACACAATGCCACATGAAATAGCGTATCTAGATAGCCAGGCTATAGCGTATTTCGCCCCTTTAAGTTGCTCGGGCTACTGTGACTATATGCGCCCTGAGTGTTCGGCTGCCAGTAGAGCAGTGCCAGTGCACGATTGGCCGGCGCCAGAGGATGAAGAACTACCTACTAGCGCGCACCTTTTCAAGTTAGTGCCATTGCGTCACCGTGACGATGTCCGATATCATGATTGACAAGCGTCGTGACGGTCTCCCAATGCAGAAAGCCTCTTGGGGCCGATAGCGCTGGCAGTCAAGACTATCGGACGAACTTCAAGTATCTCAATTCAATCACTCTGCGTCAGTCTGGCATGCCAGTGATTTCAAGTTCGACACTGACAGAGTTTGCCCCGCCCCCCCCGCTGAGCCTCACCGGCAGACTGGCCGTGGCGGCACTGGCAGGGCGTAGGTACGCTCTCCAGCCCGGGGGCTAAGGTGTACAGGTCCAACGCCATGCCAGCGAGGTTGGCAGTGCCCAGCCAGGTGCCACTGGCACAGTGGTCCAGGAAATCGTGCATGACATATCCCGTTGATATAGGAAAGACATCTACTGTGATGTGAAGCAAATCTGGCACTTATCCGGCACCAATGTGTAAAGGATTTTTCGATGATTTGGCGTACCTGATTTGTGGTATCATGGTCCATATGGAACTAGTTGAGAAGGCATTGACAATAACACTTACTTTGAAAATTGAATCACGGTCCCTGCTTGTGACGACAACTGTAAGTGGATTTTGCGACAACCCCCATATTAGCAGTTGGTTTTGGTCTCCTTTAAAGCTATAAAGATCCTGAACTTGAGGTGCTCAAGCGGGCGTTCTGCCAGTGAGAGGCGCTAGATGTCCAGACGCAACCTACTTGAGTTACGGCCCTGGAGTCTTAGGTTGAGGCTCGCTGTTTTGGCCTCACTACAGGCCCTCCTCAGCGCATACACTTAGCGCTGGGCCCAGGGACAGCCCCCGTACCAAGGACCCTCGCTACCTTTACGCTGCATTTTCTCTCTCTCTCTCTGTTTCTCTTATTGCAAATTCACAATTCTGCTGCTAGTGCATTGTGGGCTAAATAGGCGGTATAGTATGTTTGTAGTCTCAGGACAAGGAGCGATCAGTAGCGTGATATACGAGGTTATGATTTCACCTCACAAAGCAGCAGGGGCGAGTTCACGGTAGATCGGGCGCAACATAAAGGCTGAGAAACTGTTTGCCTGTCTTACGGTGTTTGGAACCGGAATATATGTCGTTGTCTATAGCTACCAATGCCCCTGTGTGTTATCACGCAGAGCACAAAGCGGTAGCACCCAGATAATAGTACTTCGTTGAACTATAGGCACTCTAGGTAAGCTGAATATAGCCAATAGTTTTGCCTAGAAGAAACCCGGGGGCAACTGGGGAACAACTGCACGGCGCAGGGTGCCAACAAAGCCAGAAACTTGTTGGTGTTGGATCTGGCGTCCCAAATGGAAGCGTTGCCATGTAACATACCAGAGAGACGCAGAGGTTATAAGGGTGACATAGGTTACTATCCAGAACTTTTTTGGATGGTCCTCAAGGCCTGAAAGAAGATTCATGCCAAAAAAACCGCCGACCGCAGACATCATCGCGAAACTGAGTCCTCCCATGGACAGATAGAGCTCCATGCGTTCTATGCGATTACGTTCATTATCAAGAGTGAGCTCTATGAGTTTTCGTGTGGAATCGATTGCCCCAACGAGCTTTTCAATGCCGTCATTAACTTCCTCCCAGCGACAAAGATAATTTTCAAAGACTGACGCCACGACTTCTTTGTTAGTGTACCTCTCGAACTCATCAATCATTGTTGGAAATTGGTTGACTTCATCAGAGCGCTCGTAAGGCACGGTGCTACTCGCAAGTAGAACATGATTCGTGCGAATACCTTCAACATCAGATTCCAAGGCATCGCCGATCAGCGCGTAGACACGCCTCCCACGTACTGCTTCCTCCTGGAGCTTTGTCTCCAGTGGCAAAAGTCGACAGAGCGTACCTGCTCGCGTCGTCTCCGAGTTTCCAAAGTCACAGAGTGCTTCAAGCTCAGAGCCAATATTCTGCTCAAGTCGTGAGAACTCCTTGAGCGCATGCCGATAGGCCTAAAAAGGCAATAATAAGGTGCTACATAAAGGGGGAAGGGGGGATCCGGAGGTGGGATCCACACTTCCTCAAGGATGCATTCCACCACGACCATGGTGAAACTCAGGCGTCGACCACCGGGTCGAGACAGGGCTTCGACGATATTAGCCTCAACGCGTGTAATGTGCTCCCGCGACAAGAACATTCGACACGCAGGAATCTTCTGTCCCTCCGGCACTGTCACACCAAGCTGCGCATCAGCAAGCACGGGTAGCAGGAGAACACAACGATCACGATCAACATAACCTCTAAGAACGCCAAGGTCGAAAACCACGAACTTCTCTCGGATTGCAAGGTCTAGAGCCGTCGTGCGAAGCAGAAGACGTGCATCTGTCATTGATACGCGGCGACGCAGCTCCGCCCAATCAAGTGTGATATCGCGGCCACACCCAAGTTCAATCTGCCGCGCTTGCCACGTTTGCTCCTCGAGTCTTGGATTGTTATCGCCGCCTGTCCTAAATTGCGCTTGTGGCAATTCTGTTGATGCCCAAACCCGGCCAGCCATTGGTGCCCGTTCGTCGTTTAAGCACCATGCGGACATGCACAGGACTAAGCTGAGAACAGGGCGTCGCATGTCGATAAAGCAGCGAAATTATTGAAGCTCCGCCCACCAACAGGCTCCTGTACCGCGGCGGGACCGGTTCGGGTTCGGGTTAATTAATTACGTCGCGCGACCCAGTCGCTCCCGCTCCCCCCGGGCCCACCCGTCAGATTAGACGTAGGAGGTCCACAAGTCGCATGGACTCGGACCCGCCCTCACGGGATGCCCCTCTTCAAGATGTGGAACTGGCCGCTGGCCCCTATTTTACGAGAAGGCGAAGCCGAGCTGGAACAGGGAGGTTGAGCCTCACAACCACGAACCGGCCCACGTGCCTGGCGAGGAGGCATTTCACCTACAACCCACCAGACAGGCACTCGACCACACCCACGCTGAACAGAGCTTGGGATAGATGGATGCCCCAGCGAGGACGACAGTCTACGTGAGCTCGGCCGGCCCGTCGAAAGCTGCGCCGGGGGGGCATGCCACAACCCCCGACGCCTCTTAAGCCGAGACCGACTCCGCCCTGTAGAATCGGGCCGAGTCGCAGGCGAATGAGGCCAGCCCGCAAGAGACCGACTTCAGGGAACGGGCCGGATACCCTACGAGGCGCCTACAACCCTCGTTCGGGGATGCGTCCGCATTCCGGGCTCGACCCGCCTTTTTGTTTTGTTTTTTTGTTTGTTTTTGTTTGGCTTCCGTTTAATGCAGCGGTAGGCCATGAGCAACCTCTCGGGCGGGCCTGCGCGGCGTGCGTCTTTTTCCAAGGGTGCTCCGACCCATTCGTTACCCGTCAAGTTGAAGAAACCGAGCAGCGAATTGCCGCTGGCCAATAAAACAGTCGCGGCGGCTCGGCGAACACTGTGGGAGGGTCAAGGGCGGCGAAACCACGCGCGCCGGCGCGCCGGCGGCCACTAAAACACCGTGGAACCATAATTTTTTTCCAGGCCTCTCACAGCGCGCGCGGCGGCTCCGGGACCGCGCCAAGCGGCTCAGAGCCATAAGAGTATATGAGGAACGCGATGCACCAGGTCCGACGTCGAGCGCGCGCGCAGGGGCGCGTGCGTTGGAGCACCGCTTTTTAGAGGTAATAAGTTACAACTACCCTTTCGGGAACTCGACGCAGATAAAAAATGGGGGGTTTTTATTCAAGTTCTACAGCCTAAACCCAAAATGAACAGCCTCGATGAAGCCGTTAACGGTAGAGCAACAAATAGGCCAGACCAAGATAAGTTCCAGGAGCGCTCTGGTGTGGTGCTCTCGGCTGGGAAAGAAGAAGCCTTCGTTAAGTGGCTCAGGGGGAATGGCGCTAAGTTCGTTGACCGAGCGTTGCTCCGCTGCTACGAGCACGATGTTCGTGGAATCCATGCGGCGCGCGACCTCAAAGCAGAGGAAATCATTATTGAGGTTCCCTTGAAATGTCTTATAACTGTAGAGATGGGCAAAGCGACCGATGTCGGTAAGGCTGTCCTCGAGGCTGAACTTGAGCTAGATGCACCCAAGCATATCTTTTTGATGCTCTTTCTCCTGCTTGATCGCTGCAACAAGGACAGCTTTTTCCGACCGTACTATGATGTCCTACCCGGGAGTCTGGCTCATATGCCTATATTTTGGAAATCGAATGAGCTTACTTGGCTTGAGGGTTCGTATTTGCTTGTGCAGATAGAGGAACGTAAGTGTGCCATACAGAACGATTTTAAGGCCATAGTTGACGCCTGGCCTGCCTTTAAGAGCGTCTGCACGCTGGACGAATTTTCCTGGGCACGTATGTGTGTTTGCTCGCGCAACTTTGGCATTGTCATCAACGGAGTTCGCACATCAGCTATGGTCCCTTATGCTGACATGCTCAACCACTTTCGGCCGCGCGAGACTAAGTGGACCTTTGACAACACACGGGGTGCTTTTACCATCACGACACTCCAGTCAATTCCATCTGGTGGGCAGATCTATGACTCCTATGGCCAGAAGTGTAATCACCGGTTCCTGCTCAATTATGGCTTTGCTGTCGAAGATAATTACGAATCTGACGGCTATTGTCCAAATGAAGTTGCGCTTCTTGTCCGTCTGGCACCAGAGGATCCACTCACTGCGCGCAAACAGCTTCTCTGGATTCGTGACGGTGCTGTCGGTGCAAAGCGAATCCGTTTATGTGCAAGTGATAATGAAAATTTCCGCGCATGCCTTTCGCTTCTCCGTGTTGTAGCAGCTGATGGAATTGAGCTTGATCGCATTCTCAGCCAAAATCCTTGGGGCACGTATCGCACAGCATCAGATATCCATGTTCCTGTTTCATTTAGGAATGAATGTGCCGCATTATCGCTCCTCAAGCATGCTTGCAGGTCAATGCTTGAGGCCTATCCACGTTCTCTTGCAGCTGATAAGTCTGCAATCTCCAGTAATGCCCTTGCTCCCTTCTCCAACGAGCGCCACGCGTGCATTCATGTCAAATCTGAGAAATTTGTCCTCTGTCACTACATCAATTTTGCCAAGACTGCACTATACCTCGCAAGCTGCCATGATGGTGAATTCGAGGCCGCTGTTTCCAGGCTTTTTGACGAACCTGTTCATCGTCATGTTGCTAGCTATTGCAATGGCATAGTACGGCAAGTGCGTCACGCTACCCCCAAGCTGTCATCTGTTGAGTCTGACAGGAGGCCGCACAAAATTAACCTATCTACGCCCACAATTGTATAGTCGACGTCGACAGGCAATTTCTCGCGTGTCTCCTTCGACCCCTCGAGGGCCTGTCACGGCGCCCGCCCTCTGAGAGCCTGAGCAGACTGACGTCAAAAGGTCAGCCACGGGCAGAGACAGTTAGATTCGTTGTGATTGATCATGATTGTAGGCCCAGACAGGCAAAATTTATTTTCGAAAAAAAATTGGGAAACCCCCGCCGCCTTTACCACTCTCTAGAAGGACCCTAATAAGCCGGGCTTGGTACTGGAATGAGAACAAACGGATCGGGTGGTGCCTTGGCCCAGGGTGCAACTTACGCGGAAAGGACGCCGCGCACTAGTAAGATGCGTGGTTTAGTATTACGGCGCTGATGGCGATAATGATATACACGGGGCCTGACCCCGATTAAATCGGGGGCTGTAGCGCCTCCCCTTTAATAGCCCGAACGTCGAAACTTACTACGAATGGGCCTCAGGGGGTGCCTCATATTCTGGCGGAGTGTGGGGCCCTGAAAATGCGAGGGGCCGGAAGGTCCCCCACGCGAACGTCGCGCCAGTGGCGTTTCGTGCCGCGCTATCCTGAGTCACTTTTATTGACGGACGTATTTCCAGTCGCAAGTCCCATCAAACATGGGAGAAACTATTCCGTTATACGACTACACTATGCTGCCGGGGAAGTCCGGAATTACACACTCTATTTCCCCCTGCATCGCATTCTCTCTACCGTCACGGTGGTGCCAGTGTGAACCAGATACCAATTGGATATACAGGGTATAAACTTTATTTATTTATTTATTATCAAGATAGCTTGAGAGTCTGACTTACTATCTGATGAGCAATGAGCACTCGGGCTGCGGGAATAGTAAAGTCGAGCTTTCTAGAGGCCCGGTCGCCAGCCCCTAGGGCGGCGGTCGTCTCAACCCGACTCGGAGAGCGTCTACTAGTAAACATAATGGGACGTCATGTTTCAAGGGGTCTGCGACGGGAGCCCCCGTGATTGAAAGTGAGTCTTTAAGTGACTCAAGATGGTGGAACCTCTATATGCGCGTATCTTGATGTCTAGGGGGGAATAGGGACTAGGCTGTCGAGTATCGGCCCGGCCCGGTTGCCCTGAGTCACGGTCATTTTTTATAGATGCAGCCCTATCGCTCCCACGTCTTTTGCTGCGTTTTGATCGGCTATTATGGTCTTTCTTCCGCGGGTCTGTTTGCACGACTCGGAGATTTCCCGACAGCAAAAACCGTAAATCTGAGACCGGGTATTAGTCGCTATCAACCCTCTTCAACCCACTAGCGGCGTCGTGGGCCGGGCTCTTAGGGGCTAGTAGAGCTTTGTACAAGCTTGTACGACGTTCTCTCACAACGACGTTCTCCCACAACGTTCTCTCTCTCACAAGATACCACGGTGATGTACGACATTGCAACATGCGTGCCACCGTAATTTCGCTTGTGATGCTTTATGCCCATGCCCGCGGCCATGTCACGAGTGGCATCGAACGGAGCCTCGAGACGTGCGAAAAGCTGCGCGCGGCTCGAGCACCGAAGCACGGATCTTTACCTGGCGACAATTGCACTTGGGCCCAAAAGACTGCGTTGCCTAGCTCGATCTGGACGGGGCCACCTTGGACGGGATGTCGCTGCGATGACCCCTCCATCAGTGCTAGGCAGCGCTACACACCGCTCGATGGCAAGTGCTTGCTAACTGCCCAGGATGCTGCGTCATGTCTGCAGAAGAAGAAATTCCATCGTATGTTCTTCGTCGGCGACAGCCTGACTGGCCAGTTGTCAGGCACGATCGCATGTGAGCTATTTGGCATGCATAGCATCCAGCTGAGCCGAATCAATTCTTGTTGTTGCGTAGTTCCACGTTGCTCAATAACACCGGCACTCATAGGCATTAAGAGGGATAAGAACATTACGCAAGTGACGGCTGGGCCTGGTTTCCGCTTAATCGTCGACGGACCTATTCCTGGCTCGATTGAGCTCGCCCAGGTAAAGCCTGGAGGGGTGGCGAGTGGCAGGGCAGGGGTCATGATTGGCGTGGAATGTAAAGGGCCACTCGCGTAGACTCTGAGAGACTTCATGACATTCTCGGTGCACATAAACGATTTTTTTGCAGGTGATGGCGCGCGCTCTTGCTGCAGCTTCCAGGGCCGGATACGTGAGCGACAAGCCCGCATTGTACCTGATCAATTCTGGTTTGTGGCACATCGTTTGCAATCCCAAAAGTGACACAAGCGCAAGCGTAGAGAATTGTCTCAATCTCGACAAGTACGCTTCGCAGCTCTCGGAGCTCCTGCATACGATCAGCACCATTGCACACCCTCGAAGCCGCCTCTTCTGGCGCAACACAACCGCCGTGCACATGAAGCAAGTTAACATGACCGAGATGACTGCCGAGACGCGATACAAGTTCTCTGAATTCTCAAATATAGCTGTGAGGCATGTCAATGACGCAGCTGCTCGAGTTTTGATGAACTTTCGGAGAATCGAGCCCATTCATGGCTTCTTCGAGACAACACGAGACCGATCCCTGCATACACTTCGAAGAGATGCGCGGCATTACGGCGCGTCTGTCATCCAGGACCTGCTGCAGCTCGTCTACCAACGCGTATGCGATACGATGCCGATGACTAAGTAACGACTCTAACGAGAGATGCCGGAGGAGCAGCAGGACGCGGATCTGGCGGTGGTGCCCGGCGGGTATAGGCGCTCGTGATGTCTCTCGCCGTGGCGCTTCAGTCACAGTACTTAGACGAGAGGACACTTACGAGGACGCCGCGTAAAATATATAATCTGAGAACGCTAAACATACACCCCTCGACCTCAACTGGCCCGCTGTCGCCGACATGCTCCGGAGCGGCTCGCCGTTCGCTGCGCTCGTCGCCGACGCCAGCGGCCCGGTCGCCGCCGGCCCGGTCGTCGCGTCGCGGCCGTCGACATCCCGTCCGCCGGCGCCGGCACCGGTGAGGGCGCCCCGCCCCGCCGCGGCGCCGCCAGCTTCCTGTTTTTCATAGGAGACGCGCGCCTGGCGATCCGTTGGGCCAGAGCCGGCGGGACGTGATACAATATTTCGAGCGTCATACAATAGGGGGTCGTATAGGGGGTCGTACCCACGACCTTGGGTTTATGAGACCCACGCTCTAACTAACTGAGCTACGCATGCTGGTCGGCCGTTTAGGCCTCCCTAAAGTAGAGCTCAAGCGTAAATGCGCATGCAGAGCTGTCCAGAGGTTCAAAATACTGTAAATGAACAAACGCTACAAAAAAGCCGTCAGGGGGGACACTGCGGTCCGCTCGTGTGCGCACGTCGCTAATTCTAAATAGATAACAGCCCGAGCGGCGACCCGAGATGAGTCCATCGAAGCCAAAAGCCAAAGCCCAAGCCCAAAGGTCGTCGGCGCCAGACGACCGCTGCAGGTTTCGCTCGGATCCCGGCAAACAAAGGCGGACGCGAGTGATTACCGACGAGGAAGAAGTCAGCTAGCGAGCACAACCCCCGTGAAACCGGCGAGCGGCGAAGAACAGGGACGAGCGGCGCAAAACCAGTAAAAGGCAGTGGCGCAAAACTCACTAGGGCCTGTGTGCCCCGTACCGTTAACGGTACGGGGCACGGTGTAGGCGATATTACACGGCCAGTACCGACCCTGAACAGCCCAGTACGCGGCCCAGGGGCGCTCAGAAGGAGCCCGGACCGTATTATCAGGTAATGGAAATCGGGGGCTGGTAATTATCAAAAAAAGTTCAACAAAGCAGCCCATAAAAAAAAACATGCCGTCGTCAGCGCGTCGTCGCGGAGGTCGGAAACATCGAAAGGCAAATGTTCTGCGTCTTAAGGGCGGATTAAACGTTCTCATTCCAAAAAACACACCGACGTGTGACATTTTTGGTTGCGAAAAAGTGGCTTCCCATTTCTGTCAATGTTGCAAGCATCCTTTGTGTCCAAAATGCACTTTGAAGCTCCTCAAAGCGGACATTTCACTGATGAATGGATTTAACGTTTTTGTGTCATGTCCGTTTTGCCGGGAAAAAGTTCGAATCTGCAACCTCCAGAGTTTTGAGATCGGCCAACCGTGTAAATTAAAAAACATGATGCTCTGGGTTGAATGCGAGAACGTTACTATAAACTCAGACAACGGTGGTGCGACAATGAACTTAAAGCACCTGTTGGCTGGTGTTCGCCGGCGGTTCCTCCACGATCTTCTTCATCTCCTCGAGCATGTCCGCGACGCTGCGGACATGGTCCGGCATCTCGCTGCGCTGTTGGCTTGCGTGTTGACGGCTCCTCTACAATCTAGCGCGGGCCTTTTTGTCCAGTAGAAAACGTGCGGGTTTTGTCCACGACTAAAAGTACTTAAAATACTTAATCGGCATTCCATCTCACATAGAATCACTCTACAGTCACATAAAGAGTGTTGCTGTGAGGATAGGGGGTTGTTATAGCCCTACTAGAGTCATGTCACTAGGGGCTAGTGCCCTGCCCACTAGCCCCCCGTTTGTCGGGTACAGCTAGCTGTACCCGACAAGACTTGGAATTCCGATGCCGGCACAAAAGAAGCCTGAAGATAAGAAACAAGGGTTAATATGAAGGAAGTTACTCGCTATTCTGCTTGGTTCTTGCGAGGGCTTTGGACGTCCAACACACGTGCCGCGGTCAAGTAGGTGAGGAAGTATAGTTTATAGAGATCGTTTTGCTAGCCTGCTCCTTCAAAAGAGAAACTCCTGCTCCTTCAAAAGAGAAACTCCTTGCAGCTCCCGAGACCGAGATTGGTAGAGAACGCGTCTGTTCCACTCTGCAGAGCTACTCCTGATAATGGTATCGAGTCCGTGCATCGTACGCTTTGGTTACATGGAACCACCCAGGGCAAGAGAGTAACCAAGGGCTACCATTCCTCTAGTAAGCACAGAGAATTTTACCTTTACGACACCAGTCGATTCCACACGCGTAACTTCACGATTGTCACTCTGGGCGACTAGTTTTGAGTCGTAAAATTCAGCATACGTTCCTGTGAGCCACGAGACAAGGCGTTGCCAGAGTGATGACGGCACGGGAACATAGGTGTGGATATATCTTTCATAGTCCCCTGCAAACCTATCGCATTATAGGCAGTATATGTGAGATTAAGTTAGATGTGAAGCTCTGGACGTGGACGGTGGAAGGAGCACGCTGCCATAGCCGCGCACGACGTCTCGCCCGAGGCTGTCAACCCCATAGATGGAGATACTCATGCGTGGCCAACCATGGGCGTTTGTACTTTTAAAAGATATATCTACAGGAAAGTTCCACACAACAGAATGATCACAGCCTGGCGCCTTCCGCGCAATCTGCGACAAGCCGTTTTCGATACCATCGACGACTGTCCAATCCGGGCCAAATGAGAATCCATATCGCACATAAAGGTCATCATAAGGAAATTCGCCCGATTCCAGTTGCCCATTTACCACGACAAAAAAAGCAGAGAAGTCACTTTTTGATGCCTAAATTCGAGTGGCATCACGTCAGAAGGTTTCAAAATGACACACAAGTGATTCCCGCATAATATGTGACGGCACTTCAATTGATTCAAGCAGCCGAATAAGTGACAAGAGCTCGCACCAGCCAGATAGTTAATGTATCCTACCGTAGGTAGTCCAGGTATAGATTCTAAGAGTACATGGCACAAGTTTCGTAATACTAATCGGGAGGCGTTTGCTCCGTGCCCATCTGTGGTTGTTAAGTATAAAGCCCGCCCCACGCTAACCTTAGAGTCACAACTGTATGATGGTAGGGATGATCAAAGGTACTGGGCCCGAGAGGCCCTTGCGGTACGGCAGGACCGCCGGTCAAGGGCGCGGGCGCGGCGGGCGGCCGCGGGCGGGACCCTGCGGGCGGGGTAAACTCCAGGCGGACTAGGGTAGAACTTGGCGCGGACCGGCGGGGGACCCACCGCGGTCCTGAAGGTCGCGGAACCGGCGGTCGGGGCGGTCAAGGCGGGTCGGTGTTCGCGGACCCGGGGCGGTCGAGCGGCGGACAAACCCGCGGGCGGCAGGCGCCACTTGGCAGGCGGGGCGGACAAACCTGCGGGCAACGGGCGGTCAAGGCCAGGTTGAACTTCAACTTGAAGTTCGACCTGCCGTTGGCGGCGGTCAAGCCGGCGGTCAAGCTCCGTACCTTTCGTGGACCGACAACGGGCTGCACGCTGACCCGGCGCGGGCCGGGGCGGAATATTACGTGGACCCTGCGGATGCCGCGGACGGCGGATAAGGCCGCGGTCGAGGCGGACCAGCCGCGGGCAGCCGGAGGACTAAATTTCGCGGTCAGGCCGCGGGCGGGGTAAATCCGGCCGCGGGCCCGGCGGAAATGGCCTCGCGGTCAAGGCGCGGACCCGAAGCGATCTTCCCGCGGACCCAACGCGGGGTAGTCGGGGGTCTCGCGGGCCCGCCGTGCCGCTGCCCCTACCGGGCCAGCACGACCGTGCTGTTTAGACCTTGTCACGGTGGGCCCGTAACCTTGAGCGATATAGTGATCGCCTACAGGGGGTTGAATCCTCCGGGGGATCTCTATCACTGATGTGCTGTGCACTATAAGGGCATTATGTACTAGGTAGCTAGGTCCCTTGGCAGTCACGATGTCGAATGGTAAAATTATTTCAAGTGCTCGGCGCGTGACGAAGACGAGGTCCCCCCGCTAGCCTGTACTACGGTTAGAGGCCCTTAAGGTATTTTTTTGAGAAGCCAAAAGGGGGCGGCCAGCGACCGCCGCGTATAGTGCAAATAGGGCAATCTGGTTCCGGAACCTGGTTCCGCTCCTCTCCGGCGTTACTGTGGCAGGCGCGAGGCTATGTTCCTCAGGCTCGGTCATTTCGAGTGAGCAGTTGGTCTCGGCGACCACCTGCAGTCAGGATACAATTTGCGAAGTCAGCTTATTCGACCGTCACGGTGCCACTGTGACTTGGCTGGCAGGGACATATATATAGTAAGTACTATACGCGCTCGACTAGTAGCTTCCTGTTCCTAGTGGCCGTCAGATCTGGAGAGGTGTTCATACTTCTCCCAGGCGTCCCGTCGGACCCAAGGAGAGACTCATACTTGGTATTTGGGCGTCGTACGGGCCTGGTCGGGTTTTGAGCCAAGTAGATGATGCAAGGCGCGCACCAGTGCGCGCACTGGCACTAGGGCAAGCTGTTTGGCTACAGCTGTAGAGAGGAGCAAGGTAGCTCAAGATCTCGATGGACCGCATGAATGGGCGCAGTTCCTGGGAAGCGGTCGCCGCCAGAGCTTATCAACTAAAAATATTAGAGATTCTGCTGTAGGCAAGTTTGAGACATTTTGCCTGCGGCAATGCGATTGGGCTTGTCGCACACTTGAGGAAAGCCTTGGCGACGCAGGCTGATGGCACAGTTCAATGGGTTATTGTCTGCTTTTGGCTACTAGAAATGCTCCAGGCGAAACATGCTGATTATCCAGATTTGAAAGGCAATATTCAATTATTCCTTCTTGGGTACATAAACATGCTGCATATCAGGACAGTATTCCAGCTTGTATCCAGCCACAATTGTGATGGGGCAGCTAGCATTGCTGGGGCGGTGAAAGCATTTGATCTCGTCATTTTGCATCTCATTGATAAAAATAGTATGCATCAGATAGTAAGGTTGCTAAGTTTTTGAGAAAGGACAAATCCGTAGGTTGGAGCACTATATTTAACCTGTTGAAATTACAAGTTGAGGATTTATTGTTTGAAACTTCAATTTCTCTGCTTGACAGTTCAATGATGCCATGCATAACTGCGGAGGGTGATTTTAGCTTAGATATTTCAAGAGTGTTAACCAGTTTGTTGCGAAGCGACATAAAAAGCAATTTTTGCATTCAATCGCACGCTTCACATTCTGCGAGACAATCAGATGTCTTGAAACAAATAGACTACACACCGATCCGTTACGATTCTGCGTTCGCTCATTTCGTTGTCCTGCTCTGTACCAAAATCCATGATGTTGCTGCTTCGTGTGGTTATCTCGACGCTTGGCTATTGCGCCTTTTCGATCTTCAATCCGCTTTGCGCGCATTTAATTCCAAATCATTGCTTGTCTTCATTGCGTCTCTTTTCCTAAAGTTGGGGTTGTATGAAGATGCAGTCGATCTGGCACTTGAATTCGACATCCCTCTGGCTAAGGACCTAGTCAATTTTCCAGAGGTCCCACAGGCTCTAAAGAAGTAAGTGATCTTCACTTACTTGTAATCTATCTATCTCATTGCATAACGATAATAGGCGCCTTTGGTTGGCGGTCGTAAAGCACATCATCAATGACCGATCGTTTATCACAGCGCATGTCGAAATTGCTGCACTCCACTTCACACACTCAGGTTAGCAATTTCAGAGTCTGGTCGTGCGTTCAAAGAGTCTCGGTTTCTTTCAATAGAAGACATGCTGTTAGTTTTCCCCGACTTCATTGTCATCGATACCTTTAAAGCTGAAATAGAAGGATGTCTCACGGATTCCGATCACCATATAATATCTACCCGGACTTGTATGGCAGCATCGGCAAACACCGCGAAACACTTTTGTCGTGAAACGCAGACTCTAGTCTCACTTCAGTCACGGCTCTATGCTGCCACACGCTGCGTACTCTCAGGGTACCCTGTCCTGATGGGACCTTTTAACTATTATGCTAGTGGTTTTGTTAATAGATCTTTTCCTCTTGATGGTGTTCCAGCCCAGTTAAAAGTGCACAGTTGTGCAAAAGGGTCAAAGTGCCACCGGTGTAGCTTGCCACTCAATTTTGACTGCCCTCTGACTGGCTGTCACATGATAAACTCCATTGATTCTGCTTTCACATGACCAGTAGCTAAGTCTAGCTCAGCCAAGGAGCGTCCATGAAAGCACCGCTCTGGCGCTTTACTTTCATAGTTTCCGTTTTCCTAAGAAGTGACAAGCAGTTGTTTGATTCACGCATGATGCATTTTTGATCTATCTTATGGGTGACGGGTGGTGCTAGGGCCGGTGCAAATCAATAGTAGCGGTCCAAATTGCCATGTCGCTGAGAAAGTTGTCTTGCGCTGTCCTACTGTATCAGGCTTTGCTCCGATTAAAACAAGTCCTATGGCTCATCGATTCACCACATCGGAACACGTCATTCGCAGTTTACTGCGTTAGAATCGACCACGAGAACGCCGAGAACAGCCAGTAACCCACCAAATTCTATTGGCGGTAAAACGTTTTGTGACTTCCGCGCAGCCCCAAGCCACAAGAGTTGGTTGAGAGTCAGTCGACGACGTATGAACAGCCTGCGAACAGACAGCAGCGAGAACGAATGTGCTGCTGCGTCAAAAACGATCGTGTCGTAAGGCTGTATAGCCTCTAGCGCACTAGTATCTATCCCTAGTTTTTTAGCGTATAGTGGGGCATACGGGTTGCTGTGACGGGCCAATTTCATAAACCTTTACTATACGCTCCAACAGATACTTCAGTCCTGAGTTAGAGTCGCGAGACGGCTGGCGGAGACACTGCGGTGGGCGGACGGGTCGCTTGTGAAAAACCTCCACCAAACTTGAAATCCCCTGCGGCCCGGGCCGACTCCGAGTCGGATGATCCCGGGGGCTGAGTCATCACCCTGGGCATTGGTGTCTACACCGTGACTGGCAGCCATTCAATGCCAGTGTTGGGTGCCAGTGACCTTTACAAGTTGCCTGCCAGTGACTCGACCACAGTTTAAGTTGATTTTGCAAGGGTCTAGTCCCCAGCCTTCGGGCGGCGTCTATTGCTTTCCACTAACTATCGTGGCAAGGGTTAGGTTTTGTTTAGGAACTGAGATAGTCTGGGGCAGACCCTGCTGCTGTAGCCGCCGCGCCGCAATAGTGGCACAGCATGGGGTCATGGTGGCGATCGCGCGATATGAAATACGTCTCTCTAATCTTGAGCGAGGATGCGGCCCACGAGTGTGTGCATAACCTGGGAGAACTCAGTGCTCTGCAGTTCACAGATCTTAACCCCGAGCAAACTGCTTTCCAACGGCGCTATGTGAATTATGTTAAAAGGTAGGAGTAGAAGATAGATTAGCATTCCATCTATATGCCAGGTGTGATGAGCTTGAGCGGAAGCTGCGCTTTATTCTTAAAGAGATTGAAGCCTTTGGACTGCAAATCACGTAAGCATGTGTTCCCTTTATGTGTTCCTTTTATTCTTTGATTAAATCACAGATCGACGAGCCATACCCTTGAAATGGAGACAATCACGACAAAAACTACAGGTTCGCGGTACGTGAGAGAACTAAATGCCTGTTATGTTTCACAAGTTACCGCAGATCAAGTGCTTTATTATTGGACACGCTTGAGGCCGAACTCGAGGAATATGAAACACAATTACTCGAACTCAACACTTATTCTAATGAGTTAACACTCAAATATAATGAAAAGGTGGAGTTTCAAGAATGTCTAGAAAAGGGCAGGATGTTCCTCGCGGCGGAAGCAGATGTAACCAGCTCAAAACTAGATACAGCAAATCCTCTGATTAGTGCCTATAGTGCACCAGCTATTTCTGAAGACGGAATGCAGCCTCTTCTCGCAGATACTGGCCGAGGCCACTCAGGTGCCTCCTCCTATTGTGCACAAGGTACCGTAGCACCCGTTTGTCTCAGGCCTTGCTGGCGGGAGTTTTCAGAATGTCGTTGAGGGTGAAATGAAATTTTCTTCGACCGTGGGCATATTGAAGGCTGATGAGAAATCTCGTTTTGAGCGAATGCTGTTCCGCTCAACGCGCGGAAATTGCTTTGTGCGCTTTGCAGAAGTAGAAAGACCAATAGCAGATGCTGCTTCGGGCAAACCCGAATTCAAGATTGTTTTCATTGTATTCTTTAAATCCGAAGTCATCTGTGCCATCATCAACAAAATTTGTGATGCATTTGGTGCCCGTCAATACCCTGTACCAGACCACCTAGCACTAGGAAATGCCAGTCAACTGAGTCTAATTGTTCGCGAGACCACCTCAGAGCTCGCAGATGCCGCCTTACTGCGTGATAGGATGTTCTGTGCGTCATAATTATCTAAATATGATTTCATATAGGCGCGGGAGGTGCTCTTGAAGAATCGAGAGTTGCGTCTTGCTCTCTGTTCACGCTTGGCGCGACGTTATTGTGAATGGAAAACGGTTGTGCTCAGAGAGAAAGCCATTTATCATGTGCTCAATTTATTACGTGCTGACGTGAGCGGGATGCTTCGTGGTGAGGGGTGGATTGTTGCCTCTGCAGAAGTAGATGCACGCGCGCTTATAAGTCAAACGCATGCGGCAATGGACCTCGCAGGTGCATCGATGCTCTCACAGGTGCCATTGCCGTGGCCGGTGCCACCCACCTCATTTGACGTCAATGAATTTACTTATGCGTTCCAGGAATTTGTTGATACCTATGGTGTTCCACGCTACAAAGAAATCAACCCTGCGCTCTTCACTGCAGTTACGTTCCCATTTCTCTTTGGCATGATGTATGGTGACATTGGCCATGGAACCTGCATCCTGCTAGGGGGGATATATTTACTTATCACGCATCCAGCGTACAGGAGGTCTTCAAGCTCTGCCGGCGAGAACGAAATGCTTGGCGGTGTTTATGCCTCCAGATATATGCTGATCACCATGGGCTTATGTGCCATCTATGTTGGTTTTGTCTACAATGATTGCTTCTCTCTAGCATTGGCGCTTTTTAACTCTGGGTATTACTGGGAAGGCAAAGACAGCGTGGCCAGCGTGGCCAATTCAATTGATGGAGGAGCCAAAGCAAATTTATCAGCGCCATATGGATCAACAAGCACCATTTATCCATTTGGTGTCGATCCAGCTTGGCACATTTCTGCAAACGAGCTTCTGTTTTTCAATTCCATGAAAATGAAAACTGCTGTGATATTTGGTGTCGTGCAAATGACTGGTGGGATCTTGTTGAAAGGCCTCAACGCTCTTTATTTCCGCGAACGTGCAGTTTTTTGGCTTGAGTTTATGCCCATGATCATTTTTGACTTTTGCCTTTTTGTCTATATGGCAGCTCTTATCTTTACCAAATGGGCCATTAATTGGGATAGGCGCCAACTCATGGGCAGCTGCGGAGATGATGGCTTAACCTTTGATCAGCGTCCTTGCTCAGATGGTGACGCCCTAAAACATAAATGCGCCCTCAATTTTGGTGGTGACACAGGTGGTTGCGCACCACCCAATCTTATCAATCAGCTCATCAATATCGCCCTTAATCCAGGTGTTGTTGATGAGCCAATGTACAGTGGACAGGGATCTACGCAGTCTGCTCTCCTCGCCATAGCATTCCTCTCTGTGCCAGTCCTTTTACTTGGCAAGCCGGTGTACATATATTTCCAACATGCATCGCACGCTGCTGACGTAAGTCAGCTAATTAGTACCCAAATTGAAATGGATCAAGATAGCAGCTCTAGTGAGGATCAAAAATCCGAAGAAGTACATTCCTTCTCTGAAGTGCTCATTCACCAGAGCATTGAAACTATAGAATTTGTTCTTGGGATGGTGTCAAACACTGCGTCTTATCTTCGACTCTGGGCACTTTCCCTTGCACACACCGAACTTGCTCAAGTCTTCTGGGAGAAAATCATGCGTGCTGCCATCAATGCTAATAGCAGTTTATTTATTTTCGCAGCATACTCTATATTTGCCGTTGTGACCGCCGCCGTCCTGCTTGCGATGGATCTTCTGGAGTGTTTCCTACACGCCCTTCGCCTTCACTGGGTAGAGTTTCAAAACAAGTTCTACAAAGCAGATGGCACGCGGTTTACTCCCTTCACATTGAGTCAGCTTAACGATACAAAGTAATCATGCTAATGGATTGCCAAGTGATTATGCACAATATCGCAACTACTGATACCTTTTGGAGGAGGCCTTCTTAGGATGAATTATTAATACTCTCTCTCTCTACTCTATAGTATTACTAGTAGTATTTGATTTCATAATGACTCCCTCCTCTTACCAAACGCGCCTAATTGAATAGTAATTCGACCTAGTATTGCCAGTGACCTAGTATACCTTTCATAAGAATAGGCCCAGACAGGCAAAATTTATTTTCGTCGTATCGTCCGGAAACCCCTCCCAACTTCTAGAGGGACCTTAATAAGTCATAGTTGCCACTGGAATGGGAACAAACGGATCGGGTGGTGCGAAGTTATGAGGTCGAGCCTCGAG
>Ga0302122_10000474_pt1 | contig 24658 bp, 21 predicted proteins | sample CB21_SCM_MG_FD_203115 | JGI IMG/M metagenome (GOLD analysis project Ga0302122, IMG submission 203115) | Marine microbial communities from Western Arctic Ocean, Canada - CB21_SCM | ecosystem: Environmental > Aquatic > Marine > Oceanic | place: Canada: Western Arctic Ocean | collected 2017-09-28
CTGGCGGGAACCGGTACCAGGCCAACGAAGAGGATTCATCACAGTTACGAAGTTTCACCTCAACACGTTCACTGCTCGACACCCAATCCGTCAACGCAACAGTTCCTAGACACTCGGCTGCGGTGATGTTGATCCCCGCTGATCGTTTAGCGTGATGGATCGCGTCGAACAACGCGAGTTCTGAGGCATCTGTGATGGGCAAGTCCAAAGTCTGGCAGCCAGTACGAATCGGGATCGTCGGTGCGGGAGCATTCGGGCAACTACATCTGGCGACGGTTCAGCATCTGGCCGAAGCGCAATTGACCGCCGTGGTTGACCGCGATCATACGAAGCTGCATCACCTGCCGAGCACGGTTGGTTGCTGGACTGATTTGGAGGCGGCGCTCGCTGCGGACGTAGCTGATGCTTGGATTGTCGCTTGTACCACGGCGCAGCATGTACCGGTCACCGAGCGCCTGCTGCAGGCCGGATCCACTGTGTTGCTCGAGAAGCCACTCGCCCTGGATCTCAAGGAGGCCGAACGTCTGGCACCTCTGGTGCGACCGGGTTCGGCAAATCTGATGCTCGGACACGTGCTGCTGTTCAACAGCGAGTTCCGCTCACTCCAGAAGGAACTGACCGGCCGGGGCCAAATCCGACTCATCTCCTGTTATCGGATGCGGGCGGCAACGCAGCTGCCGCTGTATCCAGGAGAAAGCCCGTTTCATCTCACCATGGTGCACGATCTCTACTGCGTGCAGACCTTGATGGACCGCCGCGATCCAGTCACCATGACAGCGCAACAAGGGCGCTCGCAAAACGGCGCGGTCGATTTGGCACTCGCACAGTTTCGTTGGGAAGACGGCGCGCTCGCGACGTTCACGTCAGGACTGGTCACACCGCCCGGGTTGCCTGAGCAGGGTTTTGATCGAATGGAGGTATTCGGCCAAGGTTGGACCGCACGACTCCTTCCGAATCCGAGGCCGATCCAACTCTGGGATGACAAGGCCCGATCGCCACTGCAGACGGAAGTTCTGACCGACGCGTCCGGCACCACCGGCATGCTCGCCGAGGAACAGCGCTCGTTCTGTCGTGTTGTGCGCGGTCAACAATCGGTGCCGATCGGGGCGCGCTACGAGGATGCAATGCAGTTGATGCGTTGGCTTGATCAACTCGAGCGGCTCGCTGAGGGATAAGCGATGGCGAGATCTGCAGATGCTCACTCTCACCTGTTCTCGGGCGGCTATCGCGGCTCTTTCGCCGGCCGCCCCGGCGTCGTCGTCGACGAAACGTCGTGTTACGTCTCGCTGATGGCCGATCATCAGGTCCAGGCGGCACTGATCGTTGGCTATCAGGACCACGCCTGGTGTGCCGAGAACAACACCTACCTAGCCGAGATTTTGCCGCTCAATGAATGGATGCGGCCGGTTGCCTTCGTCCATCTCAACCGCGAACTATCGGTCCCTCACCTGGTGGCTCTGCAACGGCAAGGATTTGTAGGAATCAGCCTGTACGTGTTCGGTGACGAAAGCAAACTGGGGCTGGCCAGGATCTCGTCGACTTGCTGGGCGTGGCTTCGGGCCCACAACTGGCTGGTCAGCGTGAATTCGAGCGGCCCGATGTGGCAGACCTGGTACCCGATCCTCGACCGGCACCCAGATCTACGCCTGTTGGTTTCGCACCTTGGTCTGCCAATGCGTCAGGTGGAAGCACCGCCGCCGGCCACCGCTGTGAAGGCTTTGACCGACGTTCTGGCGTTGAGTCGATGGCCGGGACCGCGCGTCAAGCTGAGCGGGTTCTACGCACTGAGTGAACCAGGACACGACTTTCCACATCGAGCAGCGTGGCCGTACGTCACTGCCCTCATCGCCCATTTCGGGACACGTCGATTGCTCTGGGGATCTGATTATTCGCCGTGCCTCGACAGTGTCAGTTTTCCGCAGACATTAGCCATCCTGCAGTACCTGCCCGGCCTGACCGCCGCAGACCGTGCTGCCATCGGTGGTGAAAACTTGCTTGAGCTGCTCGATCAGGTTCGCAGCTCACCGCTGAGTGACCAGTGATGTCAACCGACGACGATCGTCCGTTGGCAATCTTGGGTCGCGTGCTGATCGATCGGACCGTCATCGACGATGGTGTCGTGATTCTGCTCGGCGACAAGATTCTGGAGGTGGGCCGTCGCGGCCACGTCGATATCCCGGTGAACCCGCGCCGTCTTGACGTCCCCGACCGGATCATCTCGCCTGGATTCATCGATGTCCACATTCATGGGTCGGGTGGGTGCCATGCCGAGGACGACCCGGTTGGCATCGCCCGGCATGTTGTGAGTGGTGGATGCACCTACTTCTTGCCGACACTGATGACGAACGAGTTGTCAGGGATGGTCGATTCGCTGGTTGGGATCCGTGAGGTCTCCGGTCCCATCAACAATGGTGCCACCATCGGAGGCGCCCACCTTGAGGGACCATTTCTCAATCCGCTGTATGGCGCCCAACGTGGCGAGTTCGTCCTCGAGGGACGTCCCGATGTTGTCGAAATGCTCATCGAAGCTGCGGGTCCAGCTCTCGCAATGGTCACGATCGCCCCAGAACGATCGAGAGCCATCGACGCCATCAAACGATTTGTTGCCGCAGGCGCTGTCGTGTCGCTCGGCCATTCGAACGCGACACCAGCGGATTATTCGGCGGCTCGAAGCGCTGGTGCCACGCACATCACTCATCTCTTCAACGCAATGGCACCCAGTCGACTGCCCGAAACGAGTGATTACGACGGTGTCAGGCAAGTCGGTTTAGAGGAACTCGCACTCATCGACGAGGATGTCACAGCGGACATTGTTTGCGATTCGGCCTCAGCCCACGTGAACGAAACCTTGGTGAAGCTCGCTCTGCGGTGCAAAGGTGGCGCCAAGCTCGCTTTGATAACCGACTCGATGTTCGCCACTGGCCTAAAACCCGGCAGGCATCGGATGAGTGATGGACAGGACTTGGTAACAAGAACCGGTGAAGACGTGGCACGACTCACATGTGGTTCGCTGTGCGGGAGTGTGATGTCGATGGCGAACGCTGTCCAGAACCTTGCAACCGTTGCCTCGCTCCCAATCGAAGTCGCTCTGGTGATGGCGACGGAGGCGCCCGCCAGGGTGCTCGGGATATTTTCACGCAAGGGCAGTCTTGCGCGGGGCAAGGACGCTGACATCGCTATTCTCGATCCGGAGGGCAACGTCGAGCACACGCTTGTTCGGGGTCAGCTGGCGTACTCGACCGAATATGGTGCTTTTCGGTGACCGACGAGCAGACGATCTCCGATCTTCGTGACCTGTTCCCTGTCGTGAATCATTGGACCTATCTCTACAACGGCAGCATCCATCCGCTCGCCCGGCCGGTGGTTACGGCAATGAACGACTTCATCAATGAATGTGCGAATGGGGGCGAGGCCTCTTTTCCCCTCGGACACGAACGGTTCCTCTTGCTGAAGGACGGGCTGGCGCAGTTGCTCCACGCCAAGTCAGACAACATCGTGATAACCGACTCCACTACTGCAGGTCTCAATCTCGCTGCACAGATTCTCGCCCCAACGCCCGAGCAGAATGTTGTGCTCACTGATCTGGCTTTCATGTCGAACACCTATCCGTGGCTCGCTAGTAAAGCTGCGATTCCCGATGTCCGGTTCGTCGAGCAACGCGCTGGGCGTGTCGCTCTCGAAGACATCAAAGCGCAGATCGACGTCCACACCGCATGTGTGTCGGTATGCGCTGTCACGGTCGGAAGCGGTTTCCGATATGACCTCAAACAACTGACGAACATGACTCGCTCTTCCGGAGTTCCACTCATCGTCGACGCTGCGCAAGCACTGGGTCTCATTAATGTCGACGTTGGAGTGACACCGATCGATTTCTTGGCCGGCACGGCAAGCAAGTGGTTGATGGGACCGACAGGTGTCGGATACCTCTACCTCTCCGATGAGCATCTCGGCGCGACCCCACCCAATGTCGGCTGGATGTCAGCATCGAACGTCGACGAGTGGGACGTACGCCATTGCGAGCTTCACGACGGTGCCAGCCGATTCCAAGGTGGCATACCCAATCTTGTCGGCATCGTCGGAGCTCTGGCCGGGATCGATCTGTTGAACGAGATCGGTAGGCCGTTCATCGAACGGCGAGTAAACGAGCTGACTCAATACCTGCTGGACGCCCTGATCCGATTGGGCGTTGACATCTGGACGCCGCTGCATGCCGCCGAGCGAGCGGGCATCGTGTTCTTCAGAATTCCCGGGTATCGAGAAGCTCAGCTCGAACTTAGATCCGAGCGGATCTATTGCGGCAGCTTCCTCGGCGGGATCCGTTGCGACCCGAACTTCTACAACACCGAAGAAGAACTCGACCAGTTTCTGGAGGTCATCAGGAGGCATGTCCGCTGATCAGACTTCGTCCGACGACCTGCCCGCTCGGCTCGCATATCAGTCGGCCAAGAAATCTTTGACAATCTCGCCCCAGTTCTCTGTCATGTCCATCTCGACGTAATAGGCGCCGAAGTACTCGAGTGGCGTGAAGTCCGAAAGGTCGTAGATCGGCGAGGGGTTGAACTGGACGACACCGTCGCCCGCCCTCCGAACGTGCACGACTTGGTCCGTTGTGGTCCTCGCCAGGTCGATCAGTTGCATCACGTCGAGGCCGTTTCCGTCGACGCTGGGGATCACCTTGAGCCGCCAAATGGGATCGTCCGACGGCATCTCGTCCTCCGCGGCCTCACGATGCATCGTTGACCGCAGGCTCATGAGGGTGGTCCCGCCGACGATCGTGTTGGTGTACATGACCCGCTCGGCAAACCCAATCTCGAAGTCTGCATACACCTTCGGCGTGCCGTAGATCTCCCGCCCAGCGGGGATACTGGACTTGGAGTTGAGAAAGGCGACGGCCGTGAACCAGCCTTCTTGTCCCTTATAGGTGCACTTAACAGAGAGAGCACTCTCGTCGAACGCTCCGTAACTTGCCGACCACGGCACCGCCAGGCCTAGAGCCATACACATGCCGTCCTCGCTCGGCTCAAAGCACTCCGGCAAGACCCTGTCGATAGCGTCGAGACTCGCTCGAAAGTAGACGGACTGGAACTTGGCGTTGCGATAGCGTGCCGGTGGCATCGGGAAGTACGTTGAGAACGCCGGCATGGACGTGATCTGGTTGAGAGGAATCGTCACCTTGCACACCTCGCTCATCGTTGACTGGGACACGATAACTCAAAGTTGTTTCAGCCGGGCATGGGCCTTCAGTCCGCCGTTTAGGGCCGTGAGATGATCGTTCGTTGCGTTGGGCCATCTGCCTCGAAGGATGATCTTCCCGTTGATCAGATAGGGAACACTCCCACCTGATGGACGTTTACGGCCAACCGCTCGACCGATCTGGACTGCTGGCCCACGTTGGCCAACTGTCGCAGGTTGCCGGGGTTCGGCTCGTGATCATCGCCGACGGCGCCGGACGTGGAACTCGCCTGTTGGAGTTCCGCAGTGGCGCCGGTCTCGAGTTCGAGATCATCGTCGACCGTGCATTCGATATCGGCCACGCTTCGATAGCGGGCCGCCCGCTGGCCTGGGTCTCACAGGTGGGAATTGAAGGACCATGGCTCCGCGAGCCCGTCGCTCTTGGTTGGCTCCGCAATTTCGGTGGTGGATTGCTGGCCACTGGCGGGTTGGATCACCTCGGGTCGCCAGCGACCTCCGATGATGCAGATCCTGACTCCCCGGCGAAGGTGACCAACGACTATCCGTTGCACGGTCGTTTGTCCGGTGAGCCGGCGACACTGGTCGGCTACGGCGCAAACTGGGACGCCACCGGATGCACCCTATGGGCCGAGGGTCTGATTCGTCAGGCATCGGTCTTTGGCGAGGTGTTGGAGCTACGTCGTCGCATCGATTGCCGCGTCGGCACGAACGAGTTCCGACTTCGCGACACGGTGACCAATCAGGACTACAGCCCCTCACCCCACATGATGCTGTACCACGTCAACCTCGGCTTCCCGCTCGTTGCCAACGGCTCGCGGCTCGTGTTGGACTACGAGACCGCTACCCCGCGCGATGACTTCGCTGCCGAGGGATGGGACCACTTCGGGCCTCCAACGCGGGCGGCCACCGAGGAGGTGCTGGAAATCCGGCCAACCGTCGGAACTGACGGCCGCGTCCTGGCAACGGTGCTCAACGCCGAGGAAGACCTAGCCGTCTATGAGGACTACAGAGCGGACACGTTGCCGTACATGTTCCTGTGGCGCATGCTTGGGGAAGGCACGTACGTTGTCGGATTGGAACCCAGCACCAACAGCACTGCCGGACGCTGTGACGCCCGGGCCAAGGGCGAACTGGTGATACTGGCGCCAGGCGAGTCGCGTGACTATGACCTGCTCATCGGCGCCCACAGCGGAGCGGATGCGGTGGCCATGCACCTCCGACGTCACTCCTGATCTTGTCGACTGGCAAATTCTCGACCAGGTCGCACGTCACCGAAGTGCTCAGTTGTGGACCCATCCACCGTCGACCGTGATGACCTGGCCGGTCACGAAGGCGCTGTCGTCTGAGGCGAGGTACACGAAGGTGCCGGTCAGATCCTCGGCATAGCCGCGGCGTGGCAGCGATTGACGTTCTTCCGTCAATTTGGCGAGTTCAGCGTCATCGAAATTGAGTTCGATTTCCTGTTCGGTTCTGATCGCTCCGGGCATCACAGCGTTCACTCGGATGCGGTCTTTGCCGACTTCACGAGCTAGCGCGCGGGTCAGGCCGATGATGCCCGCCTTCGACGACACGTACCCCAGCAATCCGGCCATGCCGAGTTCCACGGTCACACTCGTGAGCGTGATGATGCTGCCTCCTGCTCGGCGGAGCATCCCGGGATGCACGGCCTGGGCGCACAGGAACGTTCCTCGAAGGTTGACCGCCATCGTGCGGTCCCATTGGTCGATCGTGATCTCGGTCCATGGGGCGCGCTGCGACTGGGCTGCGTTGGCGACCAGGGTGTCGACATCACCAAACGCGTCGCGTGCAGATGCGACCATCGCCTCGACGTCGGCGGGCACGCTGATGTCGGCCGGAACCTTGATGGCGGAACCCCCTGCAGCGGTGATGCGCTCCACGACCTCAGACGCGTACATGTCCATCTGGTCATCCGGAATGGTGTTCACCACCACACTGGCGCCTTCGCGGGCGAACGCCTCGGCGACCGCGGCACCGATTCCCCACGACGCTCCAGTGACGATCGCCACGCGATCGTCAAGTCTGCCCATCGACGTGCTCCCGGGGTGTCTCGATCACGAACTCAGGCGCCACGTCACCAGATGCTCCAGCCGCCGTCGACGACAAGGTTGTGGCCGTTGACAAATGCTGAGCCTTCGGCGGCAAGGAACACGGTTGCCGTTACGAAGTCTTCCGGCATGCTGTTGCGCCCCACGGGAGTCTGGTCGGCGAGGTGTTGCCAGATTGCAGCGTGTTCCTCGGAGGGTGTGGCCCAGGTGATCATGCCGGGGCTAAGCGTGTTGACCGTGACGCCGGTCGACCCGAGCTGGCATGCCAGGTAGTGGGTCAGGCCGATAAGTCCGTGTTTGGCGGCGGTGTAGGCGCCTGCCCCAGCAGCGATTCCGGTGTTGCGTCGATCCTGGCCGATCGATCCGTAGATCGACGACACATTGATCACCCGACCCCAGCCGCGTTCGACCATCTTCGGTGTGAGGAGTCGGCAGAGACGTTCAGCCGCGATCACGTTGATCTCGTAGGTGTGGCGCCATTCTTCAGTCGTCTGGTCGCCCCATGGTTTCGAGTGCGGGTCGCCACCAGCATTATTGACGATGATGTCGATGTGTTCATCGATGCTGTCGAGTTCTTCGTAGACATCGTCGGCGGTGAGGTCGCCGACGATGTAACGATGTTCTGACCCAAGGGTCGAGAATGTTTCGGCCAGAGCGTCTGCGCTGCGGGCGACACTGATGACGGTGGCGCCATGGCCGGCGAGCCCGTGGACCAGACCACGCCCAAGCCCATAGCCGCCTCCGGTGACCAGGGCTGTTTTCCCGGTCAGGTCGAACATGTTTGATCGAGTGTCCATGCGAGTACGGATCCTTTCTAAGTTAAGTGCTAGAGAGCTCGTTCTGGCCGGACATCTGCGCGGCGATCTGACCAACCTTCGTTATTAAAACATGCTTGAACTTCTATCGAAAAACCATTCACTCAAGTACCGGAAACGGAATATAGAGAACTTCGTGCTCCCCCACAAGAGCGTTCGCCGTTTTTTGACTTAGGGCCTAGAGCGCTCTACGGTTGCGCTCAGTGAAATTGTGATTTCAGTGGCAAGCATCCTTAACGGAGGTAAATGATGTTCGGTTCAGCGATCCTCGAGACTGCAGCACAGCGGATCAAGGCACCAGGTAAACGACACCGAGGGGTGGCGGTTTTGGTGGCGTCTGCTCTCATATTCTCTGCCTGCGGTAGCGACAGCCAGACGACGGCTACTGACGCCGCTCCGGCTGCTACGGCTGCTCCGACTGCTACGGCTGCTCCGACTGCTACGGCTGCTCCGGCTGCTCCGGCTGCTCCGGCTGCTGAAGCCGCCGATCCCCGCGGTACTTTGCTCACGCTCACGCTTCCACAGGAGCCGGCGAGTTGGAACTACTGGGAGGTGGGCGCTAATGCTCTTCGTGTCCCAACCTTCTACAACGTGCAAGAAGCGTTGGTCGAGAACCTCCCAGACGGCTCGATCATTCCGATGTTGGCCGAGGCGTGGGAGGTCAGCGACGACGGGCGCGTGTTCACGTTTACGATCCGCGAAGTCAAGTTCCATGACGGCACAGACCTTGATTCAGCCGATGTCGTGTACTCGCTGAACAAGAATGCCGAATCGCCACTGGGCAAGCTGAGCACCGTCTACGGGAACGTCGAGAGCGTAGAAGCTACCGATGCGCGGACAGTGGTGATCACGTTGACAAATCCAAGTGCTTCGTTCCTCCCGGAGATGGGTTGGTCGGCCGGATACGTGGTGCCGGAGGACTCGCACGAGGAACTAGATCTCGCCACGCAGATGCCAGGTACCGGCCCGTACGTCTTTGGCGAGTACAAGCCGGATACGAGCTTGACGATGACACGATTTGCTGACTACTGGGGCGAACTGCCCTACTTCGAGGACATCTTGTTCTTCTTCGTAGACGACGAGACGGCAGCGCTCAACGGCTTGAAGGCTGGAGAGTACGACATAGTCACCGCCGTCGTTGGTGAGGGTGTCGACCGTGTGCCCACCTTCATCGAAAACGACGACTTCCAAGTTGTGTTCGAACTGGGTGGCGAAATCTCCTACATATTCTTGAACCACAATATGCCAGAGTTGGAAGACATTCGTGTCCGCCAAGCGATCGCTCACGCGATCGACCGCCAGCCTCACATCGATGCAGCCCTCGCCGGGTTCGGCGATCCAAGCTGCTTGATCGCAGTGCCGCACAGCGTTGCGTACAACAGCGACTATTGCCCGTATCCGTACGACCCGGACCGCGCGATTGAACTGCTCGCCGAGGCCGGCCAGTCCGATCTGGTGATTGACTTCCCATTCGTCAACGTTGCGTACCATCCGCCGGTCATGGAGATTCTGGTTGCCCAGTTGGCTGCGGTTGGCATCACCGCCGCGACTCGTTCCGAGGATCTGCCGACATGGCTGGATCGCACATGGACACAAGGCAACTACGAGATGAGCCAGATCACCGACTCGGGGCCCATTTCGCAGTTCGGTTGTGAAGGTGGACGCGAGCCGCTCGGAAAGAGTTCGAAACTTTGTATTCCCGAGCTAGAGGCCATGTTGACCGCATCTGACACGTTCGTCGATCGTGATGAGTACCTGGCAGCGATGGCAGAACTCACCAACACGTTTGCCGATCTCGCCTGGGTGACGGCGATGTTCGCACCGAGGACGCCGCAGGTGGCTCGTGCCGACCTGGCAGGAATCCAAGCGATACGAATCAACAACTCCTTCGACCTCGGGAACATAACCTGGTCGGATGGCGACGCTCCGGCTGCTGAAGCCGCTCCGGCTGCTGAAGCCGCTCCGGCTGCTGAAGCCGCCGATCCCCGCGGTACTTTGCTCACGCTCACGCTTCCACAGGAGCCGGCGAGTTGGAACTACTGGGAGGTGGGCGCTAATGCTCTTCGTGTCCCAACCTTCTACAACGTGCAAGAAGCGTTGGTCGAGAACCTCCCAGACGGCTCGATCATTCCGATGTTGGCCGAGGCGTGGGAGGTCAGCGACGACGGGCGCGTGTTCACGTTTACGATCCGCGAAGTCAAGTTCCATGACGGCACAGACCTTGATTCAGCCGATGTCGTGTACTCGCTGAACAAGAATGCCGAATCGCCACTGGGCAAGCTGAGCACCGTCTACGGGAACGTCGAGAGCGTAGAAGCTACCGATGCGCGGACAGTGGTGATCACGTTGACAAATCCAAGTGCTTCGTTCCTCCCGGAGATGGGTTGGTCGGCCGGATACGTGGTGCCGGAGGACTCGCACGAGGAACTAGATCTCGCCACGCAGATGCCAGGTACCGGCCCGTACGTCTTTGGCGAGTACAAGCCGGATACGAGCTTGACGATGACACGATTTGCTGACTACTGGGGCGAACTGCCCTACTTCGAGGACATCTTGTTCTTCTTCGTAGACGACGAGACGGCAGCGCTCAACGGCTTGAAGGCTGGAGAGTACGACATAGTCACCGCCGTCGTTGGTGAGGGTGTCGACCGTGTGCCCACCTTCATCGAAAACGACGACTTCCAAGTTGTGTTCGAACTGGGTGGCGAAATCTCCTACATATTCTTGAACCACAATATGCCAGAGTTGGAAGACATTCGTGTCCGCCAAGCGATCGCTCACGCGATCGACCGCCAGCCTCACATCGATGCAGCCCTCGCCGGGTTCGGCGATCCAAGCTGCTTGATCGCAGTGCCGCACAGCGTTGCGTACAACAGCGACTATTGCCCGTATCCGTACGACCCGGACCGCGCGATTGAACTGCTCGCCGAGGCCGGCCAGTCCGATCTGGTGATTGACTTCCCATTCGTCAACGTTGCGTACCATCCGCCGGTCATGGAGATTCTGGTTGCCCAGTTGGCTGCGGTTGGCATCACCGCCGCGACTCGTTCCGAGGATCTGCCGACATGGCTGGATCGCACATGGACACAAGGCAACTACGAGATGAGCCAGATCACCGACTCGGGGCCCATTTCGCAGTTCGGTTGTGAAGGTGGACGCGAGCCGCTCGGAAAGAGTTCGAAACTTTGTATTCCCGAGCTAGAGGCCATGTTGACCGCATCTGACACGTTCGTCGATCGTGATGAGTACCTGGCAGCGATGGCAGAACTCACCAACACGTTTGCCGATCTCGCCTGGGTGACGGCGATGTTCGCACCGAGGACGCCGCAGGTGGCTCGTGCCGACCTGGCAGGAATCCAAGCGATACGAATCAACAACTCCTTCGACATCGGGAACATAACCTGGTCGGACTGATCAAACCGTGAATGAGGTGGCCGGGTCGCCCTCGCGGGCAGCCCGGCCACCTCAGCGGGCCTGTGTACAACAAGGCGGGTCACACCAACCTCATCAGACGGGATCGTCTGGCCGTGAAGGGAACAACTGTTGTTACGTCTGATTTCACGATCATTCTTCAGTTTCGTCATAGCTGCGTTCATGGGTTCGCTGGTCGTGTTCGCCATGACGCACTTCTTGGGTGGCGACGTCGTCACTGTGATGCTCGGAAAGGAGGCCGGCCCAGGCGATGTCACCGCTATGCGTGAGGAACTTGGTCTCAACCTCCCGCTATACCAGCAGTACTTCAATTGGCTCGGCGGGGTAGTCACCGGCGATCTCGGCACGTCGTACGCACTCGGCTACGACATCTTCGATCAGATCGCTACTCGTTTCGGCCCGACCTTTATGTTGACGTTCGGTGCCTTGCTGGTGTCACTGCCGCTGTCATTGGCATTGGGCACCTATTCGGCCGTCAATGTGAAGAACTGGCGGGGCAGTTTCGTCGACGTGTCGACTCAGGTCGGGATCGCAATACCCTCGTTCTGGGCTGGGCTGCTGCTCGTTCTGTTCTTCTCGGTCAGGTTGGGCATCTTGCCGACTGGTCGGTATGTGCCGTTCTTCGAAGACCCTGTGGCGTCAATCCGCTCGGTCATTCTCCCTATCACGGCGCTGAGTCTCGGTATCACATCGATTCTCACCCGCTATGTACGGACAGCGATGATCGATGTGATGTCGGGAGACTTCATCACGGCGGCGATGGCAAAGGGGCGCACGCTGCGTGGGGCCGCACTCACGCACGGCGTGCGCAACGCATCGATACCGCTGGTGACCGTCGCCACGCTGCAACTAGGACAACTCGTGGCGGGTGCGGTCGTCATCGAGAATGTGTTCGTCATCCCCGGAATCGGCCGGCTGCTGGTGGTTTCCACGCTTCGTCGTGAGGTCGTGGTGGTGCAGTCGCTTGCACTGGTGATCATGCTGATGATTCTGGGGATGAACTTCCTAATGGACATCGCCTACGGATTCCTCGATCCTCGAATTCGTGACAAACAGGAGGCTCAGAGACTTGCCTGACGACTCGGCGATCCAACCTGACGCGTCGCTAGCCGATTTGAAGCGTGTGTTCAGAGCAGTAGTGCGGCTTCCGTTCCCGCTGTTCCTGGGCGCCTTTCTTGTTCTGTCATTTGTTTTCATCGCGCTACTGTCATTCTTCTGGACTCCGTACGATCCCGCCGCCATCAATGTTCCTGACCGGTTACTTCCTCCGGGAAGTGATAATTACATATTCGGAACCGACCGTCTCGGTCGCGACGTGGTCACACAGCTCATGTTGGGTGCTCGTAACTCGCTGTACGTCAGCGTCCTGTCAACCACCGTGGCGGTCACCATCGGGGCGCTGTTCGGTCTTTTCGTCGCAGGTACCGGACCCAGGTGGCAAGGACCACTCAGCCGAATCGCCGACGTTGGGCTCTCGCTCCCGGGAATTCTTGTCGCATTCGTGCTGGCTACGAAGCTCGGTCCGGGAAACACGACTGCGACGCTCGCCATCATCGTGTGGTTCATTCCCGTGGCGGCTCGCGTCACGATCGGACCCGCAACGCAGGTTCTTGCTCTCGACTACGTCGAAGCAGCCTTTGCCTACGGTCGTAGTCGGCGGTTCGTACTCATGAATCATGTCCTGCCGAATATCGGTCCCCTGCTGATCGTGCTCGCCTCGGTGATGTTTGCAGCAGCGATCCTCATCGAAGCGGCGCTCTCCTTTCTAGGCGTAGGCGTTCAGCCGCCGACGTCTTCATGGGGTCGCTTTCTCAACGAGGCGCAGCCGCTGCTCGAGGCGGCCCCCTACTTGATGTTCTTTCCGGGCATTGCAATCGTGCTCACGGTGCTCGGCTTCAACTTGCTTGGCGACGGACTGCGAACGATTCTCGATCCACAGCAGGCGAGGACCGGAATCTTTTAATGCTTGAGATCCGAGATTTGAGCGTTTCGATAGGTCCGCACGAGATCGTCCACATCGATGCTCTCGACCTGCCCGCCGGCCGTCGAGTCGGACTCGTCGGCGAGTCCGGCTCCGGCAAGACGATGACGGCGATGAGCATCGTTGGGCTCCAACCCGCTGATGCCAAGGTGACTGGTTCGATCACCTTCGAGGGAAGCGAACTACTTGGTCGATCCGAGACTGAGATGGCCAAGGTCCGAGGCGGAGATATCGGCCTGATTCTTCAGGATCCAGCGCGAGCGCTCGACCCCATGATGAGAATTGGTCGCCAGGTCTCCGAGGCGATCCGCCTTCATATGAACCTCTCCCGCAAGGAGGTGGTTGACCGGGTCCTGAGCCTGCTGGCGCAGGTTCAGTTGCCCGATCCGGAGCAGTTGCTGCGTCGCTACCCCCATCAGCTCTCGGGTGGCCAGCAGCAGCGCGTTCTGATCGCCTCGGCAATTGCATGTGACCCGAAGCTCCTGATCGCTGACGAACCAACGACTGCGCTCGATGTGACGGTCCAGGAGGGAATCCTCGAACTCCTCGTACAACTAAGCGATGAACGCGGCATGGGTGTTCTCTTCGTCAGCCACGACCTAGGAGTAGTGCGGTTCGTTTGCGAGGAGATAGCAGTCGTATACGGCGGTCGCCTGGTTGAGGTAGGGCCGACGACATCTGTCGTTCGCACATCGCGGCATCGATATACCGAGTCTCTGCTTGCGGCCAACCCTGGTATCGCAGCATCAGATGAGTTGGAGCAATACGTAGGCCGCCGCCTGGACGTCATCCGTGGCTCTGTGCCGGCGTTGGGCGATTTCCCAACTGGCTGCCGTTTTCGTGATCGCTGCGATTTCGCGTCCGACGCATGCAGGGAACCTCCACCGACAATGATCAGTGAACACGGACACCGATTCCGATGCTGGAATCCTGCTGGAGGAGATGTCGATGCCGCCGCTGGTTGAAGTCAGTGGGCTGCATTTCCGCTATGGCAAAGCTCGTGTGCGCGGGCACGACGACGCCTGGACGCTTCGCGACCTGACCCTCAACATTGAGGACGGATCGACGCTCGGGGTGGTCGGAGAGTCTGGTTCGGGTAAGTCAACTCTGGTTCGCGTGTTGTGTGGACTGCTGCATCCCCAGCAAGGCGCGGTCAGGTTTGATGGCCGGGACATCCGTGAATGGCTCTCAGAGTCACAAACGGACCTGCGGCGCCGTAACCAGATCGTCTTCCAAAGTCCTCGCCGCTCACTCGACCCTCGTATGAGTATTCGCCGTGCGCTGGGTCAGCCGGTACGCGCATTGGAGCGGCGTGTACCGTCCGACACCGAGTTGATCGAGTGGCTCGAGCGGGTGGGGCTCGGTAGCGAGATTCTTCAGCGCTACCCGCACCAGCTGTCTGGCGGTCAACTCCAGCGAGTGGGCATCGCCCGAGCGATTTCGGTAAAGCCCAGCGTGTTGTATGCGGATGAACCTGTCAGCGCTCTTGATGTCTCAGTGCAAGCACAGGTACTTAACCTTCTCATGGATGTGAGATCACAATTCGGGCTGACCTTGGTGATGGTGTCGCATGATCTGGGCGTCGTCAGCCGTCTTTGCGAAGAGGTCATCGTGATGAAAGACGGACTGATCATCGAGGCAGGCCGAACTTCCGAGGTCCTCGCCAATCCCCAGACCGCCTATACGGAGTCGCTCGTCACTGCGGCACGAACGGTGAGTCTGGCTGCGCCCGATCACTAGCAGCTGACTCTGATGGTGTTGTGAAACAGGTACACGCTCCGTTGCGAATGCCCGACAATAGGGTGCCCGTCTACTACAAGGGTGGCGGCGGTATCGACAAGTTCCGAGTGGAACCTGGGGACTTCAGCGGACCGGAGGACTGGGTCGGTTCGTTGACCCGGCTGCCAGAGTCAATGATGGGTGGCGATATGTCGCATGACGTCGGCATGTCTACGACACTCGAATCTGAAAGTCTCCGCAACCTCGTTGACAACGACCCCCAGGGCTGGCTGGGCCAGAAACTAGCCGATCACTTCGGAGGCGAAAGTGGGCTGCTAGTCAAGATCCTCGATGCTGGTGAGCGCCTACCCGTGCATTGCCACCCCACTCGATCCTTCGCAGCGAGAAACCTCGCAAGTGTCTTCGGTAAGACCGAGGGCTGGATCATCATGGACGCAACTCCTGGTGCCAAGGTTTGGCTAGGCCTTCGAGAGGACATCGATCGCGCAACGCTTCGCCGTTGGATCGAGCGTCACGACGTCCCAGCCATGCTCTCTGCCATGAATCAATTCGACGTCGAGCGCGGTCAGGTTTTCTTCGTCAAGGCGGGACTTCCACACTCGATCGGCCCGGGTGTCATGTTGACAGAACTTCAAGAGCCGACCTCGTTCTCGGTGCTGGCCGAATACGAGAACTTCGGCCTCACCGAAGATCAAGCAACTCTTGGCCTGAGCTGGGAGCTAGCGCTCTCGTGCTTCGATCTCGGTGGCTACCGTGGCGACCGGATCTCCGAGCTCCGACCAGATCGAATCGAATTGTCGTGTCAAAGCGGAGGGACGGTCTTCGATCTCTTCCCGCCAGAGGCAAACACGTTCTTTTCAGCCCGTCTCGTGAAATGTTCAAGCCGTGTCGTACTGGACCAACCGAGCTTTGCTGTTCTCGTCATCACCGAGGGTTCCGGTGAACTCAGTTGGGCTGGAGGTTCGGAACCCGTGCGGCGAGGAGAGACCTGGGTTGTACCATTCGGCGCTGGATCGCTGAGCTTCACAGGCACCGTTGAAGCTCTGGTCTGTCTTCCCCCGGAGGTATGAATCCATCTCCTTGGAGAACGAGATGCTCGGATAGGGCTGCGACAATGCAGGCCACCGGTTCGGGCCACCCTGAGTTTGACGTCTAGATCGCCCGTCCAAATGGGGTGTAGCCACGCCCCGGAATGCCGACATCAAGAGCGAAGAGGGCTCCGGCGTGTGGCTGTGAACGCAGCACGGCTTCAGGCAGACCGCCGCGGGCGGTCGTGATGAACAGCGTTGTCAGTTGGGGGCCACCGAAGGCACAGCTGGTAATAAACCCCCCGGGGACTGTCACCACGCGATCGAGCCGACCGCTCGGCGTGTATCGATGGACTGCGCCGCCGTCCCAGAGGGCCACCCAGACTCCGCCCTCCGAATCGACACTGAGGCCATCGGGTATCGAGTCCACCTCAACAAGGGTTTCGGACCGAGTTGGGATGCCTTCGGTGTCGAGATGAAACCTGTAGACGCTGTAGGTGAGAGAATCGACGTAATAGCAGACTCGGCCATCCGGGCTCCAGTCGATGCCATTCGAGAGAGCCACCCCACTGCGGATCCGCCTGACCGAGCCGTCGGCTCCGACGCAGAAGAGACCGGCCTTCTTTTCCCCGGAACGGTCGACTGTACCCACCCACAAGCGACCCATCGGGTCGCATCGACCATCGTTTGCCAAACCGTCACCATCCGAGGGCAGGGTGGCAATCGCCGGGCCGAGGTGGCCGAACTCGTCGATTCGAGCCACCGACAGGCCGGCCACAGCAACCAGCTGACCGTAGACATCGGGCACGATGGCACTGACACGCTGATCGATACTCATAGCGGTATGGAGTCCCGACCCATCCAACTGATGAAGGACCTGGCCTTCGACATCGAGCCACAACAACCGTTGCCGAGAGGCATCCCATGTCGGGCCTTCCCCGAGCTCGCAGGCAGTGTCCACAACGATGTCGGGGGTCATCTCATCACGTACTCCAGCCTCAATAGCGTTCATTTGCTAGCCGGATCAAGCGCCGTATCGTACTGCTCGATGGCAATTTGCTTGCCTCAATCCAGATACATAAACTTTCACTCAACATAGTCGGAAGGATCAAGCTCTTCGGCTTGATCCGCTAACGTCTGAAAACGCCACGCATCTTTCGGTTGATGTTGATGACCGGACGCGTCTTGACCACCCGAAAGGAAGCACACAATGCTGATCACGGCACCAGTACTGGTCACGCCCCGAGAGCCGATGCAGATGCTGGAGCTCGAGATCGACGAGCCCGGTTTCCGCGAAGTCCGCGTCAAAATGGTTGCAAGCGGCGTGTGCCATAGCTGCCTCCACGCATACGACGGATCGCACACCGGGATTCCGATGCCGATCGTTCTTGGTGACGAAGGTTCAGGAATCGTCGAATCGATCGGCGAGGGCGTCACGACATTGGCCCCGGGTGACCACGTCATCATTTCCTGGGCTCCCGATTGTGGGGCATGTAAGTATTGTGCGCTCGGATTTCCGTCGCTCTGTCAGAACACACCACCGATCGGCAAGATGGTCGGCGGCGGTACACGCTTCCATCACAATGGAGATGACGTCAACCACTACGGACCTGCAACATACGGACCCTATATCGTGGTCGCCGAAGGTGCCGCCGTATGGGTTCGTCCCGATTTCCCTCTTGAACTGGCGGCCCTGATCGGGTGCTCGGTCACCACCGGTTTCGGGTCTGTCGTGAATACTGCCGGCGTCCGGGCAGGTCAGAGTGTTGCGATCTTTGGCTGTGGTGGTGTCGGACTGAACGCTGTCCAAGGAGCGGCCGCGAGCGGCGCCTATCCGATCATCGGCGTCGATGTGCTCGATTCGAAGCTCGAGTTGGCGCGCCAGTTCGGTGCAACCCACACCGTCAACCCCACCAAGCAGGACTTGATCAAAGAGGTCCTGAGCCTGACGACTGACGGCGTGGACGCCAGTGTCGTCGCTGTCGGCAACACCACCGCTATGGAACAGGGCCTCCAAATCTTGTCAAAACAAGGCATCGAGGTAGTGCTCGGCCTCCCTGGCACGGGGCACACGTTTTCGGTCGATCCAGCTCTGCTGATGTCCGGCGAACGCCGAATCGCCGGTTCTCGGTACGGGGGTGGCAATCCGATGGTCGAGTTCCCGAAGATGGTTGATCTGGCGATGGCCGGCCGACTCAAAATCGACGAGCTGGTCACGAAGCGGTACGACCTTGACGAGGCCGACGAGGCATTTCGAGCGTTGGCGGCGGGCGAGCAGGCACGAGGTCTGATCGTCTTTTGAGTGTCGACCGATGAAACTCGCCTCGGTACTCACCCCTCTTTCGCACGAGAACCTGACCTTGGCTGCCCAAACCGGCGTCGCTGAGATCGTCGCCCGATACCCAGGTCCCGATCTCTCCCTGCTTGACCAGAGCAAGGTGCGAATCGAGTCGTATGGAATGCAGTTGGGCGTCGTCGAGGGATATCTGCCGATCGAGAACATCAAGCTCGGCCGCGATGACGGCACCGAGATGGCGCAGATGAAGACCCTCGTACGGCATCTCGGCGAGATTGGTGTTCCGCTCATCTGTTACAACTTCATGGCTGGGACCGACTGGATTCGCACCAGCGTCGACACCCCCGAGCGCGCTGGGGCGAAGGTGACAGCGTTCGATCTTAACGATCTGGAGAGCGCCCGAATCCCTGGCCGTGAACCGTTCCGGACGTCACCGGAGCCTGGTGCCAAGGGTGAGCAACTCTGGAACAACCTCGAAGCGTTCCTGACGGAGATCATTCCCGTCGCCGAAGACGCAGGGGTGATCCTGGCTATGCATCCCGACGATCCACCTCTCCCGACGCTGTTGGGCAACGACCGGGTCATGCACAGTGTCGATGGATTCGAACAGCTGCTGAGCTTGGTCCCCTCCCCCTCTAACGCGATCGCCTTCTGCCAGGGCACCTTCTCCGAGATGGGCATCGATATCCCGGCGGCTATCAGACAACTCGGCGCGCACATCGCCTATGTGCATTTCCGAGACGTGATCGGCACGGCCGAGTCGTTCGTCGAGACGTGGCTGGACACGGGCCAGACCGACATGGTCGAAGCGATGCTGGCCTACCGTGAGGTCGGGTTCGATGGTCCGATTCGACCCGATCACGTTCCCCAGTTGATTGGTGAGGACGACGGAGAACCCGGCTACACGATGCTCGGGCGCCTGTTCGCATACGGGTACATCCGTGGCCTCATGGACGCCACCGAGATCTGAGTTCGCTGGTTCGGTCGGATGCCGATCACGCCTATCTCCAACTTGACCGCCGGCGAGAGACAGTTCGAGATCGTCGTTCGGGCAGGCAGGGGAACCGTGAAGCAATAGCGATAGATCTCGTTGTAGCGAGGCCCGTCGGCTGAGTCATAGCCAGAGCTCGTCGCCCGCAGCACGTCTCGCAGCGACAGACTCGCTGAAGCGAGGACACTCTCAACGTTGACCATCGATCGGCTTATTTCTTCGTTGAATGTGCCAGGGATGATCGCCCCTGCGGCACCGGCCGACGCTTGGGCCAACACAAAGACGAGCCGTTCGCTTCGAGGGCAGAGCTGAACGGCAGATGACTCGGGATATCGGTCATGATCGGCTTCCACTCTGGGAAAGCCTGATGTCCATCCGATCAGCTCTGGTGTCCGGCGGGATTGAGTTCGCCGTGTGTGTCGGTGCTCACCCGATTGAATGTAGCAGTTTTCAGCTGGTGGATTCGTGGTTTCATTACAGTGATACCGTCGTCGCACGATTGTGCTCACTCATGAGAGGTTCGACATGTTCGATTTGATCATCCGCGATGCCAATCTGATCGACGGTACGGGGAGCCCAGCCCGGGCGGGGGCCCTCGGGATCACCGGTGGCCGGATCACCGCCGTCGGCATCATCAACGCCGACGCTGTCGCCGGTCAAACGATCGATGCCGGCGGTCGGGTCGTGTGCCCAGGTTTCATCGATATCCACACACATTCCGACCTAACTCTGCTCGCTGACGGCACCGGTGATAGCAAGCTGCGCCAGGGTGTGACGACCGAGGTTGTCGGAAACTGTTCGTTTTCAGCTTTTCCGATTGAACCCGAACGGCTCGACCTGCACGCCGATCACCTTGCTCGGGCCACAGCACCAATCACCCCATGGTGGACTGATTTCGATGGGTATGCCGACGCATTGCACGAGCAGGGGTTGGCGATCAACGTTGCCCCATTGGCTGGTCACGGCACACTGCGGGTGGCAGCGATGGGCGTCGACAACCGACCGGCCACTGCCGAGGAACTGAGTCGGATGGAACGCGATCTCGATCTCGCCCTCGGACAAGGGGCGTTCGGGATGAGCACGGGGCTGACCCACGTGCCGAGTTCCTATGGTGACTTTGATGAGGTCGCCGCGCTAGCGCGAGTCCTGGCCGCCCGAGGCGCGCTATATGCCACACATGCGCGGACGATCGCACCGGACGAACGTGCATCAGTGGCTGAGGCGATCGAGATTGGCAGGCAAACCGGTGTAACGGTCGAGTTCAGTCACCTGGCGATCAACCGCCCGGATCGTTGGGGGCACGGAGCTGAACTGTTGACGATGTTCGATGAGGCAAGGGAAGAGGGCATCGACATCTTCTTCGACGTCTATCCCTACGACGCCTCGTCATCGTCGTTGACGCAATACTTGCCACCCTGGCTGCAAGCCGGCGGCACCGAGGCAATGCGCGCCAGGCTCGCCGACTCCGAACAGCGCCGACGCGCCCTTGACGACATGACCAAAGGCTGGTTCGGTGGGATTCCCTGGTTATGGGACCGCTTCGTCGTGAGCAGCAGCCCCGACGGCCACGGCATCACCAAGACGCTCGAAGAGCTAGCCGCAAACGAGCGAGTCGATCCCTACGAACTGACCTTGCAACTGTGCGAGCGCTATGGCAACGAGTTGCATGTAGTGCTCTTCTACCGCAGCGAGCAAGACGTTGCGAAGTTTCTGGCTCATCCGCTGTCTGTCATCGGATCGGACGGCAACGCGATCCCGCTCGAGCAACCCACCGCCTGTCCGCACCCGCGCAACTTCGGAACCTTCCCTCGTGTTCTGGGCGTGTACGTCCGCCAGAGGAGGGTGCTCGAACTGGCCGACGCAGTGCGAAAGATGACCGCCGAGCCGGCTAGGCGCCTGGGGTTGACCGACCGGGGCACGCTTACCGTCGGAGCGGTCGCCGACGTCGTGATCTTCGATCCCGAAACGGTCATCGACAACTCAGAATTCGGCCAGAGCGCCCATCCGCCAACTGGCATCGATGTGGTGATCGTCGGCGGTCACGTCATATTGGATCACGGGGCGATCGGTTCCGATCGCCCCGGCCAAGTTCTCCGTCGGGTATCGAGCCCCTCGCCCGCCTAGTCGATCATCTGCTTCACAGCAAAGGAATCTCATGCGCGTTGCAACTCTCGGCTTCCACCACGAATCGAACACGTTCGCTCCGGTGCCTGCGAGTCTGGAGCAGTTCCTGGCCAGCGGCCCTGATGAGGGTGACGGGCTGATCGCCAAATATGCCGGATCACAAGCCACCTTGGCTGGCTTCATCGAAGCCGCTGCAGCGGACGCTGACGTAGAACTGGTGCCGTTGGTGTATTTCGACCTCAATCCGATGGGAACGATCACCACAGAGGCGCTCGACATCATCATCGCCCGGCTGCTGACCGCTCTCGACGACGGTGGGCCCTGGGACGCAATTCTGCTGGCGCTGCACGGCGCCGCCGCGTCCGAAGTTCATCGTGACGCCGATGGCGAAGTGCTCGAACGCGTACGACAACTCGTTGGTGCCGACGTTCCGATCGGAATCACCTACGACATGCATGCCAACGTTTCGGCCCGGATGGTCGAACGCGCAACCGTCGTCACCATCTACATGACGAACCCGCATCTCGATCCCCGCCTCCGTGCTCGGCAGTGCGCCGATCTGATCTTCCGTGTGGTTCGCTGTGAGATTCGCCCGGTGATGGCTCTCGAAAAGCCACCACTGGCCGTGAACATCCTGCGTCAAGGTACGAACGATTCGCCAATGAAAGAGCTCGTCGCGTTGGCTGCCGAGGCTGCGACGCGACCTGGCGTGCTTTCCGTCAGCATCGCAGAGGGGTTCCCCTATGCCGATGTGGAGGAGATGGGGATGGCGTTCTTGGCAGTCACCGATGGCGACGCCGAGTTGGCCGGCGAAATTACTCGAGAACTCGCTCGTGCAGCGTGGGAGGTTCGCACTGAACTCGAAGGCGACGGGGTCGCGATCGACGAAGCACTTCGTCACGCAGCTCAGTCGGCGGCCCACCCGGTCGTCCTGCTTGACGTCGGTGACAACGTGGGCGGTGGCAGCCCTGGCGACTCGACCCACGTGCTGGCGGCTGCGCAACGTCTCGGTGTGGGCGGATTGTTCCATTCCTTGTGCGATCCGGCGTCTGTCGCCGCCTGTGCTGATGCTGGCGTCGGCGCCACCGTCGAACTCGAAGTAGGTGGCAAAACCGACGACCTACACGGCAATCCTGTCTCAATTCGAGGCGTCGTTCAGATGCTCGATGACGGTAAGTTCGAAGACGCCGGACCCACTCACGGCGGCTTTAGTTTCTACGATGCCGGTCCACGGGCGTTGGTCCACACCGACGACGATCACATGGTGTTGCTGACCTCACGCCCCCGCGGTAACACCAGTCGACAAGAGCTCGTCAGCGCCGGCCTTGACCCGCTGACACAACCGATCATCGTTGCCAAGGGTGTTCACTCGCCACGTGCGACCTACGAGCCGATCGCAGCTGAAATGATCCGCCTCAACACGCCTGGCTCTACGAGTGCCGATGTCAGCGCTCTCGAGTACAAGTATCGAACCCGGCCGATGTTCCCGTACGAGCGCGACACCCAATACTGACAACGATCATCCCGAGCGTCAGAACAGTGTTTCGGCGATCTCGACGACCCGGTAGTCGTCGTCGACAATCGGGATCGCTCGCCATTTGTCAAAGGTCGTGCACGGGTGCGAGATGCCGAAACCGACGAGGTCGCCAACCCCGAGTGGATCTGCCGGGTCGATCTCCAGATAGGCATGTTGGTCATGGATCTCTATGACCCGAGCTCCTGGAACGGTCTCGACCTGTGTGGAACCGCGGCGTCGCACCTTCTTGAGGATCGGCAACAGGCCATCGGTCGACGCGTCGCGTTTTCCGATGCCCACCAGGACCCGCGTGGGTTCGGGCCGTGACAGCACCACGCCCCATATTTCGATCGCTGGCACGAGCCGATCGTCGTGGCCGGTGCGCGGGGTCTCACCCATCGGGGAGACCTGGTGCAGCGAGCCATCATCGTGGCTGATGTAGCAGCCGCTGCGGATCACAATCCGGAGCGGGGATTCGATGTTGAGGTGCCCGAAACGGTCGACGACGTGGTCGAATAAAGCGCTACCACCAGCGGTGACGATCACCTCTGGTGTCGGCTCGAACCAACCCTTGGCTTCGATCGTATGGGTCAGTTCGACGATCTGGTCGAGGAACTCGTCGGCCCCCTCTTCGACAGGCCGATCGCCCATCGGACCGAGAATCCCCTCGAACCCGGATGTTCCTGTCAGAGCGAGGTGGGGTGACCGGGCCGCCGCCGCGGCGACGAGCAGCCCGTCGGCGATCGTGCGTACCCCGGTCCGTCCGCCCGTGATCCCCATCTCGAGCAGCACCGGTAGTCGATGGGCCCGCTCGACACGCACCAAGGTCTCATTCATGATGTCGACACCCTCGAGGGAGTCGACGTAGCAATACACCTCGAAGCCCTCGTCGAGCGATTTCGCCAACCATTCAATCTCGCCTGGAACGACGACCTGGTTGGCGATCAAGACCCGATTCACTCCGGCCTCCCGCATCGTCTTGGCCTGCCACGTAGTGGCGGCAGTCATCGCCCAGGCTCCGTCGCGGATCTGGCGCCTGAAGAGTGCCGGCGCCATGGTTGTCTTGCCATGGGGCGCCAGAGATACGTGATTGCGCTCGCAGAAACCCTTCATCGCCCTGCTGTTGTGGTCGATCGCCGAGTCGAACATCACCGCGACCGGATACGGAACGTCGGCATCGAAGACGGACCAACCGGTTACGGCGCCAGCACCGAGCGGGAATCCTTTCGAGGTGTGCACCGAAGGTTGCGCTGGTTCGGAGTTGGTGTCGCCCGCAATGGGTGTTTCAAGATCCGTGATGCTGTTGCCCCTGGCATGGTGATCATGTGTGCTCCAAGGTTACAGCCGTTGCCCGGCCGCCATTCCAGTGGGAAACAGCAATTTCATTCTGGGTGCTTGTTTGGTGGTGGCCATCCCCGATCAAGCGGGAGTGTGATGTTCGAACTTGAGGTCGACCACTCCGGCACCCTTGGGAGG
>Ga0302122_10000475_pt1 | contig 24652 bp, 15 predicted proteins | sample CB21_SCM_MG_FD_203115 | JGI IMG/M metagenome (GOLD analysis project Ga0302122, IMG submission 203115) | Marine microbial communities from Western Arctic Ocean, Canada - CB21_SCM | ecosystem: Environmental > Aquatic > Marine > Oceanic | place: Canada: Western Arctic Ocean | collected 2017-09-28
ACGTGACTTTTATAGACTCGGCGTGCGTCGACTTTGGCCAGAGCTAGTTGGCTTTTTGTAGGGCTGCGTCCGCGGCGAGACCTTCGTCGTTCTTCTCAGAAGTCTCAGCAAAGCGAGTTCTTACTATATTCACAGCCTGTGCGAGTTCTGTGGCTGTGGCGAGTCGTTGCGACGACGCACTGCTACCGCAAACACGGTGTCAATGTGAGAGCAGAACCAGAATTTCTGGTGCCGCGGCCTCAAAAACGGGAGCAACCTCTCGCGGGGCGGTGGCCAAGACTGGTCCCCCTTGCGAGGCCCTATAGACCGACGGATCCAGAGGGGTCGACTGGGCTGGTCGACTGGGCGCCGAGACGCCCCCTTGGCGCAGTTGGGGAGAGTGGGGGCTTTGGACGAGCATGTAACACCCCAGAGGAGTCTCTGAGGCCAGTCTCGCAGCTTAGCTCTCGGTGTCACAAATTTGCTTTTTACGGGCGTCGGAGCCGGCGAGGATCGGCATTGCTAGATGCAATAGAGTAGCTTCTCGAGGCTCGGGCGCGGACTAGGGCGATCTTCGACCTCGGGTAGTTTTCTGGCTGGCATCCCCATACCTAATTGTCCTAAAGCGTATTATTTTCGTCTTCGATCGTACACGCGTCCCGAGGCTAAAAAAGTGCGGCAAAATGACGGCAGAGGCATGGCAATGCCGCCCGGGGCAAAAAAAACGACAGCGACGAGATTTGAACTCGCGCATCCAGAGGATATTGCCTTAGCAGGGCAACGCCTTAACCACTCGGCCACGCTGTCACGGGTTTTTCGAGCTGGTACCCCCTATTTATGGGTATTGGTACTTTGGTATGCAGTACTTTAATACTAGGTACTTTGACACCGGTACACAGCGGGGAAAAAAGCTAGTAGGAAAAGTAATTCCTTGTTTAATGAATTCATTTAAGATTGTCCGGCGGGTTTTATGCCGGTTACCTAAGACCCATGCGAGCGGACGCGCGATAGCCTCAAAATCACGTCCCACACGCTCCGCAGCACCCCACGCCTCTTAGCAGTTGGTCCAGGATGCGCCAACCAACGGCAAGCGGCTCTGCAACACGTAAAACGCTTTTGGAAGCCATGGACGGCGCCGCAGCGGTAGCGGCGGCGCGGCCCCACTCACCCCGGGCGGCGGACGACTCCGGCGCGCGGGAACCGCCGCCGCCGCCGCGGACGACCCCGTCCAAGCTCGCCGCCATCATGGCAACCACGCCGAACCCCGCGTCGCCGCCGCCCGCCACGCGCCAATCATCTCCGGGACCGCCCACCAGCGACATCGACGAGGCTGCGACGCCGCCAAGAAGCCGGCCGTCAACCGACGAAAACGCACAACCAGTGGAAGCGACGCCGCCAAGAAGCCCGCCGCCAACCGACGAAAACGCCCAACCTACGGAAAACGCCGTCAAAAAAGCGGCGCAGCGCCGCAGCTACACGCCGCCGCCCGAAAAGCGGCAAACGGTGCACCTCTCGCCGACGGCCTCGTCGCGGCAGCCCAAGAGCATCGCCATGCCGACCGCGCCCGTCGAGTACGCGCACGAGCTCAAGCAGTGCACCTTCTCGCCGCGCGTCCGTAACGGCGTCCTTCGAGGGACCTCTAACGCGAGCGCGTCGCGGCGATGGCGTGCTAGTGAGGTAGACGTACTCGAATCGGGTCGCGTCTCGAAATCTGACGCCATCAACGCAGGTCAACGCCGTCGCCGCGAACATGCCCCGCGCCAAGGCCTGGACGACGGTCGACGTGACGAAGCGCCTCGCCGCCCAACCGCCGCCGCCGCCGCCCGCTCGACCGAAGACGCCGGCGGCGTCCGCGCCGGCCATCGACTTCCAGGAGTTCGTGAAGCGCCAGGGCCGCGACTCGAGCCGCCGCGCGCGCAAGACCGCGGCGCGCGCGAAGGAGCGGCCCCACCGCGAGTGCTCGTTCCAGCCGAAGCTCTGCGAGAATTCCAAGCGCATGGCGCGCAACTCCAAGTTCGACGACCGCCAGAACCGCCTCGAGGCGCGGCGGTTGCAACGGGTCGCGCGCGGCGATCGCGAGAAGTTCTCGGGCCACCTCGAGTCGGACGCCAAGGACCCGGCCGACGCGCCGCGGCCGCGCGAGACGTTCCGGCCCGAGGTCACCGCCAAGGCGAAGAGCCGCCCCGCGCGGACGGCCGACGCCCAGTCGCGCGTCGACGCCGCGCGCCGCGAGGCCGCGTCGAAGCGCGTCGCCGCGTCGCTCGCCGCGCGGCGCGAGCGCGAGGAGACGTTCCGCCCGCGGCTTAACCACCAGATGTCGCGAGCCTACGACGACGTCAAGCCGCGGCTGCTCGCGCCGTCGCGGCGGGCGCGGGACGCGACGCGGGCGCCGAAGCGGAACGACGACCTCGACGCGTGTTCCTTCCGGCCACTTTTTGAAGCGACGTGCCCCGCCTGGATCCACGCCATGGCCGACGCGTCGCGGGACGCGAAGAGGAGGGATTCGCCGCCGCCGCCCGAGCCGAAGCCGTGGTTCCACCACATGGACTAGTAAGTCGGTTTTTCTTGTGGTTATGTCTGACGGTCCGCTCCCACTGGCCGCCTGACGAACCGGCTATGCTTCTACCTATCGGACGAGCCGTAAGGCGAACCGCCGGAGCATTTTTCTATCGGACGGGCGCGCGAGCGCGCGGGTTTCGCACAGCGCAGTGGTCATCTCAGTGGCCTCCCTGCCCTTTGGCACAAACAGTGGTGCCGAGTGGTCGCATTCGCTCGCGCCGCTCGCAGCAGCATCTCACCATCATAGCCGACGCTGCCCAACATGTTGAGCGCGCGATGCAGGCGCTGGACGCGTATGAATTGGATGAAGAAGAAGACAGAGGAAGGTCCCATCGAAGCCAGCGAGACTTCCTTATAACAGAAATGGAGGTGAAGCAGCGCGGTAGGCTCGAGCGCACGGCTCAAATACAGAACCTCGGGACACGAAACGCCCAAGGCGGCGTCGACGCCGGCGGTCCCGGGCCCGGCCACTACGAGTTGAAGGGAATGGTTGGAAAATTAGAGGTCAAGCTGGAGATCGCGCAGGCGGAGATCGCGCGCATGAACGAGGCGCTCCTGAACGAGGTGCGGGTGCAGCGCGACAAGAGGACGCGACCGCCGCCCGTGTTGGGCGCGGCGAGCGCGTTGACCACGGGCGACGAGTTCAAGGGCGAGGCGCCGTCGGAGAGTATTTTGGAGTTAAGGTACCACTTGGCAGTCGGTGAAATTAGCCGCTTAAAGCGCCAAGAAACCAGAACTCAAGAGGCAAATAGGTGCTTACAGGACGAGTTGGCCGAGTTAAGAGCGACGTTGAATGCGGAGCGGCGGGCGGCGAGTGAAGAGCTCCTGAACGAGGTGCGGGCGCAGCGCGACGCCGCGCACGCAAAACTCGACGCCGCCTCGCGCTACGTCCTCAACGGCGGCCTCGAGCGGGCCCTCAACTACGACATTGACGACGCGCTGAAGAAGATGGAGGCCAAGGCCCTGAAGCGGAAGCGCGCGTACGAGGCCGAGAACCAGTAGCCGCGCTACCGTGTCCCTCCCCCCCTATTTGATGTGCAAGTAAACCGAGCGCGCGCGAACCGCCCGCCCGTGGTCTCCTGTTAATGTCCTACTCGTATCTGAAGCCGCATATGTATCATCGCCCGGGGGCTCCATCCCCCGTCTAGACATACGTTCAACAAAGACATTACCGCCCCGCAACAAGATCCTCGTACACCGTCGCGATCGACCCCTGCACGAGCGCCTTGCCGCGCCCCACGTCCCGGAAGATCTTGGGCTCGATGGCGTTGGCCTCCAGGACCTCGGCGATGATGTTGTAGTCCGGCCGCGTGTCGCCCGAACTCCCTAATGATATCGCGGCCTCGTCATCCCGATCAGAAAGGGCGAAGATGCGCCAGCCGAACGGATACGCCAGGAAGATGCGCACCAACGTCCCCTTCACGACGAACTCCTGGAGAGAAAAGGTATCTTGAAAACCCATCGTATTCATACTTTTCGTGAAGGCCGCTTTGCCCCCCAAAAAGCCGCCGACCGCGCCGAATAACCCCGTCTGCTTGGCCAGGAAGTCCAAGGTGTCGTCCACGTCCCGGTACTGCGGGTTCAGTGTTAATACAAGTCGCGGCCCGGCCGCCGCGGAGACGCTCTCGACCGTCTTTTGCACTTCTGTGGACGGTTGTAAGAAAAGACTGACGTCGTTCTTGGCCGCTTGGCCTTCTGCGACGAGCAACGACTCGCCGTCCACGCCGGACGCATCCAACCGCTGCTCTCGTAAAGTCGGCGTTTCCGTCTCTCGCGCTTCGCCCACCTTCCGCAGCAGATCTCTCGCTAGCGGCCGGCACGCCCCATACAGCTGCATGATGCCGCCCGTCCAGGTCTCGTCCGGCGGCACGAGCTCTCCATCTCTTCTCAAAAGCGTCCGCAATTGTTGCCGCGTGACGCCGTCCGCGGCCGCTCGCAAGACAGCGTCGCGCGCGGCACGAAGTTGCGCCTCCGCGTTGAGCGGACATTTGGGCGGCTCCACGGCCTTCGCGGTCTCGTCGACGGCGGCGGCATATCTCCGGCTGCGTTGTCTCTGCGATGGCGTCACGGTGAGCGCTGCGACCGATGCCAGCAAGGCAGCATAGTACAAATGCATGACTGGTCACTCTGTTGCAAAAAGCGAGGGCGGCAGGTCGCGGAATTGCGATGAATGCGTGGTTTGATCCAGCGATTACAGCGTCAACGTTGCCGTTGTTGGAGCAGGCGCGATGCTCGAACGCCACCTGGTTTTGCGTGCGACGATGTGGTTGAATTCGGAAGTCGCGAGACGCAAGTAGTCTTCCGTGCTTTGATGCAGACTTGTGTGAGAAAGAAGCCTCCCGTGCCTGTAACTGATTGGTCTTGCGTGCGGGTTTCTCCAGTCTCCACTTTTGAGCGCCTCGGCTCGGTTAGCGGTGGATAGGACGCAAACGCAGCGGTACCAGCCGTATATTACAGACGAACTGCACTGGAGCCGCATACGTCTCGAGAGCACGCCACCCGCAGTGGTGCGCAGAGCCAGCAGTGGCAAGCGCACAGGAAACGCGATGGTGCGCGGCGCCCAGCAGTGGCGGCGCCACTCCTTCTTCAGGAAGGCGCCCCTCGGGGGCGTCCATGCGCAATTGGGATTGCCCGACGGGGCGCACGTGACCTGCGCGCACCTCGTGGAGCTGAAGGCGCGCCGGGACGAGGCCGCCCTCAGCATGCAGGACGTCGACGAAGCGACGACGAAACTCCTGAAGGAGGAAGTGCTTGTGAAAGCCCTGGTCATCATTGGGGACGACGGCGGGCGCTTAGTGGTCTGCGACGGGCACCTCACGAGTCCATGCTTCCTGCCACCTTTTGACGCCAAAGCCCTGCACTGCGCGGCGGTGCCCCGCGGTTCCTTAAGAGACGTCGCAAAATGCGGCGCCGTCGTCGCGGCGGTAGGACGATCAAAGGACGACAGCTACCTCCTGAGGACGTTCGCGGTGAGCGACGACGGGGCCTTCGCGGGCGGCGTCGCGGAGCTTGCGCTCAGTCTCGAGGACGACGCGCCCGCATCTTTAGCTTTGAGAGACGACGGGCGGCTGTGCGCCGTTGGGCTGGAGAACGGTGCTGTGATGCTCGTAAGTATCGGGGCGTCGATCGCGTGCTCCGAGGACGATTTGTCGCGAGCGCCGGTCGTAGCCGGCGACAAGCCGCGATTGGTGGACTTCGCCGATGCCGCTGCTAGGCGTATTGGGCGCCAATTGCAAACGGATAAAGCGGACGAGCTCTTGCAGATCTGCGCTTATGTACGACTGCCCCGAGGCGCGCCCGTCGTTTCTCTAGCCTTCGCTGTGACTGGGCACCTCTTCGTAGGAACGCAGGTCCGGCGCTTCGCCGGCGATGCAGTGGAAGACGAGTCGGACGACGACGACGCGGGCGGCCAGGTCTGCTGTGCTCAGATTCCTGAACAACCGCGGGGAACGCTCGCGTGTCACGTGCTGGACGAGGCGGGCTGCGGGCCCGGTTTGATGGCGTATGACGGAGAGAAATTAATCGTGGCGCGCACGGACGGCTTGTACCTGTACTCGACCGAAGATAGAAGGGGCGCCCTGGGCTTCGCTGGACCGAAGACGGCCCTCGCGTGTCTGGGCGACGGTTTGGTGGCCGTCGCGGCCGTCGGGAATCAAAACCGGTCCGAGGTGACCATTTATGATATCGTGCAGCGGCGCGTCGTGCACTTCGCGCGGTTACCCCAGGGCGTGGCTTCAATGGCTTTACTCGCGGCTTTGGCAATCAGGCCGCCGACACCAAAGGATTATGTGGACGGGCGACGGCCGCTCATGAAGCCCCTGGCCTCCGTCCTCATGTTCGCCACGGACAGCTCCATCGTGCGCTACGACGAGAAGAGTACGCCCGAGAAGCTCGACGGGTTGTACAAGAGTAGGGAGTACGCTTCAGCAGTAAGTGTAGCGCTGAAGGCCGGCTTACCTAGAAGAGCAGCGGCCCAGATCTTCCGCATGTACGGCGACCACTTGTGTGACCAGGCCTCCTACACAGAAGCCGCGGAGCAGTACGCCCATACCATAGGAAGCATCGCGCCGTCTTACGTCATCCAAAGGTTCTTGAACGCGCGCCGCTTCGAAGAATTGGCAATATATCTGTTAAGAGCGCACGCTCGAGAAAAGACGTTGGATCAGTTTTTACTAGATGATCCCTACGGCATGCCTAGAGCAAGAGACGAGCTCGACGCGTTGAAGACGCGACCCGAGCTCACCACTTTATTGATCAACTGCTACGCGAAGCTCAAAGACGTCCAAGCGTTGGACAAGTTCGTGGCTAATAAGGATTTAGCAGTGGACGGCGCCACTGCTGTTCTAGCTTTAAGAGACGCCGGGTACTACGAGCACGCCCTCCAAGCCTCAGTGGTCTTCGAAGAATGGGCCTGGCGCTGTTTGCTAAGCCTAGAGAGGGACCCCTGGCGGCCGGAGGACGCCCTGGACCACTTCGATAGGATGGACCTGTTAAGCCGTTTTCGCTGTATTCGAAGGTTCGGTATAAGGCTCGTGAAGGACTACCCCGATCGGACCACGGAGCTCTTAATGAGGTTAGCCACCGCGCCGGACTTAGAAGTGGACGACTGCATCCGCCCGGAAGACCTGGAGAACCCGCCCGCGTGCTTCGACGAGGAACTGAAGTTAAGGAAGGACGCTCTACGGGACAAAAAGCGACCAAAGACGCCCCAGGCCTTTCCTCCCGATAGCGATTCTGATGACGAGGGCTTCACGTGCGACGACTTTCCGCATTTTTTTATTCATAGACCGGGCCATTTGCGGCTCTTTTGCGACTACGTGATGCACTTTGATAGTAGGGGGCGGACGAAGAACATGGCTACTACGCTAGTGGAATTACTGGTGGACGAGTGGCGCGCGTTGAAGGACGAGGGGAAGGACCTGGAGGCTAAAAGTGACGACATCATGGCTTTGCTCAAGAGTGACGCGCCGTACGACCGGATGGTGGCTCTTGTCTTAGTGGAAACTAGAGAATTTCCCCCCGGCGTCCTCTACCTGTACGAGACGAAGTTCGCTTCAGCGCCGGAACCGTATACGGAGCGGCGGGAGCCGTGGTGGACGCGGCGACAAAAAAGGCGGTCCAAAGCATTTAGGGAGGCCCACGAGCGCCCCGGCGGGCCGGAGCCCGGGCCGTCCGTGATCCCGCGGAGTTTAAGGAACGGGATTCTGCTGCAGGAGTACCATAAAAGAGGACGGATTGGAGACATGTTGAGAATTTGTAGAAGTGAAGGGCGGGCGGACCCTTTGTTGTGGGTATTGGCGACGACCATGACGGCGGGCGCCGTGCCCCCCGAGGTCGTGAAAAGGAAGCGCTACTTCGGACTGGGCGATGATACATCGGAGGTCTGGGACCCCGAGGCGGCAAAAGAAGCCGACGAGCACACGGCGCGCTGCGCCCAGGCGGGCTATGAAGGGGACGATTCGGAGTATGCCCCTAAACCACGGCCGCCGGAGGCGCCCATTACGGACCCCGACGTCCTCCGCAAGCTCGACGAGAGGGAGGACAAATGTTCGGATCTCCAGGAAGTCCTCAAGGCGTTGGACGAGGAAAAGGGCCTCCACCCGAACCGCGTCGTCGAGCTCTGCGCGCAGAGCGAGGACGTGCCCTTGGGTGCGGTCCTCCCCTACCTGCAGACGGTCCTCGGGCGGTGGCACGCGCAGACCGAGGCAGAGTTGAAGGAGTGCCGGAAACTAGATAGGGAGTGCGAGGGCATGCGGCGGGAGCTCCACGACCGGAAGGTCGCCGAGGTCCGCGCCCTGCCCGCGTTTGAAAGCGGCGCCTTTGACGCTTTGCTCAAAATGGACCCGGGGCCCGAGAAAACACTTTTATTAGATCAGATCCTGGAGGAGAAGTATGACGTAGACATGGCGGCGGCGCAGCGAGCGAGAGAAGACGAGGGCCTGCCCCCGTTGACCGAGGAGGACCGGGAAGCAATGCTCAATAAGATCAAGTCGGACGAAGATAAAAAATGGCTCCAGATTCATAAAAAGAGACAAGAACCGGTGGACCACGAGCAGTTCTTCCGGGAGTTGGACGACCCGGACACGGGGGGCTTCGACTGCGTCGCGCGGTGGCTGGGCAAGGGCATCATCCAGGACTACAAACCGGTGGACGGCGCCGCGCTGGACGCCTACCCGTACCTCAAGCCGAGTGCCGTGGGGGACGAGGCCGCGAAGGACGCCGATCGTTATCTGATCAACGTGGCGCCGGCTTTACGACCGTACGTGCGGGAGCCCGTCCCGCGGGCGACGGGGACGGTCGAATTGGGGGCGGAGGAGGCCAAGGGGGCCTAATGTATGTTGTGTTTGCTCTCTGTTTGTCAGGCGCCGCACCCTCTAGGACTCTGCGGTTTGGATGCCCCCCCGGCGCCGCGCCGCCCGCGGTGGAGTCATTTTTGAAACTCTTGGATGAGTAGCAGAGACATCCCGAGAAGCCTCAGCAGTGGCGGCACCCTTCTGACTCATCGACGAAAATGTGTCTGATAAAAGTTTAGCGTCACTGGAACATACTGAAACTGCCGCAACAGTTTCAGCGTAAACGGTACGAGGCGAAAAAGTCACTCACACGTAAGTACCGGCGTTTGATTAGCTTGCTGCGTTGACGAAAATAAGCGCGGGCGCGTCGTAGCGGTCTGAAACTGTTTATCAAGAACGTCATCCTGCTCTTCACGGACGGCACGCCGACCAAGTGCACGAGAAGTAGAGATTGCAACAGGAATCGTCACAGCTGCTCGAACCAGATCCCGCGCAATTTCGCAACAAGCTCAGCGGACAAGTGCGCCAAGTACGCGATGGAGGAGGCGGATACGATCTAGTCGGCGCGAACCACGATTTCCACGCTCTTCGTGGAGACGCAAGAGGAATGCTCACCTTCGCAAGCCAGAGCCGGGCGCTGCATCTCGGGAAGAGACTTCCTCGCCCAAAATATTGCCTCCGACAAGGACTTGGCCCAGGAAGCGTCGTGGGCCAATGTCAATGCCACCGTGGTAACCCTGGTGGACCAGATCGTCGCGGAGATCTGCTAAGCGTCGACGACGACGAGCTATTCCGGGGCGGCACGCAGGGGCCCCGTACTAAGCATCTCCATTAAATGACTAGTAGTTGAGAGGAGGCGGTTGTCTAAACACGACAGGCCAGCTTATAACGAGCCCCCCTCGGGTGGAGTGGGCCGCGGCACGCAGCGCTCCGCGAACCGCACACGCGCCGCGACGCCCACGTCGTCGTCACGCGCGCGGCGTAGCTCATCCGCGAGTAAGCGCCGCGTCGCGTTTCGTCGCACGAGCGCGCGGTTGCTGACGGCGAGCGTCGCGTAGCGACAACTAGGGATCGCGAGGATCGCAAGCGAATAGACGAAAAAGAAGCTGACGACGATCGCGAGCGGCCCCGCGACGGCCGAGCGGAGCAAGCCGAGCGCCAGCACGTTGCCGCCGACGAGGCCCGCGCAGGCGAGTGTTCTCCCGTCAGAGAGCCCCGCGAACGGCGCCGGGTCCTCGACGAGCGCGTCGTCGCCGTCGGGGGAGGCGCCAGCCGTGAATTCGGTAAACACGAACACGACGCCACCGCCGTCCTCGCAGCGCCGCGGCTTCCCGCGGAAGTGGGCGCAGGCTTCCGCGGCCGCGGCCTCGCTGGCGCGTAACGACGCCGGCGGCGCGGGGAGGTGCGGCGCGAGCTCCTCCGGAGCGATGACGCCGCCGCGGCCCGAGATCACGCTCGCGACGCGGCGCCAGTGGTCCGCGGCGCTTTGCACGTTCGGCCCGAACAAAAACGCGTGCAGCGCCGATAACGCGTCGTCGCCGTGTGGCGGCGGGCTCGCGTCGCCGCCCTCGTCGAGGAGCGCCTCCTGATCGCCGTCGTCGACGACGGCCGTCGCGACCGGCAAGTTTTCGTTCTGCGGCGCCTGGTCCGCCGGCACGGCGACCAGGACGCCGTCCCGGACGACGGCGCGCGTCCACGCGACGTTTCGCCGCCGCCGCGCGTGCCGCAGCGCCGACCCGAGGCCGTAGCCGTACCCGGGATAGCCGTAGCCGTAGCCGCCGTAGCCGCCGAAGGGCCCGCCGTAGCCATAGTAGAAGCCGAACGGCACGGGCCGGAAGAACGGGTTCGTGCCGCCGCAGCACCAGTACATCGAGGTACACAGGTTCCAGGTCCGGACCAGCTCCCCCAGGTCGCGGATGCCGCCCCGGAGGTTCGGGCCCCGCCGGCTCCGGCCGTCGCCCTTCAGCGCGGCCACCGCCGCGGCCACCGCGAACGCGACGACGACCACCGCCACGAAGAGCGTCGCGAGGAGCACGAAGGCGCCGACGGCGTACTGGGCGACGGTACTGGCCGCCGCGCAGCAGTTCCGCAGTCTCGCCTTGGCGCGCCGCGCGCTCAGCTTGCTCTTCACGTCGCGCGGGAAGATGTAGACGACGGTTTCTCCCCTAAATTCGTACGAACCGCCAGCCACCGCGAGTAATTGAGCCATCGCCTCCTCGCTGTCCTCGACGGTCTCGCCCGTTTTTAAGGAGACGTCGAGCGCGGTCGCACGATACCTTTGGCGCTCCAGGACTTCCAGGAGCTTGGCGTCGTCCATAATAGAGCCGTAACGCGCCGACGACGACGCCGCTGCGCTGATGCGTGCTCGCACGCTGGCACAAAAATCGACACCACACCGCTGGAGCCGATGAGGCGTGCTACTAGCGCACCACACACTGGTGGTGATTTTGCAGTGTTGGGCTGTACAGGTGGAGACGGCCGACACAGATGCAACAGCGATGACGTCGATACTTAGGATGCACACCGAAACCAGCGGTGTCCTGTGGAGCACCGGCAGCAGCAACGCGCTTGATGCGTGCGCGCACGAAACCCGAATAAAAACGCTCGTGGTCGTGAGCGCAGCAGCTCAGGCTGACCCCGTTTATTATAGTTGAACGAAACATAATTAAGCGCGGCGCGACGACGAGCCCGCGCGCACGCTATTCCGGCGGCGGCCCGCACGGCTGCAGCATCTTCTCCAATAATTGGTAGCGGACGCGGCCAACAGATTCGTTCTGCGCCACGGCGAAGTACAGCAGGCGGTCCGCGTGGCCCACGTGCGAGGCGATGGAGTCCCGGTGCACGTTGCTCGCCCACTCGAACTTGCTCATGTCGACGTGGCCCGTCCCGACGAACTTCTGCTGGATGTGCTCCCAGCTCCGGTTGATGTTCATGCGGTCGGCGGCCATGGTGGCGGGTCGGCGCGCGGGCGGGCGGCGGCGGCGGCGGCGGCTCCCGGGGCGGTTTTGCCCTTGCACGGGCTTGTAGGCGGCGCGAGGAGCGCGGCGGCGGCGCGGGCTGTGCGGTTGGCCCAAAGTACTAGCAAGTCCGTTAGCGTGGAACGGGCTGGCAAGGGACACCAGCAGAACACACACAAAGCCTTAATTAAGGGCGAGCCGCTGGCAATTGCAAAAACCCGCACGCATAAGTCGCAAGACGGGTTTCCAAAAAGGTGTTTGCACGACAAGCTTGACGGGTTTTCAGGTGACGGCTGCCCGTAAGGCTGCCCAGCGTCCACCGTGGTCAAGCTGTCCCTTTCGCTGCATGGCTGCCGACGCGTGAGCCTCCGATGACCCCCGCCGCCTTCGCCCTGGCGGGCTTCCTCGCGGCGCTCTGGCTCGTGGGCGAAGGAGCAAAGCGGTGCGGCGCGCCGGCCCTCGTCGGCGAGATTAGTGTTGGACTCGTGTTGGGTCCCTACGGGCTGGATGTAGTCCCGCACCCGCGGGCCATGTCGATCGTCGGCGCACTCGGTTTAGCGCTCCTCGTGCTCGAGGGCGGGCTGCACGTCGACCTCCAGACGCTGAGGGACGTTAGCGGCGTGGCCTCCCGCGTCGCTATTGCCGGCACCGCCCTGCCCGCGCTCGCAGCCTGGGGTCTGTTGGCCCTCCTACCCGCGTTTACGGCGAAGGAGGGCCTCCTGTGCGGCGTCGCCCTGAGCTCGACCGCCATCGGCATGGCCGCGCAACTCATGGGCGACCTGGGCCTCATCGAGACGGAGCTCGGGCGCGTGGTAGTCACCGCGGCGATGATCGACGACGTCTTGTCGCTGGTGTTATTGGCTGTGGTTCGCAAATCGACGGCGACAGTCCTGGACGTCCTGAAGCCGGTCGGCGCCTCCGCGGCCGTTATGGTCGTGGGCGTCGGCCTGTCGTATCTGACGCCGCGTGCAGTAGCGAAGGTGCGGCACCGCGTGACAAACGACGCGCTCATTTTTGCAGCGCTGGCGTTGGGCGCGTTGGGCGCGTTCGCCGCGGACGCTATTGGCTCGACGCCTTTACTCGGGTGTTTCGCGGCCGGCGTATGCTTCGCGAGCGTCGATGGCGTCCCCGCGAGGTTTGAAGAAGTCGTGGCGCCGCCGGCGGCCTGGCTCTACCGGGTCTTCTTCGCCTCCATCGGCTTTGTGGTGCCTTTGGGGAAGCTCGCGTCGGCGCCGGCGGCGCTGTACGGGCTGCTACTGAGCCTCGTCGCGGTCCTCACGAAAGTGGGCACGGGCCTCTTCTACCGGCCGGACCCCTGGAAGGTCGGCTGGGCGATGATCGGGCGCGGGGAGCTGGGTTTCGTCATGGCGCTGCAGACGTACCAGAGCGGGCGCACGTCGAAGCTGGCGCTGAGCGTGACGGTCTGGGCGTTATTAGTGGCCACGCTCGTGTCCCCCGTGGTCCTGCGGCGGCTCCTGGACCGCGACGGCGGCGACTCGGGCGCGACACGGCGCGCCGAGGCCGCGCCGGCGGCGAAGGGGCCCTAGTAAGTGTGGTGTGATTCGTAGTTTTGGGGGGGGCTCATGTGCACGGTAACGACGCTGCGGGATAGGTGTAGGGTATAAAAACGGTTTGACGGGTTTTGCCACCCGCGATAGAGTTGGTCTTTGGCCTAGCCTGCGCCGCATCAATACAGCTCGACCTACTGCGGCAGTGCTCCAGCACAACGTAATTCTTCGCAGACTGCTGCCGCTTTTGCGCGAAGGACAGCACAACAAGCGACCAGGTGCCCTGCTCTGCAAAGGCGCTCTCCGAGCCGCGCCGCAGACGCAGCCGTAGGCGACACGCCACCGCAGCGCCGACAGCATGGTCACGCGCGTCGGCGCCCAGACGGCCATCTACTGCTTAAGTGATGGCGCTAGGTTACCGGCGTGGGCCGAGCAGTCGGACCAGGCCCGACGGAAGGCCCTGAAGCGGGACGAACGCCTCGGAAGAAGGGTCGAGCTGCTCCAGGGCCTCGAATTCGACGGCGGCGCGTCTCGGAGAATAAAGTTCTCGGACAACGGCCAGATGTTGGTGGTTACAGGAGAGTACCCGCCAGCTTGTAAGGTGTTCGAACTGTCGCAGCTCGGCCAGAAGTACGAACGGCGACTGGGCTGCGCTTCCGTGGACGTCTGGCCCCTCTCACCGGACCTGGGGAAGATGGTCTTTCTGCTCGCGGATCGCACCCTGGACTTCCACGCGCCCTACGGCACGCACTACAAAATACGAGTACCCAGTGCGGGCCGGCGCCTCCTCTACGACAAGGCCAACTGCGTCCTCCACGTGGCGTCCGGCCAGAAGGCCGCGGCGCATAGACTGGACCTGGATAGTGGGACGTTCCTCGCCGATCTGGAGACCGGTGCTCCGTCCTCCTGCTGCGACCTCGCGAAGGGCGTGCCTCTCACGGCGTTCGGGTGCGAGGACGGCATCGTCCGGTTCTTCGACGCGCGGACGTCGAGCACCGCGCCCGTGGCGTTGTTAGACGTCGGGAACGACGTCACGGCGCTAAAATTCGATGGCGAAGGCCTCAACGTCGCCTGCGGCACGAGCGACGCCGAGGTGAAGCTGTACGACCTCCGCTCCAAGAAACCGACCCTCGTGAAAGCGCACCAGAACCTGCTGCCCATCGTCGACCTCAAGTGGCATTCTTCGTCGAAGGAGACGGCCGCGCACCTCGTCTTGAGTTCGGACGCTCGTGTATTAAAAGCCTGGGATTCCCGCAGCGGCAAGGTCTTCACGAACGTCGAGCCGAGTGCGCCTTTGAACCATGTCGCGGTGGCGCCGGCCTCGGACGGCTGCGACAGCGGTTTGATCCTGATGGCCGGCGAGCAATCGCGGGTCATGGCGTATTACGTGCCGGCTCTCGGCCGGGCACCGCGGTGGTGCGCCTTCCTCGACTCGTTAACGGAGGAGTTGGAGGAGAAGACCCAATCCCACTTCGAGGACTACCGCTTCGTGTCCAAGACGGAGCTCGAGGACCTGGGCGGCGAAGCTTTTATCGGGACACCGCAGCTCCGGGCCCACGCGCACGGCTTCTTCATGGACGCGCGCCTCTTCAAGCGCCTGCGGGCGGCGGCTGCGCCGTACGCCTACGACGACTACAAAAAACAAAAAGTGGCCAAAGCTTTACAGGCGAAGCAGGAGAGTCGCATCCGGAGGGCGGAGGCGTTGCCGGCGGTCAACGCGGCGTTGGCGCAGCGGTTGCTCGATCCGCAGGAGCCGGCTGCGGATAAACCACGGCAACGAGGGAAAAAGAAGAAGAAGCTCGTGCAGCCGGACGCTACAAGTGCTAACCCCCTGGGCGACGACCGCTTCTCGTCCATGTTCACGGACACCTCGTTCCAGGTCGACGACCAGACGGAGGAGTACCGCCTGCGGCACCCGCCCGTGCACAAGAAGAAGAAGGAGCCGTCCTCGGGGAACTTCACTAAGAAGTAGTATGTGTCAACGGACTAGTTGCCTTCGGTACCTTTATCTTAGAAGTGTGCATTGTTACGGGGCTAGGCCTAGCCCCGTGGGGAGATACCGCGCTCTAGAAAAAGCATATGATTAACATGACATGTCCCTGCGAATTGGGCCGGGCGCGGTCGCTGCGACGACGTGCCGGGCAACGCCATCGGCGCGTATGCCGTCACCAGTGGCGCCCCTTGGGCGCTCCCGCCTCGTCGCCGGGGAAGTACTGCTTGAGAAAGTTCCAGCCCGCCGGCGTCTCGGCCCCCTCCTCCTTGACATCCGCCGTGTCGAAGCGGAGGCGCACCTGCGCGTCCAGGGCCTGCGCGGCGCACTCCCGCGCGCAGTCGCCGATGAGCAGTGTCGTTCCGGCGCCCCGCCCCGTTTCGGAATTGTTGCGCCACCGACCGCGGGCCATCATGCCGTCCAGGGCATTTTCAAAAGCTTTGAGTAACGCGTCCACGTCCAGCACGTGTCGAAACACCGCGAGCGTCTCATCTAACTGTTGCGAGGCGTGTTCGTGCACCGCCGCCTCCGTATCGAGCAGCTGGCGGACGCCGGGCGCGTCACATGTTAAAGCCGACGCAGTACTCCCCCCGTGGTACTTCGCGAGGAGGGGCAGCACCTCGCCCAGCGGCAAACGGTGCCTCAATGCGAACGCCACCAGCGACTCGTTGTAGCGCTCCAGGACGAACCAACTAGAGAAACGCTGTCGAATTTGCGCCAGCGCTTCGCTCGCATTCGTTTTTGATGAGCCGGCGATCCCGTAGAACTTTAACCCTATCGAAGCGCCCTGCTGGCACGGCCGTTTCGGATGCTTCGCGGCCCACGAGGTCAGTCGCGCTTCGGGGCGCCGCGTCGTCCCAATGACAAAGGCCTGGTTGAAGTTTTCGCTGACCCAGTCGCCCGCGCCGCGGTGCGCCAGGGCCCACTTCTCGACGTGCTTCCCCGTCTTCTCCACGGCGTCCTCGAAGCTGAGTGGCGTGTTATCCTTCCACGCCCCGGGCACCCAGCACGGGATGCGCCGCCGCGCGGCCAGGTCGGCCAGGAGCTGCGCCGTCGTACTGGAGCCCGTCTCCGGCACTTTGATCAAGACGAGCTGCTTCGGGAGCGGCGCCGTCAGGTTACTGGGGACAGGGATCGGTTTGCTGTGTGAGTATGGCGGGTCGCAGACGCAGTCGCGCTTCACCGCGGCGGCAGTTGCCAGTGCAAGGATGTGGTGGAGGCGGCCCATTGCTACCGGGCTGTCCAGTGCCGGCAGTGGCCTGATGATGATGTCCCTCCGGGCTGCCCGCACACTGCCGCGGTCCACGTCCGCTTGAATGACGCGCGCCCGCTTGGCTGAAAGCTCAATGTCTCATCGGCTTCTGTCCCACTGCTGTGCTGTGTGCTCAAAAAAATTCTGGTGCAAAAAAATTGTTGTCTGAGTCGATCGAACCCGCGCGAAACTACAAGCGCTCGCTGCGTACACCTAGCCTCCGGAAGCGACACCGAAGCGTGCCGAGAAGGGTTGGGACTCTTCGAATTTGAAACTGGTAAACCACGAGGAGGCCACACTGCAACAACAGAAGGAGGCCACCTCAGGCGTAGCGAGGGTTACTTATAACCCATGAACTTACCAAACAACAACAACAACAAGTCAGCTATCCGCGCGGCGGCGGCGGTAGCGCCTCGCCGCGCATCGCGGCGAAGTCCGCGTCGAGCGCGCCCAGTATATCCGCAAACAGTCGCAGGGCGCTCCCCATTTTCTCGCGGATGAACGCCCTGGCGAGGCGCACGAGGCATCCGCCCACGCGCGGCACGTCGCTCCGGACGCGCAGCCGGAGGCCCTCCTCGACGAGGTTCAACTTCCAGCACCAGGTCTCCAGCAGTAAACGCCGCAGGGCCGGGAACGGGAGCACCGCCGACAGTAAGAATTCGCCCCACGTCGCGGGCCCCACGTCCGTCAGCGTCGCCTTCCAGTGCACATCGTCGCCGTCCGACTGATGCTCGAAAGCGAATTTGAGTTCCGGGAGGGACAGGACGCCGATCAGCAGGCGCAGCTTGATGCTGATGACGATGTCTACCGCTGTTTCGCCGGCGAAGTCCGTGAGCGAAGGCACGACGAACCCCTGGCGCGACCGGAGCCGCGTCCGGCCGTCCGCTTCAACGGTCTCGAACGTGCACTCGAAGCGGTCGGAGCCGATCCCGTGCTCCCACACCACATCGTCCGTGCCCCTTCGCAGCACCTGGACGTGCGCGAAGTGCACGTGTTTCAATACTTCGCCGATCGAGGGGTAAATCTTCTGGATCCGGTCCAGGTCGATGGGCCAGTGGCAGTGGGTCTTTTTCACATCGTCCTCAAGCGCACACTCGCGCGCGCACTCGTCGAGCCGCAGGAAGTGCTGCACCACATTTTCTAAATGAGGTGTGGACGTGGAGAGGTCGCGTCGCCAGTCCGAGTCCGTATGCGCTTCCTCCACGACGGTCTGCAAACACGTCGCGAGCTCCCGAGGCCGGAAGTGCCCATCCAGAGCTAGAGAAAGCTGGAACGTGTTCACGCCGTCGTCTCCTCTCTCATCGACGGTCACCGCGGCGCGCACCTCGCTCGTTTGGTCGTCGTCGTCCCAGTTTAGGTCGGCGCCCGTCGCGCGCAGGCGCAGCGGTTCGCCGTCGAAGATGACCGCTAAGAGCCGTCGGCGCACCTCTTTCCGCGCGTCGTGCAATGCGCCGAGCGTCTTCGATAGGGCATTGCAGATGCGTGTGCGTGGCGAGTGGGCCAGCGGGGTGAGGGCGTTGCGGATTGGGCCGGCGGCGGCATGGCTGCTCATTGCTTGCTGATGTGTTGGGCCCCAGGACTGAGCGCACGCACTGATCGCTGCGCGACGGCACCGCTCACGCAGCTGGCTCGATGCTCTTGACGAATGGGATCGGTTACCGTCTTTAGAGCTATGTTGCGCCTCCTAGCCAGCCTCCCGGCGTGAAACCCGCGCTCAGCTCTCCCGCGGCATTCGCGTGCCTCTTGCGCGAGCGCAGGCGACTAATGGACGAGCCACTACTGGCCATTTTTTGGCGCGTCTGCTGCGGTAGTCGCGGCAATAATGATCCTCAATAAACGCGCCGCCTGCGCCACCCTTCTGTCGCAAGACCACGCGGAGCAAAAATACGCGGAGGCCGCGAAGGCCGCGGTCGAGGCATGTGCAGAGGATACTGCGGACCAGACATGCTTCATATGCATGGACGGCGCCGACAGTGGCGAGGGCCTCGTGCGCATGTGCGCGTGCCGTGGACATTCAGGGATCGCGCACGTGTCGTGCTTGGTCCGGCAGGCGCAGGTCATGGTGCAGGAAGGCCTGGTGAACGAGGAGGACAATCTTGTGCCGCGGCTCAAAAGGTGGTGGATTTGTCGCCTCTACAAACAAAATTACCGCGGCGCCGCGGCGACTGCGCTCGGCTGGGCGTGCTGGAAGACCTACGTGGGCAGACCCGAGGGTGACCACCTGCGGAACATCGCGATGCAGATCCTCGCCGACAGCATGTGCGACGATGCAAGTGGCCGCCTCGCCATCCTGGAGACTATCTTGAACCGCCTAGAAAGCGAGGGCGAGAAGCTCTACGTTCGCGGCCAGATCGCCACGTGCTACACCCGGCTGGAACGACACGAGGAGTGTCTCGCCCTGCGACGCGCCAACTACGAAGCGCGCAGCGCCAGCATGAGCCAAGGAGGAAAGTTGCAGCTCACAATTGATTACGGCGAGTCGCTCACCACCCAAAGGGAGCCCGAGGCGGTTGATTTTTCGCGCGAACTCGTTGCTAGGACCAAGCGCGAGTTTGGGGAGGATAGCGCTGTGACGGAACGCTGCCTCATGATGTACGGGCGCGCGCTCTTCCGCGCCACGAAATGCACCCCGGAAGACCTCATCGAGGCGGAAGCGATCGTCACTGACGTTGCGCAAAAATATCGGCGAAGGCTTGGCCCGGCTCACCCGAGTACGCAAATTACGGAAGCCGGGGCATGCACGATCCGCTCAAAGATCGCGTTCAACGGAGTGCTAGACGAACTCGTCTCTGAAGCTAGGACTCGAGGTGTGTCAGGGTTAATGTTGTGGTAATGGTCGTCTTAACCCCCGGTCGCGTTGTTCAATGAGTTCAATGAACGCCAGAGGGCGGCGCTGCCCGAACGGCGGGCTAGAGGCTAGTAGAGCGCGATGCGCGAGCTGAACTGAGGACCCGGCACGCCGCCCACGACGACCACGTCGTGGGGCATTCTCCACACGGCCACGACGGGCCACGCGCGGGCGGCGCGAAAGGTTTGGACGGGGGGCGCCTGAGAGCTGGAGTCGGATCCGAAAACGGAATGCGTCCCACGGTCTTTGCCCGAATGAACACCCAGCGCTCCAGGTCCCGCCGGCAGCGGTGGGCCGCGCCCCGCTTCACGAGCACGAGCCGGTTCTTGCCGGTGGTCGCGCCGGGCGCGAGCCGGCCCTGCCAGAAGGGGGACGTGCACCCGCGCCCGTGCGCGTCGTCGTACGCGACGTACGCGTCGTATCCCGCGGCGGTGACCGCACCGAGCGCCTCGGTGATCGCCCCGGCGCCCGTGACCCCGTTCTTCTCCGCCGCCTCCCAGCGGCTCGCGGGGCCGAGGACGACCGACGCCTCGCGCACGCCGCCGCGTCCCAGGACTTCGAGCGCGGACCGGAGCGCGGGCATCTCGGCGCCCACGACGTCGACGTTAAGGAAATCGATGGTCGCCACCCCGCCGCAGATCTCGTTGACCAGTAGATCAATGCTCGTTGTCTTCACCTAACGGTACGGGGCAGCTTGCCTCAATTTCCCAAGCCCAACCCAATGTTGTATTTGCCTTTTGCACCCAAGTTTATGCTCGTTGCGTGGCTACCGACTCTATGATACGAGAATGCAACGCCAACTGATCTTAGACGCCTCGTAGGCAAGCGGGTCACGGTGCTTTTGGCTGAAACTTCCGCGGCAAATGGATTTTGTGAAAAACCCGTCTTTTAGAGCTCCGCACCGGCGAGGTTTCTTCCGCCGCCCCAGAGGTGAATAGTAAGACACACTCGTTAGTGAAATAAGGCGACCCCCTACTTCGTCGCCAGCGCGACCTGTCGCGCCGTCCGCGGCCGGAACGACGTGACCTCCTCGCCGTCGCCGGTCTCGCCCTCGGACTCCCCGTCCACCGCTTCCTCCCCCTCCGAGTCCGCAGCCTTGCGCTTCGCGGGCAGGAACCGCGTCGTCTCGTTGGCCAAATTAATGATTTCGGCCTCGCCGTCGTCGTAGGTAATTGTGTGCTTGGTGCGCCCGTTGAAGGCCGTGACGGTCCCCGCATACCAGGCCGCGTCCTTGGGCCACCACACCTTGAGGCGGCGGCCGACCGCTTTCTCCCCCGGGCCCTTCTTCTTGGCCGAACGCTCGCCGCGGTACGAAGCGGCCGTCTTGGAGTCGACGCGAGCATTTAGACGACGACTCTTCTCCGCATCTCTTTTTTTAAGGTCGGCCGCGGTCGCCTTGACGTACACGCGATGTTTGGAAGCGGCTAGAACCAACGCCAGGTTCGCCTTCTCCAGCGCGGCGTCGACGCGAGAGTAATCCGTATCGGAGGCTCCGTCCCTTTCTAAATACACGACGCGCACGCCCTCAAAGATGTCCGGGAAGTCGTCCACGACGTCCGGGAAGGCGCCCTCGCAGTCCACGACCACAGCCGTGAACTGCTTGGAGACTTTTTGGCGCAAAGTTTTCAAATCCCAGGACTTGACGAGCGACGTAGAGGCAGTTTGCGTCCGCGACGTCTTGTGGAACATCCACTGGCGCTGCGTCATCGTGTCCGGGCCATCTAACGCGGCCTTGGACGCCGTGTAGATCGTGCCCTTCGCTAGAGCGCCTTGGGCCACGAAGAAGCCCGACTTCTGGAGTGTCTTGTTCCGCTCCAACGTTTCGCACATCTTGGGCTGCGGTTCTACCACGACGTGGCCCTTCTTGTCCGTTATAATTTGTTGGATCATGGTCGACGCGGCACCGATGCCGCCCCCGATTTCTAAAACACAGTCCGAAGCGGATAAACACCACGTCGCTACGAGTTGCTCGTGCCCTTCGTGGGCCGTACTATGAATGGTGTCGCCGGCCGCGTTGACCAGCGTGAAGCAGGGCATGGCCGGCGTGGCTCGTCTTAGCCCTCTTAACCCCGCGTCGGCATGGACTTTCCCCAAATTCTCGACAATAGTACCTTTCGAGACGTGGTACTCGGGGCTGTTTTCTAACGTTTTGAGATCGCCGACGTGCTTCACTCTAGTTTCGCGCCAGCCTTCGCTGCCCTCGCCCTTCTTTCCTAATTCGGCCTCGTACGCCTTCTGGGCCGCTTTTGTGGGCGCTCTTAGGCGCATGTTGCCTCTTTCGAACTGGTACTTCAAGTCCGCTCGAGTAGCACCTAGTTTAAAGGCCTCGCCCACCGTCTTCGCGGCGCTGTACTTGGAGTAGCGGGTCCAGCCGGCGCTCTTCCACTTCATCGACTCGCTGCTGGACATCATGAGGAAGACGGAGACGATGGGCGTCTTGTCGGCGAACCACCAGTCCTGGGGCTGGAGGTAGTGGCCGCGGCTCTTGGGGGCAGAGGCCATGCTTGTGGCTTGTGGCGTTTATTGGCTGCGGCGGCCGGCGTCTGCTGCGGTTTTGCAGCGCAGGCGTCGAACTGGGTATCTGGCGGGACTGCTGCGGTACTGGCAGGGTCAGCGCGGCAATCTGTGGTCAGTGAGCGCAGTCAAAGGGCAGTGGGCGCGAAAAAGCTCTCAATAAACGTGCGGGTTGTGGGACGCTGTAGGCGCGTCCCTACGATCTATTAAAAGGAACGGTCTTTAGTCGTCGTCGCTGGAGTCGCCCCACGCGCTCGAGAACGGCGAGGCCGCCAGCTTGGCCGCGCCTGACGCCGCTGTGTTGACAAACGCGTTCGGGGCGGGCGCCGCCGGCTTGGGAGCCGTGGGCGCCGTGGGCGGCTTCGGCGCGGCGGGCGCCTGGGGCGGCTTCGGCGCGTTAAAGCGCGACTTCGCTAAAGCGGCATCAATAGCAGCTAAATCGGCGATGGCCTGCGCCTTCTTCTCGAGCTCGTCGGCCACGATCTTCCACGCGGCGTGGGCATCGTCCTCCTTCTCCTTGATTTTGGTGAGGTACTTGATGTACTCGCCGTGGTTGCGGAAGGCGATGTCCTCGGACGCTTTTCTTTCAGCATCGCACTTGGCTAAAAAAGCCTTGTACGCCTCTTCGTCCTTGAACACGAGCTTCACGGGCGGCGGCGGCAATTCGGGCTCGAGCTCGGGGCAGTCCGCGCGGTTGTGGCGGCCGCCGCAGTGGTAGCAGCCCTTGCCCTTGCCGCCCTTGCCGCGGCCCTTGCCGCCGCCGCCGCGCCCGCCCTTGCTGTCCCGCCGGTCGCCCCGGCCTCTACCGCCGCCGCCGCCGCGCCCGCCGCCGCGCTTCTTGCTGCCGCTCTTCTTCTTGGGCGCGGCCGCGATGCCGCCGTTGTAGCGCGGGTCCATGGACTTGGCCATGCCGTCGTTCTTCTGCGCCATGGTTGGGCCGCTTTTTTGCAGTGATTTTGGCGGCTGCGGGTGTGTTGGCGTCTGCGCCGACGGCGCGTGGCGCGTTTGAGTGCTTTGGCTGCACTTCCTCTGTTTGTGGCTCTTGCAAGCTTTCGCTGCAGCTCGTCGACGACTCAGTCAATTGCTAGGATGAATGCTATGTCTTGCGCTTGTGGGGACGGTGAGAGTGTTGTAGCTGTGCAGCAAGTGGCCGGCGAGAGGCTTCAGTGTTTTTTTGCAAAGTGAACCCGCACGAAAATGTAAATCGCGACCCGCGTTCCACGGAGTCTTTCACATTTGGTCAATTGCTGCACACACCTGGAGTCTTCGCGGCCGGCAGCTGCTTCAGCCAGCTTTAGAGAGGCAAAGCAGGCACGCAGTCTAAACGAGTGCGTTGCCCTGCATTGCGAGACGTTCTTTGGTTGCTGAGCATCTCTATTTATAACATTGATCGACTTGAAAATACGACGGCAGCGTATTGCACCGCTGTGCCCGCAGCAGCACCATGAGGCGCCACCAGCGGCTGTGGTAGGGCTTGCGCTACACACCATCGACGCGACGTACCCCACGGTCACTCAACGCGCCATCGACGCGAAGTGAGCATGTCGGCTGTGATATGGCTGGCCATAGCTGGCGGCGCCGTCGCGCCGGGCCTCATGGCCTTTGGCCTCTTTGTGTGGGCGGACGCCTGGACCCACTCGCCGCTCGCTTTAAATGCCTTCAAATGCGCGCTGGGCTCGTTCCTCTTCGGCGTCGTCGTCTTGATCTTCTACCGGAGGCCCATGCCCGAACGCGCCGTTTTATGGTTAGCTTTCTCGTCCTTGCTGGGCATTGTCATCGCTGACACGCTGTGGCTCGCGGCGCTGCAAATATTGGGGGCGCGGCGCATGATCGCCATCGACGCCTTGAAGCCCTTTGTCGCGGTGGCGTTCGGCTACGCGCTTCTGGGCGACGTGGTCCCGTGGCTCGGGTATCTTGGCGTCGTCGTGTGTGCGCTAGGTGTCTATCTGCTGAACATGGAGTCGGCGGAGGCGGACGACGCGGGGAAGCGAGACGCGGATGACGCGGTCATGGCCGTCGATAGAGCTGTCGCGGTCGCGGACGTCGCCGTGGACGACGCCGCGGCGGGGAGCCTTTGGAAGGCCTACGCCTACGCGACCGTTAACGTGATCCTAGACGTCTACGCGGCCACCATCACCGTCGCCGAGCACGGCCCCCTCTCCTCCGCCGAGGTCAATTTACTGCGCTTCGGCCTCGCGGCGGTTCTACTCGCACTCATCTGGGCGGGGCGCGAGGGCCACCGGCAAGAAAAAACCAAGGCGATGCCCCCGCGCGCCTGGGGCCGCGTCTCCTTGGGCGTCGTGTTCGTGACCTTCCTCGTGCCGCTCATCACGGTCTGGACGCTCTTCGTGCTGCCGCTGGCCGTGGCCGTCACGCTCTGGTCCCTGACGCCGCTCTGGGCGCTACCGGTGTCGTACTACTTCGGGCAGCGCGTGTCGCGGCGCGCGCTCGCGGGCGCCGCGTTCGCGGCGGGCGGCGTCGTCATGTTGGCGGTGGCGGTGACGTGAGCGCGGCGGCGCGCGATCACTTGATTGCGCGCGTCGTCTGGGCGGTCCGTCGCGCCGCGGTCGTTACCGTCGGAGCGGCATGCGCCCGGCCCGTCTGAGCGGCATGCCCCCCCGCGCGCGCTTATTTTGTTGAGAGAGTAGGGGGTGGCCTTTTTGGCAGCGTCAGGTCTGACGACCTCACCCAACCAAAAAAACCACCCCCGTTGGGCTGATCGCCCTAGGTTGTCAAAAAAGCCACCCCAAAT
>Ga0302122_10000476_pt1 | contig 24613 bp, 23 predicted proteins | sample CB21_SCM_MG_FD_203115 | JGI IMG/M metagenome (GOLD analysis project Ga0302122, IMG submission 203115) | Marine microbial communities from Western Arctic Ocean, Canada - CB21_SCM | ecosystem: Environmental > Aquatic > Marine > Oceanic | place: Canada: Western Arctic Ocean | collected 2017-09-28
CTCGTGCATCCAAGCGGTAGTAGTTTCCAAGGTGTAACCAAGTGTTAAAATAAAACCTTAACGGTTAAATTTTGCTACACATGGAGTGCACCAGGATTCATAAGTAAATTCAGATAGATAAAAAGCCTTTAAAAATCAACAATGCCGGGGTGGCGAAACTGGTAGACGCGCCAGACTCAAAATCTGGTTCCAGCAATGGAGTGTCGGTTCGAGTCCGACCCTCGGTACCATTGGCTTCTTATAATCAATGACTTACAAGCAGAGAATTTCTAGTTCCCCCGCAATATTTTCCCCAATATAACTATTTTGACACGGTATCTTCTGAAGTTTTTCAAACAATCTCGCCAACATATCACTGAAAACACCCTGGGTGCTTAGGTGTTTGTACATAATGCCTACGACTTGGCGTTCGTTGCTGGCCGAGAGAAGTCCGGCATGAAACTAAAAAGTGGGCCACAGGATTCGGTTCTATTGCCAGTCGCTCAATCAAGTCATCAATAAGTGCCTGGGCAAATTGTTTTCGCTGCGATAACGTCCATCACACTTCGCGCCTTATAATTGTCGGCCATTCTACCGACCAAGACTGCCATGAAACTGCTGTTTGATTTTTTCCCGCTGATCCTCTTTTTCGGCACCTACAAGTTATATGGCATTTATGCGGCCACATCGGTTGCGATCGTAGCGTCTTTGGGCCAAGTCATCTGGTTCTGGTTCCAACACCGACGCTTTGAAACCACTCATCTGGTCACATTGTTTGTAATCCTTATTTTTGGCGGCCTGACCCTGATGTTTCGTGACGATGTTTTCATTAAATGGAAGCCCACTATTGTTAACTGGCTTTTTGCCGTGATTGTGATTGGCAGCCAATTTCTGGGAAAGCGCACCGTGCTTGAGCGCCTCCTCGGCGAGAAAATGACATTACCATCCCCAATCTGGAAAAAGGTCAACTTATCCTGGGGACTCTTTTTCCTGGTCTCAGGTGCGTTGAACTTATACATCGCTTTCTTTTTTCGCACACACCTGGACGACCAGATCCGAACTGATTTTTGGGTTAACTTCAAGGTCTTTGGCCTGCTCGGCCTGACCCTGGCTTTCAGTATTATTCAGATGCTGTTGATCTCTCGCCACATTGTCAACGAAGAGGACAAAATCTGACATGCAAACCATCGACCATATCAGGGAGCGGCTTCGTAGTCGCCTTCGGGCTGAATCCGTAGAGATTGAAGACCAAAGTCATCTGCATGTCGGCCATGCCGGCGCCGCGGAAGGCGGCGGACACTATGCGGTAACGGTGGTTTCTGAAGCTTTTGAAGGACTTAATACACTGTCGCGGCATCGCCTTGTTTACACCGCAGTTGAAGATTTAATGAAAAAGGAAATTCACGCCCTCAGTATTCAGGCGTACAGCACTGGCGAGTTGTGACCCGTTAATCGATTATCGGCCTTTATCACGTCGCAACCGAATCAACAATCGCCGTCTACTGCCCGCTTTTTGGCTTTAACATAATTGATCCCGCCATCTCGCAATGCCTTCATTTAAGGAGTTTGACATGGCTCGATCGTCCACACTTTCCCCTGAACAGGTCTCCAAGTTCGATTCCGATGGTGTGATATTGCTACGCAACGTCTTCAATGCAGACTGGATCGATCTGCTCGCCCGAGGGTTGGACAGACATATTGCTACCCCCACCGCGCGACACCGGATCTGGAATCGCGATGCACAAGGAAGAACATGCTTTTATGACAGCCAGGCATGGCAAACGATCCCGGAATACCGTAAGTTTGTAGAAGACTCGCCCATTGCAAAAACAGCCGCTGATGTACTAGGCACCAGTCAAGTTAATTTCTTCTTTGATGCCGTCTTCGTTCGCACCCCCGGTATGCAGTTCCGAACACCTTTTCATCAAGACGAGCCGTACTGGTCAGTCAAGGGTTTTGATACGTGCTCTATCTGGATGCCGTTGGTAGGGGTCGAGAAAAAGAGCGCCTTGGAGTTCGTACGCGGCTCACACCACTGGCCTCAGCAGTTTCGGCAAGTGGACTTTGGCGAGGGCCGCGATGACGTGCCAGATGAACGTTATGAACCTTTTCCCGATATAGAAGGGAATCGGGATCGCTACGATATCGTCAGTTGGAATATGGAGCCGGGAGATTGCGCGATCTTTAACGCCCGCACTATTCATGGCGGGTCGGGCAACCTGGCAGGCGATCGAGACCTAAAAGTGTTCAATACCCAGTGGCTGGGTGACGATGTCCGAGTCTGTTTTCGCCCCGAAGGGATGGATCCGGATCACTCTGGCATGATGCAAGACCTTGGCCTCAAGCCAGGCCAGCGAATTGGCACTGATACTTACCCCCGATTCGAATTCTGAACTTTCTGGCAAGCCGCTTTTTCCCAAGGCGCTGCTGTGATTCACCCAACCAAAAACGCCCTTCAACGTCCAAGTTTATTTCCGGGTGCCCCATCAATATGTCAACCCGGGTTAGTGATGATCAATTCCTGTAAAGCCGGACCCGGCGCGATTTCGCCTACTGTTTTTCCGACCACATTGTTAACCGGCGCCCTGATCAACTCAGTTGGAGAGTCTGCGAAAAGAGCCTTTAAACAAGGAATCTTTGAGAGCACGGCTCCCATAGCGCACTCAGAAGCCCGATGGGCGCCATCATCGATCTTGAGAGCAACACCTATGCCCGCTTCAGGTATCGCAGCACAGTAGACGCCTTCGGCACCAGTTTTTACAACGAAAGCCCCGCGACCAGCTTCGATAGCATTCGTGCACCAGCGGTTGGTTCCTGCCACCATAAAGGGTTCATTAACCATCGCATCATAGACTTGTCGTGCGGCACTGGCCCGACCCTCGCTTAAGCCGTCGCCAGTAGCAAAGCGGGCGAACGCCATGGCGAGATGCTCTAGTGGAATACCAGCAACCGGGATCCCACAACCATCAATCCCATGGGGCGTATCCTTAAAAGAGCTCCCAGCCAACTCGCCTATCAGTGCCATTACCGCCTGTTGAACCGGGTGCTCACCCGCAATATAAGCTTGCGGTGGGTGCCCCTTATGTAATGCTGCTGTAAGGAACCCGCAATGCTTGCCCGAGCAGTTGTTATGCGCCGGACCGGGTTTTTTGCCTTGACTCAATAAAGCCTCGCGGTCAAAACTTCGGCGCGGTGAATGAGCTCCGCATTCGAGCGCAGTTTCATCCAGGCCCAGCTTGTTTAACCACTGGACAACTGCCGCCACGTGTTGCTCCTCTCCGTTATGCGATGCGCAGGCCAGTGCAATCTCACGCTCTCCTAACTGGTATGCCGCTGCAGCCCCACTTTCAATAAGGTGTAATGCCTGTAGGGGTTTGAGGGCCGAGCGGGGGTAGATCAGTCGAGTGACATCACCGATTCCTGAGATGGTCTGACCATTGCTATGCACCAGGGCTACCGCCCCACGATGACGGCTTTCGACCATCTCCCCTCGGGTCACCTCAACGAGAACTGGGTTAGCGTTCATGATTTTCCTTCACTGTCATTTTAATAATATGAAAACGGGTCCAAAGAGTTTTGGACGATATACTATTGGCTGCCAGATGAGAACAGCCACACAACTACATCAAATCACCGGGTCTTCGTGAAGCGTACTCCACTGTACGAACTTCACACGGCACTTGGTGCCAAGATGGTGCCCTTCGCCGGCTACGATATGCCGGTGCAGTACCCCTCTGGAATCCTTTTTGAACACCGGCAGGTTCGCGCCAGCGCTGGCCTTTTCGATGTATCGCATATGGGTCAGGCAACAGTATTTGGCGATGGTTCTGCTCGATTACTTGAAACGGTGCTGCCGGCCAACCTGCTGGAACTCCCAAATGGATCTCAGCGCTACAGTTTTTTCACCAACGACGCAGGCGGCATTCTAGATGACCTGATGATTTACCGACTGGATGATCGTTACACTCTGGTCGTAAATGCCGCCAACAAGGAAGCTGATTTTGCGCTGTTACAAAACCTTTGTGGCGATACGGTTGAGTTCGAATCCATGACCAACCGCGCCCTTTTGGCCCTCCAGGGACCGCGGGCCTGTAATGCTTTACAACGAATGTCGCCCGGTATCGAAGAACTGCCTTTTATGGGGGCTAAACGAGTCATCATTTCAGGCATACCCTGCACGGTCACTCGTAGTGGCTATACCGGCGAGGACGGGGTGGAAATCTCAGTCGCCGCGGCCGATGCGCTTGATCTGGCTTGGAGAATTCTAGAGCTACCTGAGGTCGAGCCGGTGGGACTAGGCGCGCGGGATTCCTTGCGCCTTGAGGCCGGGTTATGCCTGCACGGCAATGATATCGGTCCTGATACCTCGCCCATCGAAGCAGGCCTGCAGTGGGCGATTCCTTATTGCAGGCGCACGCAAGGCATCCGTTGCGGCGGTTTTCCCGGGGCGGATCGCATCCTGGCTGAAATTGATAACGGACCTTTACGACGCCGAGTTGGAATCCGCCCCGAAGGCAAAGCGCCGGTTCGCGCTCATGCTGAGTTACTCGATGCGGACGGCGTTCAGATCGGCGAGGTGAGCAGCGGTGGTTTTGGGCCCAGCATGAATGCTCCCGTTGCGATGGGTTATGTCGCCAAAGAATATTCCACCCCTGGCACAGCTTTGCGTGCGCAGGTTCGCAATAAGCCCTTACCCGTAACTGTTTGCTCTATGCCCTTTTCCCCCCATCGCTACCACACTAACGAGAAAAAGGAATGAACTATCATGAATGATCTCAAGTACACGGCCGACCACGAATGGGCTTGTCTCGACCAAGACATTGTCACGATCGGAATCACGGACTTCGCGCAGGATCAACTGGGTGAACTGGTTTACGTCGAACTTCCCGAGACCGGAATCGAGGTGAGTGTGGGCCAGGAGGTTGTCGTAATCGAGTCGGTCAAGGCCGCGGGCGACGTCAAATCGCCAGTTAAGGGCACTGTGGTCGAAGTAAACAGCGCCCTTAATGACGACCCGGAAAAAGTCAATGCAGATCCAACCGGCGAAGGTTGGTTCTACCGTGTTCGAGTTGCATCGCCATCTGATCTTGACAAGTTGATGGACGAAACTGCTTACCAAGAACTTATAGCGACCCTGGACTGACACCCTAACGTATTAAGGAACCGTTGCCATGACCGAGTACAAAGCAAGCCTGAGCGAACTGGAAATGCATGGCGATTTTATACGCCGTCATATCGGGCCCTCCGAAGAGGAGCTCCAGGGCATGTTGTCCGAGTTAAAGTGTAGCTCCCTGGATGAGTTGATCGAGCGGGTCGTGCCTTCTAACATCATCAGCGAGCGGGCGCTCGAACTTGACCCACCACGAAGCGAGCGCGCCACCAGCACCTACCTACGCAATATGCGGCATCGCAACCAGGTTTACACGTCTATGATCGGCTGCGGGTATCACGGCACCATCATGCCTCCAGTAATCCGCCGCAATGTCTTCGAAAACCCGGACTGGTATACCGCTTACACCCCTTACCAATCTGAAGTCAGTCAGGGGCGTCTTGAGGTCCTGCTGGGTTTTCAACAGATGATTATTGATTTGACTGGAATGGATATAGCTAATGCCTCACTGCTGGATGAGGCGACTGCTGCCGCCGAGGCTATGAGCATGTGCCGGCGCCTGTCCAAAGCAAAATCCAACGTGTTTTTTGTTGATGATCGCGCCCACCCGCAAACACTGGCAGTGCTTAAGACCAGGGCCGGCTTCATGGGTTTTGAGATTCTGGTCGGTAACCCACAAACTGAACTCGATCGACGCGAGTGCTTTGGGGTTTTGCTGCAATACCCAGCTTCGACTGGTGGGCTGTGGGACCTCACTCAAGTCATAGAATCCGCTCACAGCAAAAACGCGCTTGCCGTGGTCGCGGCCGATCTCCTTTCCCTAGCCCTGGTCAAGCCCCCAGGGGAGATGGGCGCGGACATGGTTGTCGGTAGTGCTCAACGATTTGGCGTTCCCATGGGGTACGGAGGACCGCACGCCGCGTTTTTTGCCACTCGAGATGCCTACAAGCGTTCGATTCCAGGACGGATTATTGGAGTATCACAGGACGCGCAAGGCCACCCGGCACTACGCATGGCTTTACAAACCCGCGAGCAGCACATTCGCCGGGAAAAAGCGACCAGTAACATCTGTACTGCCCAAGTTTTGCTCGCCAATATTTCTGCTTTTTATGCGATGTACCACGGACCTGAAGGGATCGCTAATATTGCCAACCGGGTTCACCGCCTGACCTGCATCATGGCCGAGGGGCTCTCGGAGATTGGCTACACGGTGGTTGACCAGAATTTTTTTGACACTATCTCAGTGCACGTCCCCGGTTTAGCTGGGCGTCTTGCCGCCCGGGCGCGCGAATCTCGAATTAACCTGCGGGTCATCGGCCCCGACCACCTGGGTATTACCTTTGATGAGACCACCCAACGGGGCAACCTGATAACGTTGTGGCGCGTGTTCGATACCCATGCCCATCATCGTTTGGATATCGAGGCGCTCGATGGCACGGTCACCAGCGCGATTCCTTCGGCCCTTAGGCGAAAAACTCCCTATCTGACTCACGAGATTTTTCACCGTTACCGCTCCGAAACCGAAATGATGCGTTACATGCGTCGCACTGCCAGCAAGGACATCAGCCTGGGCCGGTCGATGATCCCGCTCGGATCATGCACGATGAAACTCAACGCCACATCGGAACTGCTTCCGATCTCTATACGCGACTTTACCAATCTGCACCCCTTCGCTCCGCTTGAGCAGACTCAGGGCTACCAACAACTGTTTGAAGAACTGGAAGATATGTTGTGCGAAATCACTGGTTTTCATGCAATTTCACTACAACCGAACGCGGGCTCGCAGGGGGAATACACGGGCCTTTTATGTATCCGTGCGTTTCATGAAGCGCAAGGACAAGGGCATCGACATGTATGCCTGATTCCATCGTCTGCCCATGGCACTAATCCAGCCAGCGCCGTCATGGCAGGTATGAAAGTAGTGATTGTGGCCTGCGATGATAATGGCAATGTTGATCTGGACGACCTTCGCGATAAAGCCGCAACGCATCAGGACCAGTTAGCGGCACTGATGATCACCTACCCCTCGACACATGGGGTCTTCGAAGAAAATATTCGTGATATCTGCCAGGTCATCCACCACCACGGCGGCCAGGTGTATATGGATGGAGCCAATCTCAATGCGCTGGTCGGGTTGTGCCGGCCTGCTGAGATCGGTGCCGATGTGGCGCACATCAATTTACACAAGACCTTTGCCATTCCCCATGGCGGTGGCGGTCCTGGAATGGGGCCAATCGGCGTGCTTTCCCATCTAGCGCCATTCCTCCCAGACCATGTACTGGTCGATGGCGTTAATCCTGCCTCTGGCGGGCGGGCGACTATTGGCTCGGTATCGGCCGCACCATGGGGTTCAGCTAGCATTCTGCCGATTTCCTGGGCCTATATTGCACTCTTGGGAGCCTCGGGTCTGCGCCGGGCAACCGAGGTTGCCATTTTGAACGCAAACTATATTGCGCACCGACTTAATCCTCACTATCCGGTGGTGTATACCGGCGCTAGTGGTCTGGTGGCACATGAGTGCATCGTTGACCTGTCGGAAATAAAAGCATCCAGTGGAATTAGCGTTGAGGATGTAGCCAAACGACTAGCCGATTACGGGTTTCACGCACCAACAATGTCCTGGCCCGTACCCGATACCTTCATGATTGAACCGACCGAGAGCGAATCACGCGAAGAAATAGACCGTTTCTGCGATGCTCTGATTTTAATCCGGTCCGAAATTGCCGACGTCGAGTCTGGCAATCAGGATCGCGACAACAATCTGCTAAAAAATGCACCACACTCAATGCGTTTGCTGACTCAAGGAAGTTGGGATTTGCCCTACAGCCTTGAGGCTGCGTTCTTTCCGTCTCCAGCCACTCGGCGCGAAAAATACTGGCCCCCTGTTGGCCGGGTCGATAATGTGTATGGAGATAAAGCGCTGGTGTGCGCCTGCCCGCCAATCGAGCACTACGACCAAGAGCGATCTGTAGCGTGAGTAGATATGGCGAAGATAACGCAGCGCAAAAGGTTGCCCGGGTACCAGTCAAGTTTGCGCCGACCGAGCGCGAACAACGTCTGCGCAAACCATCTTGGATTCGAGCTCGTTTCCCGGGAACGCCTGAGGTGGCGCGGCTGAAAAAAGTATTACGTGAGCAAGGGCTTAACACTGTGTGCGAGGAAGCCAGTTGCCCAAACCTCGGCGAGTGTTTTGGTGGTGGCACGGCGACGTTTATGATCCTGGGAGATGTCTGCACCCGACGCTGCCCCTTCTGTGATGTTGCCCATGGTCGCCCCCGGCCACCAGACTTGGACGAACCCGAACGGCTGGCCAACACGGTTCGGCAGATGGGTCTACGTTATGTCGTTGTCACTTCGGTTGATCGGGACGATCTTCGTGACGGTGGTGCCGCCCACTTCGTCGATTGCATATCAGCCCTGCGTGCGGCCAGTCCGCAGTTGCAGATCGAAGTCCTCACCCCCGACTTTCGTACCCGGGTCGATAAAGCTCTGGCGATATTGACCGCCAGCCCACCAGATGTATTCAATCATAATCTGGAAACCGTGCCAAGACTCTACCGACGGGTTCGACCCGGTGCCGACTATCAGAACTCACTGGATCTACTGAAATCCTTTGCTGAGCGGTGCCCACGGGTGCCAACGAAATCCGGCTTAATGCTGGGCCTTGGCGAGAGTATTGAAGAGGTTGAGGCGGTGATGAAAGACCTACGGCTGCATTATGTGCAACGGCTTACCATGGGTCAGTATCTTCAGCCTACCCGCCATCATCTCCCTGTCGAACGCTACGTTGAACCAATCGAATTTGAGCGCCTAGCCAGCATAGGCCAGAAAATGGGCTTCAAACATGTGGCGTCAGGGCCCATGGTTCGGTCGTCTTACCACGCCGACCAGCAACACTACGACGCTGCGACCCAACTACCCTCCGCTTCCATAAGCCAGGCAGCGGCCGTCGCAATGGGCCCGGGAAATGAAAAACTGTAGAAAACCAGTAGGGATTCGGGTTAAAGTTCGAGTAACGCTTGCGGTATGAGGCTTCGTGATTGGCGCACGCGCGTCAAAAGACGGAATAACGCAAGCGATAAACAACTGTTATTCACCAAGTGAGAGAGGAATCATAATGAAACAGAAAACGACTGCCGTACTTGCGGCTGCTGTCCTGGCGCTTGGCGTCACCGGCACCGCACAGGCTGGCACCTTGGAAGACGTCCAATCCCGCGGCGTACTACGCTGTGTGGTCAGCACCGGTATCGCCGGTTTTGCCCAACCCGACGCCAACGGTGTCTGGGGCGGCTTTGATGTCGACTTTTGCCGCGCAACCGCTGCTGCCGTGCTCGGCGACGCTGGCAAGATCGAGGCAGTAACCTCCACCGGCAAAACTCGATTCACTAAACTCAATGCTGGCGAAGGCGATGTCCTCTGGCGCAACACCACCGTCACCTTTTCTCGTGATGTTGGTGTAAAACTTCGCTTCCATGGTATCAACTACTACGATGGCCAGGGCTTTATGGTTAAAAAGAGCCTGGGCATTAGTAGTGCTAAAGAGCTTAATGGCGCATCGGTCTGTATACAGACAGGCACCACCACTGAGTTGAATCTGGCTGATTACTTCTCCTCCAACGGAATGGACTACGAGCCGGTCACTATCGAGACCAACGATGAAGCCCGTCAGAACTACGAGGGTGATCGTTGCGACGTATACACCACAGACGCGTCTGGCCTTGCATCCACGCGTTCTGCCCTGCCCGATCCTGACGCACACATGGTGCTTCCTGAGATCATCTCTAAGGAGCCCCTAGGCCCCGCAACCCGTCATGGTGACGACCAGTGGTCTGACATTATCACTTGGGTCCTGAACGCCACGATTACGGCTGAAGAGCTCGGCGTCACCAGCGCTAACGTAGATGAGCAAAAAGGCTCCAATAACCCTGAAGTCCGTCGTCTGCTGGGCGTGGACGGAAGCCAAGGCTCGGAACTCGGCCTGTCCAATGACTGGGCTTACCAGATCATCAAACAGATCGGTAACTACGGCGAAATCTTTGAGCGTAATATCGGTGTTAACACACCGCTTGGCATCGCTCGCGGTCTTAACGCGCTTTGGACAGACGGCGGCTTGATCTACTCGCCTCCGTTCCGTTAAACGCCAATTCCAAGCTGTACTAGTTGTAGGTTGACGCCGGGGGTCCTACTGGATCCCCGGCGTTATCTTTTTAGGAGTGCAACCGGTTACGTCGTTTGATAATTCACCGCCCCACGCAGTAATGATACAAGCCTCTTCCAACACCCCCAATCTTTTGCTTCGGCTGTGGCGTAACGAGGGATCTCGCGGCGTCATTATCCAGATCATCACTATGGTCGTGCTGTTTGCACTGATAGCGGCGATTGCCCGTAACGTGGTGATCAACCTCGCCGAGGTAGGCAAGGAATTCAGTTTTAGTTTCCTAAGTTGGCCCGCGGCATACGATATCGGCTTCTCGCCGTTTATTGAATACACTAACCAGTCCACCCATCTTCGTGCTGCAGTAGTTGGCTTACTCAATACCCTCCTGGTTGCAGTATGTGGCTGCGCTCTCGCGTCTGTTCTTGGATTCACGCTCGGTATCATGCGCCTTTCCAGAAACTGGTTGGTCAGCAGAATCTCGTACGTTTTCGTCGAATTCATGCGCAACGTTCCAGTGCTGATTCACATCCTTGCCTTCTATGCTCTAGTAGTGACCCTGTTACCTCCGGTCAAAAAAGCTATTGATGTTGGTGCAGGTGCTTTCTTTTTGTCAAATAGGGGCTTCTATACACCCTCGCCGGTTTTCGAGCCCGGCTCTGGCATAGTCGGTATTGCGATCATCCTCGCAATTGTGGTCGCCTTGGTTTTTCGGCGCTGGGCAAAGCGGGTTCAAGATCAAACAGGAAAAGCCTATCCTGTTTTCTGGATCTCGACGGCTATCGTCATCGCTCTGCCGGGTATCGCCTTCCTTGCAGCCGGTATGCCGTTGTCTTGGGACATTCCGGTGCTCAAGGGTTTTAACTTTAAAGGTGGCATGGCAATCAAACCGGAGTTTCTAGCGCTTTGCCTGGGACTTTCCTACTACACCGCCTGTTTTATTGCTGAAATCGTTCGTGCTGGGATTCTCGCCGTCAGCCATGGTCAAAGTGAAGCAGCCCATGCACTAGGTCTGCAAAACAATCGCACCCTACAATTGATTATTGTCCCGCAGGCGATGCGTGTAATCGTGCCGCCCTTGTGCAGCCAGTATCTCAACCTAACCAAGAACTCGTCGCTCGCTATCGCTATCGGCTACATGGATATCACGGCTACCTTAGGCGGCATCAGCCTAATGCAAACTGGCAAGGAGATGGAAACGATGATTATCGTGATGGGGGTTTACCTCGTGATTTCGCTCGTCATTTCCAGTTTTATGAACTGGTTCAACCAGCGTATCAAACTCACCGAGCGCTAGAAAACCGGCAATGACACAAAACCAGACGATGCAGACTTACGCCGCGGGAACCCACCCTGACCTACCGCCACCAGTACGAACCACGGGCGTACTCGGTTGGGTGAGAAAAAACCTACTTTCATCGCCGCTGAATATCGCATTGACAGTGACCTCGATCTGGCTTGTGTGGTCTATCGTGCCACCAGCACTTAATTGGGTATTGACCGATGCCATCTGGAGCGCTGATACCCGTAAGGAGTGCTGGGCATCAATGGCCGCCCCGCGTGACGGAGCCTGTTGGGCATTTATTCGCGGTAGCATCGAACTTTTTGTATATGGCTGGTTTCCACGTGACGAACTGTGGCGCGTGAACCTGACTTTCATATTGTTCGCTCTGACCGTTTTCGGCGCGCTTCGCGAAAATATACCAGGCAAAAAATATTGGTTGTGGTTCGCCGCTGGCTTTCCGTTCATCGCCGCCTATCTTTTATTGGGTGGCAATATGGAAGTATCAACATTCAAGGTTTTGTTTCTAGCAGCTATCGTAAACGGTGGTATTTTTTCAGCCAAGAAGCTGTCTAGAGGTGGTTACAGATTCTGGCACCTTCTTACATCGATAGTTGCCCTTCTTTTGTTATATGTTTTTCAAGTCTCTGAATACAATTTCGTTCTCTTTACTATTGATGGCCTCACGTCAGTCGGAACCAATAAACTTGGTGGGATACTTCTCACCCTTGTAGTTGCGGTCACCGGGATCGCTTTCTCTTTGCCCATCGGTATCGCACTAGCACTTGGAAGACGTTCTAAATTACCGGCTCTAAGGGCTGTTTGCGTCATTTTTATCGAGTTTATCCGCGGTGTGCCGCTCATTACTCTGCTGTTCGTCGCCTCGACAATGTTGACGTATTTTCTACCGCCAGGCTCTAGCTTCGATCTATTGATGCGAGTGCTAATCATGGTGACGCTTTTTGCTTCCGCCTATATTGCGGAGGTTGTACGAGGCGGGCTACAGGGGCTACCGGACGGCCAGTACGAGGCTGCAGATTCCCTCGGCCTGACTTACTGGAAGGCGCATCGATTGATCATTCTTCCTCAAGCGCTCAAGATCTCCATTCCCGGGATCGTAAACACTTTCATCGGCTCATTCAAAGACTCGGTGCTGGTGTTGATCATCGGTATGATGGATATACTTGGCTTGGGACGAGCCCGCCTCAACGACCCAGATTGGTTAGGCTTAGCACCAGAACTGTATATCTTTATCTCGCTGTTTTTCTTCATCAGTTGCTTTGCTATGGCGCGTTACTCATTAAGCCTTGAAAGAAAACTCCAAACTGGTCATAAGAGTTGACCTATCTCAGGGAAAATCAAAGATGAATCAAGACACCCCCACTTCCAACGTTATTGAGACACCAGCCACTACTTCCAACGAGAAGATCATTACGATAAACGGAATGCATAAGTGGTTTGACGATTTCCACGTCCTGAAAAATATCAACCTTGAGGTTGGTCGTGGGGAACGTATCGTGATCTGCGGGCCATCAGGATCCGGGAAATCTACCCTCATTCGCTGCATCAACCGCCTTGAGGAGCATCAGCAGGGTACGATCACAGTGGATGGCACCGAACTTACACAGGACCTCAAAAATATTGAGATCGTCCGTTCTGAGGTTGGCATGGTTTTTCAACAGTTCAACCTGTTTCCCCACCTGACTGTTTTGGAAAACGTCGCCCTCGCGCCTATCTGGGTTCGCAAAATGCCCCGCGCTGAGGCAGAAGAAAGTGCGATGCAATACCTCGAACGTGTCAAGATCCCCGAACAAGCGTTGAAGTACCCCGGGCAGTTATCTGGCGGTCAACAACAACGGGTCGCAATCGCCCGTTCACTATGTATGAATCCGCGCATCATGCTCTTCGATGAGCCCACCTCAGCGCTGGATCCAGAAATGATAAAAGAAGTGCTCGATGTCATGATCGAGCTCGCCGAGAGTGGCATGACTATGCTGGTGGTCACTCATGAGATGGGTTTTGCGACGGCCGTTGCGCACCGTGTTATCTTCATGGATGGCGGAGAGATCATTGAGGAAAAACCACCTCAGGAATTTTTCGAGAACCCCGAGCACGACCGAACTAAACTCTTTTTGAGTCAGATTCTTCACCACTAAGAGAACAGGCAAACCCGACACGAAAAGTATCCCAGCGTTGGCCTAAAACGCATCCTGCGTTTTAGCGTGCACTTCGGTCCAGGATCAGTCCTCAGTAAGTAGTGGATCGTAAATTAACGATTTTTTAGGTCTGGCACTTGTAGCCAGAGAGTTCGACCGCAAAATTACGGCACAACTTCAGATCATTCTTTCGTACGGCGTGACACAGCAGGTAGCGTTCAAAGCGAGTCATACTCGACCATTCACTGTGTACGTCTGCCCGTTTTCGAAAGGCCGCTACTGTAACGGGCTCCACCTTTGCTAACCAGTCTGTACTATCTGCTTTGGCCGGCGGAATTCGCTCGACTTGCCCTCGTCCCCGTCTCGCCAACATACCGGACAGGGCGTCCAGATATTCAGCTATTGGCCCCGGAGCATTTACCGGCGCTGTTATTAGAAACTCGCAATGGGATTTGTCTAGTGCGCGCCAATCGGCCAGATGAATTCGCACACCAACCAGATCCAACTTCATCCGAACGATCAACGGAATACTGCGGCCATTGGGATCGGCCGATTTTTCGTGCAAAAGCACTCGATCCTTCACTTGCTTAAAAACTTCGACACATGATTAGCGGTCGAGGCTAGGCCAGAACACACCGAGGTGTTATCTAATGCTGGTCTCTGATCTGGTTGGCTCGCAGAGCCCGCTGGGAGCAACATTAATCAAGCGCTCTCGCCAGATCCTCACACAAGTCCTCGGGATCCTCCAGGCCCACCGACAACCGAAAGACTCCATCTCCCGAGAATTCGCGGTAAGCCGTCAGCGCATCGCCCGTAAGGTGGTAACTGGACGTCATGAGGTCATCGGTTCCCAGCCAACAGATCAGACTGCGGTGATGTCCCAATGAAACGGCGTAATGAATTACCTGTAGTTCGGAGATCATCCGCGAAACCCTTTCCGCCCCGTCAGTCACCTGAAAAGAAAGCATCCCGGAAAAGTTTTTCATCTGTCGTTTGGCCAGTTCATGATGCGGGTGACTGGCAAGCCCTGGATAGAGCACTTTGGTAACTTGTGGGTGCGACTCTAGAAACTGTGCAACTTCCAGAGCGTTCGCCTCATGTGCCTGCATTCTCAACGGCAGGGTCCCCAGGCCTCGGTTAATGAGCCAGGCGTTAAACGGACTGATCACACCACCCACATGTATCTGGGCATCAGTCTCGATCGAACGAATATTCTCCTTAGAGGCAAGTACTGCGCCGCCCATAGCGTCGCCATGCCCGCAGCAATACTTGGTTAGTGAGTGAATGACGTAATCGGCGCCAAGCGAAATGGGCTGCGTAGCCATAGGCGTAGCGAAGGTCGAATCGATCGCAAGGCGAGCACCAGACTGGTGGGCGACCTCGGCTACTGCTTGAATATCGGTAATCCGCATGGTGGGGTTCGCAGGCGTCTCCCCCCAAAGTAAGCTGGTCGATCGGGTAACAGCTTGCTCAACCGCGGCGAGATCCGAAAAGTTCACGGTCACCACCTCTATCCCCATTCGCGCTAGATTGTTTCGAGCAAATTCTGCGGTCCCAGGATAATTGGCATCACTCATAACCAGCCGTTCACCGGCTTTAAGGACGCTCAGTAAGACTGCTGCCGTCGCTGCCATTCCCGAGGCGAAACAACGACATGTTGGCGCCTGCTCAAGCGCTGCCAGCTTATCCTCCAACTGCCGCACAGTGGGGTTGCTCCACCGACTGTAGACATAGGGCGCATCCTCGGGAATATCATAAGCGGAGAAACCCACCGGTTCATTAAGCACGAAAGTGCTCGACATCACAATATTGGGTGCCGATGCGCCCGTTATCGGATCTGGGCCTTCGCCGGCATGGATCGCCATAGTGCGTGGCCCGACAGATTGGTTACTCTTTGGTGTAGTCATTGGGGCATCTCGGATTAGCTGTTAACTGGTCTATTGCCTGGCGATTGCCAGGGTTGTCGGTGCAAAATAGGCGCCACGCTTACTCACCTTCGATGGCACTGGCTCAAAGCCCTTGGGTCCAGTTATTCAGGTTTCCCGACCAACTCGTTCATGTAATGGACTGTTGCGCGGAAAGTGAGCCAACAGAAATTCCATTTGGTCGGCCAGGATCTGCTTTCCGGAAAGGTAGATGTATTCGGCATGAGTGGGTACAAATGGTACGGCCAGCAGTTCCATACCGACCTCTTCGGGCCTGTTATTGCCCTTATGGTGATTGCAGCGTTTACAAGCTGTTACCACATTCTGCCAGCTGTCACGGCCACCGCGGCTCACCGGCTTGACGTGGTCTCGCGACAGGTCAGAACTGCGAAAATGTCCCCCACAGTACAGGCACAAATTGGCATCACGACGAAAGAGTGTGATGTTATTTAAAGGTGGCGTATAGGACGGAAGGCATCTCAAGTGAGCCTGCGAGGATCCGGCGGTGCAGATAATTGAATACACTGCAAGCGTGCTTTGCTGGCCAGAGCGGGCATTGATACCGCCATGCACCGTGCACAGCACTGACCCCATTGGATAGAGAATTTGTTCCAGACAGTGTAGACGAGCAGCCTCTTCAAACCCAACCCATTCGGTTGGCATGCCGGCTACATCTGTTCTCAAAACACGCAGGGCTGAATCGATCATCGTTTTTCCAAAACTGAGCTGACCTTAATGTGCTCCAAAACGCTGGCCTAATCAATACCCGGGCATATCCTATTGGTAGCCGCTGGCGGCATTGCAGGTTACTAGGCCGATGCCGTTTTTCAATTAAGTGGCATTTACAAAGCTTAGGATGCAGCTTGTCAACAAGTTGATGCCAGAGGACCCTAATACCGCAATGCAGCGTAATTTATTGCGCCTGCAGGCGTGGAACAGGTTGTTCGTTTATCGGCAGGTGAATCAACGCCGCACCAAGGCCCAATATGATGCCCGCTTGCCACATGAGGTCGTACGATCCGGTCAGGTCGTAAATATAACCACCCATCCAAACACCGATAAAGCTGCCGATCTGGTGGCCAAGAAAGACAAATCCATAAAGAGTCGCCATATACCGTATTCCAAAAACCTGGGCGATGATCCCTGCTGTCAGCGGAACCGTCGATAGCCACAGTAGCCCCATGGTGGCGGCAAAAATATAAATCGTAAGCTCCGACTTTGGCGCAACTAAAAAGACCAGCAGCGTCACTGCACGAATCGCATAAATACCACTTAGACCCCATTTCTTGCTGAAGCGCTGACCAAAGGCTCCGGACAGCAATGAACCGGCTATATTGAATACGCCAATAAGGGATATAGCGATCGCGCCTACCATCGAACCCAAACCGAGATCTGACACGTATACGGGTAAATGAACCGTGATGAATGCCACATGGAATCCGCAAACAAAAAACCCTGCGGTGAGCAAAAGGAACCCCCGATGAGCAAATGCCTCCCGCATCGCCCCGATTGAACCCGTGTGCACCACGTTCTCATCAAGCACACGAGGATCACTGGGCAACATGAACGCAAGCGGGATGATCAGGCAGATCGAAACAGAGGTAACAACCAGGGCCGACGACCAGCCATGATTGGATATCATCCCCTGTGTAATCGGCGAATAAAGCACCTGCCCCACAGATCCTGCGGCGGTGCACAAACCCATGACGAGCGTGCGTCTTTGTGCCCCAACAACCCGTACCATAGTAGCGGTCACAAGTGAAAAAGACGTAAAGGCTACGCCGGTACCAACAAGAATTCCGCCCGCCAGATATAAAGACCCGGAAGATTCGACCCAGGTCATACCGAAAGTGCCAAGCGCATAGATGAGGGCGCCCCCGATAATAATCCACAACGGCCCATAACGATCTACCAGGATACCCGCGAGAGGCAGGCAAATCCCCCAAAAAAGATTCTGCAGCGCCATGGCAAGCGCGAAAGTCTCCCGGGTCCAGTTGAGATCGAAGGTCATTGGCCCAAGGTACAGCCCGTAACTGGACCGAGCGCCAAAACCAACCAGTGAAATAAGACAGCCACCCAGTAACACCACAAACGGCGTTTGCCAGGACTTGGCAACTAAACGATAGTCAGAGATCACAATGAAAGTTCGTAGTCACAACTGTGAATTCATTTTTTGCGGCCATTATTCAAAACATTTCAGCTGCCAAACAATTGCGCTGAAGATATATAATTGTAGTCTGCAGTTTAACCGCTGAACTCTTCTTACTTACTTACTTTTATGGAATCTTTTCCGATAAATTATGAACGGGTTATCGAAACATTTGATTTCCTAAATGATTGGGACGCCCGTTATCATTTCATTACCGAGCTAGGTGAAAAACTGCCGGATTTTCCGGATTCCCACCGGGTCGAGGCGTATCTTGTTCCCGAGTGCATGAGCACGGTTTTTATCCAGGCCGTACGTGATCCCCAAGGTCGCTATACGTTCCGGGGAGACTGCGATACATCCACCGTTAAAGGGGTGGTGGCAATCCTATTGGCAATGTTTCATGGCCAAACAGCTCAGGAGATTGCCGATTTCGATGCGGACCAAGGTTTTGAAAGATTGGGACTTTTCGATCACTTAAGTCCGACCAGGCATGTCGGCGTCTACGCCATGGTGTTACGTGTCAAACGCCAGGTTGCCGCACTCGAGGCGGGAGAGTCCTAGATTCAGGCATTATTGCCTTTGATTACTAAAGAAGCGGGTAAGCTTGCCACGAAGGCAGCTTTGTTGAGATAAAGCTGGGTATCACACCAGGGACGCACTGGTCGGAAGTTCCCCACGGCGGCGGCGTTCAACCAAAACGTCCAACCAGTCGGGGTCCATTTCGGGCACCGAGGACAACAGCAATTCAGTATAGGGTGCATGTGGAGGACTCAGAATCTGCTCCTTAAGCCCCTGCTCGACAATCTGTCCTTGATACATCACCACGATATGATCGGCGATCGCTCTGACCGTAGCAAGATCGTGCGTAATAAACAGGTAAGAGACGCCAAGGTCATTCTGAAGATTTTGCAGGAGCTCCAGGATACCTTCGGCCACCAGCTGATCAAGGGCCGAAGTGACCTCGTCGCAGATGATTAAGTCAGGGTTTGCAGCCAATGCCCGTGCGATACACACTCGCTGCTTCTCTCCTCCTGATAATTGCCCTGGATACCGATCGACATAGTCCAGCGGTAACTCGATCTGCAGCAGCAGTTGGGCGACGCGAGCGCGTTTTTCCTCTCCCTCAAGGCCAAGGTAGAACTCCAGAGGTCGGCCAATGACCTCGGAAATCTTCTGCCGTGGGTTCAATGCGACGTCAGGCATCTGATAGATCATCTGAATCGCTCGTAGCTGATCCTTGGAACGAGCCCGCAGCACTTGCGGCAATTGAAGGCCCTGGAAAGCCACAGAGCCCTGAAGCGGCCGCAACAGGCCAGTGATAACCCGTGCCAGCGTACTCTTACCACTCCCTGACTCACCCACGACCGCGACGGTCTTCCCCTGAGGCACTTTGATCGAGATATCTTTCAATACCTCTTCGTCTGCCTGGGGATACCGCGCTGTAACTGAGGTCACTTCTAGTACCAGATCCTGGCCAGTTTCTCCTTCTTTTTGCTCACGCAAAGAGCGCACCTCCAATAATCGCTTGGTATATTCCTGTTTGGGATCACGCAACAACTCCCTTGCGTTACCCTCCTCGATGAGATCGCCGTAACGCAGTACCATGATGCGATCTGCCATCTGCGCGACAACTGCAAGATCGTGGGTAATATAGATCGCCGCCACGCCCCGGGCCCGCACTGCATCCTTGATAGCTGAAAGAACCTCGATCTGGGTGGTAACATCCAGCGCCGTCGTTGGTTCGTCAAAAACAATAAGCTGTGGCTCACATCCCATAGCCATTGCAGTCATCGCTCGTTGCAATTGACCACCAGATACCTGGTGCGGAAAGCGTTCGCCAATTTGGTCGGGATCTGGCAGGTCGAGCTGGCGATACAGTTCCCTGCCCCGCTTGGCGGCTTCATCTGTCCGCATCTTGCCGTGTTGCACTGGGGACTCGGTAAACTGATCGATCAAACGGTGCGCAGGATTGAAAGCAGCGGCTGCACTCTGAGCGACATAAGACACTTGGTTTCCGCGGATCTCGCGTAGTCGGGAATGTGATGCCCCAACCAGTTCTTCCTGATTGAGCCGAATTGATCCAGAGGCGATTCGACACCCTGGTTTGGTATAGCCCATGGCAGCAAGCCCCAAAGTAGACTTGCCCGCTCCCGACTCACCAATTAAGCCAACAATTTCACCTTTATGAAGATCAAGATTAAGACCGTTAACAATACTCTTCCAATTGCCATCAATATCAGCCTCTATTACGAGATTCTTCATCTGCATCAGCAACTCAGCCACACCCCTTCTCCTCGTTCAACTGCCGTGAGACCCAATCATACTGCTCCAACCGCGCGCCTTGTGCTGGTCATTCCAACGCCGCCCAAGAATCGTTATTGAGTTAACTCCGTTCTTTAGGGTAACCTATTGGCTCTATTTCCAGAAGACCCTCTTTTTAACGCTACCCAAAACGCCAAACTATCCATGAATAACCAGTCAAACTCTGACGATCTTACCGATCTGCTCGCCGGACTCTGCGAGCTTTCGGCCCAAGATTCATCAAGCGCATTTCAAGAATTGGCCAGTCAGATCCAGGCTGTGCCGGTCCACGGACATGCGGTCGCACCAACAGTGTGTTCAACAACAGACCAGTGCCTTGCGCAAGCTCTTACCACCGTGCAGTTGGACGGGAGTTTTGCCCACGCGATCGCGACTGCCGCCCAAAACGCCTCCTGGCAAGAAGCCAGCCGTGGTGTCCCAGAATTTTTCGCCGGAGGGTACGGCTATACGACTCTGGTAACGGAACAGCCGCCGGTCACTTCTGATTCGTTACGGATCGGCCTGTTACTGCAACGACCGCAGATCTCCTACCCAGGGCATGCCCACGATGCCGAGGAGTTTTATTTCATTCTGAGCGGCGAAGCAAAATGGCAGGTCGACGAAACCTCTTTCGAGGTATCGGCCGGTGATCTAATCCACCATCCCCCGACCGCTATCCATGCCATGCAAACCACACGGCACCCCTTACTCGCCGTATGGGTATGGCGTGGCGCCCTCGCTGGTCGATTCTGGTATGAAAGCGCCCCCGATATTGACTGCCCGCGAAGCTGATACGACACGCCATCTGTCGGCCGCTCGCTAGGGCCCGTTTAAAACCCGTTCTGGGCGATCCATAAGAGCGCTTAGCAGGCCAAGGGTCAGGTAGGTAATCCCTGTAAGCCATCGGCGCCATGCAGAGGGCGACTTCGGGTTATGCAAACGCTTACCTGCCAGCCCTGCTGCCAACGCGTACAGTGTATCGGTAACGAAAGCCAGGCACGCAAGCAGTATTCCAAGAAGCAGGAACTGCAGCGCCGGCGAACCCCGAGCCGGATCGACAAACTGGGGCAGCAAGGCGACAAAAAATAGGCCCACTTTCGGGTTTAGAATATTTACCGATGCCGCACGAGTAAAAACTCGCAGCAGCGGCTTTTGTGATACTTCTTTTGATTTCTCGCCAGAAGTGTCACGCCCACTCAGTGTTTGGATGCCAAGATAAACCAGGTAGGCCACGCCCAGGTACTTAACTGAGGAAAACGCCAGGCCCGAAGATGCGATGAGAAAAGACAGGCCCGATACTGCGAGCAAAATGTGCACTAAAGTGCCAGCAGCAATTCCACAGGCTGACACAACGCCAGCCCTTGGGCCTTGCGCTATGCTGGTTGCAAGGATATAAAAAACCCCGGGCCCCGGCGTGATAGCCAAAATCAGTGCCGCACCGAAAAACAACCCGAACTGTGGCCAATCGGGAAGAAGTTCAGCCACCCGTTAGGGGCGCCATCACAACCATGTGATCTCCATCGACAAGACCGTACTGAGCGCGTTTTGCCCTCGGCACAGCCTCACCGTTGACTGATACTAAACCGACACTTGCTGCAGGGATTTCCAGGGTCACAAGTGCCTGCTCTACGTTGGTGCCGTCGGTCAGATTGACATGCGTCCCTGAAAAATAATCAATCAGCTGGCCGGTCACTCGCACCTCTACCTGCATACCCAGGTTAATCCAACCCAAGGCGTGTTAGCGTTTGGGGCATCGGCTCACCCTGCTCACTCCAACCTCTGAGGCTGTAATACTCGGGCAGCATCTTGTCCAACTCATTGACTCTGCCTTTGGCCGTCCCGCTGGGCGCTGGATCCTTGAGCAGTCGCTCCGGCAACGTATCATCGGCGCAAGTCAGGCCAGCAGCCAAATTGAACATTCGCTCCAAGTTCCAGATGCGCTCACCTGACTCGAGCAAACGCTCTGCCGTCCATTCTCCCTCACAACCCGCGTCAAGTTGTTCCGCAAATTCCGGCGCACCCCAGGCGCCCATCGTAAACATGCAAAGACCGCTTGAATCCACTGCAGCGGTCCAGTCCTGCGAAGACTTGCAAGGTTCGGCCTTGCCCTCCCCGCTCTGGTCATCCATATCTACCTCGAAGGTATCGTGCTTGAGATGACATGCGCCACGATTGCCGGTCGCGTAACCCAGGCCCATTCCCTGCAAGGCCCTTGAGTCATAACCGGCGAACTCCTGCCCTTTAACGGTCATCGACAGCTCTGGGTGGCCATACTTCTGACACATCAGCCTGGAACCCATGCCCAATACCTGGCCAAAACCTTCTTGTTTGCCTGTCTTCTCTGACATCACCGTTAGCGCTTCTGCGTTTCCAAAATTCAATGGCACGCCGTCGGTATCATCGGTCGTAATAACCCCCATCTCAAACAGCTCCATGGCCGCGGCCAGCGTCACTCCGAATGAGATCGGATCCATACCGTGCTCGTTCATCAGATATCCGGCAAAAGTGCAGGCATCAATATCGTCCACGCCAATGACGGGGCCGAAGGCAAAAGCCGTTTCGTACTCAAGCCCCCCGGAGGCGTGCCAATACTCCTTTCGGTTCTGTATAGTGAAATGATCCTTGTGGATGTGTGCGATGCGCCCGCAGGCAATCGTGCATCCAAAGCAAGCCTTGTTGGTTATAAGGTTGCGATGCCCCGTTTCATCCGTCTTTAGCATAGCCCGGGCATCAACCTTGTCGTAGCCCGCAAACTGTACCTCTTGAAAATTTCGAGTCGGCAGACCACCGAATTCCTGCATGGTGTCCATCATGGCATTGGTGCCGTACTTCGTCAGACCGCCAGTCTCCTTAGCAAGTAGGTTTTTCATCTCGTTCGTTACCTGCATAAAACGTTTTGGGTCTTTGACCCGCACACCAAAGGTGCCGCGAACTGCGACGGCCTTAAGATTCTTTGATCCCATGACTGACCCCACGCCCGAGCGGCCAGCAGCACGGTGTAAGTCATTGACGATCGCGGCATAACGTACGCCGCGCTCACCGGCAACACCAATGGTGGCAATCTTGAGCATTGGATTATGGTGCTGCTTCTTGATCCACTCGTCTGTTTCCCAAACCGACTTGCCCCAGACTTTCTCAGCGCTCTGGAGGCTTATTTCATCGCCTTCAATCAACAGATAAACCGGTTTTTCAGAACGACCCTCGACAAGCAATAGGTCAAAGCCAGCATACTTCAATTCTGCGCCAAATTTTCCGCCACTATTAGAGCAAGCAATAGCACCAGTGAGAGGCCCTTTGGTTATCACTGCGTACCGGGCACTGGTAGAAGCATTGGTTCCGGTCAACGGCCCAGTTGCAAAAATCAGTACATTGTCCGGACTCATCGCGTCAACTTTGGGATCCATGTTCTCCCATAAATACTTGGTGCCCAGGCCTCGCTCTCCTATGTAGTCGTTTGCCCATTCCATATTCAATGGCTCCGGGGTGACCTCGCCTAGAGTCAAGTTCACGCGCAATACTCTTCCTTGCCAACTCATGATGAAACCCCCTTTACATTTTGTTCCGCGAAGGCTTGCATACGCCCTACTCCCGTCGCCCCAGCGTCAAGGTAAGTAATGGCGTCAGTCGGACAGGCCGCAACACACTGTGGATCACCGTTACAAAGATCGCATTTGTCGACTTTGCCGCTAATTGGATTGAATTCGATCGTCCCAAATGGGCATGCTGTTGTGCAGGCTTTACAACCAACACAGGCTTGGGCACTTACCAACTTGGCACCTAAGTCGCTGTCCACGTAGATTGCGCCCGTTGGGCACGCTTTTAGGCACCAGGCCTCAACACACTGGGTACAGGTATACGGCACAGATGTCTTGCCGTGCTCAAACTCAAAGACTCGAATCCGTGACCGGGCCGGATTAAATTCGCCCTCGTGCTCAAAGCTACAAGCCAACTCACATTGTAAACATCCGGTACATAGGCTAGGTTCTATATGAAGCGACCGATGCATGATTTCTCCCTGGGAAACAAATGGTTTTTAACTGTCAGACGTCACTGTACCAAAAAACCAAAGGGAAATAACAGTCTTGGTGCGACCTCGAGGCATATAATCTAGCATTTGGAGCATCTATTCTTAGTCTTTGTCTCATGCTTACCCCAGAGCAGGACAACCCCATGGAAAAATTACTGCACCGCCTGCGCGCGATCCTGGACGACAAGGGCCTGGTGACAGCTTCTTCTGAGGCCGAGCCATATCTCACTGAGAGCCGTGGCCGGTACCGAAGTGAAGCCTTAGTTGTCGCTCGCCCAGCGGATACCGGCCAGGTCGCAGCCATTGTTCACGCCTGTAGTGCCGAAAAGGTTTCATTGGTACCACAGGGTGGCAATACTGGCCTGTGCGGGGGGGCGGTCGCGGGACCCAGTCAACTCATTTTGAGCCTTGAGCGGCTTAATCGTGTGCGTGATCTCGACCTTGCCAATAACACAATAACCGTCGAGTCCGGCTGCATTCTGGCAAATCTGCAACAGCATGCGCTCAGTGCGAACCGCTATTTTCCCTT